>Ga0209415_10021138_pt1 | contig 10049 bp, 9 predicted proteins | sample PeaSoiSIISIP2007_FD_187696 | JGI IMG/M metagenome (GOLD analysis project Ga0209415, IMG submission 187696) | Peat soil microbial communities from Weissenstadt, Germany - SII-SIP-2007 (SPAdes) (version 2) | ecosystem: Environmental > Terrestrial > Soil > Wetlands > Peat | place: Germany... | reverse complement strand
GCCGACGTCAACTTCATCATCCCCGAGGTCGTCCGGAGCATTCGCGTGCTCTAGGGTCCTTACGATCCCCGCCAGGGTGATTCGGCGATCGTGGGAAGCGCCATATTCGACCTGGGCGTCACCGAACGCGGCTATCAGGTCAAGACGACCTACGGCTCGTTCAACCAGGCCCGGATCGTCGGCATCGCGGCGCCCGCGGACGCCAACGACGAGACATTCGCGGCGTTCTCTCTGCGCGAGACGCAGGGCTTCGGGCAGGACCGCGCGTCGAAGTCGGCCTCGGTCAACGCACAACACGGCGTCGACCTGACCGACGCCGATCATCTCCGCGTCCTGGCGACCGCGTACGCTGCGACCGGCGCCCTTCCGGGCGTCGTGCGGCAGGACGACGTGAACGCCGGGCGCGTCGGTTACTACGGTGCTTATCCGTATTACAACTCGTACTATCCGGAGAACTGCACCTCGCCCTCGTGCGCGAATCCGGCGCAGGGGGCCAACAGCGCGCGCGTCATCGTGTCCGCAGAGCTAGAACACTCGACGAGCGGGGGCTCGCGCATCGAGATCGCTCCCTGGCTGATGTGGACCGACTTCCTGTCGCGCCAGAACTACACGGGGAATCTCTTCAGCTCGAACCTCCAGCCGCAGCTCGCGAGCCTGGGCGACCTCTGGCAGCTCATCAACGTCGAGAGCGCGGGGGGAGTCACGGCGCGCTTTCACGGCGTGCCGGTGCACGTCGGCAGCTTCCTCGAGGCTGTGGTGGAGCCCGGCGTCTCGCTCCGCGCGGGTCATACCGACCAGAGCAAGGACCTCGTCAATCCAGCCAACCTCGAGCCGTGGGACTACCGCGAGAGCTACGGCCTCGATACGTTCGACCTCGCGGGCTACCTCGACCTCGACGTCCGCCTCTGGAAGAAGCTGCGCATCTCGGGCGGCGCACGCGCCGATTTCCTCGACGTGGCCATCGACAACAACCTCGCGGGCGTCGCCCCTCCCATCCCCGGCGGCGCCCTGCAGGGCCAGAACACGAACGTCTCCGGGGTCGCGCCCGGACCGCGCGTGACGATCGCGTACGAGGTCATCCCCGAGCTGAACCCGGTGGTCTCGGCGGGGGAGGGCTTCCGGTCGCTCGATGCGGGCAGCCTCGTCTCGTGCAACGGCCCGACGACGAGGCTGACGGAACAGGCGAGCACCGCCCTGCCGCCGTGCGCACACGGCGCGGCGTTCTCGCAAGTGACGAGCTTCGAGGCGGGATTCCGATCCGAGATCGGCAAGGGACGCTTCACGACGACGCTCACGGCTTTCCAGACGGACGTGGCCAACGAGCTCGTGTTCGAAGTGGCCGACGGAGGGCTCACCACGGAAGGCGCGAGCAAGCGGCGCGGGATCCTAGGATCGTTTCTCGCTCGACCGACGCCGTGGCTGCTGGCGTCGACCGCCCTGTCGATCCAGACTGCGACGTTCGACACGCTCGTCGTGGGTACCTCGCATTACGTCCCGAACGTGCCGGCGGTCCTGTGGCGCACGGACGTGAACGTGCACGGTGAGCTCTTGCGGATCGGAGCGGCGCCGGTCACGGGGCGAGCGGGCGTGGGCTACACGATGCTGGGCGGCAAGCACGTGAACGACGCGATCGTCGCGCCGACGAACAACGTGCTGAACGGGCTCGCGTCGGTCCGCTACCGCTTCGCCGAGGTCGGTGTCGACATGTACAACATTCTGGGGCTCGAATACCCCGACGACGAGGAGTACTTCGTGTCGAACTGGAGCTTCAAGCCCGGGCAGAATCCCGCGTCCGCAGGGGTGCACATCGCCGCTGCGCCCCCGCGCACGACGCTCGCGACGCTCACGCTATATTTCTGATGCTCATGACGAGGCGCCCGCTCGTCGCTGCGCTTTCCCGTCACGGACAGAGAAGATTGGCGGACCACGTCACCGGAGAGCAGGCGGTGCCGTCACAGGCAAACGCCGACGAACTCGAGGGCCAGGAGCCCGGATTGGCAGGCCCCCGCGTCGCCGCTCTGCGCCTCGCTCTGGCAGCTCTGGGCGCTCGGGCTGCCGAGGGCCCCGAGCGTCTTGCAGCACGCTGCGAGCTGACCGCACGGGCTGCTCGCGTCGGGCGGGGCCGGGCCGGGTGCGCCCTCCGCAGCCGAGTCCATCGGACCGCCACCCGAGTCGTCGGAGGGTGCGAGGCGCCCGCCATCGCTGCCGCCGGCGTCGTCGGCCGGAGCCGCATCGAGATCCGGCGAATAGGCAGGGGCATCGTCCGTCTCCGTCGAGGCGCCATCGCCCGGCCCGGGCCCGCCCATGGCCGCTCCTACATTGCCGCCGTCGACCTCCTCTCCGCCCAGACCGACACCACAGCCGAGCACCGCCGCGAGGAGGATCACGCCCACGGCCCCCGGCTTCATATCGTCACAGTGCCTCGCAGGGGCGATGTCGGATCAAACCACGCCGCTTCCATGTCGACCGCGCCTAACCGGGAGACCTGGGGTGCGCTACGGTGCCGCCATGCGGGCTCGGAGGTTCTGGCCGATTGCACCGGGCTTGGGCTTTTTCGTGGTGTCCTGCGGCCTGAGCGAAGGGGGACTTGGTCAGGCGCCTCCCCTCGGGGAAGGCGGAGCCGTTACCCTGGATGGCGGGCACGACCACTCTTCGGACGGCGACGCCGGTACGGCGACTCCCGACGCGAACGATGTCGAAGCGCGGTCGAACGAGCCCGACGACACGGGCTCGTCGAGTGACGTCGCGAGCGACGCTTCGTTGGATGCCTTCCTGGCCACGGATTCCCGCACGGACGCCGCGAGCCTCGTCGAGGCCGATTCATCGTGCGGCAGCGATTCGAGCTCGTGCATCCTCGTGCCTGCCGGCTGGACGCTGGTCGCGTTCGCGCCGACCCAGTCATCGCCCTGCCCGGCGGGATTCACGGATCGGTCGACCGATCTCGTCGAGGGACCGACGGCGACCACCGGGGCCTGCTCGTGCGGGGCCTGCAGCGTGACGTCGCCTCCTTCCTGCGCTTCGGGGTCGGTGCCGGTCCATTACGACGAGTCGATCAGCGCCGGAGCAGGGAGCTGCGCGCTGCTGGCCGAGCCGGGCACCGGCCCGCTGATGAATGATCCCCCCGGCTCTTGCGGAACCGATCTTTACCAGGGGAGCTACGCGGGATTCGACATCAGCTACACGTCGCCTCCGCCGACCGGCGGGGCATGCACAGCGCCCGGGATCGCGTCGGGAACGGGGGTCACCTACGGCTCGCAGGACCGGTCGTGCACCGCCGCCAGCGCCCAGGCGGCGAACTGCAACGGAAACGCGTGCGCCCCGTCCATCGCCGCTCCATTCCAAGCGTGTCTCATGACCACGGGAACCGCCACCTGCCCGGGGAACATGACCGCCCGGCACCTCGTGGGAACGGGCACCTCGGTCACGTGCGCGGATTGCGCCTGCTCGACGTCGGCGACCTGTACGGGGACGGTCACGCTCTATACGGACTCGACGTGCATGACGGGCGCGTACGCGGTCTCCGCGGACGGGTCGTGCGATCCGATTCACCTACAGCGGGCGAGCTACGACTCGTACATCTACTCGGGCGGTTCGCCGCAGAACGTGACCTGCCAGGCATCGGGCTCCAGTGCGCCCAGCGTCACTCTCGCGAACGAGGCGACGATCTGCTGCACTCCTTGAGTGGGCGCGCGTCACTGCCCCGGATTCACGACCTGGCCCATGAAGACGATGGCCCCGTTGCGCGTGTCGCGGATGAGAAAGAGAAACGGGTGATCAATCACGACGCTCGGGGGCTCCTCGATGGCAAGGCAGTCGCCACACACACTCACGCCCGTTCCCGCGGCGGCCACGGTTCCCTCCTCGTCGACCTCGATCCGCGCTTCTTGCACGACGGCGCCGACCGACAGATCCATCGCGCCATCCATTCCGGAGAGGTTTGCGACCCCATCCTGGAATACGTCGGTCATGCCGAGCCCCGCGAGAACCGATGCGAGCTCGACGTGCGTCGTGAACGAGAACTTGGGCAAGTACACGGTGTCCCAGCTCGGGGCCCCGAGCGACGAGAGCGCCTGGCTCAGAACGGCTGGAGTCAGCGTGCTCTCGAAGGCGGCAAGGCTGGTCGATCCTGCATCGGCCCCTCGTGCGTCAGGCATGAGGATGTCCATCGCGAGCGCATTGCCCCTGTATGGCAGCTCGAGGACGACCAGCGATGAGCCCGACGCGACGCTCGCCTGTATCGTCCCGGTCATCGTCGAGACCGTCGTCTGCGACCCATCGGCCAGCGTGAACGGTCGCGGCGACGTCATGCTCGCGTTGAACCCCGTCGCCCAGGTGCCCTTGAAGTAGATGGCGTTGACGAGGACGAGGAGCGTCTTGGTCGTGACGTCCGCCGGCCCGAGGAGCGACGGAAGGGTGCCCTGGGTCACCTGCGAGACCCAGGCGTTGATGGCGGCCGTCGCCACCGACGGATCGCTACGGAAGTCGGCGGTCTGGAGCGGAGCCCCGTATCCCTGGGCGAGAACGCCGAGGAACGCCGTCTCGAAGGACACTCCCGCCTGGCCCCAGAGCGCGTTGGCGACGTCGAGCGAGTTGCCGTTCGACGAGCCGTCCGCTTGCAGGGCGCATGCGAGCCCAGCGTAAGCAGGCGCCTCGGTCGAACCATTCGCCGGTAGAGCGAGGACGCTCTCGATCTGCGAATCAGTCGCTCCCGCCGCACCGACGTCGACCATCATCATGGCGTTCGAGACGCTGTACGGGGACACAATCACGTTGGTCCCGCCGCCGCCCGCAGTTGCGACCGCGGGCGAGAGGAATGCGGCGGCGAATGCCGTATCGGCCGTCACGAGGCCCACCACGCCGGACGTGCCGCAATCGATCGCCGCGAGGCCTCCGTCGTCGCCGGCGCCGGGACCCGGTGCCGGGTTCGTCCCAGGCGCCGGATAAGGCGTGGCAGGGGGCCCGCCGTCTTGGGCCGAGCCGTCGGACGCGCCCGAGTCGGCGCCGACCGCGAAGCCGTTCGCCACGACAGTGCATGCGCCGAACAGGGGGGCTGCGGCGATGCAGACACCAACGGCAAGCTTCGCGACAGGTTTCGACATGTCCGTCCCTCCAGTCCGCCCTCGATGCTGCAGCCGCGCAGCAAGCAACAGGCCAGGTCGCCAAGTGCGCGTCGAGGCAGTGATATCGCGACCTCAGGCCAAGCGCCCCGCGACTCGCCGGTCGGTGTGCTCACACGCGTGGCTCAGGATGGCGCAGCGGTCGCGTGGTGCTCCTTCGCCGTCCTTGGGCGCGGCAAGCGCCGAGTGCGCCCCTTCAGGGATTCCGCACGCAGTTGTCGGTGAGCGTTATGTCCGGGCCGAAGGCGACGACCTCGAAGTTGTTGACGCCGATCGAATTGAACGTCTGCGCGGTGATGCCCTCCGAGGCCCACTTGGCGGTGGTCGTACGGTCATCCGCGAACGTGAGCGCGATGTTCCCCCCGTCCGAGAGGAGCATCCCGTACTTCTTCATCGCGGCCAGGATGATCTGCGCGCCAGGCGTATACGAGGACCCGTCGAACGAGGCGTTCAACCGGAGGCGAACGCCGTAGGGAGGCGCGTTCGCGTTCGTGCTCGATGGCCCACCGGCGTGCGACGCCGGGTGAACGTACACGCCCATCTTCATGTAGGCGTTGGGGAGAATGAACCGAAGGGAGTGGTTCACGGCACCCGCGGCGACTTCGTCCGCCGTCGGAAGGAGACCCGCGATCGGGAAGCCCGCCGCATCGGCCGACGTGCACTGGTCGCCGCGAAGGTTCGGGGGATACGCCTTCGTCAGGTCCCAGATGAACGCGCCAAGAGCGGTGAAGCCGCTGCCGGCCTGCGTGGCATTGTAGAGCTCGTACAGCTTCATCTGGTCCTTCTGGACGATGAGGAAGTGGCAGTCGTTGTTGGCGGTATCGCACGTGTAGTTGGCGCTCCCCTCGATATTGCCATTGGTTGGAAATGGCATCTGGAGCGGCACCGGATCGCAGTCCGGGCCGCCATAGCAATATCCACCGGACGGCGCGTTGACGGTCTGCTGCGGGGTCGACGAATCGCCGAAGAAGAGCGGGATCGAGAAATCGATCTGGAGCTTGTTGCCGTTTCCCCAGCCGCCGAACGAGCTGAGGGCCGCGATGATGGCGTCGGACTGCGGGTCTTTGGTCAGCCCGGAGACGTCCTCCGTCCAAGGTTCGGGTGCCTGGAAAATCCCGCCAACGGTGGGCGTTACCGAGCTCCCGTCGCCGCCTGAGCTCGCATCGCCGCCCGAAGAACTGCTCGCGCCCGAAGAAGAAGTGCTTGCGCCCGAGGAGCTGGCGTCCGTCCCGGAAGCGGATCCCCCGCTTCCCGACCCAGCGCCTCCGCTCGAGGCGTCCGTCGCGCCGTTGTTCCCGGCGGTGCCCGAAGACTTGCTGCCACACGCACACACAAACGCCGCGGCACATGCAAAATAGATCGCTGCCTTCATACCCAGAGACTACGGGGTTTCTGCTCGCGCGGTCCAGACAGGACCTGCACGCGACGAAGCTTGCTCTATCAACGCACCGTTGCGGGAGCTCTTCCGTGAGCGTATCGTTGAGATCAATTCTTGACGTGGGAGGAGGGTCCCGTGCCTTACACTCGTTCCGTTTCGAGATCGTTCGTCGTCGGCGCGCTGACGGCATTTGCCCTCGCGGCAACTTCGGTGGGCTGCGGCGGCGGGAGCGCCACGACGATCCATACGGTCGATGCGGGCGAGGACTCTCCGGAGGAGTTCTCGAGCAGCTCCGGTAGCTCGAGCGGTGTTGTGAGCGGGAGCTCGAGCGGCAGCTCGTCGGGAAGCTCCTCGGGAGTCGAGGACGCCACGATGGAGGACTCCTCGACGGATTCCTCGAGCAGTGGGTCGTCGGCGAGCTCCTCCGGGAGCATGGATGCCTCGGGGGATTCCACGGTGGAAGCCTCCAGCGGAAGCTCGTCGGGTGGCGCGGACGGCGGCCAAGATGGCACGATGGCGGACTCCTCGAGCAGCTCGTCGGGTGGCGCAGACGGGGCGCCCGCGCCTTGCACCGGCGCCTCGAGCTGTGCCGTCGGCCAGTCGTGCAACTCGGCGACCGGGCTCTGTCAGACGGCGTGCGGAGGCGCGAACGACTCGGCCTGCAACGGCGGATGCTGCAGCGCGAGCGGCAGCTGTGTAGTCGGGACCGCGAACGGGGCGTGCGGGAGCGCGGGTGGCGCGTGCGTCGCGTGCGGCGGCGGGACGCCGACGTGCACGGACGGCGCGTGCACGAGCACATGCGCCCCGAACGGAGCCGCTAGCGGGGCGGCTTGCGGCACGGGCTTCTGCTGCAGCGCCGCCAACACATGCGCGGCGGTGAGCGACACGTCGTGCGGAGCCTCTGGCGCCGCGTGCGTGGACTGCACCATGAGCACCCAGGGCGCCGTGTGCGAGGCAAGCGGCGCGTGCGGGTGCGGCGCCACGGCGGACTGCCCGGCTGGCGAGGCGTGCGACACGACGACCCACACGTGCACCGCGATGTGCTCGGCCACCCAGGTTTGCAACACGGGCTGCTGCTCGGCCGCGACGGGCGGAACCTGCCAGCCCGGAACGGGCGGGGGCGCCTGCAACACGGGAACCGCCGTCTGCACGAGCTGTACGAGCAACGCGGCCGGGACGGCATGCGTGACCGGGACGCCGAGCAAGTGCGGCTGCAGCACGGCGACCGACTGCCCGATGGGCCAGTCGTGCGACACGACGACCAACACGTGCACCGCGATGTGCTCGGCCACGCAGCCGTGCAACGGCGGCTGCTGTGACGCGATGACGGACACGTGCGTGGCCGGCAACACCGTGCCGGAGTGCGGGGGCACGGGCAGCGTCTGCGTCGACTGCGCGGGCAACCCGAATGGCGGAATGTGCGTGACCGGCGGCACCTGCGGGTGCGGCACCAACGCGGACTGCGCGCCGAACCACACCTGCAACACCACGACGCACGTGTGCACACCGACCCCCTGCGGCCCGACCATGCCGTGCGTGGTCGGCTGCTGCGACAGCACATCGTCGACCTGCCAAACGGGGAACACCACGGCCGACTGCGGATCGGCCGGCGCGACCTGCGTCAGCTGCACCGCGAACGCGAACGGGACGGCGTGTCGCGCGGCGGGCACATGCGGGTGCAACGTGGCGGCCGACTGCCCGGCGGGCGAGGCGTGCAACACGGGAACGCACGTGTGCGGCGCCGCATGCGGAGCCGGCCACAGCGCCTGCAACGGCGGTTGCTGCGACATGGGCGGCATGTGCGTCGCTGGCACAAGCAGTATGGAGTGCGGCAAGGCGGGGGGCGCCTGCCAGGACTGCACGATGAGCGCCGCGGGGGATGCCTGCACCAGCGGCGTCTGCGGGTGCGCGGCGCCTGCCGATTGCCCCACGGGCCAGGCGTGTGACACGAGCACGCACACGTGCGGCGCCGCGTGCGGTGGCGCGAACGACACGGCGTGCAACGGGGGCTGCTGCGGCGCGGGCGGTACGTGCCAGGCCGGCACGGGCAACGGCGCCTGCGGCGCGACGGGTGCGGCCTGCGCCGTCTGCTCCGGCGGGACCCCGACCTGCGCCGCCGGCGCGTGCGCCGGCGCGTGCGGCGGCGCCGGCAACGGCACCTGCGGAGGCGGCTTCTGCTGCTCGGCGGGCTCCTGCACGGCCGGCAACGCGCCGACCACCTGCGGCTACTCGGGCGCGTGCACGAGCTGCACCGGCTCGGCCGCGGGCTCGGCGTGCGTATCGAACGGCGCGAGTACGCCCACGTACTCGTGTGGCTGCGCAGCGCCGACGGATTGCCGCGCCGCGAACACGGCGACGGCCACCCCGGGCGAGGCGTGCAACACGACCACCCAGACCTGCACCGTCGCCTGCGGCGGGGCGAACGACACCGCCTGCAACGGAGGCTGCTGCGAAGGGGCCGCGTGCGTCGTGGGCACCGCAAGCGCCGAGTGCGGCAACTCCGGCGGCATGTGCCTCAATTGCACGACGAGCTGCAACCCCGGCCCGCTGTGCATCGCCGGCCAGTGCGGCTGCACGTCCAACATGCAGTGCATGTCGGCGACCTGCGGTGGACGCACCACGTGCTCGGCCAACTCGTGCCAGTAGCCGACTGCGTCCGCGGGTCCGGCGCGTCGTCAGACCGCGTCGGGCGGAACTGGTGCGCACTTTGCTCGGCACCATTCGATGATGCCGGACGCACACGAATCGCTGCCGCTCGCGTCGCTGTTCTCGTGCCGCGTCGTCGTGGAGCAGGCGGCTTCGTCGCTCGTCACCGAGCTGCTCTTTCCTGACGAACGGCGCCACGTCGCCGGCGCTGTCGCAAAACGGCAAGCTGAGTTCGGCACGGCGCGAATATGCGCACGACGCGCGCTGGCGCGCTTGGGGTTCTCCCCCTGCTCGCTCGTCCCCAACCCGGATCGCTCTCCCCGCTGGCCCGAGGGTGTAGTCGGCAGCATGACGCACGCGGGCGGATACTGCGCCGTCGTCGTTGCCCGTGCAGCGCACACAGCAGGGCTCGGGTTGGACGCAGAACCCGATATTCCACTCGACCCACAACTAGAACCGTTGATCTGCACGAGGGCCGAGCGAAGGTTCCTGGCTCGCTGCTCCGCGACGGACCGCGCACACCTCGGCACGATGCTATTCAGCGCCAAAGAGGCCTTTTACAAGTGCCAGTACCCGATCACCCGGGCATCCCTCGACCTCCAAGACGTGGACGTATGCCTCGATCTCGACGCCCAGAGATTTGCTGCGCGCCTTCGCCGAACCGGACGCTCCAGGGGACCGGAGTGGGATCTCGTCGAGGTCATCCGCGGTCGATTCTTGCGGAGCGGCGGACGGATTGTCACGGCTGCAACGCTCTCGTCGGTGTGAGGCGCCAGATCGCGACAGGATCAAGGAAGGGCGGGGCTCTCCGAGGCCCCCCCCGTGGCGTGGGCCTCTGGCATGGCCATCAGCGCCGCCGCCTCTCCGAGAGGCTCACCCTTGGGGGGTCCTTTCGGGAGAACGGCGGG
>Ga0209415_10021136_pt1 | contig 10049 bp, 8 predicted proteins | sample PeaSoiSIISIP2007_FD_187696 | JGI IMG/M metagenome (GOLD analysis project Ga0209415, IMG submission 187696) | Peat soil microbial communities from Weissenstadt, Germany - SII-SIP-2007 (SPAdes) (version 2) | ecosystem: Environmental > Terrestrial > Soil > Wetlands > Peat | place: Germany... | reverse complement strand
CGATGCGCTCGTCGACGTACGCGATCTCGATGGCGCCGCAGGCCTGGCCCGCGTTGGACAGGGCCCAGTGCGTGACGCCGGCCACGGTTCGCGGGAGATCGCAATCGGCCAGCACGATGGCCGCGTCCTTGCCCCCCATCTCCACGCTCGCGGGGATGCCCCGCTCGGCGCAGCGAACGGCCACGCTGCGACCCGTCTGGGGCGACCCGGTGAACACGCAGGCGTCGATCCCGGCGTCGATGAGCGCGGCACCGGCGCGACCGTCGCCGAGCAGCACCTGCGCGAGCCCGTCCGGCAGCTCCGCGGCCAGGCTTTCCACGAGCCACGCGCTGCTGCGGGGCGTGTACTCCGACGGCTTCACCACGATGGCGTTGCCCGTGAGCAGGGCGGGCAAGGTCGGCCGGTAGAGCCCCGCCACCGGGTAGTTCCAGGGAGCGATGATGCCGACGACGCCGCGCGGCACGAGGTCGACGTGCGCCTTCTTGCGCGGGAAGCTGATCGGGTTGAGCCGCACGTGCCTTCGCGCCGTGGCCTCTTCGACGACGCGCGCCCAGCCCTTCACCGTGTCGAGCGGGCCCAGCGCCTCGAAGACTGCCTCCGCCTCCACCTTGCCCACCTCGTCGACGACGAGCGCGATGACCTCGGACCGGCGGCGGAGCATCGACTTGGCGGCGCGCGTGAGGGCGGCGACGCGCGTGCTCAGCGGCTCGAGCTTCCACCGCTGCTGGGCCGCGCGGGCGCGGGCGACCGCCCGCCGCGCCTCGTTCGTCCCGGTCGCCAGGGCGGTCAGGGGTACCTCGACGTGGCTACCGTTCCCGTTGGAGTGCACTTCTTTCACGAGAGCCTCCGCTTACCTCGGCCGGGGCGAGGACGACAAGCGGTCTCGACAGGATAGCGAGGAGCCCGGAATGATCGAGGGAAGGGGCTCACTGCTGGTAGCAGGCCAGCACGCCGGCCCCGGCGTCGCTCAGGATGCAGACCCCCGTCGGGGGCGCGGTGCCGCAGCCGCTCGGGCACCAGATCGGGATGCAGATCATCTCGATCTGCTTGATCGCCGCGACGTAGCTCGCCTCCGCCTGGTTGTCCGCGGCCACCACGACGGGGCAGCCGCACTCGTCGGTCACGGTGACCGTGCAGGGCATCGGCGTCACGCCCGTGCACACGAGCGCGGCGGCGCGCGCCTGCTGGACCATCGCCTCCTGGGAGCCATTGCAATTCGGGAGGGAGGCGGCCTCGGGAGCGTCGGGAGCATCGAGCTTCGCCGCCGTGTCGCCGGGGACGTCCGTCGAGGCGTCCCTGGAGCCGTCCGTGTCCGGGGCCCCATCGGCCAGCGAAACGCCGTCGCCCGCCGCGTCTGCGCCCGACGGGCTCACCGTCCAGTCGTACGAGCAGCCCGAGGCGGTGACGACGCCGAGGAGCGCGAGCAGCCCGTCTCGCATGCCGCGGTGAGCCTACGATATAAGGGCGGCATGCGCTCGCTCGTCGTCGCGCTGCTGGCCTGCGCGAGCCTGGCGTGGAGCGCGCCATCTCGAGCCCAGGGGGGGGTGGACGCGCACGACGCGTACGCCCGCGGGACGTCCGCGTTCCGGCGGGGCGACTACGCCACGGCGGCTCGCGAGTACGCGGCGGCCGACGCGCTCGCGCCGAACCCCGTCGCGCTGCAGGCCGCCATCGACGCGACCGTGCTGGCCGACGATCCCGTCTTCGGCACGACGCTCCTCGACCGCGCGCGCGGCGCGGCGCGCACCGACGCCCTCCTATCCACCATGCTCACCGCCGAGCACAAGTTCGCGCACCGCGTCGGCCGCATCCGCCTCCTGTGCCCTTCGGCTCCCTGCCTCGGAGCCATCGACGGCGCGGCCGCCGTGGCCGGGGAGCCCATCGTCGTGCGGGTGGGCTCCCACGCGGTGACGCTCGAGGGGGCCGGCGCGGTCGTGCAGCGCGTGGTGACGGTCGCGCCCGACGAGACCGTCGTCGTCGGCCCGGAACCGGCGCCTCCCGTTCCGGCGCCGTCGCCCTCCCTGCTACCGGCTACCTCGCCCCCTCCGGCACCGCGACCGCAGCAGCTCCCTCCCGTCGCGCCCCCGCCACGCGGCAGTCCCTCCCGCGTGTGGCTGTACGCCGGGCTCGGCGCGACCGTGGCGGCCGCCGGCGGCCTCGCCGTGGCGTTCGGCGTCGACACGGCGAACCGCCATGCCTCGTTCGCGCGCACGTGCGTCACCACCCCTGCGCCGTCGTCCTGCGCGACGCTCGCCTCCGAGGGTCAGGCCGCCCAGCTGCGGACGAACGTGATGCTCGGCGTCACCGCCGGTCTCGCTGCCCTGAGCCTGGCCACGGTGCTGCTGGTCCGATGGCACGACGCGTCGTTATCGGTGGGGGCCGCGCGGGTGTCGTTCGACGCGCGCTTCTAGGCCGTGTGAATCACAGGCGCACGGACTCCCGAAGGTCGTCCAGACGTCGTAGACTCTCGCCACGTCGCCGCCCGCACGCCACCGCCACGAGCCCATCCTCAAGATCGCCTCCGGCGGGATGGCCACCGTGTTCCTCGGATCGCTGGAGGGAGCCCTCGGGTTCCGGCAGCTCGTCGCCATCAAGCGGCCGCACCCGCACCTGATGGAGGATCCCGGCTTTCGCGAAGCGCTGCTGCGCGAGGCGCGGCTCGCGGCGGGGATCCATCACGCCAACGTGGTCGACGTGCGCGACGTGGAGGTCGTCGGAGACGCGGTGCAGCTGGTGATGGACTACATCGAGGGGGCGTCGCTCGGCGACCTGGTGAGGACCTGCGCGAACGAGGGGAGGCACCTCCAGCCCGGCGTCGCGGTGCGCGTCGTCCTCGATGCATGCGCTGGCCTGCACGCGGCCCACGAGCTGACGGACGACGCGGGACGCACGCTCGGGCTGGTGCACCGCGACGTGTCCCCGCAGAACGTGCTCGTCGGCGTCGACGGCGTGGCGCGCGTGACCGACTTCGGCATCGCGAAGTGCATCGAGACCAGTGATCCGGGCACCTCGCGCGAGTCGCTCAAGGGCAAGGTCGGCTACATGGCGCCCGAGTACGTCCGCGGCGAGGAGGTCGATCGGCGCGTCGACGTCTACGCGCTCGGCGTCGTGCTGTGGGAGGCGCTCGCGGGGCGGCGGCTCTTTCGCGGCCAGAGCGACGCGGAGACCCTGGAGCGGGTGCTCTCGGCCACGGTGCCGCCCGTCTCCGAGGCGTCGCCCGAGCTCGCCCCCCTCGACGCGACGATCGCGCGCGCGCTGCATCGCGACCCCGCCATGCGCTTTCCGACCACCGAGGCGATGGCCCACGAGCTCGAGCTCGCCGCCTCTCCGCACGGCCTCGTCGCCGGCGCGCCCGACGTCGGGCGCTTCGTACGCGAGACGCTCGGGCCACGGCTCGAGGAGCGTAGGCGCGCGCTTCGCGAAGCACGGACCGACCCGCCACCCCCGCCAGCACAGAGGCCACTGGAGCTCCTGGAGTCCACGACGACGGTGCCCGAACGAGCGCCCCACCGGCTCTCGCGCGTTCGCCTGGTCCTCGTCGTCGCCGGAGTCGTCCTCGTCGCCGGGGCCGGGGCCGTGGCCCTCGCGCGCTCGCGCGGAACCTCCGTCCCCGACGCCACCGCTCTCGCGCCGTCCCCTCCGGCGTCGACCGTGGTCGCCGGTCCGTCCACCGCCGCCCTTCCCGCGTCTCCACCGCCCGCGACCGTGGCACCCTCGGCCGCTCCGTCCCCGCGACCGTCCCGCCCGCCCTCCTCGAAGACCGCCCACCTGCCGCCGCCCAACCCCTACCCCAGCGGAACGTAGACGATGCGCGACCCGTATCCCGAGGACAAGACCTCGCGCATCGCGCCCAGGGCCTCGCTGCGCGTGTGGTCCCTCCAGCTCGTCGTCGTCGAAGGACCGAGCCGGGGCGCGACGGCCTCCGTCACGACCGGGGGCGCGCGCGTCGGCGCCGCCGCAGGCAACGACCTCACCCTCGCCGATCCGACGGTCTCGCGCGTGCACTGCGAGCTGACCCAGCGAGGCGACGCCCTGGTGCTCCGCGATCTGGGGAGCACCAACGGGACCTGGGTCGAGGGCGTGCGCCTCCGCGACGGCGACGTCCCTCCGGGCGCGATCGTGCGGGTCGGCTCGTCGGCGTTCCGCGTCGACGTCGGCGACGAGCCGGCGTTCGTCGAGCTGAGCGGGCGGGCGTCGTTCGGCGAGCTGGTGGGGGCGAGCCTGGAGATGCGACGGCTCTACGCGGTGCTGGAGAGGGTCGCCGCGACCGACGCCACGGTGCTGGTCGAGGGGGAGACGGGGACCGGCAAGGACGTCCTCGCGCGTTCCCTTCACGCCGCGTCGACGCGCGCCTCGGGGCCGTTCGTCGCCGTCGACTGCGGGGCCATCCCGGAGAACCTCATCGAGAGTGAGCTCTTCGGCCACGTGCGGGGCGCGTTCACGGGCGCGACCTCCGACCGCAAGGGCGTCTTCGAGGAGGCCCACGGAGGCACGCTCTTCCTCGACGAGATCGGCGAGATGCCCCTCACCTTGCAGCCGAAGCTCCTCCGCGCCATCGAGTCGCGCTCGGTGCGTCGCGTCGGGAGCAGCGCGGCGCGCCCGGTCGACGTGCGCATCGTCGCGGCGACCAACCGCCCCCTCGCCCGCTGCGTGAACGACGGCTCGTTCCGCGAGGACCTCTACTACCGGCTGGCGGTCGTCTCGCTCTCCCTCCCGCCGCTGCGCACCCGACGCGAGGACATCCCCCTGCTCGCCCGTCACTTCCACGGCGCGCTCGCCGGCGCCGACGTGAACGAGCTTCCACCCGACTTCGTGGCCCGCCTCGTCGGACGGAGCTGGCCCGGCAACGTCCGCGAGCTACGCAACTTCATCGAGCGCAGCGTCTCGCTCGGGATGCTCGACGCGCCCGCGACGGGACGTCCTTCGCGACCACCGCCGGGCGCGCCGCTGCCGTCGCTCGACGGGATGATCGCCCTCGAGCTCCCCCTCAAGGAGGCGCGCCAGGCCTGGGTGGAGAGCTTCGAGAGCGTCTACGTGCGCGACATCCTGCGGCGATGCGGGGGAAACGTGACACGCGCGGCCGAGCGGGCGGGCGTGAGTCGCCGCTTCCTCCAGCGCACCATCGCGCGTCTGGGGATTCGACCGGCGGAAGTGGGCGCGAGCGAAGCGGACTTCACGGGGGACGACGAGGAGTAGGGCACGGACGCGCGCGAAGAGGGCGTCCGTCCGGCGAACCGGGGACGGGAAGCGGCCGAGGCGTGGGGGGACGCCGCGGGGGATGGAGGGCGTGTGACGCTTCCGCGAGTGGAAGCCGCGGAGGGGGGCTCCACTCGCGCGGAGGCATGCGGGTCTCCAGCGGAAGGGGATGCGGAAGCGCGCGAGGCCGGGGGCCATGCAGCGGAGGACCACGCGGACGCCGCGGAGCCACGGGCGGAAGCGCCCGATGGGTAGGCGGAAGCGCTGAAGGCGTGGGCGGAAGCGCCGGATGGGTGAGGGCAAGCGCGGGATGGGTGGGCGGAAGCGCTGGATGGATGAGGGGAAGCGTCGCGTCCGCAGGTGGAAGCGCGGCGTCGACGGCCGGAAGCGCCGGATGGATGAGGGGAAGCCCTCGTCCAGGCTGCTCGCCGGTGGCAAGGGGGAGCTACTCTGGGCCGGAACGATGAGCGGCGAACCGCCGGAGCCGATCCCCAAGACGCCGTGGCGCCGGTACTTCGCCGGGCCTGCGGTGGGCGTCGCGTGCGTCCTCGTGGTGGCCCTCGTCGCGTGGTGGCGAGGGTGCCCTCCCGATCCCCCGCGCCCGGCGGCGTTCGTGGCCGACGAGGCCGGCGTCGACCTCGCCGCCTCGACGCCGGTCGAGTTTGGCGGTCGCAAGGGATGGCTCGTGGGGGGCAAGGTCGTGCTGGACCCTGCCGACGCCGGAGCCCGGGACGAGTGAGCTACGGGGTGTCCTGCCGGAACGCGGCACGGATCTCGGGCTTCATCAGCTGCACGATGCCCCAGATGGAGAAGGGCAGCGTGAGGAGGCAGCACGCGCTGCTGGTGATGGGGATCGCCGCCACGATGCAGCCTGCGAACGCGATGCCCCAGTGCCTCACGCGGATCATCTGGATGGCCGCGACCACGTTGAACACGTTGGCCAGCGCCGCGAAGATGCAGACGGCGATGGTGAACGGCTGCACCCACGCCTGCATCTCCGGGGGAACGCCGGAGGTGGCGCCGATGGGCATGCCCGACGCGAAGAGGACGAGATCGAGCAGGAAGACGCAGATGAGCAGCCCGCTGATGCACGCGAGCGCGATGCCCTGGACAATGAGCTTCGAGCGAGCCTGCTCCCGGGTGAGCGGCCCAGCGAGACCAGCGAGTCCGGCGGGACCGGGGGGGCCGGCGGACGGATAGGCAGGAGGGGCGTACATCGGATCTTGCTTACGACGGCATGCGCAGGACGTCACGCCCCCCGACTACCGGCCCTCCTCGCCCGCGTCCGGCATGCTCTTCGGCCGCTGGACGCGCAGGTACACCCGGGCGATGTCCGCCTCGCTCACGAACCCCACGCACCGCCCGCTCCGATCGGTGATCGGCAGCTGCGACAGGCCGCTGGAGATCATCGTCTGGAGGGCGAATCCGAGGTCGTCGTCGAGGTCGACCGAGACCGTGGGTCGCATCAGATCCGCCGCGTTGACGAGCGGCAGGAGCTCGGGCTCCGACGAGAGGATGGCGACCTCGTCCGGCGTGATGATGCCGAGGATCTTCCCGGCCTCGTCGACCACGGGGGAGACGATCTGCGTGGGCTCGTCGCGGCGGCCCTTCACGATGTCGTCGGCGCGAGAGTTCAGGCGGAAGCTCCGCAGCGGGGCGTCGCCCTTGGTGAACTGCTCGAGGCGGAGGCTCTCGAGGTGGTCCGTCCCGCGCGTGGAGCCGAGGTGCACGCCGTCCTGCTGGAGGAGGGCCTCGTAGATGGGGGTCGGGCGCCAGTGTCGCGCGAGGACGTAGGCGGTCATGTTGGCGATCATCAGCGGCAGGATGAGCGAGTAGCCGCTGGTCATCTCGATGATGATGAGGACCGACGTCATCGGCGCGCGGATGATGCCCGCGAAGACCGCGCCCATGCCCACCAGCGCGAAGGCGCCGATGGGCTCCCCGGTGTGGCCGAGGAGCGTCGAATCGAGCGTGCCGATGGCGCCGCCGAGCATGCCTCCGATGAACAGCGCGGGCGCGAAGATGCCTCCGGCCCCGCCGCTCCCGTAGGAGAACACGGTGGCGGCGAGCTTCATCAGGCAGAGGACCAGCATGACGTCGAGGCCCAGGTTCCCCGCGAGGGCGGCGCTCAGCGTGTCGTAGCCGCCGCCGGTGACGCCGTGCGTCCCGAGCTTCCACCACGCGACGACGGCGAGCGCGCCGGTGACCAGCCCGCCCACGCCCGGGCGCGCCCAGGGCGGCAGGCGCGAGCTCCTGAACCAGAGCCGGAGCGCGAGCAGCGAGTCGGTGAACGCCACGGAGGCCACCGCGGCCGCCACGCCCAGGATGGCGTAGATGAGCAGCGACGACGCGTGGTGCAGACCGTACGGCTGGGGGACGTCGAAGATGGGATGCTCGCCGAGCACGCTGCGCTCGATGACCGCAGCCAGCGCCGCGGCGATGATGACGCCGGAGAGGACCGCCTGATCGAGGTTGCCGACCACCTCCTCGATGGTGAACGTGACCGCGGCGATGGGGGCGTTGAAAGCCGCGGCGATGCCGGCGGCCGCGCCGACGGGGATGAGTCGACGGAGGGCCTTGGGGGACACCCCCGTGATGCGACCGAGGAAGCTGGCGACGCCGGCGCATATCTGAACCGTGGGCCCCTCGCGTCCGAGCGACGAGCCCGAGCCGATCTGGAGGACGCCGATGAAGAACTTGCCGAGGGAGTCGCGCAGGCGCAGGCGTCCGCCTCGCACGGCGAAGGCGAGCTTCACCTGCGGGATGCCGCTGCCGCGCGCGCTGGGGACGACGTACTGGAGGACGACGCCACAGGCGAGCGCGCCGAGGGTCGGGGTCACCAGCGTCCAGCCGATCCACGTTCGACCCGGGGCGCTCATGGCCCGGTCGATGAGCGCGTGCGAGGCGAGCGTGATGCCGACGTGGAAGGCGACGGCGGTGAGCCCGCACACGACGCCGATGACGATGGTGAGGAAGAAGAGGCGCTGCGCCTCGGTGGGGGCGAAGCGGATCTCGGCGCGGAGGAGGTAGAGTCCGCGCAGCCGCACCGCGAGGCGCAGGCGTCGCCAGAGGGTCTGTCGCCAGGGGAGAGGTCGCTTGAGGGAGGCCTTGGCTCGCTCGGATTGCGGACTGTCGTCCAATGCGCGACGAGCCTACGCCGCGCCACGGGAAAGTTCCATGCGAGCCCACGGATTCGACCGGACGGGCGCAACTTCTGCCGGCCGCGTCCGATGGGGAGACGACAGGACTGGCAGGCATGGCGTGAACGTCTTCGGCCCCTTCTATCCTCCGGCGCTGCAGGCCCTCGTCAACCATGCGGAGCGACTCTCGGAGCTGCTCGCCGTGCACGAGCTCGCGCCGCCGACCCAGGAATGGGCGCAGGTGTGGATGACCGGGCGCGCGGACGAGGTCGTGCGATTCGTCGAGCACGTCGTCGCGCTGTGGCGCGGAGGGAAGCTGAAGGACGCCGACGCGGCCGCGACGCTCGACGGCTACCTCGTCGCGCTTCACGAGGGACTCGCGAAGCATCTGAGCTGCGATGCCCCCTCGTGCTGCGCCGGCGACGCGGCGACGACGGCGCGTCCGGCGCGCAGAGGTGGCCGCGGTCGCGCGAGGGCCGTTGCGACGGGGAACGAGGACCCCACCGCGCTGGGCACCATCGACAGCCTGCTGCTCGAGGAGATGCTGAGACCGCCGGGCAAGAAGCGCTAGAAGGGATTCTCCCCCGCGAGCCCCTTCTGCTCGGCGCGCGAGCCCCCCGGCTTGGTGCTCGCGCTCGTCGCCGGCACGACCACCCCCTTCTTGCCGCTTCCCACAGGTGCCGTGACCGCCACCGCGGCCTTCGTGCTCGCCGTCGCCGCCACCGTCGCCGACGGCAGCGGGGTGAGCGCGACGGCCGATGGGGCCTGCGAGGCCACGACCGGTGGCTCCGCCGTCACGGTCTGCGTGACCAGCGGCGCGGTGCCTCCCCCGTTGCCGGCGCCGATCGACCCTCGGCCCACCACCACGAGGGCCGCTGCCAGGAGCACGCCCCCGAGGCCGACGACCGCGATCATCCCCCCGCGGGGCTTCTTCTGCTCGCCGCGAGGAGGCGCGCCCGGCGTCGCGACCGAGAGAGCCGAGCCACCGACGGTGAGACCCGGTCGCTTCGCGTCCTCCGTGGGCTGCTGCGGCGGCTCCGATCGCGCCACGGCCGGCCCGGCCGGCGGCTTGGACGACCGGTGCGCCGCGCTCGTCTCCAGCATCGTCGCGTCGAGGGCCACGGCGCTGAACGGCTCGAGCGCGGCGCCGAGCTCGCGCGGCGTCGGGAACCGCAGGTTGCGATCCCTCGCCATCGCCTTGTGCACCACCTCCACGAACCCGATGGGCAGCTCGGGGCGGCGCTCCGACAGCGGCGCGGGCTTGCCCTCGTGGATGAGCACCGCCAGCTTGGGGAGGGCGTCCGCCTTGAAGGGGCGCTTGCCGCAGGCGCACTGGTAGAGGATGACGCCGAGCGCGTAGACGTCCGTGCGGGCGTCGAGGTCCTTGTCGCCGTCGACCTGCTCGGGCGACATGTAATAAGGCGTCCCGAGGGCCGAGCCCTCCTTGGTCGTACCGTCCGCGCCGCCCGTCAACGTGGGGTCGAACTTCGACACGCCGAAGTCGAGGATCTTCACGAAGGATTTACCGTCCTTCTCGACGAGAAAGATGTTCTCCGGCTTGAGGTCGCGGTGGACGATCCCGGCGTCGTGCGCCGCCTGGATGCCGTCGCACGCCTGGCGGATGACGTCGACCAGCTCGGGCAGGGCCAGGCGACGCACCTTCTCCAGGCGGGCGCCGAGCGTCTCACCCTCTAGCATCTCCATGACGATGTA
>Ga0209415_10021135_pt1 | contig 10049 bp, 5 predicted proteins | sample PeaSoiSIISIP2007_FD_187696 | JGI IMG/M metagenome (GOLD analysis project Ga0209415, IMG submission 187696) | Peat soil microbial communities from Weissenstadt, Germany - SII-SIP-2007 (SPAdes) (version 2) | ecosystem: Environmental > Terrestrial > Soil > Wetlands > Peat | place: Germany... | reverse complement strand
ACGCCGCGCGCCTGCGGATCGATCAGCGGGGTGCAGCCGGTGGCGGCGAGGTCGGCCTCGGTCTCGCGGTCGACGATTTCGAGCTCGATGCCGACCCGGTCGCGGATGAGGTCGAGGAATTCGACGCCGTTGGCGGCGGCGCGGCAGGCTTCGGTGGCGATCAGGCGCGAGCGGGTCACCCCGCGATTGCGCATCTTGTCCCGGCAGATGCCGAGCGCCACGACCGCGCGGGAGATCGCGGCGTCCGACAGCCGCCCGGTCGCCGTCACGCCTTCGCCGAGGCGGATGATGCGGGAGAACGCGTCGACCACGCGGAAGCCGTCGCCGGACGGCCGCGCGATCAGGAGGCGGCAATTGTTGGTGCCGAGATCGAGGGCCGCATAGGTCGCGCGGTCGCGACCGCCCCCATGGGGCGGCCACCGGTGCCGGAAATAATGGCCGCGGCCCCGGTGGGTACGGCTATCGGCATGCGGCCGATGTGGCACGGGGTCGAGGCCGCCGGTCGCCCGGCCCTCGTCGTCCATCGAATGCCTTTCCACCGCGCCGAAGTCTGCTGCGACTCCACGGCAAGCGGCACGGGTTCCTCGGATCGCGCGGAGTGTAACAGCCTTCGCAGCCGCAGCAAGGGTGGGCCGTAGCCCGGATGGAGCGCAGCGCAATCCGGGGGCGGCCTCCGCTGATGGCACCGCCACCCCGGATTGCGCGACCGCGCGCGAAGACGCACGCGGCCTCTCCATCCGGGCTACGACCTTAGCCCGACTTACTTCTTGTGCAGCGCATCAAGCTGGCCTATTTCAACTGATAATCCACCCCTGATTTCAGCGAATAGTCATGAATGTTCAAGATGATCCCGGTGCGTGGGCGGTGCAGAAATTCGGCCTTGGCCAGCCGGTGCGGCGCACCGAGGATCCGGCCCTGGTGCAAGGCCGCGGCCGCTATGCGGACGATGTAAGCTTCAAGGGTCAAGCCTATGCCGCCATGGTGCGGTCGCGCCAGGCCCACGGGGTGCTCAAGGGCATCGATACCGCGGCGGCGCTGGCGATGCCGGGCGTGCTCGCGGTCTATACCGGAGCCGACTTGCAGGCCGCCGGCTACGGCTCCCTCAAATGCCTGCCGCCGCTGAAGAACCGCGACGGCACCCCGATGAAGAAGCCGCCGCGCCCGGCGCTCGCCGTCGACAAGGTGCGGTTCGTGGGCGACCCGGTCGCCTGTGTGGTGGCGCAGACCGCCATCGTGGCCAAGGACGCGGCCGAAACCGTCGCCCTCGACATCGCGCCGCTCCCCGCCGTCACGCTCGCGAGCGAAGCCGTCAAACCGGGCGCGCCGCTGGTGTTCGACGACGTGCCGAACAATGTTGCGCTCGACTATCACTATGGCGACGCCGACAAGGTGAAGACGGCGTTCGCCAAGGCGGCCCATGTGACCCGGCTCGAGCTGCGCAACACGCGGCTCGTCGTCAATGCCATGGAGCCCCGCGCCGCGGTCGCCGAATACGATTCCTCCGGCGAGCACTTCACCTTCCACGTCGGCTGCCAGGGCGTGCTCGGCCTGCGCGGCCAGTTGGCCGAAATCCTCAACATTCCGCCGGCGAAACTTCGGCTGCTCACCGGCAATGTGGGCGGCTCGTTCGGCATGAAGGCGCAGGCCTATCCGGAATATGTGTGTCTGCTGCACGCGGCGCGGCTCCTCAAGCGGCCGGTGAAGTGGACCGACGAGCGCTCGACGAGCTTCCTCTCCGACAGCCATGGCCGCGACCACGAAAAGGTCGCGGAGCTGGCGCTCGATGCCGATGGCCATTTCCTCGCGATCCGGCTTACCGGCACCGGCAACATGGGCGCCTATCTCGGCGCGGTGGCGCCGCTGCCGCCGACCGTCAATGCGGTCAAGAACATGGTCGGCGTCTATCGCACGCCGCTGATCGAGGTCTCGACCCGATGCGTGTTCACCAATACCACCATGGTGAGCGCCTATCGCGGTGCCGGGCGGCCCGAAGGCAACTATTTCATGGAGCGCCTGATCGACAACGCGGCGGCCGAAATGGGCATCGACCGGCTGGAGCTGCGCCGGCGCAACCAGCTCAAGCCCAAGGAAATCCCGTTCGCGGCGGCCTCCGGCCAGACCTACGACTCCGGCGATTTCCCCGCCGTGTTCAAGCACGCCCTCGATCTCGCCGACTGGAAGGGCTTTCCCAGGCGCAAGCGCGACAGCCGAAAGCGCGGCAAGCTGCGCGGCATCGCGATCGGCAGTTATCTCGAAGTCACGGCGCCGCCGAACAAGGAAATGGGCGGCATCCGCTTCGAGGCGGACGGCACCGTAACCTTCATCACCGGCACGCTCGATCACGGCCAGGGCCACGCCACCGCGTTCGCCCAGATCCTGTCCGACCGTCTCGGCGTGCCGTTCGGCCGCATCCGGCTGCTGCAGGGCGACAGCGACGAATTGATCGCCGGCGGCGGCACCGGCGGCTCGCGCTCGGCGGCGGCGAGCAGCGCCGCCATGATCGACGCCGTCGCCAAGGTGGCCGAGCAGGGCAAGCTCGTCGCCTCCCATGTGCTGGAGGCGGCGGCGGCCGACATCGAATTCGCCAACGGGCGCTTCACCATCGCGGGCACCGACCGCTCGATCGGCGTGCTGGAGCTTGCGGCGAAGCTGCGCACCGGGCTCAAGCTTCCCGACGGCGCGCCGAACACACTCGACGTGAAGATCGCGAGCGCGCCGGTGCCGGCCGCCTTCCCGAACGGCTGCCACGTGGCCGAAGTCGAAATCGACCCCGATACCGGCGTGGTCGAGGTGGTGAAATGCGCCTCGGCCAACGATTTCGGCACCGTCATCAATCCCATGCTGGTGGAAGGCCAGATGCATGGCGGGCTGGTCCAGGGCATCGGCCAGGTGCTGATGGAGAATACCGTCTACGACCACGACGGGCAGCTCATCACCGGCTCGTACATGGACTACGCCATGCCGCGCGCCGCCGACGTGCCGAGCTTCGTCACCGCGCATCACCCGGTGCCGGCCAAGACCAACCCGCTCGGCATCAAGGGCTGCGGCGAAGCCGGCTGCGCCGGCGCGCTGGTGGCGATACCGAACGCCATCATCGACGCGCTGTCGGAATACGGCATCCGCCACATCGACATGCCGGTGACGGCCGAGAAGGTGTGGCAGGCGATCAAGGCGGCGCGGGACGGGCGTTCCTTACGGAACAGTTCAACATAAGCACATTTTGCTGCTACAAGGATGGGTTGAGCCCTTGCAAAACCCATTGCAAGATGCGCGTTCGAACCGGTGGCGGCCCCACGGCCGCCGCGGACAGGCAACGCCTGAGCCCGGCCGCGCGCGGGGCTAACGGGAGCTGTCGATGGAAGTTGCAGGTGACATCAAGCAGGTGATCGCCAAGGAATTGAAGATTCCGGTCGAGCGACTGGGCGACGACACCAAGCTCGGCGATCTCGGCGCCGAGTCCCTCGACGTGATCGAAATCGTGTTCGCGCTGGAGGAGAAATTCGACATCGACATCAGCGTGAAAATGGGCCCCGAGCCCGCGGCCGGGAACGCCGCGGCGGCGGCAAACGACTTGTCGGCCTTCACCACGGTCGGCGATATCTGCCGGGCGGTGCAGGCGCTCGTCGACGCCAAGGCGGCCAAATGAATCGTGTCGTCGTTACCGGCATCGGCGTCGCCTCGCCGGTCGGTTTGACGCTCGATCGGTTCTGGTCGGCTGTGGTCGAAGGCAAGAGCGGCATCCGCCCGCTCACCATCGTTCCGCCCGACCGGATCACCACCCGCATCGCCGCCCAGATCGACGATTTCGACCCGCTGGCGCATTTCGATGCCAAGTTCGCCAACCAGCTCGACCGCTATTCACAGTTCGCGGTCTACGCGGCGCGCGAGGCGATGCGGGATTCCGGCCTCGTCCTGTCCGACCAGCTCGCGCTCGATACCGCGACCATCGTGGGGAACGGCGCCGCCGGGCAGACCACGACCGAAGATTCCTATTACCGCCTGTATGCCCAGAATGCGGCGCGGCTTCACCCCCTGACGATCCCGCGCTACATGGGCAGCGCGGCCGGAAGCCAGGTGTCGATCGATCTCGGGCTCAAGGGACCGGGATGGACGGTGACGAGCGCCTGCGCGTCCGGCGCCCACGCCATCGGCCAGGCGTTCCACCTGCTGCGCAGCGGCCAGGCGGCGGTCGCGGTCACCGGCGGCACCGAGGCGTGCCTGACCATGGGCACCATCAAGGGCTGGGAGGCGCTCCGGGTGCTGACTGCAGACACCTGCCGGCCGTTCTCGCGGACGCGCTCCGGCATGGCGCTCGGCGAAGGCGCCGCCATGTTCGTGCTGGAGCTTCGCGAGGGCGCCGTCAAGCGCGGCGCCCGCATCTATGCCGAGGTCACCGGCTTCGGCATGAGCTGCGACGCCGTCGACCTCGTCGCCGCCGACCCCGGGGGCGCAGCGCGGGCGATGACCGCGGCGCTGCGCGACGCCCGCCTCGCGCCCGCCGACATCGATTATCTCAACGCCCATGGGACCGGCACCGTGCTCAACGACAAGACCGAATCCGACGCGATCCGCCGGACCTTCGGCGCCGCTGCCGGGCGGCTCGCGGTGTCGTCGAGCAAGGCCGTGCTCGGTCACAGCCTCGGCGCCGCCGGCGCCTTCGAATTCGCCGCGACCGCGCTTGCGCTGCACAGCCGGACGATCCCGCCGACCGCGAATTTCCAGGAGCCGGACCCCGACTGCGCGCTCGACGTCGTGCCCAATGTCGCCCGCGCCGCTCCGCTCCGCCACGCCATGTCCAACTCCTTCGCGTTCGGCGGGCTCAATGCGGTGCTCGTGCTCAGCCGCGCCTGAGCGGCGTCGGCCGCGACCCGGAATTCCGCCGCAGGCGCATCGTCGAGGTCGGCCTCGAGCCGGCGTCCGGCACCCCCGACTCGCAGGCTGGTATTATTCCGACACGCTCACACGCCGCAGTCGCAGTGCGTTGGCGATGACGCTGACGGACGACAGCGCCATCGCCAGCGCCGCGATGACCGGCGACAGCAAGAGACCCGTCACCGGATAGAGAACGCCGGCCGCGATCGGCACGCCGGCGGCATTGTAGATGAAGGCGAAGAACAGGTTCTGCCGGATGTTTGCCATGACGGCGCGCGACAGCCGGCGCGCCGCCACGATGCCCTGCAGGTCGCCCCGCAGCAGCGTCATGCCGGCGCTTTCGATCGCCACGTCGGTGCCGCTGCCCATGGCTATTCCGACATCGGCGGCGGCCAGCGCCGGCGCATCGTTGACGCCGTCGCCCGCCATGGCGACGACGTGCCCGAGCCGGCGCAGGCTCTCGACCACGCGCCCCTTGTCCGCCGGCAGGATTTCGGCCTCGACTTCGGAAATCCCCAATCGGCGCGCAACCGCCGCCGCGGTGGTGCGGTTGTCGCCCGTCAGCATCACGATCCGGATCCCTTGCCGGCGCAGCGCCGCGACCGCGGCAGGCGTCGTCGCCTTCACCGGATCGGCGATCGCGAGCAAGCCCGCAGCCTTGCCGTCGACGCCGGCGAACAAGGCGGTGGCCGCCTCGCCGCGCAGCCGCTCCGCGTCCGCTTCGAGCGCCGCCACGTCGATGCCGGCATCGTCCATCATGCGCTTGTTGCCGACGACGATGCGCCGGCGCTCGACGGTTCCGACGACGCCCTTGCCGACCGGCGAATCGAAGTCGATCGCGTCCGCGAGCTTGAGCTGGCGATCCCGCGCCGCCGCCACGATCGCGGCCGCGAGCGGATGTTCGCTGCCGCGTTCGAGGCTGGCCGCAAGGCGCAGCAATTCATCTTCGCTCCACCCGGCCGCGGGCGTCACGGCGACGAGTTTCGGCCTGCCTTCCGTCAGCGTGCCGGTCTTGTCGATGACGAGCGTATCGACCTTCTCGAACCGCTCGAGCGCCTCGGCGCTCTTGATGAGCACGCCGGCCTGGGCGCCGCGGCCGACCCCGACCATGATCGACATCGGCGTCGCCAAGCCGAGCGCGCATGGACAGGCGATGATCAGGACCGAAACCGCCGCCAGCAGGCCGAAGGCATAGCGCGGCTCCGGCCCCCACACCGCCCACGCCACGAAGGCCAGAACCGCGACCGCGATCACCAGCGGCACGAACCAGCCGGACACCGTGTCGGCCAGCCGCTGGATCGGCGCGCGGCTGCGTTGGGCTTGCGCCACCATCTGGACGATGCGGGACAGCAGCGTCTCGCTGCCGACCTTGTCGGCGCGCATGACGAAGCTGCCGGTCTGGTTCATGGTGCCGCCGATCAGCCGGTCGCCGGCGCGCCTCGTCACCGGCATCGACTCGCCCGTGACCATGGATTCATCGATGGCGCTACGGCCTTCGAGCATTTCGCCGTCGACCGGCACCTTCTCGCCCGGACGCACGCGCAGGCGATCACCGACCGCCACCGCATCCAATCCAATGTCCTCGTCGGTTCCGTCAGCGCGCACGCGCCGAGCGGTCTTGGGCGCGAGATCGAGCAGCGCCCGGATCGCACCCCCGGTCCGCTCGCGGGCGCGCAGCTCCAGGACCTGGCCGAGCAGGACCAGCACCGTAATCGCCGCGGCGGCCTCGAAATAGACCGGCACGGTGCCGTCAGCGCCGCGAAACGCCGGCGGGAATGCCGAGGGCAGGAGGGTCGCGACGACGCTGTACGTCCACGCGACGCCGGTGCCCATGGCGATCAGGGTGAACATGTTGAGGTTGCGCGACAGCAGGGATTGCCACGCCCGCACGAAGAACGGCCACCCGGCCCACAGCACGACGGGCGTCGCGAGAACGAGCTCGATTAATGCCGCGGCGGCCGGCGATACCAGCATGTGCAGGTTCGCGAGGTGCCCGCCCATGTCGAGCACCACCACCGGGGCGGCCAATGCGAGGCCGATCCAGAAGCGCCGCTGCATGTCGACGAGCTCGGGGCTCGGTCCGGTGTCCGCCGCCGCGACCTCCGGCTCCAGCGCCATGCCGCAGATCGGACAAGTGCCGGGGCCGGGCTGGCGAATTTGCGGATGCATCGGGCAGGTGTAGATGGTGCCGCCTCCGGCCGGCATCGGCGCGGGCGCCGGCGTTGCGGCGGGGGCCCGATGTCCTGCGGGAGCCGGCAGCGTTGTCTGCGCCGGCGTGGTTTTCATGGCCGCGTATCGCGCCGGTTCGCGTTCGAATTTTTCCCGGCAATGTGCGCAACAGAAGTAATAGGCGATCCCGGAATGGATCGCCCGATGCGGCGTCGCCTGCGGATCGACCGTCATCCCGCACACCGGGTCCTTGACGGTTGCGGCGTCAGAGGCGCCGCGAGCCGCGTCACCGGGCGTATGTTGATGCAGATTCATCGCGGCCGCCTCATGGTCATCGCCGTTGCCATATGGACTCCGCCGCGGCGTTGATCAAGGTCAACAGCCGCCTGGGACCGTGGGCGTCCCGCTCGCCCTTTCTTTGATCTTCTGCGGAAAATAAAGAGCGGGCGGGACGCCCGCGGTCCCAGGGCGCTCACGCCGGCAGCGCGCGATCGAGCAGCATGGCGATGTCCGCCGCATCGAGCGCATGCGCCCCATAGGTGCGCGTCGCCGACGGCACGAGGCGCGTCGCCGCGAATGCTTCCGCGACCGATGCCGGCGCGCATTCCCGGCAGGCGGCAGCGGCGGCGAGGAGCGCGACGCGCTCGACCAGGCCGCGGGCCTGGGATTCGACCGCCGCGCCCGCCAGCATCGCCTCGATGCCGCCGGCCGCTGCCGCGGCGCCGGGCAGCCCGGCGGTCTCGCGCTTCAATTCGCCGAGCACGGCGGCCGCCGCCTCGCGCTCGCGCGCGAGCGCGCGCAGCACGTCGAGGCATACCACATTGCCGGAGCCCTCCCAGATGGCGTTGACCGGCGCCTCGCGGTAGTAGCGCGCCAGGATGCTTTCCTCCACATAGCCGTTGCCGCCGAGGCACTCCATCGCCTCGTAGACGAAGGTGGGCGCCGTCTTGCAGATCCAGTACTTGACGACCGGCGTCAGCAGGCGCGCGCGCGCGGCCTCCCGCGGATCGGTGGCCATGAGATCGAACGAACGGCAAAGCCGCATCACCGCGGCGACGGCGCCCTCCACGTCCGCCGCCAAGCCGGCCAGCGCGGCGCGCATCAGCGGCTGATCGGCGAGCCGGCGCTGGAACACGCTGCGGTGGCGGGCGTGATGCAGCGCCCGCACGAAGGCGCCGCGCATCAGGCCGGCCGACGCGATGGCGCAATCGAGCCGCGTCAGCTGCACCATATCGATGATGGTGCGCACGCCCCTGCCCGGCTCGCCGACCCGCCACGCAAAGGCGTCGGCGAACTCGACTTCGGCGGACGCGTTCGAGCGGTTGCCGAGCTTGTCCTTGAGCCGCGCCAGCCGCATCCCGTTGCGGGTGCCGTCGGGCCGGAAGCGCGGCATCAGAAAGCAGGTGAGGCGGTCGTCCAAGCCGTCGTCCGCGCGTCCGTTCACGCCGTCGTTGACGTGGGCGAGCACCAGGAAGGCGTCGCTCATGGGCGCCGACAGGAACCATTTGTGCCCGGTGACCACGTAGCCGTCGGCGACCCGCGCCGCCCGGCTGGTATTGGCGCGCACGTCGGTGCCGCCCTGCCGCTCGGTCATCCCCATGCCGAGCGTCATGCCGGATTTCCCGCTCCACGGCCGGCACGCCTTGTCGTAGCGGCGCGCGAGAATCTTCGGCAGCACCTCGGCGGCAAGGCCGGGCTCGGCCGCAACCGTGGCGACCGCCGCCCGCGTCATGGTGACCGGGCACATGTGGCCGTTCTCGATCTGCGCCACCATATAGTAGCGCGCCGCGCGGGCGACCTCGGCGGGCGCCGCAGCGCGCGTGGCGTCGGCGCGCCAGGTCATGGCGGCGAGGCCCGCCGTGATGCTCTCCTCCATCAGGCGGTGATAGGCCGGATGGAACTCGACCGCGTCGCGGCGCAATCCGGTGGCATCGAAGGCCTTCAGCTTGGGCGGATTGTCGTTGGCGAGGCGGCCCGCCTCGATCATGTCGGCGCTGCCCCAGTGCCGCGCGAAGGCGCAGAGCTGCGCTACCTCCGCGCCGGCGCCGAACGCCGCGACCGCGCCGCCGAGCGCGGCATCGGACGCGAACAGGTCGACGTCCTGGTAGGGCGGCGACTGGTTGAAGACATCGTCTGTGCCGAAGCCCGCGCTCGTCGTCATGGCGGAGAATCCATCGCACGAAGCCGCAAATGCGGCGGGATCGGCAGCTTATCATCGGCAACAAGGTTGGGGACGTCCGCCGGCCGGCCCTTGCGGCCTCCTTCGTTACCCCCTATAGGTGCCGCTTTAATGAACATAGCGTCGAAAACCTCGTTCGTTCTCCACCAGCGGCACCTGTTGGGGATAGAAGGATTGTCGTGCGAGGAGATCGTCGGCCTCCTCGATCTCGCCGAGGAATTCGTCGATCTCAATCGCCAGATCGAGAAGAAGCGCGCGTCGCTGCGCGGCCGTACCCAGATCAATCTGTTCTTCGAAGCCTCGACCCGCACCCAGTCGTCCTTCGAGCTCGCCGGCAAGCGGCTCGGCGCCGACGTGATGAACATGTCGGTGAACTCGTCCTCGATGCGCAAGGGCGAGACCCTGATCGACACCGCCATCACGCTCAACGCCATGCATCCGGACATATTGGTGGTGCGCCACCATGCCTCCGGCGCGGTCGCGCTGCTCGCCCGCAAGGTCGATTGCTCGGTGATCAATGCCGGCGACGGCTCCCACGAGCATCCGACCCAGGCGCTGCTCGACGCGCTCACCATGCGCCGCAACAAGGGCGCGATCGAGGCGCTCACGGTCGCGATCTGCGGCGACATCGCCCATTCGCGGGTGGCGCGCTCCGACATCATCCTGCTCAACGCGCTCGGCGCGCGGGTGCGGGTGGTGGCGCCGTCGACGCTGTTGCCGCCCGGCATCGAGAATTTCGGCGTCGAGGTCTGCCGCGACATGCGCGAGGGGCTGCGCAACGCCGACATCGTGATGATGCTGCGCCTGCAGCGCGAGCGCATGAACGGCT
>Ga0209415_10021133_pt1 | contig 10050 bp, 10 predicted proteins | sample PeaSoiSIISIP2007_FD_187696 | JGI IMG/M metagenome (GOLD analysis project Ga0209415, IMG submission 187696) | Peat soil microbial communities from Weissenstadt, Germany - SII-SIP-2007 (SPAdes) (version 2) | ecosystem: Environmental > Terrestrial > Soil > Wetlands > Peat | place: Germany... | reverse complement strand
GCCGAAGTCTTCCAGGTATCCTCCCGGCTCGATCGTGACAGCCATTCCCGCCAGCAGCTTGCTCTTGTCGCGCTTGCCGATGCGCGGCGGTTCATGGATCTCGAGTCCCAGCCCGTGCCCCGTGGAATGCACGAATGCGCGGTCCAGCCCGTAGCCTTTCAGCACCTCGCGCGCGGCCTGGTCCACACGCTTGGCCGAGGCGCCCGCGCGCACGGCATCGATGCCCGCCAGTTGCGCTTCCAATACGGCACGGTAAGTGCGTTTGACCTTCGCGTCCGGCGAGCCCAGGAACAGCATGCGGGTCATGTCGCTGCAGTAGCCATCCTGCACCGCTCCCATATCCACCACTACCAGGTCGCCCGATTGGAGGGGCGCGGCAGTCGGCTGCGCGTGCGGCAGCGCACCACGCACCCCGCCCGCCACGATGGTCTCGAAGGACGGCTTCTCCGCACCCAGCCGCCGCATGCGGTACTCCAGTTCAGCCGCCAGATCCTGCTCCTTCATGCCCGGCCGCACCCGCGACACGGCCTGCTCGAAGGCCCGCGAGTTGGTTTCCACCGAGCGGCGGATGCGCGCGATCTCGGCCGGCGATTTCACCATCCGCAACTCCTCCACCCAGCCGGTCACGGCCTCCAGCGATGCCTTCATGGGCAGCTTCGATTTCAGCGCTTCGAACGAGTCGCAAGTCATCCGCGCCGGCTCGTATCCGATGCGCCGCAATCCCAGCCTGGCGATGGCGGCCAATACGTCCACTACCAGCGGGCCTTTGGCGATCCGCACCTTGCACGCGCTTTCCTGCCGGGCTTGGATCTGGTAGCGCGGGTCGGTGAAGAGGATACCTCCGCCGGGTAGAACCAGCAGATTTCCGTTGCTGCCGGTAAAGCCCGAGAGGTACCGGAGATTGGGACCGAACGACACCAGCAGGCTATCCAGCTTGCGCTCGGCCAGGCCGGACGAGACGGCGCGGAGCCGCGGCTCGAATTCGTTCTCCCCGACGTTATACCCTGTCACCAATTCCGCTCCTCAAAGAAAAGATGCGAGCGCAGCGAGACACCTTCCCCCGACCCACTCGCGCTTTGGCGAGCCCAACCCCCACCCCCAACCCCCGCTCTTATCGCGCACCGGGTAACCCCTGTGCCAGCACCAGGCCCCTCTCGGCCAGTTCGTTCGCCTTACGCATGTCGCCGCCGCGCTCCGCCTCCTCGGAAAGCCTCAAAAAAGACTTGATGGTTTCGACGTTGGCCTTTTGCTCGTTGGTCAGGCCGCGGCGCGGAAGCCGTTCGAGCCGCTGGCGAATGTCCTGCAGGTGAGCGTCGGCGCTGGCCTTCAGCCGATTCAAATCCTCGGCCGGGACGATTTCCTGAATCCGAGGCCGTGCGTCGGGTTCGGCCGGGGCCGCCACCACGGTTGGAGTGGGGGGCGGCGCCTCAGGCCGCGGCCGGGCGGGTGTGTTCCCCTTCTTGGTCACCCGCGGCGGCGCGGGCGGCGGCGCGGGCGGCTCCCCTGGAGGCTCGGTAGTCGCCCGGGCCTCCGCGCTCACGGGTTGTGGCGCCGGCAGTTCCGGGTGCACCTGGGGAATGGAAAGCGGCGGCGGGGGCGTGGGCGGAGGGGCAACTGCCGCGGGCTTGGGTACCACGGGCACGGCGGTCGCGGTTGCCGGCTTCCCCTTCAGCACGCAGCCCGCGAGCGATATCGCGATGGCAGCGGCCAGGATTACTGCAAGGTATCTCATACCGCAATCGGAAGGCGGATCATGAAGGTCGTGCCCTTCCCCAAATCGCTCGTGAAATCGATTGTACCATCGTGTAATTGTACGATTCGAAACGTCATCGCCAGGCCGATCCCGGAGCCCTCCGGGCGCGTCGTGAAGTACAGGCGGAAGATCTTGTCCCGCAGCTCCGGCGGAATGCCCCCGCCCGTATCGGAGATGCGGATTTCCGCGGTATCCTCGTCGGCCACGGCTTCAAAACGAAGGTCGCCGCCCTCCGGCATCGCCTGCATGGCATTCACTACCACGTTCAACACGGCCTGCTTCAGAAGGTCGCGATCCACCCGCACTTCCGCGCCCTCGGCCTGCTGCTCCACGTTCACCCGGATCCCCGCAGCATCCGCCTGCGGCCGCGCCAGCTCCACGATCTCCCCCATCAGTTCCTGCAGCGGAACGTTGGCCAGTTTCAGTTCCACCGGGCGCGTGAAATCCAGAAACGTCTTGACCACGCGATCCAGCCGCAGAATCTCGCGCGAGATGATCTCCATTTGCGGCTGGATTTCGGTGTCGCCGTGCGCCAGCTTCGACTTGGCCACCTCCACGTGCAGCAGGATGGCGTTGAGCGGGTTCTTGACCTCGTGCGCCACGCCGCTCGAAACGCGGCTGATGGCGGCCAGCCGGTCCGCGGTCTGCAGCTCGCGGCCGAGTTTTCGCTGCGCCTCGGGGTCGCGCAGCCGCACCAGCATGCCCGAGCCCGCATTCGCGCCGCCCGGCAGCGTCTCCAGCAGGTCCACCGAAAGCAGCACCATCGACAGGCCCGACGCGGTTTCCCCGGGCGAGCGCAGCGGAACCCGGCGGTTGCGTATAGGCCTGCCGGTCTGCGCGGCCTGCGCGATCAGCAGCCCCAGCGTGGCGGCGGGCGGAAACACGTCCGAAACCGACTGGTCGGGAAGGTCGGCGCGCTGTTTGCCCAGGAATTTTTCCACCGAGCCGGAAGCGAACACCAGCCGTCTCTCGCGGTTGAAAATGAAGACCGCGTCTTCCAGGTCCTGCAGCAGCCGGTCGATATTGCCGCGCAGATCGGAAACTTCGTACTGCGCGCCGCGCAGCCGCTGCCCCAGCATACTGACCTTGGACGCAATCACCGAAAGCTCGTCCGTCGCCGGCTTGTCGGCCGCGGGCTGCTCCGGTTCGTACTCGCCGCGCGCGATCAGGTCAAGCTGGTGACGGAGGTGGCCCAGCGGACGGAACGCCACCGCGGAGACCAGGAACGTGATGGCGATTGCTCCGATGACCGAGAGCACGGCGACCTGGGCGTTCTGGGTCATGGTGGAGCTGATATCGCGGCTGATCAGCGCCGGCAGGATGATCACCCGCACGGCCAGCAGCGTGCGGTTGGGACGAGTCCCCAACGCCTCCTCGAGCTGGTACTGCTGCCGGTCGTTTCCCCGCAGGACCTTCCATTTCTCGTACCAGGAGGCGTGGTTTACCAGGTCGCCAAAATCGGGGAACGGTCCCGACTTGTCTCCCCGGTGCTCCGGAAGGCTGTCCGCCAGGACTTCGCTGGTATTGGGATCGACCACCGCAATTTCCAGGATGGGCTTCCCCAACAGGTCCAGCAGATCGTTCTGCAATACCGGATCGCTCAGCGCCTCGGGGAGCGTCCTGGTACGCTGCGAGTTCAGCGTCTTGCTCACGAACTTGGCGGCCACCAGTTTGAGTGTCTCGGCGCGCGACAGCGTGGATTCGAACTGCTGCTGCATGTTGTTGGCGAGATCGACGCCCGAAATGGCGCCCACGATCACCACCGCCAACACCACATACCACAGCGTCAGCTTGGCCTGTAAGTTCATGGCTTAGCCGTGGCGCAGGCATTCATGCCTGCCGCGTCGAGATTCGTCTCGACGTCTGTTCGCGGTCGTGCCACAGTGTCGAGGGACGGCGTCGACATGAGCGGGGGACGAGGTCGGGCAGGCGATTCGGCTGCCCTGTTCGCAGGCCAAAGACCTGCGCCACACTGGCCCTGTAACCTCATGGAACCGTCAGCAGCAATTTTCCCGCCGTCTTGCGGGATTCCAGGTCGCGGTGGGCCGTCGCCGCTTCCGCCAGCGGATAGGTGTGATCGATCCGCAGCTTGAGCTTCCCGCCGGCCACCCAGCTCAGCACGTCGCCCGCGCGCCAGAGCAGTTCCTCGCGCGTCGAGACGTAGAACCCCAGGCTCGGCCGCGTCAGAAACAGGGAGCCCTTGCCGTTGAGAATGGTTGGGTCGAACGGCGGCACGGGGCCGCTGGATGCCCCGAAAAGCGCCATTAACCCGCGAGGCCGCAGCGAATTCAGGCTCTTGTCAAAGGTGGTCTTACCCACCGAATCGTACACCACGTCCACCCCGCGCCCGCCCGTGAGCCGTTTCACTTCGGCTTCGAAATCCTGCTGCGTATAAAGGATGGCCTCGTCGGCGCCATGCTCGCGCGCAATCCGCGCCTTCTCCTCCGTGGAGACCGTGCCGAACACGCGCGCGCCCAGCATTTTGGCCATCTGGACGATCAGCCCGCCCGCTCCGCCGGCCGCGGCATGCACCAGGCAGGTCTCGCCGCTTTTGAGCGGATACGTGGAATGCGTCAAGTAGTGGGCGGTCATTCCCTGCAGCATGGCGGCCGCCGCGGTCTGGAAATCCAGGCCATCGGGAATCTTCACAAGCTGGGCCGCGAGCACCACCGCGAATTCGGCGTACGAGCCGCGCGCCATTCCGGCATACGCCACGCGGTCGCCCACCGCCACTTCACTGACCTCCGGTCCCACCGCTTCCACCGTGCCAGCGGCTTCGTTGCCGAGCGTCACCGGGAGGTCGGCCTTATACAGGCCGATGCGGTAGTAAACGTCGATGAAGTTCACACCCGTGGCGGCAATCCGGACCAGCGCCTGTTTGGGCCCCGGCGCGGGCGTGGGCACATCCACCAACTGCATGTTTTCGGGGCCGCCGGTCTCGTTGACTTGAATGCGTTTCATGGATCAATCCCGGCGCCCGGCGATCAATGCCCGCCGGGCGTGCACAACCGTTGCATAGAGTAGCAGATACGCCAGCGTAAACGGGAGGGAAAATATGCGTGCCAGTGTGCGAACGGCCCCCGCGCCGGCCAGACCTGAGCGAAACAATACCAATTCGCGCATGGGACCAAGGTGCCCCCGGTCGAGCCAGAAATAATCGCAATTCTCGTTGATGACGAAAATCTTGGCGCGGAGGCGAAGGGCCAGCGCCCACTTCCACTTGGTCATGATGGGCTCGCCGGAGCAGACGATTCCCACGTACGAATAGCGGATGCGCGCCAACTCGCGGTAGAGCTTGCGCCGCCCCTCCCTTCCGCGGTAGCCGCTGACCCGGTAGACCCGCGTCCTCTCTTCCGGAAACCCCTGTGGCATCCTGGCATAGCACGTCACCAGGTCGATCGGGACCCCCTCGCCCCAGGTCTCTCGCAGCTTGGGAGCCAGTTGTTCGAGCAAGCCGCGGGAGCCGCTTTCCACCAGCAGGATGGATTCGGCCTCGGGCAGCCGCCGGGACAGGAAATATCGCACCAATTCGACTATAGCGCGGGAAAAATAAACTGACGCGCGGGCCCACGATACAGGGTGCTTAACCGATCTCGGGAAGTCGGTACCCGTCGACCGCTCCCTGACGGTCGCGGCTCTGTAACTGTCTGCAAACACGCAATACCTGTAACAGAGCCGCGACCGTTAGGGAGCGGATTTCCGCGACTCAGCCGCGAATTCCCCGGAACGGTTAAGCACCCCACGATACGCCACGCCTCCCGGCCCGGGGCCCCGGCGCCCCGCCCCTATAATATTGGCATGCTGCTGCCCCGCTTCTGTGCCGCGCTCCTCCTCGCGGCCCCCGCCCTGGCTATCGACCTGAAATCCGCCGTCATCGTCGCCCCCGCCACTCTTCGAATCGTCAGGTAAACGCTACGCCATTACACGAGGGTAATCCAGCGGAGGCAGCCACCACTGGGAACGGTAGATGCGCTCTCGATTAGAACCGGGGCGTATCCGTTCTGGCCGCTTGGGAGCGATGATACGATCCGGGCCATGCCCAGGTATCCTATTGTGATCAAACGGCTTCAACTCCGGCTCGAATAAACACTTGACTCTGGAGTTAACTCTAGGGTGTATAGTCGAAAGTGAAGATGGTTCACAATCTCCAGATCGGGCAAGTGGCGCAACAAACCGGCCTAACGGTTGACGCGATCCGCTTCTATGAGAAGGAAAGGCTTTTGCCGAAAGCTCTCCGGAGCACGGGCGGATTTCGTCTCTACGGCACCGACCACATCGAGCAACTTCGCTTCATTCAGAAAGCGCAGACCATCGGCTTTTCTCTGGGAGAAATTCGAGAGCTCATTGTCATTCAGGATGACCAGGTCGAAACCTGCTCTCACGTCCGCGACTTGATCCAGCAAAAGCTGGCCACCGTTCAGCAGAAGATGAACGAACTGGCTCAGATCGAAGGGCAACTGAAAGAGGCCCTACAGAAATGCAATCGTCAGCTGCGAAAAACATCGGCGCGGCATGACCGCTGCCCGGTGCTTGAAATGATCGCCGGTTCAAAAAACGCGAAGGAGTCGAAACGCGCATGAGAGTTCAACTGTATTACTTTGATGGCTGCCCCAACCATCTCCCCGCGCTTGAGCGGCTGAGGCAGATTCTCCGGCAAGAGGGGCTAACCGAGCACGTCGAGGAAATCAATGTCACCTCGCCCGAGCAGGCCCAGGCCCTCGCTTTTCTCGGCTCTCCCACGATCAAGCTCAACGGAGTGGACGTGGAACCGGCGGCCCGAGATTCACAAGCCTATGCGATGGCCTGCCGAACCTACCGGAATGGGGTGAAACAAGAAGGGCTGCCCCCGGAAGAGATGATTCGTGCCGCCCTAAGGAAAGCGTCGGGTCAACCCGCTGGCGGGCATGATTGCCGCACTCAAACGGTTCCCGCCGTTGCCGCCAAGAGTAGAGAATCCAAGTCCGCCTCCGTGGTCATGGCTGGCTCAATGTTGGCCGCCATTCTCGCGAGCTTCTGTTGCATTCTGCCGATCGTGTTTGGTCTGACGGGCCTGACGGTGGTTGGTGCATCGGCGGCGTTTGCCGTATGGCGTCCTTATCTGCTCACAGCGACGTTCGGGTTGTTGGCGGCGGGTTTTTACTTCGCGTACCGCCCAGCCGAAACCGAATGCGCTTCGGGAAGCGCTTGTTCCATGCCCGCTACCAAGCGACGTGGTCGTCTTGTTCTATGGCTGACCACGGCGGCAGTCGCGGCCTTTGCGCTGTTTCCGTATTACTCGGGGCCGGTCGCGGAATTTCTGCTCCCGGACAAGACGTCTCACGCCGCATCGCCCGCCCTGCAGCACGCTTCATTCCGCATTGACGGAATGGACTGCGCCGCCTGCGCCGCCGCTGTCGAAGGAAAGCTGAAGAGCGTCGCCGGTGTGCAAACGGTGCGAGTTTCGTTCGAGCAAAAAGGGGCTGAAGTGAATTACAACCCCGCCGTGGCCTCTCCAGAGCAGTTTCGCAAAGCGATTGAAGAGGCGGGTTATCGGGCAGTAATAGACAACAAAGGAGCTTAAGGAAATGCGTTGTTTCGCAGGAATGTTGATATCGGGCGCTCTCTTGGCCGGGCTGGCCAGCGCCAAGGAAGTCACCACACAGATACCGGTGAGCGGGATGACATGCGGATCTTGTGCGGTCGCCGTTAGAAAGGCGTTGACCTCGCTAAATGGCGTCAAAAAGGCCGAGGTCAGCGTGGAGCAGAACAAGGCCATAGTGGTTTACGAAGACAGCCAGGTGACCGAAAAGCAACTCCGGGAGGCTATCAACAAGACAGGTTTCAAGGCTGAAGCGACCAAATGAAAAGGGAATTTGATCTCGTGGTCATCGGCACGGGTACTGCGGCATCGGTTCCGGCATACAAGTGCCGGGCTGCCGGTTGGCAAGTCGCTGTTATCGATGAGTTGCCGTACGGCGGCACATGCGCCCTGCGCGGATGTGATCCCAAGAAGGTCCTGGTCGGAGCCGGAGAACTCACTGAGTGGTCCCGCCGGATGCGCGGATACGGTGTATCAGGGGACCTCCAGATCCGCTGGCCGGAGCTTGTTCATTTCAAACAAACCTATGGGCTATCCACTTGACTCAGCCAGCCCCAACCGGTTGTGGCCTGAGGGCACCGCCGAACCCCATATGTGGTGGTTACCTGAGTCAAGTGGATAGCCCGTCAAACTTTTACGGAGCCTGTCCCGGCCCAACGCGAGAAGAGTTTCAAAGGCCAGGGCATCGAGACTCTCCACGGCCCGGCAAAGCTCGTTGATAGCACGACGGTGCAGGTCGGTGACAGCTTCCTGACCGGGCGTTACGTTTGTATCGCCACCGGAGCGAAGCCTGCCCGACTGAATGTCCCAGGAGAGGACCTGTTAACGACCAGCACGCAATTCCTGGATTTGCCGCAGATCCCTCGACGCATTGTCTTTGTCGGCGGAGGGTACATCTCCTTTGAGTTTGCTCACGTTGCCGCCCGTGCCGGAGCCGAGGCTCGCATTCTGCACCGAGGCCCTACCCCTTTGATCAGGTTCGACCCAGACCTTGTGAACCGGCTGGTTGAGTCCACAATAGCAACAGGCATCGACGTCAGGCTCAACACCCCGGTGCGAGCGATCCGCAGGAAGGGTGACGGCTTCATCGTAGAAGCAGGCACCGGAGACTCGCCTACAACCCTTGAGGCTGATCTGGTCGTCCATGGGGCCGGGCGAGAACCTGCGATCGCAGCTCTCGAGCTTCAAGCGGCAGGCGTTCGATATGGGGCCAACGGCGTCACCGTGAATGAGTACCTGCAGAGTGTTTCCAACAGCTTCGTTTACGCGGCAGGCGACGCGGCGGACACCCCCGGCTTTCCACTTACGCCGGTTGCAGCGATGGAAGGCCACGTCGCAGCAACCAATATCCTAAAAGGCAACTCGCGAACGGCGGAATACCGTTCGATGCCAAGTGTTGTCTTCGCGTTGCCACCCTTGGCCAGAGTGGGAATGCTTGAAGCCGAAGCTCGACTAAAAGGATTGCGATTCAAAGTTAACGCGGCGGACACGTCCCAATGGTACTCATCGCGACGGGTCGCTGAACGGATCTCCGGTTACAAAATCTTGATCGAGGAAGGTACCGACCGCATCCTCGGAGCGCATCTTCTGGGCAAGGACAGCGAAGAAGTGATCAACGTTTTTGCCTCGGCGATCCAAACCGATATCAAAGCAGCGGCACTGCGTCAGATGCTCTTTTCCTATCCTTCACGTTGCAGCGATATCCCCTACATGCTGTAGTGGCAGTACCCCGGAGCCATAGTTGCTCGGCCTCCGGGTAGAACAATGCCCTTCCCGTCCGTCTAGACAGTGTGATACTCGGGTTTATCGCACTTCGGCAAACTCAATGAGACCCAAGGGACTGAGCGCGAAAGCCTCCTTCTTAGGCGCGACCGGAGCTCTTCATACATCGGGACGGAGCATCTGGGTCTTACCGATCCTGCGGCTCCCGGATGCGGTCAAGGTAGTTCCTCTTTTTCTTCTGATGGGTCCAAAAACTGGTCGCCGAAAATCACGGTAACAAAAGAACAAACTTTATTTTTTCGCACTCTTTTACTCATTCTAAAACCACTTACTCCCACCACGCACGGCGCCGCGGCCCGATCTCCAAGTATCCACCTGCTAGCCTTAAATCAGGAGGAGATCTAGGCCCGGCATTGTGGCGGAGTGACATCTATGGAACGGATCGCAACAACCAGCACAGCCACCGGGCGCCACCGGGACACGTGTGGCGCATACTGTAAAGACGACCCTCCCGATGCGTCACAAAATCGCGACCTCCTTCCGCAACCCACAGAAAACGAGCAACTTAAAACACCGCAAATAATAGTGCGACACACCGGATACACATGCGTCACAACCGGGGGCGCATATTGTAAAAACCACCCTGAATATGCGCCCCCCGATTTCGCCCTCCCTCCGCAAACCACACAAACAGAGGAGGTTACAACTCCGTGAAAAATAAACTGACACACGGGCCAAAGATGCGCCCCCCGTTCCACGGCCCCTATAATATTGGAATGCTGCTGCCCCGCTTCTGTGCCGCACTCCTCCTCGCGGCTCCCGCCCTGGCCATCGACCTGAAGTCCGCCGTCATCGTCGCCCCCGCCACTCTTCGAATCGTCAGGTAAACGCTACGCCGTCAGGGAGAACCTATCGCCACCTGATCATCAGGGTGTCCAATTCAGCCCGGATCGTCGGCGACAACCAGCCAATGTTCGAGTGAGAGGCTGGCAGACAG
>Ga0209415_10021132_pt1 | contig 10050 bp, 11 predicted proteins | sample PeaSoiSIISIP2007_FD_187696 | JGI IMG/M metagenome (GOLD analysis project Ga0209415, IMG submission 187696) | Peat soil microbial communities from Weissenstadt, Germany - SII-SIP-2007 (SPAdes) (version 2) | ecosystem: Environmental > Terrestrial > Soil > Wetlands > Peat | place: Germany... | reverse complement strand
GCTATCAAGCACGAAACAGAATGTCACGACGATAACCAGTTGAATTTATTTGCGTAACAACCGGACACTACTGATATTACATAAAAACTCATTTATTGTTCTCAAACCTTACATCGCATTTTGAACATATTACGATTGCCTAACGTGGAGCGATTTTACGCAGAAGAGTTTCTTAGCGAACGAACGACAAATATACGACTAATGTTGTGATAGATGAGTCGTACAGCAAATGAGCTAGTATTTTGGTTCAATTGACTACTATTTAAAAAGAGATAAAATATATTTGGAAGTAAAGAAAAGGTACAGCGTGTCAGGTGTCTGGCTGTACCGGGAAAGGAAGTGTTCTGTATGGCAACCACTTTACAGGAAACTCAAGGAATGGAAGAGCGGTACCTGAAAGGCAGATCACTAGCAGAAGGCATCGCCGGCGGCGCGGGAGTCGCGCTATCAATCATCGGACTGGCGGCCATAATGCCTCATTACATGATCCCGATTTCAACGATCGCCCTTGGCATCGCATTCGTATTTGAGGGAGGCGCCGTAGCAAGACGGTTCTCGCGGCTGCTCTATGAGACAACTAAGGGGTGGTTCGATGTGTCAGGGTTAGGTTCCGGATTGACCGCAGAGGTGGTCGGCGGCATTACGGGGATTATCCTGGGCATTCTGACGCTCCTGAACGTAGCTCCCGTGGTTCTGATGCCCGCAGCAGCCATCGTGTTCGGCGGAACGCTGATATTCAGCAGCGGAATCTCCGCACGGCTCGATGAAATGCTGATCGGCCGAATGGGTGAAGACGACGTATTCAAGGACGTAGCTCGTGAAGCGGTAACTGCTTCAGCGGGAATCCAGCTTCTCTTCGGAATTACCGCAGTCACGCTGGGGATTCTCGCTCTCGTCGGCATTGCTCCGATGGTTCTGAACCTTGTTGCTCTCTTGGGCATAGGGCTCTCAAACCTGCTGAGCGGCACCGATATCAGCGCCCGCATGCTGAGCTCTATCCGGACGCATCAACATGCATAATGACGAGTACCGGAAATTCATATCTACACCCAGAAGCCGGAGATTATCGAGAGATGATCGCCGGCTTTTTTTACGCGCAATGTGCCGAAAAGTTAACGAGTGAAAGGAAATTCGTCAAGTCCTTAAGCGGCAAAACACCGGGAGAGCGAGAAGGGGACTGCGAGCTTATTCGTTCCGGGAGACACGATATATGAAAAGAGTTACAACAAGTCACTCTGAGTAGGAAGAAGAGGGAGAGTGAAATATTATGGATAAACAGTTCGCGGGGAAGCTTGACACTCAAATTAGTCGGTATAAGCAAGCATTAACCTACTTTGCGAAAACATGTGATTGGGAGGTTTTCAAGTTGAATGCATCAACATTATTTGACTATTTGGAATCCGTCGAATTGTATCTCGTAAAAAGAAAGTTTCATCACTTATTGGAGATTATATTTATGGCGCTCGTGTTAGCACTTGTGTTATTCAGCGCATTGGGTAACAGTTTGAGCCCGACCTTGATAAGATACCGTAGCCCGCTCGGCCTTACTGCAGTATCCGGTTTTCTCGTTGAGATGATCCTTCTGTTTGAACTGAGATTATACATGAACGTTAAGACATCGCATCAAAAAGAGAGAAAAGAGCAGTTCATCAGAAATATCGAGGATGATTTTAGGATTCAACTAGGGGCGGACAGCTGTCGCATGGGGAAGTAACAACAGCGACAAACGGAGAACAATGGATCCATTATGAAACACATCGTTCAACGGGCAGTGGCTGGTTTTTATCCTGGATATTTTTCTTTTATCATGGCAACAGGTATCGTATCCTTTGCGGCATTCCAGCAGCAGAGAGAATCGATCGCATATAGCCTCTTCGGTATCAATAAACTTGCTTACGCAGTGATGGCCCTGCTTATGGTTATGCGAGCTTCATTATTTCCTGGAGAGATGCTCGCTGATGCAACATTGCCGGGCCGGGCACCTGCTCTTTTTACGATGACCGCCGGTACATGTATTCTCGGCAGCCAATTTATTGTCTTATCAGGAGACTTTCATGTCGGTCTCTTCTTTTGGATATTGGGTCTGTTTCTTTGGGTGGTACTCTTCTATTCTTTTTTCACTGCGGCAATTGTAAGGGAGGAAAAAACCGCGGACGAGGGCGAGCTGACCGGTTCATGGCTGATCTACGTAGTTGGGACACAGTCTGCATCTCTCATTACCATCCTGCTCATCCCTTACCTCGACCGCAGGCAGGATGTTATGCTGTTAGCAGCCTTGAGTATGCACGGATTAGGAATTGTGCTCTATTTTCTTCTTATCAGCCTTATGATCCGGCGGATGATATTCATGAGCCTTCCCGCGAAAAGTCTCAATCCTCCTTACTGGATCAACATGGGTGCAGCGGCCATCAGTACGCTGGCAGGAGCCGAACTCATCCTTCATGCTCGATCCTGGGATTTTCTTCAAGAAGTACTACCTGCACTCATGTGGACGACACTTGTGCTTTGGGCCGTGACGACTTGGTGGATCCCTCTTATGGTTATGTTGAATATCTGGAGGTATGGATATAAACGCTTTCCCATCGGCTACGATTTAGAGCATTGGAGCATGGTTTTTCCTCTTGGCATGTATGCTGCGTGCACATTTCAATTTGGGAAAGTGTCAGGACTCGACCCTCTTTTGCCAATCTCTCGTTTCTTCTTCTACCTTGCCTTGGCTGCGTGGATTCTGGTGTTCGCTGGCATGGTCGCAAGATTTGTCCGACAGCTCTAGGAACTTCATCCGTCAGGCGCAGTTCCTGCAACAATCACTCATAGAGTCTGGGCATAAATTAATTAAGAATCGCAGCAGTCCTTGATAAAAAACGTATAGCAGCCCTGATAAAGCGGAACTTTATTATCTTACGCGACTGCAACATTGCATTAGACTGCGCTAGCGGTCAACAATTTAACAAAAACATGTGGGTAAATAATTCAACGTTAGTATGGTATGTGAAACAGGGTGAAGAATTGCACCTACGATGATGTGAAATCTCTTTTACGCGATGTCAAAGATGCACTTTTAATCCGGTAGGTAGAGCCAATTATCAGGCATAGCAAAATCAATCTAATTGTTACGAATGGTATACCCGGACCAATAAAACACGATGGAGGAATACATCCTATGTGTGGGCGTGTTAAAATACTGATAGGGAGGTTAAGTTAACTAATGAGGGCAATTCTATGGATAACATCAAACATATTCTCGTTGTGAGTAGAATGGTCAAGTACGACGCTAAGGCGATCCATTATGGCGCATCGCTGGCCCAAAAATACGGAGCGCAGATAACAGTAGTCCACGTCATCCACGATCCTTTCGGTATTGAAGGATGGAACCTTCCTATGCCGAACCTGGAGAAAGACTACCAGAATCTCCTCAAGAAAACCAGGATACAACTTGATAAAATTATTGAACAGGAACGGGCACGAGATGTCGCTATAGATGTCATACTCAAAGAGGGAGACCCCACGAAAGAGGTATTGAGGATCGTGAAAGAAAAAAAGATCGACCTTCTTGTGATGCTCGCCCATGAGGAAGGACATTTGGAGCATTTTCTGTTCGGCAGAAGCAACAGTGAGCTCATTTTAAAAATGCCGTGCTCGATCCTGCTCATCAAGAAGGAACCGCAGTCCGTCTACGGATCGTGGGATGAGTAATATAATACTGTATCTCGCAAATTAAAGAGAAATAATGAAGCGGTATAAGAAATTTCTGAGGAGTTATGCGACTGTTAAGTAGGGTCTTCTACGATGTGGTGTGCTCTTCACGGCGACTCCATTCTCCACACAGGGATGCACCATTTTGCGGCCCGGTTCGATTTTGAGCGTTTGATCGCGGACCTCGCCCGCTCGGGTGTGGGATACATGGCGCAGTTCAGCAACTTCCCCTATTTCAAGCAAGCGTTCAGCATCGCCGAGCGATGGGATGTACATCAGGCGAGGGTGGAGAAACTAATCCGAGACATGTCCATCAACAATGAACAGGGTGAGTGGTTTCTCAAACAGGGAGCAGTCGGCAGCCACCTCGAAAATATCGAGAGCCACTTGATTTCTTTCCTGTCAAAGTCTATTTCTGACTGTAGATGTTCTTAGTGTACTTATTGAGGGGAAATACTCTGAGGAGAAAGTAATAAACGAATCGAACTTTCCAATTATCTTGGCCAGAATACAAGCGTACCGCGTCGACGTGAGGGTTGCTGCTTTTATGAGGGTCAACCATTCCTTCACCTGAAGCCTTGCAACAGGGTCGAGATCTCACTTATCATCATGCTGCAAACGGAAGCGACAGTAGTATGCTTGTCCTATCTGAGGCCCACTAGAGCGAAAAAGCTGAACAGCGCATAGGTGTTCCCAAACCTCAATTGCTTCTTTTCTTGAAAAGCATTATACTATTTGTCATCCAGTGATTCGGCACCAAGAATGATATATCAAGGGGAAGGGAATGAAAGTGATTCGTGTGCTCTTCCAACCTAGGCCGTTCTGGATCAATGTAAATATCGTCCTCTTCTCGGGGTACGCCATCTTCGGGATTGTCTCTTTTTTCCGGCCTTTCCCAATGCGGCTTTCTTGGTTCTTCGCGCTTCAAGTCGCGACGCTATTCGTCAACATCTACGTGATCTACGGATTGGCGACGATGCGTCATTCCATCCATTTTCTTGTCGCCGTCATCTCCCTCCTCATGGCCGCGCATCTCTTAGCCTTCCTTTTCATACCACTCGGCATTATGTTTGCTTATATCGGTCCTTCACGGGCCTTTTATGCGGGACTTCTCGCACTCGCGACGTGGTCTGTCGGTGAAAAGGGCGCGACCGCCGTGCTCTCCGTTTTCAATCTTGCTATGTTGATTATCCAGATTGTTAATGCCTACTATTTCATAAAAAAAGCGGAAACGGTCGCAAAAGCATAGGTACTTCGGGTACGTTGTTTCTCGGTGCGTGAACGCCGTCGGTTTTCGGGGCGCATAAGACTTTTCGGCACGGCTTGCCTCTACCTTTGCAGTGCGAGTTCTGCCACGAGTGATGCCCCGATTTCCTGAAGCCGTTTGATGCCCCTTATCTCCGCGCGCGAGAGCGGCATGGTTGCCACGTAACGATCTCCTGCTAGCTCCTTCAACTCTTCGATATGCCGTTGCTGTCTTTCCTGAATCACCGTGAACGCCGCGGCATCGGAGTGCTCGAGCACGCGGTTGATGATAAGGCCGCGGACCGGGAGATGGTGGTACGCGAACGTATCGATCAGTCCGCGCACTTCGTTTACCGCCGGAGCTTCGGGGTCGGCCGCGATGAGGAACGTTGACTGGTCGTGTACGAACCTCGCAAGTCTCGTCGAGAGTTCGATCCAGTCATCCATGATGCTGCCAAGGGACTGTTTCCCGATGAGCTGCCTGCCAAACCTGTCCAGGCCTTCCAAGACCTTAACACCGGTATGGAGGTGATTCTTGACAACTGCGGGCAAGCCAAGCAGGTTGAGCGTCTCTTCTGTCGGCGCCCTGTCCCAGACGAGCCTATCATATTTTCCGCTTTCGGCAATTTTCTTGATAAGGTCCAGCATGGTCTCTTCCTGCAGCGACGGCGCCGAACCGATATAATCGAGGAGAGTGTGGCGTGATTTGCTCTCGAAGGATTTCACATTGATAAGGTACTCCAGGACGCCGCGGAAACCGGAGCCGAAGAGCTCCTTCCAACGCGTTATAATAGCGTCATGGCTAATCTCATAGGCATCGAGATTTCCGGCTACCGCCACAATGGCGTCTCCGATCGTCCGTTCAAAAATATGCGACAGCGAGGGCGAAATGTCCGAAGTAATGATAAGCGTTCTCATGCCTGAGGCCGCAATCCGCGACGCTATCGCTGCCGAGCAGGTTGTCTTGCCCACACCGCCCTTGCCGCCGACCATAAGCACGGGTCTTTGCGGCGCTTCATCACGACTATTCTTTATACTATCCATATCGCTTCTATAATAATAACACAGGCGGTTGCGGTAATATCGAATGTTTCATGAAAATGGAAGGGGCAAGTAGGAAACTTAGAGGTCGCTGAGGAAAATCTATGATCAGAGCAGGATATACCTCGCGCTACAATTTATAACCGATATTTTTCACCTCGATCAAAATAGAATCTCCATGAGGTACACCTACAAGCTTGCATCCGTGCATATGAATAAGAAGTGTGAAACACTAGTTGAAAATTACATATGAGCGCCAAGGTTTAATCTATGGTCTTTCAGATCGAAACTGTCGGATGCATGGGCTTGTTATAGGACACCCTTATCATGCACAAAGACGACCTGTGTCGCCCCCTTTAAGATCCCGAAGTCATATTCCTTTAAAGGATGGAATGGTCTTCTCTAGAAAAGACTTCGTTCCCTCTCGGAAATCATCTGTAGAGGCCACCAAGCCAAAGTAATCTGCGCCAAGCAGTGCTGATTCTTCCAAGGTCATATTCAGGCCACGATGAATGGCTTCCCAAGTCAATCTTACGGCAATGGCCGACTGTGAAAGGATCTCATGGACAAGACTTTCTGTCTCAGAGAGCAAGTTTGCAGCCTCAACAACTCTGTTAACGAGCCCTATCTGCAGAGCCTCTTCTGCCGTAACTAGTCTTCCCGTAAGAAGAAGTTCTGTTGCACGTCCTTTTCCTATTAATCTAGGAAGTCGTGTTGTACCTCCAAAACCACCAATCGCCCCGATACGAACTTCAGGATGTCCTAACCTGGCATGCCGAACAGCCACACGTAGCATACAAGCCTCTGCTATCTCCAGGCCTCCCGCAAGGGTATAGCCGTTCATGGCAGCAACGATAACTTTTCCCAGCTTTTCAATTCTGTTATTGACTGAAACAGCCATCTGAGCTAATTGGCGCACTTCTAGGGGTGATGCCTGATTTAGGAACTTTATGTCAGCTCCAGCTGAAAACGCCTTCTCACCTGTTCCTGTAATTATAACGGCTTTCACCGCATCATCTCCCTTTGCTTTGTCAAGAAAGGATGATAGTTGTTGAAGCAAATCCCTGTTTATGGCATTGAGAGTTTCCGGTCTATTAAGAATAATTCGGGCAATACCTTTTTCTTCATGATACAACACAGGTTCTTTCTCTAACACGTTTGTTCCTCCCTTCAAGGCAGTTTATTGACTTGTTGGAAATTCGTTATAATAGAAACCTTCACTCACTGAACTCAATACTTTTAAACCTCGATTTTTCTCGAATGGCAAGGGCAGGTCTTCAATAAAACAGGTCACACAATCGTCATTCCGTCAGATCCGGGAGTCAGTTTCTCTCCTCCTTCATCGGTGACAAGAAAAGTGTTTTCCACACCCACCAACCCGATGCCTTCCAATCCCTTCTTAGGCTCCAGGGCAATGACCATGTTGGCCTCAAGGGGGGTATTTACCTTGCCTGCAATGGCCGGGAATTCGTCAATAGCTAATCCGATACCGTGGCCAAGGAAAGGCACCTGGTTGCTGCCGAAACCCATGAAGTGCTTTTCAAAACCACGGGGATAGACGAATTCGTTGTAAACCTCCTCGTATATCTGAGATGGGATGGCGCCAGGCTTGAGGCGGCACCGGACGGCCTCCTGTATGTCCAGGCATACCTTGTGAGCATCCAACGCCGAAGCGGGCGGAGCGCCAAGGGAGAAGACCCTTGTTTTATCGGTGAAATATCCCTCATACCCAAACCCGGTATCTACGAATATCGGTTCGCCCCTTCCAAGTTTCTTCTTTCCCCCAACCAGGGGGAAGGCTGGAGAAAGCCCCATCAGACCTCCCGGACCTACCGAAGCGGTGGGATAGTTTCCTGATTCGCCAAAACTGACGATCCCCATAAACAACTCCCCGCCAAACACTGCAAACCTTGTAATCCCTGTGTATCCCAACGCCATCATTCCCTTGTGAATCTCAGCCCCGAGCTCCCATTCCGTCATCCCTTCGCGAATCATAGAAGGGATGGCGTCATAGACTATCTCGTGCAGTGTTCCGGCTTTTCGGATGAGCCCCACTTCGTAGTCAGATTTCACTGCCCTAATGAGGCCCAATAGGGCGCTGATATCCGTAAACGTCCCTTCTGGAAACGCCTTGGCCAAGGTTTTAAAAACGGAAACGGACAGGATTGTTTCAGCCACCCCCAGGATGTTGGTTTGCAGGCCCAGATCTGCAAGGGTTGCCTTAAGTTGGCTAAACCCTTTTAAGGGGTAAACTCTTTTCAAGGGTGTTTCCCGCTGTGCCCGCTCATAACTTCGCCTGACCAGGAAGACCGGTTCTCCCTCCGTTGGGACAAAGAAAACCCCCTGTTGCATCGTCCCCGTGTAGTAATACATGTTCAACGGATCGAGAATCAGTGCACCATCCACCGGCCCTTCTTGTAACCGGTACTGAAGCCTTGAAACACGTTGGGAAATCTCCCGTGCGGGAACAAGATTGTATTGAAATCGATCATTTATACTCATGGTGAATTATTTATTTTCTTTGTGGTCCTGGTTCCCCGGGCTTCACCTAGTGTGTAATGCAGACGGTTGAAACTGTCACAAAATACTGTTCGAATCATTCATATCTGCCAGGTCGAAAAACTCTTGTCGCCGAAGCGTAAGTACATCGTGCAGATTCTCGATGCCTTCTTCAGAAGTGAGAAGGTGAAGAAGGTAATGATCTATGTAATAGAACTCAATGAGTGTCGCTCCCTTTGTCAATTCGTCATCTTGCGGGATTATAATAAAATATTATAAAGACAATCAGACCAATGCTCATTCCCAGAACAACATTAAGCCAATCTCGTGTATCATATACCAATAAAAGTGCACTCAACGTAATGACGACTAAAGGGATAACCCATTTGCTTAATATGCTTTGACTCATGTGATTTTCTTCAACAGGAACTAATTTAAATCCCCTTCGAAGCCCAATGAAAAAAAGGGCAAGTGACATTAACACTAACAAGAAATTTAAAATCTGTGATTCGCGATAAAGAAAAGTTCTTATTACATAAATTATTGATGTAATGAGGCCAAGAGTAAGTGGCCAGACCCATGCCGCACTTAACACATCTATTTTTGGCCGAGAAATCTGGCCACAGTTTGGACATTTAAGATTGGGAGCTAATAAGCCTCTATTTATTCTGATAGACGGATTAAATGCAAAAAAAGGGAATGGCTGGGCGCATTTAGGACAAACAAAAGAATTTATAAATGGCATATTACTTCCCTCAAAGAATATTTATTCCTCTCGTGGCTGAACAACTGTTCTAAGCTGAATAGACGGCAAGACGCTCCTAAATAAACTGCGAAATACTATGTGAGTGAACAGAGAATGCTCCAAGACTCATGCGGCTAGAATTGACAAATGGTCAATTTGTAAGAGCTAGCCATTTATTGAGCGAGTTCGTTAAACACTCTATAAGTCTAAGGCCCGGTGAGCCATATATCCACTACAACATCATTTAGCTTCATTTCTTTATCGTAGGTTAACTGAATGCCATAGTGTCTTTTTACAGTTTCAAAAGTAGTTGGGGCGAACTCAATACGGATAGTGGCCTTATGGTCCTTACCAGGGCTGTAGTAATGACTCAGTTTATTATCGCCAATTCCAAGCTCTCGGAGTCTTTTTTGTATAACTGGCTCCGGAGTGCCGAGAGGTATTTTACGAAGGACCGCTTCTCGAATGGTTGATTGATTCAAAGGAATGGCTGTAGGGATGCCGAAAAGGATTCGGAGTCTAATGTCAGCAGATTTCCCTTCTGAAGCCATAAGCAGAGTTGGAGCCATAACAAATATGACAGACGTAATGATAATATTGAGTCGGTTCATAAGATATCACCCATTTTTTGAGTAGGCCTAACCAAGCATGCAAAATAACCGCATAGTTATGTGACGCAATGCTCATTTTGCCACTTCTACGAATATATGCCTGATTCATGGCGCTGTCAATATTGTTGGTTAGGTATGTCAACCCAAAATAGAAATGATAATCATATAAAGGGCACCTCCGAGCATAGCAGAATCGTAAGATTCTGTTATGCT
>Ga0209415_10021131_pt1 | contig 10050 bp, 1 predicted proteins | sample PeaSoiSIISIP2007_FD_187696 | JGI IMG/M metagenome (GOLD analysis project Ga0209415, IMG submission 187696) | Peat soil microbial communities from Weissenstadt, Germany - SII-SIP-2007 (SPAdes) (version 2) | ecosystem: Environmental > Terrestrial > Soil > Wetlands > Peat | place: Germany... | reverse complement strand
TTCCCAGCACCGCTGCTGAACGTGATGGATCCAAACGACGTTCCCGCCGCGTAGTCGTCGTTGTTGGTCGTCTGCGTACTCCCGGCGAACACCAGGTTGTCTCCCGGCAACGGTTCCGTGCCGCCCCAGTTCGCAGTCGTAGTCCAATTGTTGTCCGTGCCGCCACCCGTCCAGGTCTTCGTACCGTTCGCAACTCCGTTGACGTCGGTCAAGGTCACCTTCGTCGACGTGTACGTGATCTGGAACTTCCGCCCCTGCTGCGTGAAGGTCGAACCGTTGGCCAAGCCGTTGAACGTTCCGGACACCGAGGTCGCCGATACGATCGTGTAGACCTTGTTCGCCGCCGCGTTGGCGATGCTGGCCACCGTGAGCGTCGCATTGCCCAAGATGGCGGTGCCGGTCACGTTCAGTTCGTCGAAGGTGGGCGTGGTGCCGTTCAGGTCCACCGAGTACGTGGATCCCGACACGAAAGTCACGGATCCCGTGTTCAAGGTGGCGATGGAAGTACCAGTCGCCGAACCCGGGGCGATCGTACCTCCGCTCGATACATTTACGGTTCCCGCCACCGTGCCGCTTCCACCCAACGTCGCTCCGCTGGCGACGGTGACTGCATCCCCTGAAGCCAGCGATCCGTTCACCAACAGGGTGCCCGCAGAGTCCGCGGTCCCGCCGGTGAAGGTGTTGACTCCGGAGAGAGTCATGGTCCCAGTCCCGACCTTGGTCAGGGAGAGCTGCCCAGCATTTTCCGTCATGCTTCCGGAAAAGATGTCGGTCAACCCCAAGGCACCGGCGCGAACCGTCTTGAGACCGGTGGAGTTGCTCGTGAGATATCCCGCGCCGGACATGGATCCGAAGCTGATCGTCCCGGTCGCGAAGTCCAGGGTCGTGTGGTAGTTGACCGCTGTTTGGTTGAAGATCCAGCTGGCACTGGCGCTACCGGCGGTGGCCGCGTTCCAACGGGTCACCGAATTGGTGTTGTTCTGGTCCTGGAAGGTTCCGGTGAAACCGCTGTTGTCGCCCGCGAGGTACACCGAGATGTTCTGGCTGGAGCCTCGGGTGATCGTGCCAGATCCCGTCAAGTTTCCACCGAGTGTGAAATTGGTTCCCGAGTTGTCGTCGATCGTGGAATTGGTGCTGGGTTGGGCCTGGATGGTATTCGCGAGGGTGACGCCCGCGCTGTTCATCAAGGTGCCGCCGTTCAGGATCAGCGTCCCTGTTCCCAGCGCGGTGTTGTTTCCCACCGTCAACGTTCCGGCGCTGAGGGTCGTGGAACCGCTGTAGGTGTTCGCATTGGAGATGGTCTGCGTCCCGCTTCCCGATTTGACCAAGGCCAGGGTGCCGCTGGTATTCTCGATCAACCCGGAGAAGGTTCCGCTGTTGTTGGTCGCACCCAAGTTCAGCGTGTAGGTTCCCGATCCCGTCGAGTTGTTCACGGTCCCGGCTCCGGCAAGGACCCCGAAGGCGTCGCTGTATCCCCCCATGTCCAGGACGCCCGTCACGGTCACATCGCTGGTCGAAGGGATCGCATTCGAAGTTCCGAGCTTCAAGGTCCCGGAGCTCACCGTCGTGGCGCCGGTGTAGGTGTTCGCCGCCGACAGTTTCACCGTGCCCGTGCCGGCCACGGTCATCCCGAAGGCACCCCCCACTGCGCCTTGGTAGTCCACTGTTCCGGTCGCATTGTTCACCGTCGTGGTCAGTGTCGAGGAAAGTTTGATCGGGCAGGAGACGACGTTCGAGATCGTGGAGCTGGCATTGGTGCTCACCGAACCCCCGCTGGCGATGGTCAGGGTGTCTGTGGAACCCGGAACCAAGTTCATCACGTCCGCTCCGGCATCACCCAGGGTGATTCCGGTGATGTTCCGGTTGGCGTTGAGCGCGACTGTCGCGCCGCCTGCCTTGTTGATCGTGATACTGCCGTCCGATCCTGGAATGCCGACCGGATTCCAATTCGTGCACGTTCCCCAGTCGGAGGTTCCCGCTCCTCCCGTCCAGGTGTATGCCGTTCCACCGCCGATCACGAGGTCGATGGAGGTGGTTCCGTTGTAGTAGAGCTTGATCGAATTGGTACCGGTGTAATTGGAGATGTTGACCGAATTGAACGTTCCGGAAATGGTCCCTGCCTGGACAATGCCCGTGACCGTGCCGGTCCCCGACAACCCCGTCAGGTCCAGGTTCAGGACGGACGTCCCGCCCAAGGTCAAGGTGCCGGTGGTCTTGAAGCGATCGTAATCGGTGCCCGCGGTGGTGTAGGCCGCAGCCCGCAGGCTCAGAGCGGAGCTCGTCCCCCCAGAGAATGTGGCGCTTGATCCCGTGAGGATTCCCTTGCTGCCACTCGAGCCCGGCTGGACCGTTCCAGAGGTCACCGTGATTCCCGCCACTGTACCCGTACCACCCAGGATTGCCCCGGTGTTGACCGTAACGGCGCTGTTCGCATCTGTCCCGTTCACCAGCAAGATGCCACCGTTCACCGTGGTCGCGCCCCCGAAGGGGTTCGTGCCGGACAGCGTGAGAGTGCCGGTGCCGGTCTTGGTCAGGGCCACGGTCTGTGCGGTGTTCTGGATCGTACCCGTGAAGGAGGTCGAGGTGTTCAGTCCGCCTGTGGTGAGCGTATAGGTGCCGGCGCTTGCGTTGGTGTTGTCGATGACACCTCCGCCCGTGATCGAACCGGCCGTTTCGTTGTACCCGTTGAGGTCGAGTGTCCCGGTGACGGAAAGGACCGTAGAACTGGGCAGTGAGGAGGCACTTCCCATCTTGAGGGTTCCCGCACTGATCGTGGTGGATCCCGTGTAGGTGTTCGTGCCCCCCAGGGTCTGCTTGTAGGTCCCCGATTTTACCAGGGCGATGTTGCCCGTGATCGCGGTGGATTGGATGGTGTCGACGGTCCCCGTGATCGTCAACGTGCTCAGCCCCGCCTGGGAGTTCGTCAAAGTCGTGTTGGAGTTCGTGGGGGAGGCGATCCCCTGGAATGTTTGGTTGTAGCCATACAGGTCCAGCGTCGAAGTGTAGGTGGCATGGGACTGCGAAAACCGCGCGTTCGAAGGCAATCCGTTGGCGGCACCCAGCTTGGCCGTTCCCTTCAGGAGATCGAACCGGGTGGCGTTTCCGCCTCCGCTGTAGACCACGACACCGTCGCGCTGTTCCACCCAGGTGGCCGTGCCCCCCATGTTGATCGGTCCGGAAACGGTGAGCGACCCGGATTGGTCCTCCGCACCCGCGATATCGCCTCCGGTGCTGCAGGTCGCGTTGAAGTTGAGGGTCCCGCTCCAGGTCGAGTTCGCACCCGTGTCCGAATTCACCACGCTGTGCCCGATCCCGGGAGCACATGCCGAGACGTTCAGGGTGTTGCCGATGTTGACGCCGTTGGAGAGGAAGATGCGGCCGGAGGTGGAGGCGGTCGCGGCCGCGGAACCGAGGGCGTTCGAGTTTCCTAGGATCACGTCGCCGGAAACGTGGGTGTAGCCTCCCGAATAGCTGTTGTTGCCGGAAAGCGTCAACGCTCCGGTACCCGTCTTGGTTACCGCCAAGGTGCCCGTGGTATTCTTGATCACGCCGGAAAAGGTCGTGTTCGTGTTGTCTGCGCCGATGGTCAAGGTCGGCGTGCCCCCACCCGCGACGTTGTCAACCGTTCCCGTTCCTGCCAGAGATCCTATGGCGTCGCTGTTGCCATCCATGTCCAGGGTTCCGGTCGCCGTGACGGCGCTCCCCGAAGGAATCGCGTTGGCGATGCCGTTGCGTAACGTACCCGAAGAGATGACGGTCGCGCCGCTGTACCCGTTTGCCGCCGACAGGATCAGTGGGTTTGCCCCCGTCTTGGTGAGCGAACCAGATCCGCTGATGGTTCCCGAAAGGGTCGCGCTGTCTCCATCGACTTGGATCGTGTTCGCGCCCGTGAGTGCGATGGTTCCAGCCCAACCGCTGTTCCCGTAGTAGGCCCAGATCGTGGCGTTGTTCATGGAGAGCGGGGCGGTTTCTCCGGAAGTCATATAGAAGAAGAGCGTGGTACCGCTCTGCAGGGAGATACCCGTACCTCCGGATGGAAAAGCGGTATTGACTTCCGTTCCCAACGTGCCTCCGGAAACGACGATCCCGTTGAAATTTTGGATGGCGACAGACGAGAATGTGACCTGGCAGGATCCGCTCTTCGTCAACGTGTGGCTGTTGGCGTTGAAGAATTCGCCATTTTGAGGCGGGTTGACGGGACGCCTTACGTCGAATCGGTTGGATCCTCCGATGCTTGCGTCCGCGCTCATCACAAGAAATCGGATCCCGTTCTGTTCGGCGGCGCCGGAGTTGATGATGGCACCGTTTCCACCCACGCCGGTCCCGGCGATGTAGACGGTGTCGGCGTTGGCCATGTTCCCGTTCAGGTCCAGGGTGGCTCCCGAGGCCACCGTGGTCCTGGCCGATGTCCCCCCCATCGCGGAAGCGTTGTTCAGCTTGAGAGTTCCACCATTGACGGACGTGTTGCCTGTGTAGGTGTTCGCCGCCGAGAGCTTCACCGTGCCCGTTCCGGCCGCCACCAGGGCGTAGGCGCCGCTGATGATCCCCTGGTAGTCGACGGTGCCGCTCGAATTGTTCACCGTCGTCGTCATGCTCGCCGACAGGGCGACAGGACAGGAAATGACCTGCGTGCTCGTGGAACTCGCGTTCGTCGAGACGCCACCCCCGCTCGCGATCGTCAGGGTGCCGCTGCTCCCGGTCTGGATGGTCATCACGTCCGAACTCGCGTTGCCCAGGGTGATGTTGAGGATGCTTTGATTCCCGTTGAGCTGGATGGTCGCTCCACCCGCCCTGTTCACGGTGATGTTGTCGGCCGATCCGGGGATGCCGTTTGGCGACCAGTTCGTGCTTGTTCCCCATGCTCCGCTGGCGCCGCCGTTCCAGGTGTAGCTGACCGAAGACGGGGTGTACTCGTACGCCCCCATGTCGGTGGTGCCGTTGTACGGCCGCGTATTGCCCGCGATATCGACCGCGGGGGCGCCCGTGTTCGTCCCCACATCCTTGGCCGGCGAAGCGCTTCCGATGTTCAGGTCGGAAATGAGGGCGTAGGAACCACCCCCGTCCGTGAAACCCGGCGTGTTGTTGTAGATGCATCCTGTCCCGTAGCTCGATTCGGTGGTCGGCAGAAGGTCGTAAGTCCACGCAGCCTTGACGTAGGTGTTCCCACCGGTGTTGATGGTGGTGTTGTTGCTCGCGAAGACGCTGTTTTGGATGGCGAGGGTGCGATTGGAGGCGCTCGGCGCCATCGCGCTGACGGTCGAATTCCCGTAGAAGGTGCAGTTGGATGCCGTCCCGTAGGGGCCATTGTTGTAGGAGCCCGGAGCCGGGAAGATGGTTCCTGTGTTGCTCTTGAACACGCAATTGTTGAACGTGGCGTAGCTCGCCCGGTCTCCCATGGAGAACACGTTCGAACTGAACGACTTGAACACGACCTGGTTGAATGTGAATGTCCCCGAACCGCTCATCCCGATGGTCGCGCATCCGCTGAGCGTGACGTTCTGGAAGGCGTGGACCACCGAGTTGTTCAAGTCCCAGTTGTTCCAGTTCGTGATGGTGACCACAGGGAAATTGTCGGGCAGGGTCTGGTTGCTCTCGATGGTGAGCGCCCAGGTGATGTTGCTGGGCCAAGCCTCGCTGTAGGATTGCGCCGCGGCGCCCTGGAGGAGAATGATGTCGCCGCTGGCGGAGGCCGCCACGGCGGCGTTGATGGTCGTGTAGGTCGCCCCCGAAGTACCACCCTTGTCAACCGTCCGCGTCGTTCCCCACGACACCGCAGCGAGGGCCAGCACGGGCAAGGCGATGGACCGGATCAGAATCTCCACCATGCCGCGCCCGCCAGAACCAGCCAGGACCTGTCCGAATCTTCCTGCACTCTTGGAAACGGGACAAATCATGTCGAGTTGGGGACCCTGCCGCCCCAACGCCCGGATACATCCGAATCGTTGGGATCGCAGACCATGCCTCCTTGCTGTCCTCCCATTTTCCCATACGTGGGGCGGGACCTGGAAGGGAAAAGATCCAGTCTCTTTCGCAGCATTCGGATGCCAGATACCTGCGAGGACCGGTTCCCACCATGGCCTTTAATGGAAGGCCTAAATGGAAACTACCGCTTTCCCATTATCCCATTTGTTGGCAACTGGAACATTCCAATTTGGAGCGTGAGGTATTGAATCCGATGGGGATTCCGATCACGAAAAAGGCCCTTCCCGGATTTCGGGAAGGGCCAGGTTTTGCCAGCGGATTGGTCCGCGGGATGGTCGCTATCGGTCCAGGACCGGAATGGCCAGGGTTCTGCGGATCCCGGCCGATTCCAGGACCGCCCATTCCGTTGCTCCCGACCGGGGCAGCAGCAAGGTACCGACTCCCGTCCCCGTCCAGCGCTGGGAAACCCGACCGTCCGGAGTGACCAGTCGGAGCACCCAAGGGCCAGTGACCCCGATCGCCAGGTTCCTGCCCAGCAGGGCCAGAGGTTTCGGCGCCGACAAGCGCGGGGTCACCGCGTTGATTCCCTGGCCTTGGGTCCCCAGGAAGTAGATGTTGTCCAGCTGGATCGAGATCGTTCCGGCACCGTTCGCGAAGTAGCTCAGTCCGGTGATGGAATCGACATCGAAGGCTACCACCGCACCCCAGCCGCCCTGACTCAGGTTGGAGAACAGGACCGTGTCCGTGACCCAGGCACCTTTGGTGTTCGGGAGGGTGACCGCATAGTTGTCGTAGTCCTTCACCGAAGTCAGGTTCACGCTCATGCCGAAGGTCCCGGCTTTCGAGGAATGCTTGGTATTCAGGTCGAACACCAGTCCCACGAGCCCGAAGGTCGAATCCAGTTGATGAAGTCCGGTGAGACCGGAGAAGCCGGTTCCGAAATTGGTGTAGCTCAGGTTGGCGGGTTGGGTCAGCACGATGGTGTCCCTCAGGCAATAGCCTGGCGCACCTGTCCGAGCCACGACCGTCTGGGAATATTTGCTGGTGTCGGCACTGTAGGGCCACCAGCTCAGACCTGTCGCGGTGGTGGCCGTTTTTTTCTCGAAATCGGCGATGAGGAGGACCGGCCGCAAGGTCCCTGTGACCTGGATCGAGGTCGAATCGATCGCGACGTCGCCCGTGTTGTCCGAGACGCTCACCTTCACGTTCCATTGGCCGGCCCCGAGGCTCGCCGCCGGAATTCTCGCCGTCCAGGATTCGGACGGTCCATCCCAAGCGCCGTCCGTCGCGGTGAGTGTCCCCGAGGCCCCGCTGGCGGACCACGTGCCTCCTGTCAGCTTCACGCCCTCTCCAGTGGTCCATCCAGACACCACCAAGGTGTCGTTGGTGGTGGCCGTGGCGCTGCTGAGCAGCCAATGCGCCGTGTGCGGAGCTTGTTTGGCCCGACCCGCGCCACGGACCACCAACATGCCGTAGGGCGGGATCTTGACCGTTCCCAATGTGGTGAAACTGGTGGACGACGGACCGTTGTTCGGAATCGCCCGGGCCGTGGCCGAACTCCCGATCCAGTTGTACTCGCCGGTGCCCCACGAAAGGAGGTCGCCCCCGTTGGGGAAAGCCGTGGGATCCAGCGAGATGGAAACGGAATCGGCGCCCAGGTTGAAGGCCAGCACGGAAATTCTGCCGGCATTGCTCACGGCGAACATCCTGGCGCCCGCGACCTGGTCGACGGGCAAGACCACATCGCCTCCGGCGGTGTCCAGCCATTGGCGCAAGATGGTGCGGGTGGTCCAGAAGGCGGCGTTGGGGGCGTAACCGAGAGAGGACCATTCACCCTGGGTGGGTTTGACGAAGGCGCTCAGGCTGCCGTAGGTCCCGTCCGGTCCCACTCCCCCACCTTCGTAGAGTTCCCACAGGTTGGTCACGCCGCGGTCCCCGAAACGCTGGATGAAGTGGGCGAATTGGAGGCCCACTGCCGTACCCGCCGAGGCTTGCATTTCCAGGGAGGAGCTGACCGTGCTGGTGTTGTACTCGGTCATGAGCACTTCTCGCGAGGTCGGACTGGAGATGGTTCGGCCCATGACGGCCACCAAGCTGTCGTATTGCGGCCCATTGCCGTCGCAGCTCGTGATCATGTCCCCCACCACCGGGGTGGTGGAAAACCAGTAGGGGTAGTTATGGAAATCCACGCCGTCCACCAGACGAGTCCCGACGATCTTTTCCACAGAATCCACGTAGTACAGGAATCCCTCCATCCAGGAGCGACCGTCGTAATCCCCGGAGGCGAGCCCCACGAAGTCCGAGGAGGCGAGGACCGGTCCTTCGATCGTGATGGATGGATCCTCGGCCTTCATCGCCGTGGCGTACTTCACGAACCTCTCGGCATACTGGCGGGCGCTGACGCAGCCGCCTTCCTCCCAATTGCCGGACATCTCGTTGCCGATCTGCCAGCGCTTGATCCCGTAGCCCTTCACCACGTTGGCGTAGTGGACCCAGGCGGCGGCCTCCTGCTCGGTGCCCGTCCCGTAGTTCACGCAGATCATGGGTTCGGCATCCGGATACCTTTGGATCCAGGCCATGTAGGTCTCGAAGTCCCAGTCGGAGCCAAAGGTGACCGCGCGAGAGGATGGATGGGTGGACATGGCGTAGATCGTCGACTGGGTGGTGCCATTGGGGGTGTTGACGGAAACCGCGGCACCGCCTTTGAGCACCTTGAATTCCCCCACCTGCCATCCGTTCGGCGTCGGGTCGATGGGCCGTACGGCCAGATACTCGATGGACGTCGCGGCTGGCAGCTTGAATCCGACGAGGGAGTTCGAAGGAAGACGTGCGACCTGGGTCCAGGGCGTTCCATCCGCTTGCTCGTAGGGGGACGGGTAGATTCCGTTCGCTCCGGACCAGCGGAGGATTTGGACGGAATCCGGCTGCACGGCTCCCAGCCACAGGGCCAGGGAATCCACCGACTTGGCGGCTCCCAGATCCATGATGAACCATCCGGGCGTGCCCGGGTTGTCCGCATTGGACCACCAGAAGGTGTTGGTGTCGCCGTCGTCGATCAGGCTGTAGGCACTGGAGGTCGTGACGCCCCTGTGATCGGATTCGGCCGCCCATCCAGCGGTGTAGTTGACGCTGTCCGGCATCCAGACCGAATCCGAGGAGTAGGTGCCCCGCTTGTTCCAGTGGTAGATGTCGGAATACGAACCGTTGGGGAAGCGGAAGACGCGATCGCCCCGCTCCCTCATTCCGGGCTTGAGGAGTGTGAACAGGGACGAATCGTTCCAAACCACCAGCGGCAATCCCTGGAGAGGCGCGCTACGCACGGCCACCCCTGGCGATTCCGTGTGGATGGTGGCGCTCGCGGACATGAGGAGGCTTAGGATGATCGCCAGAGGCATGGATGGATCCCTTGAGGTACGGTTGGAGGAGCCAAGTTGGGGGCCCGCAAACTTACCTAAAATCCAGCATTCTTTGCCTTTTCAACAAAAGATCCCGTTGCCAATCCGATAGGACGGTTCAGTTCCGGCCGAGCAGGCTCAATGCGGTGAACTGTCCGTTGCGCTCCACACCGGTGACCAGATGTCCGTTCACGTTGTGCATCACCAAGCCCGTGGGTGCCGCCACCGCCCGGGCATGGTCTTCCGATTCGAGGGAGGTCGTGCCGCAGTTGCCTTTGTTGGCCGGGATCCAGGTCGTGAGCCACTTGAGCGAAGGGCGGGGGGTTCCATCGGCATATTCGATTCCGGTGCCCGTCCGCCAGGTCTGCCCTTCCTTGATCCCCCAGTAGGTGATCCCCTTCACGCTGGGATCGTTCCAAAACATGGTCACATCCGTGGTCATGATGGAGAGTTGGGTGGCGTCGTCCGCCGCAGTGGGCGTCGTTTCCGTGCCGTTCTGCCCGATGTCGTACTCGGTGATGTACAGGGGGAACCCGGTCGCCGCGATCGCATCCATGTTGGTCTGCACGGTCGAGGCCGAGACTTTCCAGACGTCGTGGGATTGGCATCCGATGCCGTCGATGGGGATGTGCTGCGCCTTCGCGGCATTGGCCAGACCGACCACCCAGGTGTTTTCCGCCGAGTATTCGATGGTGTTGTAGTCGTTGTAGATCAGCTTGGTCTTGGTGGAGTC
>Ga0209415_10021128_pt1 | contig 10050 bp, 10 predicted proteins | sample PeaSoiSIISIP2007_FD_187696 | JGI IMG/M metagenome (GOLD analysis project Ga0209415, IMG submission 187696) | Peat soil microbial communities from Weissenstadt, Germany - SII-SIP-2007 (SPAdes) (version 2) | ecosystem: Environmental > Terrestrial > Soil > Wetlands > Peat | place: Germany... | reverse complement strand
AAAACCCGGACAAGAAGCCCAGTGGGATTTTGCGTCCGCTACCCTTGAAAACGGACATGACAGCCCGCGGGCAGGCTCCGCCTGTCCTCGGACCGGCCATGACGCTGGAGTGTCAAACCTTTCGATGCCTGGTACTACCGACCACTGGACCAGCCTTGCTTGCCTCCGAGCCGATGGCATATTCTGCCAATGACGCACTCTGAAAGGTACATGCGATGCCCACGCGCAATGTGGTGCTGACCGACCAGCAGGCGACGATGATCGAGCGGCTGGTACGCGCCGGCCGTTACCAGAACGCCAGCGAGGTGCTGCGCGACGGGTTGCGCCTAGTGCAGCAGCGGGAGACCGAGGACAAGGCGCGCGTCGCAGCGCTCCGGCAGGCGGCAAGCGTGGGGATGGCCGATTTTGCCGCCGGGCGCTTCCACAGCTTTGCCGATGGCGCTGCGCTGCGCAGCCATCTGGCCGCGCGCGCCCGCAAGGCCCTGGACCGGCCGTCTGAGTGAGACGCCGCAACTGGGCGGTCCGGCTGTCGGCCACGGCCGAAGCGGACTATGACCAGATCCTGCGCTGGATCGAAGGTCGGTTCGGCCCCGCGCAGGCGGCCTCCTACGGCGACCTGCTGGCCATTGCACTGGCACGCCTGGAACGCGGGCCAGCCACCGCCGGGGCGCGCCAGCGCGATGAGATCGACACTGGTCTGCGCACACTTCATATGGGGCGTCGCGGACGGCACATCATTCTGTTCCGGGTCGGCAGCGAGCCAGATCGGACAATCGACGTGTTGCGGATACTGCACGACGCGATGGATCTCGCGCGGCATGTCCCTCCCGACCACTGAATGAAAATCATCGAGCTCACCAACGTCGATTTCTCGCTGCGGCATTTCCTGCTGCCGCTGATGCGTGGCATCCGCGCGCGCGGCCACGAGGTGGTGGGCGTGTGCGCCGACGGTCCGCTGCTGGACGTAGTGCGCGCCGAGGGCTTCCGCGTGGTCGGCCTGCCGTTCGCCCGCCGCATCTCGCCGCTGGCCCATTTGCGGGCGTTTCTCGCCCTGGTCCGGCTGTTCCGCGCCGAGCGGCCGGACCTGGTGCATGCGCACATGCCGCTCAGCGGCTTCCTCGCCCGAATGGCGGCGCGCTGCGCCGGCGTGCCGCGCATCGCCTACACCTGCCACGGCTTCTGGTTCAACAACCCCGGCCCCTGGCCGCGCCGCGCCGCCGGGTTCGCGATGGAGTGGCTCGCCGGCCAGGTGACCGACGTCTACCTGACCGTTTCGCAGGAGGAAGCCGCCGACGCGCGTCGCCTGCACCTCAGCGTGCACGCGACCCCGGTCGGCAACGGCCGCGACCCTGCGGTGTTTCACCCGGACCCCGCGGCGCGCGCCCGCATCCGCGCCGCGCTGGCGGTGCCGGAGGACCGCGTCGTGGTGATCGCGGTGTCCCGCCTGGTGCGCCACAAAGGCTACCCCGAGCTGGCCGCGGCGATGCGCGACGTGCCCGCGGCCGAGCTGTGGGTGGTGGGCGAGCGCCTCGCCTCCGATCGCGGCGAGGACATGCTGGCCGTGCTGCGCGACGCCGGCCTCGGCGCGCGGCTGCGGCTGCTCGGCTATCGCGAGGACGTCGCCGCCCTGCTCGCCGCGGCGGACATCTTCGCCCTGCCCAGCCATTTCGAGGGCCTGCCGATGTCGGTGATCGAGGCGATGCTGACCGGCCTGCCGGTGGTCGCGACCGACATAAGCGGCCCGCGCGAGCAGGTGGTGGACGGCGAGACCGGCCTACTGATCCCGCCGCGCCAGGCGGCGCCCCTGGCTGCCGCGCTCGCGCGGTTGGCCGCCAATCCGGCGTTGCGCGCCGCGATGGGCACCGCCGGCCGGGCACGCGCCTGCGACCTGTATGACGAGGCGCGCGTGGTGGAACGCACGCTGGACCTGCTGGGGGTGCCGGTGGCGGGATCGTTGCGACCGTAGGGCGGATAAGCGCAGCGCAATCCGCCACTGACGCAGCGGATTGTGCCGCGCAAGTGGCGGATTGCGCTGCGCTTATCCGCCCTACGCCACCTGGGGGTGCCGGACGCCCCGAAAATGCTCTAAGCGGCGGCGCAACCGCGCTGCCTCGGAGCCCCGCAATGACCGACCTCGTCCCGATCACCCGCGCCCTGATCTCGGTGTCCGACAAGACCGGCCTGCTACCCCTGGCCCGGGCCCTCGCGGCGCATGGCGTGGAAATCCTCTCCACCGGCGGCTCGGCCCGCGCCCTGCGCGAAGCCGGCATCCCGGTGAAAGAAGTCTCCGAGCACTCCGGCTTCCCCGAAATTCTCGACGGCCGCGTGAAGACCCTGGTGCCGCAGATCCACGGCGGCATCCTCGGCCGGCGCGACCTGCCGGAGCACCGCGCGCAAATGGCGGCGCACGGCATCGCGCCGATCGACCTGGTCGTGGTCAACCTCTATCCCTTCGAGGCGACGGTGGCGCGCGGCGCCCCATACGACGACTGCGTCGAGAACATCGACATCGGCGGCCCCGCGCTGATCCGCGCCGCGGCAAAAAACCATGATTTCGTCACCATACTGACCGAGCCGTCGCAGTACGACGCCGTGCTGGCCGAGCTTACCGACCACGGCGGCACCACGCTCGCGCTGCGTCGGCGCCTGGCGTTCGAGGCCTACGCCTGCACCGCCGCCTATGACGCCGCCATCACCGGATGGTTCGCCCGCCAGAACGACACCGGCTTCCCGCCGCGCTTCGGCTTCGCCGGCCGCCTGCGCCAGGAGCTGCGCTACGGCGAGAACCCGCACCAGCGCGCCGCGTTCTACGTCACCGACCGGCGCCCCGGCGTCGCCACCGCGACCCAGGTCCAGGGCAAGGAGCTGTCCTACAACAACCTCAACGACACCGACGCCGCCTTCGAATGCGTCGCCGAGTTCGCCGCCCCCACCGTCGCGATCATCAAGCACGCCACCCCCTGCGGCGTGGCCAGCGCCGCGACGCTATCGCAGGCCTGGGACCTGGCCTTCCGTTGCGACCCGGTCTCCCCGTTCGGCGGCATCGTCGCGGTGAACCGCACGCTGGACGCAGCGGCGGCGGCGAAGATCGCCGCCATCTTCACTGAGGTGATCATCGCCCCCGACGCCGACGACGCGGCCAAAGCCGTGCTGGCACGCAAGAAGAATCTGCGCCTGCTGCTGACCGGCGGCCTGCCCGATCCCGCGGCGGCCAGCCTGATCTTCCGCGGCCTGTCCGGCGGCTTCCTGGTGCAGACCCGCGACGACGGCCGCATCACCCGCGCGGACCTGAAAGTCGTCACACGACGCGCGCCAACCGAGGCCGAGCTCGACGACCTGATCTTCGCCTTCCGCGTCTGCAAGCACGTGAAGTCGAACGCGATCGTCTACGCCAAGGGAGCCGCGACGGTCGGCATCGGCTGCGGCCAACCGAACCGCGTCGACAGCGCGCGCATCGCGGCGTGGAAGGCCGCCGAGGCGGCGAAGGCCGCCGGCGAAACCGAACCGTTGACCCGCGGCAGCGTGGTGGCATCCGACGCGTTCTTCCCGTTCGCTGACGGGCTGGAAGCGGCTGTGGCGGCGGGCGCGACGGCAGTGATCGAGCCGGGCGGATCGATGCGCGATGCCGAGGTCATTGCGGCGGCGAATGCGGCCGGCATCGCGATGGTGTTTACCGGGATGCGCCATTTCCGGCACTGACGAACAAGAAGACCCACCGCGGAGCACGCGGACAAGAATCCCAGGCGCTTCGCGCGAACGCCTATTGCTTGCATCCTCCGCGCGCTCCGCGCCCTCCGCGGGGGATCTTCTTCGCGGTGCCCGCCCGGACGCATGCACCGTGGCGATCGAACGTCCACTGCGCATTGCCCGCTTTGACCGCACCCGGCCACCCAGCTCGCCCGTCCGCGCGCGGCAGGACCTTGTGACGCGCCGTGGAATGAAGTTTGCTTGCACCTCACGCAAGGCAACAGGGGACCGCCACCATGACCACACCTCGCCGCGTCGGCTTCGCGACCGCGAAGCCACTCTACCTGCTGGCGGCCGCGGCCGCGCTGCTGCTGACCCGCCCGGCCGCCGCGCAGGACGCGCTCGCCGACATCAAGCAGCGCGGCGAGATCGTCGCCGGCACCGAATTGCAGTTCGCGCCGTTCGAATTCCTCGAAGGCGACAAGCCGGTCGGGTTCGACGTCGATCTGTTCGAGCGGATCGGCAAGGATCTCGGCGTGAAGGTCAAATGGGTCGATCTGCCCTGGGCCAGCGTGCTGCCGGCGCTGGAAGCCAAGAAGTTCGACATGGTGGTCGCCGGCACCACCATCTCCAAGGCGCGGCTGGAACGCTACGACATGACGCTGCCGATCGGCGACGCGACGGTGGCGCTGATCAAGCGCGCCGACGACAAGGCGATCACCAAGCCGTCCGACATTCAGGGCAAGGTGGTGGCCAGCATGAAGGGCTCGGCGCAATTGCAGATCCTGCAGGACTATGCCAAGACCCTGCCGGGCGGCGTGGCGGAGGTGAAGGTCTATATCGGCAGCTCCAACGCCTATGCCGATCTGGCGGCGGGGCGCGTCGAAGCGGTCGCCACCTCGTTGCCGAACCTGCTCTATCTGCAGAAGACCCAGCCCATGTTCGAGACGGTGCTGCCGCCGTTCGGGCCGCCCGCCTATCTCGCCTGGGTGCTGCGCAAGACCCCGGACACCAAGACGCTGCTCGACGCGGTCAACGCCGAGATCAAGAAATTCGACCAGGATGGCACGATCAAGGAATTGCAGATCAAATGGTTCGGCAAGGACGTGACGCTGCCCTATGAGAACATTCCTGCGCCAACCTACTGATCCTGGCGGCGCCGCGTGAGCGAGTTCCTTGGCACGACGCCCGCCATCGTCAACCTGCGGGTGCTGCTGATCGGTGCCGGCATCACCGTCGCGGTGTCGCTGGCGGCGATCGCGCTGGGGTTTGCGATTGCCGCGCCGGTCTGCGCCGCGCGGCTGTCCCGGCATAGGGCGCTACGCGGCGCCGGCGCGCTGTATGTCAGCATCTTTCGCGGCGTGCCGCTGCTGGTGCAGCTTCTGGTGGTCTACTACGCACTGCCCTTCGTCGGTCTGGAGCTGCCGTCCTTCGTCGCCGCGGCAATCGCGCTGGGTATCTGCACCGCGGCCTATCAGGCGGAGAATCTGCGCGGCGGCTTCCTGATCATCCCGCCCGGCCATCACACGGCGGCGCACGCCTTCGGCTATGGCCCGGTGCAGACCTGGCGGTACATCCTGCTGCCGCAGGCCCTGCGCGCCGCGGCGCCGGCGCTGGTCAACGAGATGATCGGGATCCTGAAGGCGTCCTCGCTGGTCTCCGTCGTCGGCGTCGCGGACCTGACCCGCGTCAGCCAGAACATCGTCGCGCGCAACATGCAGCCGATCCTGTGGTACTCGATGGCCGCCGCGCTCTACCTGGCGATCAACCTGGCGCTGGCGGCGACGGCTGGAACCGCGGAGCGTCGGTTGGGCCGCGGCATGGCGCGGGTGGCGCTGTGAGCCTCGACACCGCGTTGCTGCAACAATACGCCCCCGACCTGTTGAGCGGGCTGCGGCTGACCATCGAGATCTGGCTCGTGGGCTCGGCGATCGCGCTGACCGTCGGCGCGGCGCTCGGCGTGCCGCTGACCTTCGCGCGCCCCGGGCTGCGCGCCGTGGTGCGCTGCTACGTGGAATTCTTCCGCGGCACGCCGCTGCTGGTGCAGCTTTTTCTGCTCTACTACGGCGGCCCGCGCATCGGCCTGACGTTGAACGCGATGACGGCCGGACTGATCGGCCTCGGCCTGTATGGCGGCGCCTATTTCGCCGAGTTGTTTCGCGCCGGATTCTCCTCCATCCCGGCGGGCCAGCTCGAGGCGGCGCGCAGCTTCGGCTATTCGCGGCGCGACGCGATCCGCCACATCATCCTGCCGCAGGCGCTGATCCTGATGCTGCCGCCGTCGGTGAACCTGCTGGTGATCATCCTGAAGGACACCGCGATATTGTCGATCCTGACGATCCCGGAACTGACTTTTCAGGTCACCGGCATGACGCTGGAGACGTTTGCCTTCGTCGAACCCTATCTGGCGCTGGCGCTCGGCTACTGGCTGCTGGTGGAGCTCGCGGCACGGCTGGGCCATGCCGCCGAGCATCGCCTGACGCGGCACATGGTGCGCGCATGAGCGACCCGCCACACGGCGCGCGCATGAACGTCGCGCCAGATGGCGCGCGAACGAGCGACGCGCCAAGTCCCCCGCCGGTCATCGCCGCGACCAACCTGTCGAAGTGGTACGGCACGCACCAGGTGCTGAAATCCGTCTCGATTTCGATCCGTCCGTCCGAGGTCGTGTGCATCATCGGCCCCTCCGGCTCCGGCAAGAGCACCCTGCTGCGCTGCCTGAACTTCCTGGAGGACTACGCCGAGGGCGAGGTCCGGGTGAACGGCACGCTGCTCGGCTATCGCATCGGTGCCGACGGCAGGCGGGTGCCGGACAGCCTGGCGCGGGTCAACCAGTTGCGCCGCGGCATCGCCATGGTGTTCCAGCAATTCAACCTCTGGCCGCACATGACGGTGCTGCAGAACGTCGCGCAGCCGCTGGTGCTGGTGCAGCGCAAGCGCCGCGATGAGGCCGCGGCGATCGCCCGCGCCGTGCTCACCAAGGTCGGGCTGCGCGAAAAATTCGATGCGTATCCGGCGCAGCTCTCCGGCGGCCAGCAGCAGCGCGTCGGCATCGCCCGCGCGCTGGCGATCGATCCGTCGGTGATCCTGTTCGACGAGCCCACCTCCTCGCTCGACCCCGAGCTGGTCGGCGAGGTGCTCCAGGTGATCCGTGCCCTCGCCGGCGAGGGCATGACGATGGCCGTGGTGACGCACGAGATGGGTTTTGCCGCGCAGGTCGCCAGCCGCGTGGTTTTCCTCGACCACGGCGCGATCATCGAGGAAGGCCCGCCCGAAACGCTGTTCAGTGCCCCGCGCAGCGAACGGCTGCGCCAGTTCCTGCAGACCTGGATCGAGCGCAACGCGCTGTTCCCGCTGGCCGCCCCCACCACGATCGAGACCCTCGCGTCATGACCGCGCCCGCCCCGGACAAACAACCTCTGGACAAGCTGCCCCTGGACAAGCTGCTCAGCCCGCGCTCGATCGCCGTGGTCGGTGCATCGGAGCGGCCGGAAGCGATCGGCACGCGGGTGATCCGCAACCTGCGGCTGATGGGTTTCCCCGGCGCGATCTATCCGGTGAACCCACGCTACGCCACGCTCGGCGATCTCATGTGCTATCCCTCGCTTGCCGCGTTGCCGGAGACGGTGGACGCGGCGTTCTTCGGCATCCCGGCGAGCGGCGGCCCGGAGATGCTGGCGCAGGCGGCGGACGCCGGCATTCGCGCCGTGTTCATCAACGCCAACGGCTACGCCGACGGCGACGAGACCGGCCAGGTGTTGCAGCGTGACCTGACGCGCATCGCACGACAGCGCAACATCGCCGTCGCCGGGCCGAACAATCTCGGCCTGATCAACGTGCTCGACCGCAAGGCGATGTGGACGGTGCGCTATTTCTCGCCGATCGCGCCCGGGCCGGTCGCGGTGATCTCGCAAAGCGGCTCGATCGCGCTGATCCTAAGCGAGGACGAGCGCAAGCTGGGCTTCGCCTATCTGGTGACCACCGGCAACGAGGCGGTGGTGACCGTCGCCGATTACCTGCAGCACGTGGCCTCGGACGACCGCGTCGGCGTCATCCTGCTGTTCCTGGAGACGGTGCGCGATCCGGCGCTGTTCGCGCGCGCCGCCCGCACCGCGCTCGCCGGCGGCAAACGCATCGTCGCGTTGAAGCTGGGCCGCAGCGAGACCGGCCGCGCTCTGGTGCAGGCGCACACCGGCAGCCTGGCCGGCGAGGATCGGCTGTACGACGCGTATTTCCGCGCACTCGGCATCCTGGCGGTGCGCGATCTGGACGAGATGCTGGAGACCGCGGTGCTGCTGGCGGCCAACCGCGCGCCGCCGCCGACCCGGCATTTCGTTCCGGTGACGTTGTCCGGCGGCGAGGCCGCGCTGATGGCGGATATCGGCGCGGAGCTCGGGATCGATTATGCGGCCTTGGCACCGGAGACCTTGGCGCGGCTGCGTCCTGCGTTCCCGCCCTATTCCAGCATCGGCAATCCGCTGGATGCCTGGGGACTGGGGTTCAACCCCGAACGGTTCGGCACCGTGTTGCAGGCGCTGCTGGACGACCCGCAGATTGGCACGATCGGCTTTTCGATCGATGCCCCGGGCCAGGGCGGCGGCGACGTGCCCTATGCCTGCGTCATGGCCGAGGCGTGCGTCGCGGCGAACAGCGACAAGCGGCTGGTGTTCTTCAACAACACCGCCGGCACCGGGGTCAATGCGGATGTGCGCGCGATCCTGGATCGCGCGCACATCCCGTACCTCTCCGGCATGCGCACCGCCCTGGCGGCGATCGCGCGACTGATCGACACCACAACGAGCGCGCCGCCGCTGATCGAAGTTCCGCCCGCGGAGGCACTCCCCGAAGAAGAGACCGCGCGCTTCGCCGCGTTGCGCGCAGCCGGCGTACCGATGGTCGCCGCCAAACCGGTGCGCAGCGCAGCCGAGGCGATCGCGGCCGCTGAACGGATCGGCTTCCCGGTGGCGATGAAGGGGGTTGCAGCGCATTTGCCGCACAAGAGCGATCTCGGCTTGGTGCGGCTGGGCCTTGCCGATGCGGCCGGCGTCGCCACTGCCTATGACGAATTGCACGCGATCCTGCGTGCCCATGCAACGGATGGCGCAGCCAGCACCGTCGTGGTGCAGGCGATGGCGCCGGACGGGGTAGAACTGATCGTCGGCATCAACAACCAGCCGGGTTTCGGCAGCTTCGTGCTGGCCGGCCCCGGCGGCGTGCTGGTGGAGATCAGCAAACAGGCCAGCGTACGGCTGGGTCCGGTGGACGCCGCCACCGCGCGCGCCATGCTGGAGGAAACCGCCGCCGCCACGCTGTTGGCCGGCGTGCGCGGCCGGCCACGCTGCGACATCGACGCCGCGGCCGAAGCCATCGCCGCCTTCTCGCGCGTCGGCGCGGCGCACGCCGGGCGCTACGCGGCACTGGAAATCAACCCGCTGATCGTCGGCCCGCGCGGCGCGGTCGGCGTGGACCTGCTGATCGAACCCGCGCGCACCACGGCGGAGACCCAGACGTGAGCTATCCGTTCCTGCCTTACGAGGTGAACGACCGCGTCGCCCCCCTCACGCTCAACCGCCCCGAACAGTTCGCCCCCTCTGCATGAAGCGAAATGAATGAGACGAATGCATGCACCACAATGAACAGGGCGACATGATCCAGGCCATGATCCGCCGCCGCACACCCGGCCCGTCCTGACGCGGAACGACCGCAGGCAGACCGGGCATCCCACGGGCCAGGGATGCCGGCTGCACCGTCAACATCGGCCTGGGGGAAGGAAACGCAATGAAGAAGCTGATCGTGGCGGCGCTGGCGCTGCTGTTCTGTGCCGCGCCGCCGCTGGGGTCCGGCACGGCGCACGCGCAGACGCTCGACCGCATCCTCAAGGACAACAAGACCGGCCAGTTGATGACCAGCGTCACCTTCGACCCGATGACCATCTATCCGCTGGTCGCGCTGCTGTATTTCCTGATCTGCTGGCCGCTGGCGCTGGCAAGCGGGATGCTGGAGCGAAGGATCGGCGTCGGCAGCGCAGGCAGGCTGCTGCGGTAGGGCGAGCCGCCGTCTCGATGCACCACAAGCCGGGCGTCATCGTTGGATGTTCGTATGATCGGGCCGCGGCGCTCGATCCACCGCAGAACAGCAAGATCCACCGCGGAGCGCGCGGAGCACGCGGAGCACGCGGAGAAAAGAAACGAATGCGCTTCGCGCGAAGCGCCTGATCTTGTCTTCTCCGCGTGCTCCGCGCGCTCCGCGGTGGATCTTGCTGTCCTGCGGCGCATCAAGCCACGAATGGCTGGGGCGGGAGGATTCGAACCTCCGCATGACGGAATCAAAATCCGTTGCCTTACCACTTGGCGACGCCCCATC
>Ga0209415_10021127_pt1 | contig 10051 bp, 7 predicted proteins | sample PeaSoiSIISIP2007_FD_187696 | JGI IMG/M metagenome (GOLD analysis project Ga0209415, IMG submission 187696) | Peat soil microbial communities from Weissenstadt, Germany - SII-SIP-2007 (SPAdes) (version 2) | ecosystem: Environmental > Terrestrial > Soil > Wetlands > Peat | place: Germany... | reverse complement strand
GTCGACGACCCCACCGACGCGCGGGCGTTCGGCGCGTCCACCCACGACGCCGAGGGCCTCGCCTGCCGGCGCAACGTCCTGATCGATGCCGGTGTCCTGCGTGGCTTCGTCTTCGACACGACCGCGGCCCGTCGGGCCGGGAAGGCCTCGACGGCGTCGGCCGTGCGCGGTGGCTACGCCACCACGCCGGTGGCCGGATGCCGGGCCCTGCTCCTGACCCCCGGATCGCTCGACGCCGACGAGATCCTGGCCCAGGTGGGAGAGGGGTTCTTCGTCCAATCGGTGACGGGTGTGCATTCGGGCGTCAACCCGGTGAGTGGGGACTTCTCGGTGGGAGCGGAAGGACTGATGATCCGGGGGGGAGTTCTGGCCGAGCCGGTGCGCGAAGGGACGATCGCCTCGACGCTGCAGCGGATGTTGCAGTCGATCGTCCACGTGGGTGGCGACGTCGAGTGGTTGCCCGGACTGGCCGCCGGCCAGACCCTGGCCGTCGACGGCATGGTCCTGAGCGGCGAGTAGACGGGGAAGGAGTCGTCGCCACGGCGACGACACGCGGGTCCGATTACGACGCGGCGGCGGACGAGCCCGACTTCCCCGGCGACCGGTCGGTCTTCGTGGACGGGGAGTCGCTCTTCGACGGCTTGCCCGCGTCTGTGGACGAGGAACCCGACGAACCCTCGGACGACGACGCCTTCTCCTTCGACGCCGCACCGTCCTTTGACGATCCGGACGTCTCGGAGGTCGCGGCCGTCTTCGACTCCTTGGCCGTCGACGATTCCTTGGCCGGCCTGCTGTCGGTCTTGTAGAAGCCGCTCCCCTTGAACACCACCCCGATCGACCCGAAGACCTTGCGCAGGGGACCGCCGCACGCCGGACACGTCGTCAGCGGATCGTCGCGAAAGGACTGGACGACCTCCACGTGCTCGCCACAGGAGGTGCATGCGTATTCGTACGTCGGCATCGCCCGAGCCTTTCCGTGATTGGCACTCTCAGCCTCTGAGTGCCAAGTCTACCGTCGGAGTTGTGGTTCGGTCGCGCCCACTCCCTACCTCATGAAACCCTGGTCACGTACACTGTGGGAGTGCACGACCGCGGCCTCACCCACCTCGACCCTCTCGGGGGGGCCCGCATGGTGGACGTCACACCCAAGGAACAGACCCACCGCCGCGCCCTGGCCCGGTGTCGGGTGATGATGGCCCCGGAGACGACGGCCAAGGTCGCCAGCAATGCCATTACCAAGGGTGACGTGCTCGGCACGGCCCGTATCGCCGGGATCCAGGCGGCCAAGAAGACTCCGGACCTCATCCCGATGTGTCATCCCCTTCTGGTGGGATCGGTCCACGTGAATTTCACCATCGGCGACGACTTCGTCGAGGTGGAGGCCCAGGTGGAGACCGTCGACCGGACGGGAGTGGAGATGGAGGCGTTAACGGCGTGCGCCACCGCCGCCCTCACGATCTACGACATGTGCAAGTCCGCCGACCGGTCCATGAGCATCGGCGAGCTCGCCCTGTGGGAGAAGACGGGCGGCAGCTCCGGAACCTGGCGGCGACCAGCCCTTTAGATCACCGGGCGGCCGGCAGACCCATACGGCCCTCGAAGCGCTGCGCGCCGTTGTTGCCGGTATCGGTCAGCGCAGGCGGAAACGTCGACGTCGGCCCTTGGCCATGATCGTCATGTCCTCGGCGAGCGTGGCCGGCGCCTCGTCGGTCGGTTCGGCGACAGCGGCGTCGGGGGCCACGGAGAGGATCTCCGTCACCATGGACGCCGCCGATTCACGCGGTTCGGGAACGTCCTCGGCCCGTGCGTGCGCCGGCGCCGCGCGTGATGGGGACGACTCGGCCTGCTCGTTCGGACCCGCGGCTCCGCCAGGGGCCACGAACGGGGCCGGGCTCGCGGCCGCCGGGTCCAACGGGGAGCGCGGTGGTTCGGGTGGTCCGGGTGCAGCGACGGAAGGCGGCGCGATGCCCCCGTTCGGGCCGGGGGAGACAGATGGGCTCGTGCCGAAGGAGGGCCCGGGGCCGTTGGACCCCGGTACCGGCGCCGGCGCCGGCGCCGGCGACCCCGTGGGAGGCGGAGGAAGTGGAGAAGGACCCGCCAGGGGCGTGGACCGGGGTGCCACCGGTGGCGGGGCAGGCAGGGTGGAGGCGGGAGGCACCGACGCGGCAAACGGCGCCGGCGGCGAATCGACCGCTCGTCGAGAGTTCGCCGTCGGTGGATCCGACATGTCTGAGGGAGCCGGGATCGGCGGTGGTGGTGGCGCGACAGCGGGGTTGGGGCTCGACGCAGCCGATGGAGCACCCGGCTGCGTCGGCATCGGAGCGGGAGGCGTCGCGACGGGAGGCGGTGGCGAGGTGCGCGCCGCCGGTGGAGGCGGAGGCGGTGGCGATGTGCGCATCGCGGATGGAGGCGGCGGCGGTGGCGGCGATGTGCGGACCCCCGGCGGAGGCGGCGGCGGTGGCGAGGTGCGCGCCGCCGGCGGAGGCGGAGGTGGTGGCGATGTGCGCATCGCGGATGGAGGCGGCGGCGGTGGCGACGATGTGCGGACCCCCGGTGGAGGCGGAGGCGGTGGCGAGGTGCGCGCCGCCGGTGGAGGCGGAGGCGGTGGCGATGTGCGCGCCGCCGGTGGAGGCGGAGGCGGTGGCGATGTGCGCGCCGCAGGCGGCGGCGGTGGCGGTGCGACGGGGGACGTGCGTGCGGGGGCGCCCGGCGAAGCCGTGGCGAACTCGGTGCCCAGCATGGTGTCGAGAAGTGTGGAACCCTCTGCGGCCGGCACCACATTGGGCGGACTCGTCGCCGCGGGCGTGTCGCCGAATTCGGCGGACAGAAGGGCGTCGATGGCCGCCGGCGTGAGATCGGGGACGCTTGGAGGCGTGGCCATGGTGGGTGCCTCTCGCGCCAGTCCGCGGGCGAGACGGCGACCACGGGGCCACGACCCGCTGGAGACGCGCTCACGTCTGTCGGGCTTCTCGCTGGTGTTCTTGCGGCTCCCTTCGGTGACGGGGGCAACGTAGAAGCGCGGCGACGTGACCGGGCCCGCGGCCACCGCGTCGGAGGGAGGCGTCGGCGAGGGAGCGAAGACGTCCGTGCCGAGAAGAGCGTCGACCCTGCGTTCGGTTGCGGCGGGATCTCGTGCGTCGGCCACGACGTACTCGAGATTCGGTTGGGGCTGAGGTCCCGCGGCGAGCGGGACACGTCCTGTGGAGCGGGGAATCGCTGTTTGTTCACCGCCGGCCAGTGCCGCCTGAGGGTTGACGGCGAGAGCGTCGCACACGATCATGCCGAGGCTCTCGATGGCCCGGGCCAGTTTGAGCTGACCCTCCTGCACTTCGTTGAGGCGTTCGAGGATCTCGTGCCAGAGATCTGCCGAGGACACGGACCTGGAGCGAACGAGGCCGGTATTGGATCCCGACTCCTCCGGTTGGCGATTCTCCATCGTCATGCCCGGCCCCTCCATTCCGCCCCTGCGACCGGTTGCCGAGCTGATCGCTGGAGCATGGACGCGATCGTTCACCGGGACCGGCTGCGAAGCGTAGCCGGACGGGTACTACATCGGACCGTCGGCGCCAACTATTGAGAGAATCCGCCCCATGAGTTCCATTTTCTGGGGCCGCCCCTGCGTGGGGGGGGTCAGGCTCGGGCTGCGCTGCGGAGCTCGTCCAGCGAGAGTTCGCCTGTCGCCTCGCCACCGCACTGGGTGCAGTGCTCGACATGGCGCCAGGACCGCAGCAGCCTGGTCCCTTCGGGGTTCAGCAGGACGACGAAGGACTCCGACACCGGGTCGATGTCCAGGCCGAAGTACGGCCGCCACCCCGTGGACGCTGGATGATTGTCCAGGTGGAGGCCTTTCAGGACACGGCGGAATCGCATCCGATCGGTGTCGAAGAGCCAGGTGCTGTGACAGGACTCCAGAACGAGCGGTTCCATGGTGGGATCTTTACCCCCAAAACTGACGAAACCGACACAGCAGTGTTGCGGTTTCATGACGATCAAGGCCCATGTGGCCCGATTACCACGAGGCGTCCCGTTCTCGGTCCCAGAGGGCAGCGGGAGTGGTTTTTGCAGCACAATCCGTGCTTTGCGCTCCTTCGGACGGGCTCGCTGGCTCCCGCTTAGGCCCGCGTGGGACATGGGCCGGAACGGGCCGTAGCCCCCTGCCGGCGGCTCGGTCCGCCGGACGCCGATCGGGGTGGCGATGGGGACGATGGCAACGGCGGCAGCTTTACCCGACAACGTTCCGGCGAGATGCACGCCGGACCGGTGGGAGCGCGATCGGGTCTCGAGCACGACGTCCCGAGCCGCAGGGCGCAGTCGTCGCTCCGATGGTCCGCACGTCGGTCAGCTCCCCACCGCGCCGGAGTCACCGTCGCTCTGTCGGAGGTGGCCACGCGAGGCCGTGGTCTTCGATCACGGGGGTCACGGCGACGACGGGTCGGCCACTACTCGGCCACTATTCGGCCATGTCGGGGCCACCGTTCAGGCTTGTGTCACCGTCGCTTCAGTTACACCGTGTTGCGGTCGAATTGCGGGGAGATCCAGTCACGAATACGGCCGATTAGCTCTCTCTCTGTCCTACACTTGGAACCCATGGACCTGGACGACTTCAACCGCCTGCTGCAGGTTCTCTGCGATCTCGACGGCTCCGACCTCCACGTAAAGGCGGGTTCCACGCCGCGGGTACGCGTGGACGGTCACCTGCGCGCACTCGACGACGAGCCCCGCCTCAACGCCGAAGAGGCACGCTCGCTGGCGGAGGCGATCATGCTGCCCAACATCCGTGAGATCTTCACGGAAAAGCACGAGGCGGACTTCGCCTACAGCGTCGCTGGCGTCGGTCGCTTCCGCATCAATGCCTTCTACCAGCGTGGTTCGGTGGCCTTGGCCGTGCGACGGGTCCGCACCAGCGCCTCGAGCATCGAGGCTTTGGCCCTGCCCGATGTGGTGCGACGACTGGCCGATGAACAGCGTGGCCTGGTGCTCGTGACGGGCCCCACCGGATCAGGCAAGACCACCACTCTGGCGGCGATGATCAACCACATCAACCAGACTCGTTCCTGTCATATCATCACCGTGGAGGACCCGATCGAGTACCTCCACACGGACGAGACCGCCACCATCGACCAGAGGGAGGTGGGATTCGACACCGAGTCGTTCACCAGCGCCATGCGCGTCATCCTCCGCCAGGATCCCGACGTCATCCTGGTCGGCGAGATGCGGGACCCCGAGACCGTGTTCACTGCGTTGACGGCGGCCGAGACCGGTCACCTGGTCTTCTCGACGCTGCACACCACCACGGCGACCGAGACGGTCAACCGCATCGTCGACTTCTTCCCACCGCACCAGCACCGGCAGATCCGTCTGAGCTTGGCCAGTGCCTTGACCGGGACCATCTGCCAGCGGCTGATCCCCCGGGTGGACGGCAAGGGCAGGGTCCCGGCCCTCGAGGTCATGGTCGTGAACGGCCGTATCCAGCAGGCGATCGCCGATCCGCTTCTCACGTCGGAGATCGATCAGATCATCGCCGACGGCGAGTACTACGGCATGCAGACGTTCGATCAGGCCCTGGTGCAACTCTTGGCCAACGCCGAGATCGATCTCCGTGACGCCATGAACGCGGCCTCCAACCCGCACGACCTGAAGGTCATGCTCGAGCGTCTGGGCATCGTCCCCACCGGCCGCGGGTTCGTGACCGCCCTCGCCCCCTGAGCGGGATCCTTCACACTCCGGGCCCGGCGCCCCAGGCCACGGCGGTCACCGTCGCCACCAGCACGCCTGCCGTCAAGGCGAATCCGAGCACGCCGCCATCAGATCGGGTCGAGCCCGATCCCCGCACGCTCCGGGCGCCCCGGGTCACGAGGAGCACGGCAACGGTCGCCGCCAGACCTTCGCCCGCGTAGGCCGGTCCCAGCCAACCGAGGGCTGCACCCGCGGGGAGCAGGACCGGGAGAGCCGCCATCGGCGAGGAGGCGTCGTCCGGACGCACGTGAGTCCGGTGGCCCCCCGCAACGACAGCAGCGGACACGACCACCCCGACGATCAGGCCGACGAGATGAGCCCAGCGACGGTCGACCACTCCTGCGGCCAGGAGGAGAGCACCGGCGACAGCGGTGCCGATGACGGCGACGGACGACGGGGCCGGCAGCCCGTCGCGCTCGACAGCGACGAGAGCGATGAGCGTGGCCGCGATCACGCAGAATCCCGGCACGGCCCAATGGGGGCCGAGACCCCAGCCGATGGCGGCGAACACGATGCCCGTCGTCAGCTCCACCAGCGGATAGCGCACCGATATCCGACCCCGGCATTGGCGGCACCGACCGCCCAGGAGCACCCACGAGACGACGGGAACGTTGTCGACGGACCGGACGGGGGTGTCGCAGTGGGGACAGAACGACCGGGGTTCGACGACCGACAGGCCGCGCGGAACGCGGTAGACGACGACGTTCAGGAACGAACCGACGAGAAGACCCACCACCGCGACGAGGGCCGTGACCGCCCCCCGCCCCACGACCACCGCCCCCAGCGGGGTGGCGACGGCGTCGAGCACCCTCGCCATACCACCTGTGACCAGGGAAGATCTCATTGAATGCCCCCGGGGCCCCTTGGGCCGGACACGGTATCACCACGGTGCTCCGACCTCGTGCCTGGGTAGGCACGGGCTTCTGAATATCGCCGTTCAATCTGCGCTCGGTTCGTGCCGATGGAGCATGCATGGGCGACGCGGCAGCCGGTCGGCTCCTCGCGAGCGATCACAACTTGGAGTTCGTCGATCTCGATCGATACAACGTGGACGCCAGTGCGTCGCGCCTGCTCCCCGAAGCTGTCGCCCGTCACCACCACGTCGTCCCCATCGGCCGGAAATTCGGCGCCCCGGTCGTGGCCATCGCTGATCCCACCGATGTGGTCGCCCTCGACACCTTGAGGGTCACCATGGGACGGGAGTTCGTGACGGTGGTGGCTCCCGACGACCAGATCGAGTCGTGCCTGGCGCGCGTCTACCGGATGGACACGGCGGCGACCGCGGTCTCGGCGCCGACGGGCGACGCCAACGTGCCGAACAGCAGCTCCAACGGGGTGGGCACCACCGCGACCTTGCGGCCTCCCACCAACGACACGCCCGAGGCGGCACCCGCACCGGTCGCGCCTCCGCCGTCCGAGACCGAGCCGCCGCCCCCCGTCGGCGCCGATCCGGTCGTCCCCGCGCCCGTCTTCGAGGTGCCGTTCGACACGGTGTTCGAAGCCCCGACCCCCCCGCCCCCGTCGGTCGCCGACGAACGACCAAGGCCGGTCGACCACGTCGGGGTCGAGGCCACCGCCGGCCCACAGCCGCTCGACACGACTCCGAAACCCGAGAAGTTCGTGGCACCGTCCGAGGCAGTCCACCCCGAATCCGGCGCTCCCGACGAGTTCGCACATTTCCCCCCCCTGGCGCGTGTCCTCGTCGAGGGTGGCCGGGTCGATCTGGCCACGATGCAGGACGTCCTGGCCGAACGTGACCGAACCGGGCAGGCGGTGGCGCGGATCCTGACGGTCAGGGGGATCGTCAACGAGTCCGACTTGATGTGGGGCATGGCCCAGGAGATGGGCCTCGAGTTCGTCGACCTCGACCTTCAGAGCACCGACTTCGCCGCCGCCTACCACCTCCCGGAGGCGACGGCCCGACATCACAACGTCCTCGTCTTCGGGAACCGCGACGGGGTGCCTTTGGTGGCCACATCGAACCCCACCGACGTCTTCGCCATGGACGACCTGCGGACCATCATCGGTCGAACATTCATCACCGTCGTCGCCACCCGGTCCCAGATCAGCACCTACATCGAACGTGCGTACCACCAGGGTGGCGACGCCTCCGAAGTCGCCCAGTCGGTCGCCTCCGACTTCGACGACGCCATCGACGAGGACCTGGGCAACCTCCAGGCCGTGGTGGACGACGCCCCGATCGTCCGGTATGTGAATCTCCTGGTCCTGCAGGCGTTGAACGAACGGGCCTCGGACATCCATGTGGAGCCTACGGGGGAGAACCTGCGCATCCGCTACCGGATCGACGGCGTGCTGCACGACATCTCGACCGCGCCCAGAGCCATCGCCGCAGCCGTGACGACCCGACTCAAGGTGATGTCCGACATGAACATCGCCGAGCACCGCCTCCCCCAGGACGGCCGTATCTCGTTGACCGTGGGTAACCGGTCCATCGACCTCCGGATCGCCACCCTCCCCACCATCTACGGCGAGAAGGTGGTCATGCGTGTCCTCGACAAGTCGAACGTCGTCCTCGGCTTCGAGGATCTCGGATTCGACGAGGACCTCCTCGACATCTACCGGGGGATCTATACCAAGCCCTACGGCACCATCCTGGTAACCGGGCCCACGGGTTCGGGCAAGACGACGACCCTCTACGCCACCTTGGCGGCCCTGAACGCGCCGGAGAAGAACATCATCACCGTCGAGGACCCCGTCGAGCTGCGCCTGAAGGGGATCAACCAGGTTCAGCTCAACATCAAAGCCGGCCTGACCTTCGCCTCGGCCCTCAAGTCGATCCTGCGCTCGGACCCCGACATCGTGCTCGTGGGAGAGATCCGTGACCGGGAGACGGCCATGATCTCGATCGAGGCCGCTCTCACGGGCCACCTGGTCCTGGCCACCCTGCACACCAACGACTCGGCCAGTACGCCGATGCGGCTGGTCGAGATGGGAATGGAACCGTTCCTGGTGACTTCTGCGTTGACGGCCGCGCTGGCTCAGCGCCTGGCCCGGCGGCTCTGCGTGCACTGCCGCGAGGCCTTCGAGCCCACCGAGGCCGAGATCGTGGCCGCCGGGTGGACACCCGACGAGCTCTTCGCCGACCAACCGAATCCGGTCCTGTACCGGGCCGTCGGATGCTCGGCCTGTTCCACCACCGGGTATCTGGGCCGGAAGGCCCTGCTCGAACTACTCGTCGTCACCGAGGCGGTCGAGCATCTGATCATCGAAGGAGGAACGGCCGATGACATCCACAGGCTCGCGGTCGAGCAGGGCATGGTGACCCTGCGGCAGAGCGGACTCCGCAAGGCGCTTGAGGGTGAGACAACCCTCGAGGAAGTGCTGCGAGTGGTGGCATGAGCCCGTCCGCCGCCACACGGGTCGAATGGGCCCGGAGGCTCACCCAGGCGTTGGTCGCGGGCGGCTACGTCCGCGAAGCCGACGTCACGCCGCTGTTCGACGAGGCCAGTGCCGGCGGTTCGTCGTTCACCGCACTCGTGATCGGTCGGGCGGTGGCCTCACCCGAGGTCACCCTCGGGGTGCTGTCCCAGATCTCACAACTGCCCGTGGCCGATCTCGTCAACGATCCCCCCGAACCCGCCGCCGCCCAGGTCATGTCCGCCGTGGGCCCCGACTACGGGGCGGTCGGGTACCGCATCGACGGGACCCGGCTCATGGTGGCGTTCGCCGACCCGCCCGACGCCGAGGACGTGCACGCCCTGTCGGGGATCGTCGGGTACGAGATCGTTCCCGTGCTCGGTGACCCTATGGTCATCGAGGGGATCCTGCGTGGCCCCCCACCCATCGGGACGACCAACGGAATTCAGGCCCCGTCGCCGCTGAACGGCACGAACGGGTCGGCGTCGGGCCACGTGGCCCTCACCTCGGAACCCACGATGCCCATGCACCTGGACGATCTGCTGCGTTACGCGTCGAATGTGGGGGCATCGGACCTGCACCTGACGGCGGGAATGCCCGGGTGCATCAGGCTGCACGGCGCCATCCGACCCATCGAAGGCTGCCCCCAGCTGGACAACGAAACCATCCGCAACATGCTCTTCGGCGTCCTCACCCAGGCCCTGCGCGAGAAATTCGAGGCTGAGAAGGAGCTCGACACCTCACACTCGATTCCCGGGGTGGGGCGCTTCCGGTTGAACGTGTTCCAGCAGCGAGGAACGGTCGCCGGGGTCCTGCGTGCCATCCCCCACGAGATCCCCGCCTTCGAGACACTCGGCATCCCCGAACCGGTCCGCATGTTCACCGAGCTCCGGCAGGGTCTGGTGCTCGTCACCGGACCAACGGGCTCAGGGAAGTC
>Ga0209415_10021126_pt1 | contig 10051 bp, 9 predicted proteins | sample PeaSoiSIISIP2007_FD_187696 | JGI IMG/M metagenome (GOLD analysis project Ga0209415, IMG submission 187696) | Peat soil microbial communities from Weissenstadt, Germany - SII-SIP-2007 (SPAdes) (version 2) | ecosystem: Environmental > Terrestrial > Soil > Wetlands > Peat | place: Germany... | reverse complement strand
GAGCCGGTCGCGCAGCGGGTCGGACCCGCCGCCGACCTGGTCGGCCACGGCTACTACTACGACGACGGGATCAACGCCGCGGTCGACGGACCGGTGCGGGCCGGCGCCGACTTCCTCGACGAGGACGTCGACCAGGCCGTCATCGACGGCGCGGTGAACGGCACCGGCCGGCTCGTGCGCCGAATCGCCGACGAGCTGGGTCGAGCCCAGGACGGCTTCGTGCGCCGCTACGCCGTCGGCATCGCGCTCGGTGCCGCCGCGATCCTCCTCTACCTCATCGCGTTCGTGGGGCGCTGAGCATGCCGGGCGGCTTCCCGATCCTCACGGCGATCATCGCCACGCCGCTGATCGGCGCGGTCGTCGTGATCCTGCTGCCGTCGCGGCGACCCGAGATCATCCGGGCCGCCGGCTACGGGTTCAGCGCGGCGACGCTCGCCCTCTGCTGCTGGCTGCTCGCCAACTTCTCCACCACGAAGGTGTTCTTCCAGTTCGTCGAGAACCGGACGTGGCTGCCCGGGATCGGCGCCCGCTACATCGTCGGGGTCGACGGCATCAGCCTCTTCATGGTGCTCGCGACCGCGCTGCTCATGCCGATCGGGCTGCTCGCCTCTCAACGCTACCCGTCGGAGCGGCCCAAGGCGTTCATCGCCTTCTTCTTGCTGCTCGAGTTCTCGCTGCTCGGCATCTTCTTGTCGCTCGACCTGATCATGTTCTTCATCTTCTGGGAGCTCGTCCTCGTCCCGATGTACTTCATCATCCAGGGCTGGGGGCACGAGCGACGCCAGTACGCCGCCCTGAAGTTCTTCCTCTACACCGCGGCCGGCTCGGCGCTGCTGTTCGCCAGCATCCTGATCCTCGCGTTCGTGCACCAGGCGCACACCGGGGTGCTCACCTTCGACTACCGGGTGCTCGCCGCCTGGTCGTGGCACGGGCTGTCGCTCACTACCGAGACGCTGCTGTTCCTCGGGTTCATGATCGCCTTCGCGATCAAGGTGCCGCTCGTCCCGGTGCACACCTGGCTGCCCGACGCGCACACCGAGGCGCCCACCGCCGGGTCGGTCATCCTCGCCGGCGTCATCATCAAGATGGGCGCCTACGGGTTCCTGCGCTTCTCCTTCGAGCTGTTCCCGCACGCGTCGGTCAACCTGGCGCCGCTGCTCCTGACCCTCGGGGTCATCGGGATCCTCTACGGGGCGATCGTCGCCGCGATGCAGAAGAACCTCAAACGCGTCATCGCGTACTCGTCCATCGCGCACATGGGGTTCGTCATCGTCGGGATCTTCTCCCTCACCGTCCTCGGCCTCGACGGCGCGCTCTTCACGATGCTCAGCCATCCCCTGACCACCGGCGCGCTGTTCCTCGTCGTCGGCATGCTCTACGAGCGGCGTCACACCTACGAGATCTCCGAGTACGGCGGGATCTGGGCCTCCGCGCCGATCCTCACCGCGCTGTTCCTCGGCGCCATGTTCGCCGGGATCGGCCTGCCCGGCTTCTCCGGGTTCATCGGCGAGTTCCTCTCCCTCGCCGGCACGTTCGTGTCGCGTCGACCGTGGGCGATCGCCGGCGCGGTCGGCGTGATCCTCGCGTCCGTCTACATGCTGTGGTCGTTCCAGCGGGTGTTCATGGGCAAGCCGTCCGGCGCGGCCCGGGGGCTGCGCGACGTCAGCGTCCGCGAGGTCGTCGTGGTCGCGCCCCTCCTCGCCCTCAGCCTCTTCCTCGGCCTCTACCCCGGGGCGGCGCTCCAGCGCCTCGAGCCGTCGGTGAAGCGCAGCATCGTGAACCTCGAGCTGAAGACCGGTTACCGGGAGAAGCGGCCCGCTGGGTACGCGGCCACGAAGCTGCCGCCCGGCGTGACGGCCAACGAGTCGATCCAGCTGGGGCTCGGACGATGACCCCGCCGCTCACGCACCCGTCGGTCAACTGGCTCGCGATCTCCCCCGAGCTGGCGCTCGCCGCCGCCGGCGTCGTCATCGTGATGGTGCGGTCCCTCCTGCGCCGCCGCATCGACACCACCCCGCTCTGCGCCGTCATCGGCATCTCCGGCGTCGTCGCCGCCGGCGCCGTCGAGTACCGGCTGTGGCACCTGCTCCGCCACCACCGGGCGATCAGCACCGTCGCCGGGATGGTCCGCGTCGACCTCTTCGGCGTGTACCTCGGCGTCGTCGTCCTCGTCGCGACGATCCTGGCCCTGCTGCTCTCGGTCGGCTACCTCAAGCGCGAGGGCCTCGACGCGCCCGAGTACCTGGCGCTCATCCTGCTCTCCGCCGCCGGCATGCTCATCATGACGACGGCGAACGACCTCATCGTCGTGTTCCTCGCCCTCGAGGTGCTGTCCATCCCGCTGTACGTGCTGGCCGCGTTCGACCGGCGGCGGCTCAGCTCCCAGGAAGCCGGGCTGAAGTACTTCATCCTCGGCGCGTTCTCCTCGGCGATCTTCCTCTACGGCGTGGCGCTGACCTACGGCGCGACCGGCACGACGTCCCTCACCGGGATCGCCGACTTCCTGTCGCGCAACACCCTCCTCGACCAGGGGACCCTCCTCGCCGGGATCGCGATGCTGCTCGTCGGGCTCGGGTTCAAGGTCGCGGCCGTCCCGTTCCACATGTGGACCCCCGACGTGTACCAGGGGGCGCCGACCCCGATCACGTCGTTCATGTCCGCCGCGACGAAAGCCGCCGGGTTCGCCGCGCTGCTGCGCGTCTTCGGCGTCGCGTTCCCCCTCTACCGCACCGACTGGCGGCCCGCCGTGTGGGCCCTCGCCGTGCTGTCCCTCGTCGTCGGCAGCGTCGCCGCCGTGGTCCAGACCGACATCAAGCGGATCCTCGCCTACTCGTCGATCGCGCACGCCGGGTACATCCTCATCGGCTTCCAGACCGGCACCAGCCGCGGCCGCGAGGCCGCCCTCCTCTACCTCTTCGTGTACGCGTTCATGACCATCGGCGCCTTCGCGGTGCTCACCGTCGTGGCCCGCCACGGCGACGACCACCACAGCCTCGACGACTACCGGGGCTTGGCCGTCGAGCGGCCCGTCGTCGGCGGGCTGCTCATCTTCTTCGTGCTCGCCCAGGCGGGCGTGCCCTTCACCGGCGGGTTCATCGCCAAGCTCGAGGTGTTCAGCGCCGCGGCGCAAGCCAACCAGTACGGGCTGCTCGTCATCGGCGTCCTCGCCGCGGTCGTCGCCGCCTTCTTCTACCTGCGCATCGCCTACACGATGCTGACCCCCGCCCCCGACGGTGGCGGCGCGACGAGCCTGCTCCGCCGGGTCGACGTGTGGAGCGGCATCGTCCTGGTCACCTGCGCCGTGCTCGTGCTCGTCGTCGGCGTCGTCCCCGGCACGTTCGTGCACTGGGCGAAGGACGCGACGTTCCTGCTCTGACGCATCCCGGCCAGCCGTAGGCTGCGCCGCTACGGGAGGCCGCATGCCCGGCATCGTCGACACCCCCGAGTGGCAGGAGCTGGCGCGCCACTACGAGCAGCTCCGCGACGTGCACCTGCGCGACCTCTTCGCCGGCGACCCGCGCCGCGGCGACACGCTCACCGTCGAGGCCGGCGACCTGTACCTCGACTACTCGAAGAACCGCCTCACCGCCGACACGATCCGCCTCCTCGTCGCGCTCGCCCGCCGGGCCGGCGTCGAGGCGCTGCGCGACGCCATGTTCGCCGGTGAGCCCATCAACGTGACCGAGCACCGCTCCGTCCTGCACGTCGCGCTCCGCGCCCCGGTCGGGGAGCGGATCCTCGTCGACGGGGTCGACGTCGTCCCCGACGTCCACCGCGTCCTCGACCGCATGAGCGACTTCGCGGACCGGGTCCGCTCCGGCGCCTGGACCGGGCACACCGGCCGGCGGCTCCGCAACATCATCAACATCGGGATCGGCGGCAGCGACCTCGGTCCTCGCATGGCCTACGAGGCGCTGCGCGACTTCAGCGACCGGTCGCTCACCGTCCGGTTCGTCTCGAACGTCGACGGCACCGACTTCTACGAATCGACCCGGGACCTCGACCCGGCCGAGACGCTGTTCATCGTGGCGTCGAAGACGTTCACCACCCTCGAGACGATGACGAACGCCCGCACGGCCCGCGCCTGGAGCCTCGACGCCCTCCACGACGAGGCCGCCGTCGCGAAGCACTTCGTCGCCGTGTCCACGAACGAGGCCGAGGTCACCCAGTTCGGCATCGACGCCCAGAACATGTTCGAGTTCTGGGACTGGGTCGGGGGCCGCTACTCCTACGACTCCGCGATCGGCCTGTCGCTCATGCTCGCCATCGGTCCCGCCGCGTTTCGGTCCATGCTCGACGGCTTCCACCGCATCGACGAGCACTTCCGCCACGCCCCCATCGAGGAGAACCTCCCGATGCTGCTCGGGCTCATCGGCTGCTGGTACGACAACTTCTTCGGCGCCGAGACCGTCGCCATCCTCCCCTACAACCAGTACCTCGCCCGCCTCACCGACTACCTGCAGCAGCTCGACATGGAGAGCGACGGGAAGTCGGTGCAACGCGACGGCGCGCCCGTCGCCTGGCAGACCGGGCCGATCATCTGGGGTCAGCCCGGCACGAACGGCCAGCACGCCTACTACCAGCTCATCCACCAGGGCACGAAGCTCATCCCCTGCGACTTCATCGGGTTCTGCCGACCCCGCCACCCGCTCGGCGACCACCACAACCTGCTGATGGCCAACCTGTTCGCGCAGCCCCAGGCGCTCGCGTTCGGGAAGACGGCCGACGAGGTGCGCGCCGAAGGCGTCGCCGCCGAGCAGGTGCCCCACCGCACCTTCGCGGGGAACCACCCGACGAACACGATCCTCCTGCCCGAGCTGACGCCGAACACCCTCGGGCAGCTCATCGCCTGCTACGAGCACAAGGTCTTCACCCAGGGCGCGGTGTGGAACATCAACTCGTTCGACCAGTGGGGCGTGGAGCTCGGCAAGCAGCTGGCGCTCGGCATCGTCCCCGAGCTCGACGCCGCCGACGAGCCGACGCTGACGCACGACTCGTCGACGAACGCGCTGATCCGCCGCTACCGACGTCGGCGGACGTGACCGGCCCCGCCCCCGAGGTGTGGCTGGTCCGCCACGGCGCGACCGAGTGGAGCGAGGCCGGGCGGCACACCGGTGGCACCGACGTGGCCCTGCTGCCGAGCGGCGCCGACGACGCCCGCGCGCTCCGGCCCCGGCTCGACGCCCACGACTTCGCGCTCGTCCTCACCAGCCCGCGGCAGCGGGCCCGCGAGACCGCGCGGCTCGCCGGCTACCCCGACGCCGAGGTCGACGACGACCTCGCCGAGTGGGAGTACGGCGACTACGAGGGCCTCACCACCGCCGAGATCCGCGTCCGGGTGCCGGGCTGGACGATCTGGAACGGCGACCCGCCCGGCGGGGAGACCGCCCAGCAGGTCGCCGACCGCGCCCGGCGGGTCCTCGCCCGCTGCGCGGCGCAGCCCGGCGACACGCTGCTGTTCGCGCACGCCCACATCCTGCGCGTGCTGACCGCCGTGTACCTCGGATTCGGCCCCGAGCACGGCGCCCAGTTCGCGCTCGGCACCGCGACCCTCAACGTGCTCGGCCACGAGCACGAGGACGCGACGCTGCGCCGCTGGAACGCCTAGCTCAGCGCCGGAACCGCCGGAACCACCGACGGCGCTGCGACTGCCGGTCGGCCTCGTACTCGTCGAGCGCCTCACGCCCCAGCTTGGTGGCCTCCTCGATGAGCGCCGCCCCGTCGGAGAAGTCGATGAACTCGCGGTCGTCGGCCGGGGCGGGGAACACCACGAGGTCGACGTCGGGCGGCACCCACGCCAGCTCGAGGGCGAACCGCTGGTCCCGCGAGATCGCGAACGAGCGGATCGCGACGTCGAGCGGCGAGCGGATCGGCCGGTCCCCGATCGCGTCCGACGCGTCCAGCACGAAGATCCGGTCCGTCGGGCCGGCCAGCGCATGCGAGATCGGCACCAGGTTCACGACCGCGCCGTCGACGAGGCGGTGCCCGTAGAGGTCGACGGGCGGGAAGATGCCCGGGATCGCCGCGCTGGCCAGCAGCGGCGGCAGCGTCGGGCCGGCCACGATGAGGATCTCGTCCCCGGTGTCCAGGTCGGTCGTCACCACGCGCAGCGGCACCACCAGGTCGGCGAAGTCGCTCGCCGCGCCCGCCTGCTCGACGACGGTCACCAGGCCGGTGTTCGGCGAGAGGTGATCGTCGCGGCGCAGCACGTTCCACGCCCGCTTCAGCACCCCGCCCGGGAAGACCTCCTCGCCCCGCAGCCCGACCCAGACCGACTCGAGGAGGTCGACCCGCTCGAGCGTCGGCGACGTCGCGATCGCCGCCCCGTTCAACGCCCCGGCCGACGTGCCGATCACCACGTCCGGTTCGATGCCCCGTTCGAGGAGCGCGCGCAGCATCCCGACCTGGGCCACACCCCGGTTGCCGCCGCCCGACAGCACGAAGGCGGTCATCGGGCGGTCTTGGCGCGCTTCACGTGGTCGCAACCCGCCTCCTTTCCGAACCTCATGGTCGCGCACCCGGGGTGCCGCACCGACGGTTTCAAGCGGCGACGAGGGCCGCTGATAGGGTCCGCGACCGGTGAAGCCCCGGGGGATCGAGAGGGCCGGTTCGCAGTGACCGAGTTCTACCGCCAGTACCTCGCCGTCGCGGTGCTCATCGGCGCGGCGGGCCTCATGTTCGGGGCGATGCTCGGGCTCGGCCGGCTCCTGCGTCCGGTGCGACCCCAGCCGGACAAGTTCGTGAGCTACGAGGCCGGGTCCGACCCCGTCCCCGGCTTCGGGCAGTCGAACATCCGCTACTACGTGTACGCGCTGCTCTTCGTCATGTTCGACGTCGAAGCGGTGTTCATCTTCCCCTGGGCGGTCAACCTGAAGGGGCTCGCGGTGTTCGGGCTCGTCGAGATGACCGTCTTCATCGTCGTGCTCACCCTCGGGCTCGTGTACGCGTGGCGCAAGGGGGTGCTGCGATGGGCCTGATCGACCAGGGTCACCTCCCCAAGCCGCTCACCTGGCTGCTCAACTACAGCCGCAAGTACTCGCTGTGGATGTTCCAGTGGGGGCTCGCCTGCTGCGCCATCGAGATGGGCGCCGCCCTCGCCAGCCCCCGCTACGACATGATGCGCCTCGGCGTCATCCCGTTCCCAGCCAGCCCCCGACAAGCCGACCTCGTCGTCATCTCCGGCACCGTGACCGACAAGATGGCGCCGGCGATCAAGCGGCTGTACGAGCAGATGCCGGACCCGAAGTACGTGATCTCGATGGGGTCGTGCGCCAACTGCGGCGGCCCCTACTGGGACTCCTACTCGGTGACGAAGGGCGTCGACCAGGTCATCCCGGTGGACGTCTACGTCCCGGGCTGCCCGCCTCGACCGGAGGCGCTGCTCCAAGGGATCGTGCTCCTCCAAGCGCGGATCCAACGGGAGGGGCTCGGCAACGACGAGCTGCAGAAGCGCTGGCGTGGGGAGCCGATCGTCGTTGGCTGACGAGCCCGCCCCCGACGCGGCCGCCGAGGCGACCGACGACCCCGCCGACGCGCCGAACCCGGACCACGACACGATGCTCGCGACCCTCCGCGACCGCCTCGGCGCCGACGCGGTCGTCGAGACCGCCACGGCGTACGGGGACCTCATCGTCCGGGTCGCCCCCGACCGATGGCTCGACGCCGCGACCGTCGCGGCGAACGACCTGGCGTGCGACTACCTCTCGTTCATCGCCGGCCTCGACTGGGAGCCCGCAGCGCGTGAGGGCGACGAAGCCGGCGGCGACACGTCGTCGCCCGTCCAGCCGACCGAGCGCACCTACGGCGCCGCGGGGTCGAACGGGCGCTTCCAAGTGTTCGCGCACGTCCAGTCCACCCGGCAGCCGCGCGGGCTCACCCTCAAGACCGACGTCGACGAACACGCGCCCGCGGTCGCGTCGTGGGTCGGCGTGTACCCCGGCGCGGACTGGCACGAGCGTGAGTGCTGGGAGATGTTCGGCATCGGGTTCGACGGCCACCCCTCGCTGCGGCACCTGTACCTGCCCAGCGAGTTCGAGGGGCACCCGCTGCGCAAGGACTTCCCGCTCCTCGCCCGCGTCGTGAAGCCCTGGCCGGGCCTCGTCGACGTCGAGGGGATGCCCGGCGACGCCGAGGCCACCCCCGTGGCTGACGCCGGCGACACCCCCGCCGTGGAAGCCGGTGACGCGGAGGCGACGTCGTGAGCACGACCGGGACGCCGGTCACCGGGTTCGAGGTGGCGCGCTCGTCGCTGCGTCACCTCGCCGACGCGCAGGTCAACGTCGAGCTCGACACGGGCGACATGATCCTGAACCTCGGCCCGCAGCATCCCGCCACGCACGGCACGCTGCGCATCGTGGTGCGCCTCGACGGCGAACGCGTCGTCAGCGCCGACCCGATCATCGGCTACATGCACCGGGGCTACGAGAAGCTCACCGAGTTCCGCACCTACCCGCAGATCACGACGCTCATCAACCGGATCGACTGGCTGTCGAGCTTCGCGAACGAGGTGCCGTTCATGACCGCCGCCGAGCAGCTCATGGGCATCGAGGCGCCGCCCCGGTCGGTCTACATCCGCACCGTCCTCACCGAGCTGTCCCGCATCGCGACGTTCCTGCTGTTCCTCGGCGAGATGGGCCTCCAGGTCGGCGCGCTCACCCCCGCGTTCTACGGCTTCCGCGACCGCGAGTACGTCCTGAACCTCATCGAGGCCGCCACCGGCGGGCGCTTCCACCCCAACTTCAACCGCATCGGCGGCCTGAAGGACGACCTGCCGTGGGGCTGGATCGCCGAGTGCCGCTCGACGATGAAGGTGGTGCTCGACTCCTGCGACGACTTCGAGGACCTCGTGCTCGGCAACGAGATCTTCGAGGCCCGCACCCGAGGGATCGGCATCATCCCCGCCGGCACCGGCGCCGGGTACGGCGTGTCCGGCTCGAACCTGCGCGCCTCCGGCGTCGACTGGGACCTGCGCCGCGACCGCCCCTACCTGGCGTACCCCGACGTCGACTTCCGGGTCTGGACCCATTCCGACGGTGACTCGTACGCCCGCTACTGGGTCCGGCTCCAAGAGACCCGCGAGGCGGCCCGCATCGTCCTGCAGTGCCTCAACCAGATCCCGAGCGGCCCGATCATGGCGAAGGTGCCCCGCATCATCAAGGTGCCCGAGGGTGAGGTCTGGGTCGAGACCGAGAACCCGCTCGGGCAGATGGGCTACTACGTCATCTCGAAGGGCGCGACCGGCCCGTTCCGCGTGAAGATCCGCTCCGCGTCGTTCAGCAACGTGTCGATCCTGCCGTGGCTCCTGCGCGGCGTGTACGTCCCCGACGTCATCACGATCCTGGCGTCGCTGTACTTCATCCTCGGGGACATCGACCGATGATGACCGCGGTGCCGACCCTCGCGCTCAGCATCGGCTGGGGCACGACGCTCGCCATCAAGACGGTCGTCATCCTCGCGATCATCCCGCTCGGCGCGCTGATCCTCGGGTACGTCTTCCTGCTCAAGATGATGAGCCACATGCAGAGCCGTCTCGGGCCCATGGACCCGGGCGGCTTCCACGGCTGGTACCAGCTCGTCGGCGATGGACTGAAGTTCCTCCAAAAGGAGGACATCATGCCGGCGCAGTCGGACCGACGGGTGTTCGCCGCCGCGCCCGCCGTCGTCGTCATGTCGACGTTCCTCGTGTTCCTCGTCATCCCGATGGGACCCGACCTCGTCGTGAAGAACCTCGACGTCGGCGTGTTCTACGCGCTCGCCGTGTCCAGCCTCTCGGTCGTCGGGGTGCTGATGGCCGGCTGGGCGAGCGCCAACAAGTACGCGCTGCTCGGCGCGCTCCGCGCCGCCGCGCAGCTCATCGCCTACGAGCTCCCGCTGCTGCTCGCCGTCGTCGGCGTTGTCATCCAGGCCCAGACCATGAGCCTCCAAGGCATCGTCTACGCCCAGCAGCGCGGCGCCATCTTCGGATGGGGTGCCCTCGGGCAGCCGTTCATCCTCACCCAGTTCATCGGCTTCGCCCTGTTCCTCGTCGCCGCGCAGGCCGAGCTCACCCAGA
>Ga0209415_10021125_pt1 | contig 10052 bp, 9 predicted proteins | sample PeaSoiSIISIP2007_FD_187696 | JGI IMG/M metagenome (GOLD analysis project Ga0209415, IMG submission 187696) | Peat soil microbial communities from Weissenstadt, Germany - SII-SIP-2007 (SPAdes) (version 2) | ecosystem: Environmental > Terrestrial > Soil > Wetlands > Peat | place: Germany... | reverse complement strand
AGCCGCCCGTATCGGCCTCCCACGCGCCCCAGCAGCCACCGGTCCCGCCCTCCCAGGGCCCGGAGCAGCCGCCCGTACCGGCCTCCCAGCCGCAGCCACCGGTCCTGCCCGCCGTCGGCTCGCAACTGCCGCCGGTCCAGCCAGCGGCCGTCGCTTCTGTGCGCGGCTCGCAGCACTGGACTCTCGCGCTCGCCGCGCTGATCGTCCTGGTCGCGGCGTTCGGCGGCGCGGCGCTCGCGCACTTCGCCTGGCCGCCTGCGAACACCTCCTCCTCGCCGCTGAGCGGCCTTGTTCCCGCCAATGGCGGCTCCAGCGTTCCCGCCAATGGCGGCTCCAGCGGCCTGTTCGGCTCCCGGACCGGTGGATCCGCCCCCGTCCCCTCGGCGTCCGAGTCCTCGGTCGCCGCGCAGATCGATCCGGGCATCGTCGATGTCAACACGGTCACGAGCGCCGGTCCGGCGGCCGGCACCGGCATGGTCGTGACCTCCAACGGCGAGGTGATCACCAACAACCACGTGATCTCCGGCGCGTCGCAGATCTCGGTCTACGACGTCGGCACCGGCAAGACCTACAGCGCTCGCGTGCTCGGCTACGACCGCAGCCAGGATGTCGCCGTGCTTGCGCTGAACGGTGCCTCCGGCCTGCCCACGGTTCCGCTCGGCGACTCCTCGACGCTCCGTGTCGGCGCCGCCGTCGTGACGATCGGGAATGCGGGCGGGCTCGGCGGCACGCCGAGCGTCGCCAGCGGCACGGTCGCCGCCCTGCACCGCTCGATCACGGCCGGCGACAGCTATGAGCCCGGCAACACCGAGCGCCTGAAGGGCGTCATCCAGATCGCCGGCGCGCTCGAGCCGGGCGATTCGGGCGGACCGCTCGTCAGCGGCGGCAAGGTCGTCGGCATGGACACCGCGGCGTCCTCCACCTTCAGCTTCCGGTCGGCGGGCTCGGGCCAGGGCTTTGCGATCCCGATCAACCAGGCGCTGACGATCAGCCGCCAGATCGTCGCGAACCAGAGTTCGCGCCGCGTCCACATTGGCGCGACCGCGCTGATCGGCGTCTACGTCTCCAACAACGCGCGCTGCCAGAGCGCGGCCGGGCTCTTCGGAACCGGTTCTGGCACAGCCGGGGCGCTCGTCTGTGGTGTGGTGGCCGGCACGCCGGCGGCCGGGACCTCGCTCTCCTCGACCGGCACCGGCAACGCCTACGACACGATCACGGCGCTGGGCGGCAGCCCCGTCACCTCGTCCGCCTCGCTGCTGTCGGTGATGGACACCCACCATCCGGGCGACCGCGTGCTGCTGACGTGGGTTGACGCGTCGGGCGGCTCGCACAGCGCGACGGTCACGCTCACGAGCGGCGCGCCGGACTGATCGCGGGTTTCCTTAGGCCGTCGCCTCCCGGCGCCGGATCGTCGCGAAGGCCCGTATCAGCGCCGGGTGGCCGCCCCTCCGAGCGCACCGTGCGCGCGCCGCAGGGTGCGCGCGCCCCGGAGCGGCTCAGCCGCGGCGCTGCCCGCGTTCCTTGGGCGCTGCGGGCGGCGGGAAGCTCTTGCGCTCCTTCGCCGTCATCTGGCGGATCGTCAGCGATCCGGCCTTCACCTGCGCCTTGATCTCGGCGAGTTTCAGCCGCCGCTGCTCCGCCGCGCGGTCCGCGTGTGTGCTCATAGGCACATGCTACTCGGCACCCCGGCGCCTCGTTCAGCGCAGCCGCAGCACGACGAGCGCGATCGCGAGCAGCGTCACGCCGAGCGCGCAGGCGGCCAGCGCGCCGTCCAGCGGAGCCGCGAGCGAGCGTGCGTCGAGCGCCACGACACGTCCGTCGCGCAGGCGCTGCTCGCCGCTGACCGACACGGTTCGCCGGCGCAGCTCGCGCACGGGGCTCGACATTCGCCGCTGGGCGACGCTGAGCGCGAAGCACGCGGCGACAGCGAGCACGCCCGCGGGGTGTAGCGCCACCGAGTTGACCCAGAAACCGGTGGCGGCGGGGAACGCCCCCCAGCCCGTGGCGAACCAGAGGTCGGTATGGAAGCGTCCGTCGAACCATTCGAGGTCGTAGGCGAGCACCAGGAAGACCCCCACCGCGACGAACGGCAGCAGGCTGAGCGACACCGTCGCGGCGTAGTAGCTTCCGATCGCGACGGCTCCCGCCAGTCCGACCACGGCGGAGGCGACCAGTACGCCGTCCGGGAGCTGCGTGCGAAGCGGCCGCCCGTGCAGCTCGTCGAGCGCGTGCGCGGCGACGCCGACCGCGAGCAGGAAGGCCACAAGCGTTGCCAGCAGGCGGGTCAGGTGCAGCTGCGGCGCCATCGCCGCGCCGATCGCGACGTAGCTGAGGTGCCAGGCGGTGTACGGGGCGTGCAGCAGCGTGACCGCGTCGCGCCAGCCGCCCGACGCCATCGCGTAGAAGGCCGGGCGCTCAGCCGGCGGGGCGGGGCGCGCCATCCCTCGTTCCCCACATCACGACGCCGGCGCCGAAGCTCATGACGCGCGTGTTGACCGACTCGATGCCCGCCTCCCGCCAGTGGCCGGCGAGCGCGTCGAGCGGGTGGCGGGCGTAGAAGTCGGGAATGCTCGTCGCGAGGAAGCGCCCGACGGCCGCCCACTCGGGCGAGATCGCGCGGCCGAGCGCCGGCAGCCCGGCGCGGGTGTAGAAACTCCACAGTGCGTGCCAGGGCTGGTGCGCCGGCTCGCCGAACTCGAGCGACGCGATCCGCCCGCCCGGCTTGACCACGCGCGCCAGTTCGCACAGCGTCGCCGCCGGATCCTCGACATAGCGCAGCAGGTAGGTGAAGGTGAGGTGGTCGAACTGCGCGTCGGCGAACGGCAGCCGCTCGGCCTGCCCTTCGACCAGCGTGATCCGCCGCGCGAGCTCGGGCGAGCGGTTCAGGCGTTCGCGCGCGCCGGCGAGCATCTGCGGGCTCTGGTCCAGGCCGATCACCTCGACGTCGTAGCGGCGCACCAGCTCGCGCGCGACCAGCCCGGTGCCGGTCGCGACGTCGAGCACTCGCTCGCCGGCGCGGGCGTCGAGCGCCGCCACCATCGCGGCGCGCCAGCGCGGATCCTGGCCGAAGCTGAGCAGTGCGCCGGCGCGGTCGTAGCGGCGGGGGAGCCCGGCGAACAGCGCCAGCGCATGATCGGTGCGCGCACCCGGTCCGGCCGCCGGCGCGTCTGTCGTTGCGTGCTCTTGGGCGGGGCCGTGCGGGCGCGTGTGCGAATCATCGCGCGTGCGCGCGACGGCGGGTGCTCGGCCGGCCTCAGGCGGGCATTACGGGGGAGCTGCGGCGAGCTGCCGGGACGTTTGGTCCCATCTCGGCTCGGCCTCTTGGACGGTCCGTCCTCGCTTGCGACGGTGTGGCGCCGTGGCCCGCCGGGTTGACCTAAACTCGGCCGTGGTAGGCAACAATTTTTCGAGGAGGCATCCCGTGCCAAAGAGTTTGCGAGTACTGCTTGGAGCGACCGTCGTGGTCGCCCTGGGCGCCGCGGCCACGCTGTGGGCGACCGCAGCGGGCGCGGCGCACACAGCGACCGCCCCTACGGTCACGATCGTTTACGGCACCGCGCCGGACTATCTGGACCCGCAGAAGACCTACACGACGCAGGGCGGCGAGGCCACGTGGGTCAGCTACCTGGGTCTCTACACCTACGCCCACAAGACGGGCACCGCGGGCGGCATCGTCATTCCGGCGCTCGCGAGCGGTCTGCCGACCGTCAGCAACGGCGGCAAGACCTACACGATGACGCTGCGCAAGAGCCTCGTGTACTCGAACGGCAAGCCCGTCCAGGCGACCGACTTCGCCTACAGCATCGAGCGCGCGATCAAGCTCACCTGGGGCGGCGACAGCTTCTACACCGGCAACATCGTCGGGGCCCTCGCCTACTCCAAGGGCACGGCCACGTCGATCTCCGGCATCGTCGCCAACAACGCGACCGGCCAGATCACGATTCACCTGCTGGGACCCTACGGCGCGTTCCTGAACGTCCTCGCCTTCCCCTCGTCGGGCTTCGTGCCGACCGGTACCGCGATGACGAACCTCAGCAACACCCCGCCGCCGGGCGTCGGGCCGTACATGATCACGAACGTCGTGCCCAACAAGTCCTGGGTCGGCGCGGTCAACCCGTACTACGCCAAGGAGGCGATCGCGGGGATCCCGGTGGCCTCCGTGACGATCGACGCCAAGGTCGAGAGCAACACGGCGACCGAGACCGAGGACGTGCTCAGCAACACCGCCGACCTGTTCGACACCGGTGACTCGCTCACCCCGTCGTTGCTGGCGCAGATCAAGTCCACGGCGGCGAGCCGCTACTCGACGATTCCGGTTGTGCAGAACTTCTACTTCTTCCTGAACACGAAGGAGAAGCCGTTCAACAGCCAACTCGTCCGCGAGGCCGTCGACCTCGCGATCGACCGTCGCGTGCTGTCCAAGCTGTCGGGCGGCACGATCGTGCCCGGCTGTTTCTTCCTGCCCCCCGGCATGGTCGGTCACCCGACCGGGGCGTGCCCGTACGGCATCAACCCCGACGGGGCGCCGAACGTCGCGAAAGCCAAGGCGCTGATCAAGCAGTCAGGCGACCTGGGCACGGCGGTCACGGTCTACAGCCAGGAGCGCGTGCCGCGCACCCAGTACTGCGCGTACTGGGCGAGCGTGCTCAACGAGATCGGCCTGAAGGCGACGATCAAGCCGGTCGCCGACGCGCTGTACTTCCCAACGATCGGGACGCTCAAGCTCCACCCGCAGACCGGCTTTGCGGACTGGGACGAGGACTTCCCGAACCCGGCCGACTTCTACCTGCTGCTCGACAAGAACTCGATCCAGCCGACCAACGGTCTGAACTACGGCGAGGTCAACGACCCGAAGATTCAGAACGCGATCACCAAGCTGGACGCGATCCCCTCGAGCCAGCTGAACCAGTACGCCGGCGACTGGACGGCCCTCGACGAATACACGGCCACGAAGGCCTACGACATCGTCTTCGGCTACCAGACCTGGCCGGAGTTCACATCGACACGGATCAACTTCAAGGACCTGATCGTCCAGCCGTCCTACGGCTGGGACTGGACCTCGATCCATCTGAACGGCTGATCTGAGGGACGGCCCCGGAGGGGCGCGAAACGCGCCCCTCCGGCCTCCGTCGGCAGTAGCATCCCGGGCCACCTCCCGTGGCGACCCCGATAAACCCCCTCGAGCGACTCGATGAGCAGGCCGTCGCCGGTGCCGCCGATCCCCCGTTTGCGGCTGAGGGTGCCGATCTGCCGCCGGGACTCGGGCCCTACAAGATCGCCTGGCGGCGATTGCGGCACAACTATGTCGCACTCGGATTCGGCGGGCTGTTCCTGCTGATCCTCGCGATGTGCCTGCTCGCGCCGGTCTACGCGGCCGACATCGCCCACATCGGACCCAACGACGAGTCCCAGGCGTTCAACGCGCTCGGTCCGACCGGGATCCCGATCGGACCGACCTGGCACGCGCACTTCTTCCTCGGCGCCGACACCAACGGCCGCGACGTGGCGGTGCGACTGCTCTACGGCGGACGCACCTCGCTGTTCGTCGGCGCCGTCGCGACGCTGATAACGATGGTCGTCGCCACGGTGCTCGGGACGATCGCGGGTTACGCGCGCGGCGCGATCGACGGTCTGCTGTCGCGCTTCTTCGAGCTGCTGTGGGCGTACCCGGCGCTCCTGCTGGGAATCGCGCTTGGAGTCAGCCTCCAACTCGGCGGCCTGAACGTAGGCCTGTTCACGCTCCACGGCAGCTCGTTGATGGTGCCGGCGCTCGTGATCGGCGTCGTCTACATCCCCTACGTCGCGAAGCCGATCCGGGCGCAGGTGCTGACGCTGCGCGAGCGCGAATTCGTCGACGCGGCGCGCCAGCAGGGGCTCGGGCCCGTGCGGATCATGGTCGGCGAGATCCTCCCGAACCTCTCCTCGACGATCATCGTCTTCATCCCGCTGATCCTCGCCAACGCGATCCTGCTGGAGGCGGGCCTCTCCTACCTCGGCGCCGGGGTGCAGCCGCCGAATCCCTCCTGGGGCACGATGATCTCCGACGGCATCCGCCTCATCCCGGCGGCGATCCACCTGACGATCGTCCCCGGCGTGATGCTCGTGCTCGCCGTGCTCGGGATCAACGTCTTCGGCGACGGCCTGCGCGACGCGCTCGACCCGCGCGCCCAGGTGAAGGTGCGCTTCGCCAAGGTTCGCCGGTCCAAGGCCGCGCCCGCGGCGGCTGCGGAGGACACCGGCCGGTGATCCGCTTCGTCCTGCGTCGCCTGCTCTCCTGCATCGCGCTGCTGCTCGCGATCTCGATCCTGACCTTCCTGATCTTCGAGGCGATGCCCAACAGCAACCCGGCGCTGCGGCTCGCCGGGCGCACCGCGACGCAGGTGCAGATCGACGCCGTCGAGCGCGAGTGGGGCTTCAACAAGCCGATCTACGTCCAGTACTACCGGACGATGGAGAAGATCTTCACCGGCAGCGTTATCTCCTACACGCAGGGGATCAACGTCGAGTCCCAGATCGTCTCGGACCTGCCGCCGACCCTGTCGCTCGCGATCGGGGCCGGAATCATCTGGTTCTTCTTCGGCGTCGTCTTCGGCGTGCTCGCCGCGGTGCGCGCGGGACGCTGGCTCGACCGGGCCCTGACCGTGCTGTCGCTGATCGGCGTTTCCACTCCGGTCTTCTTCCTCGGTGCGATGCTCAGCTTCTACCTGGGCTTCAAGGCCGGGCTCTTCCCCAACGGCGACTACGTGAACATCACGACCAACCCCGTGCAGTGGCTCTACCACATGATCCTGCCGTGGTGCGCGCTCTCGGCCGTGTTCATCGGCGTCTACTCGCGCGTGCTTCGCTCGACCATCCTCGACATGGTCAACGACGACTTCGTGCGCACCGCCCGCGCGAAGGGCCTGACCGAGCGCCAGGTGATGGTCCGCCACATCCTGCGCAACAGCCTGATCCCGATCGTCTCGCTGTGGGGGCTCGACTTCGCGTCGGTGATCGGCGGCGGCGCGATCCTGACGGAGTCGGTCTTCAACCTCCAGGGGGTGGGCGAGTACGCGGCGCAGTCGATCCAGCTGCTGGACGTGCCGCCGGTGCTCGTGATCACGATGTTCGGAGCGTTCTTCGTCGTGCTGCTCGGCGCGGTCGTCGACATCGTCCACGCCTGGCTCGACCCGCGCGTGCGGCTTTCGGCATGAGCGCCGCGACGCCGCTGCTGTCTGTCGAGGACCTGCGTGTGCGCTTCCGCACCGAGGAGGGGCTGGTCCACGCCGTCGACGGCGTGTCCTTCACGGTCCATCCGGGCGAGGTCGTGGCGATCGTCGGCGAGTCCGGCTCCGGCAAGTCGGTCACCTCGATGACACTGATGGGCCTAACCCGCTCGCCGAACGCCTATTTCGAGGGCAGCGCCCACTTCGAGGGCACCGAGCTGGTCCGTGCGAGCAACGATCAGCTGCGCCGGATCCGCGGAGCGCGCATCGCGATGATCTTCCAGGACCCGATGAGCTCGCTCGATCCGGTGCAGCGGATCGGCCGCCAGATCGCCGAGCAGATCCTCGTGCACGACCACGAGATCACCAAGGCGGCGGCGCTCGATCGGGCCGTCGAGCTGATGGAGCGCGTTGGGATCCCCCGTGCCCGCGACCGCGCCCGCTCATACCCCCACGAGTTCTCCGGCGGCATGCGCCAGCGCGTGATGATCGCGATGGCGCTGTCGTGCTCGCCAAGCCTGCTGATCGCCGACGAGCCGACGACCGCCCTGGACGTCACGATCCAGGCCCAGATCCTCGACGAGCTGCGGCTGCTGCGCGAGCAGAGCGGCACCGGGATCATTCTCGTCACCCACGATCTCGGCGTCGTCGCCGATATCGCCGACCGCGTCGTCGTGATGTACGCCGGTCGCGTCGTCGAGCAGGGCACACTCGACGAGCTGTTCTACGACCCGCAGCACCCCTACACCTGGGGCCTGCTCGGCTCGATCACGCGCATCGACGGCGATCGCTCGCGCCACCTGCCCGCGATCGCCGGGTTGCCTCCGTCCCTGATGAAGCCGCCGTCCGGCTGCCACTTCCGCCCGCGCTGCCCCCACAGCTTCGCCCGTTGCTTCGAGGTTCCGCCGCTCCTCTCCCAGCTGCCGGACGGGCCGGAGCACATCGACCGCTGCTGGCTCACGCCGGAGCAGAAGCGTGCGGTGCGGGTCGTCGATGGGCAGTTCGGACTGCCCTCCTCCGGGACGGTGACGGCTTGAGCACGGTGACGGCGCTGCTCGAGGCCGAGCATCTCGAGATTCACTTCCCGGTCCGCGGCAGCGGGCGCCTGGGACGCCAGGCTCAGGCCGTGCGCGCGGTCTCGGACGTGTCCTTCACGCTGCACGAGGGCGAGACGCTCGGCGTCGTCGGCGAGTCCGGATGCGGCAAGACGACGCTGATCCGGGGCCTCGTACGGCTGGTCGAGCCGACGGGCGGGTCGGTCCGCTTCCGCGGCACCGACATCACGAAAGCCTCGCGCCGCCAGATGGCTCCGCTTCGCCGCGAGATGCAGATGGTCTTCCAGGATCCCCAGGCGTCGCTGAACCCGCGCAAGCGGATCCGCCAGATCCTCGCGACGCCACTGCGCGTCGCCGGCGTCGCGCACGGCGAATGGGAGTCGCGCTCGCGCGAACTGCTCTCCCGCGTCGGGCTGAACCCGGAGCACCTCGACCGCTTTCCGCACGAGTTCTCGGGCGGCCAGCGCCAGCGGATCGGCATCGCCCGGGCCCTCGCGCTGGGTCCGAAGGTGATCATGCTCGACGAGCCGGTCTCGGCGCTGGACGTCTCGATCCAGGCGCAGGTAATCAACCTGCTCGACGTGCTCCAGGAGGAGCTGGCGCTGACGTTCGTCTTCGTCGCCCACGACCTCTCCGTGGTGCGCCACGTCTCCGACCGGATCGCCGTGATGTACCTCGGCAAGATCGTCGAGCTCTCACCGTCGCAGGAGCTCTACGACAAGCCGATCCACCACTACACGCGCACGCTGCTGTCCGCGATCCCGATCCCCGATCCGCGCGAGAACCGCGCGCGCACCAGGACCCGCGTCGAGGGCGAGCCGCCGAATCCGATCGCGCCGCCGCGCGGCTGCCACTTCCACACGCGCTGTCCCGCGGCGAGCAGCCTGTGCCGGACCGTCGAGCCGCCGCTGACGCAGTACGCCGGCGGTCACCTCGCCGCCTGCCACCACCCGCTCGCGGTGAGCGCAGAGGAGATCGCAGCCGCGGGGCGCTCGCCGGCGAGCCCGCTGAACGCCGGCGACGAGCTGCCGGTGGCGCCCGCGGAGTGAGCGTTGGACGGCGCAGCGCTGGCCGCCGCTAGACTCGAGCCCCGTGGCGAGCGTAAAGCTCCATCGCTGCTCCTGGACCTTCCTGCACAGCGATCTGGACAAGTGCTGGCGCGTGCAGCGCGCGCTCGACGAGCGGGGGGTCGACTACGAGGTCGTCAAGCACGGCTACGCCAGGGGCGCTCGCTCCGCGGTGGCGGCACTGAGCGGCCAGAAGTGGCTGCCGGTGATCGAGTTCGACGACGGCCGCTCCTATCGCGCCGAGTCCGACGAGATGGCCGCGCGCGTGCGCGCAGGCCGCCTCTTCGACTGATCGAGCCGGCCGAGCGGTACGGCCGGCGGCCGGCGGGTGCGCGATCCGACACCTGTGGGGGCTGGCCACCGTGCGGCCCCGCGCTTACGGTGCCGGGTGTGACCACTCCAGACGGCTAGCTGGGCGAGACCGGCGAACAGCAGGAGCGAGGGACCGCCACGCTGGCGATCGCCGTCGGGACCCATCTTCCCCACAACGCCGCCCCCCGCACGGACGCACACGCAGCACCGCGGCCCGCCGTCGCCCAGCTCGACGGCGGGCCGCAGGGGTCAAGGACGCAGACGGCGGCGCCCTGCGGCGACGGGCGCCCAGCGGCGGCGTGGCGCGCTTGCCATACTCCCGGATCCCAACGTTCCTGGGGGCGTAGCTCAGTCGGTTAGAGCGCCGGCCTGTCACGCCGGAGGTCGCGGGTTCGAGTCCCGTCGCTCCCGTA
>Ga0209415_10021123_pt1 | contig 10052 bp, 6 predicted proteins | sample PeaSoiSIISIP2007_FD_187696 | JGI IMG/M metagenome (GOLD analysis project Ga0209415, IMG submission 187696) | Peat soil microbial communities from Weissenstadt, Germany - SII-SIP-2007 (SPAdes) (version 2) | ecosystem: Environmental > Terrestrial > Soil > Wetlands > Peat | place: Germany... | reverse complement strand
ATACGCATAGTGACAGAGCCTACGCGAGGCCCATGAACGCGCGATGACGCTACCCGGGCGCCCCAGCGCGCCTATCCCGGCCAGCGGGCAGCCGTGCCCTGCCGGACACGGAGTCGAGGTCACCGGGAGGCAGCCGCACCCTGGCGGCCTCGGGCAATCCTGCAGCATCCAACGCCCAGGGCTGCCTTCGCGGCCTCCACAGGAACATAGCCTGAAGCTCACTCCGGCGCGTTGGCCGCGGCCCCGGGAACAGGCCGGGCATCCGACCAGGCAGCCCGGTGCCCATCTGCCGGGCGGCCGTCCATTCCCGCGGGCATGACTGGTGCCCTGGCCGACCCAACCCCCGGTGCTCGCGATACCCGGCAGCCCACCGCTGCAGCTGGCTGTCGCGCCGAGGCTGGCGAGCCGCAATTCGGCCGGCGACCCGGATCAGGCGTGAGGCCCGCGCCGGCCACCCGCCAGGCCGGTGATAGCGGGCCTGGCAGTGGGAGAAGATGTCGATCTGACGGCCCGGGCCGGTGATGCGCAAGAGCCTGGCCACCGGGGGACGCGGGCGCGGCCGGGCGCGAGAGGCCGGGCAGCCCGGCGCGGCGTCCGGTGCTCATCAGCACGGCGAGGCCGCTGGCGTTCGCGCGGCTGCCCGCCGGCGCGCAGCTGCTGGTGGTCGGCGACGGGCCGGACCGCCCGGCGCTGCGGCGCCGCGCGCAGCGGTTCGGCAGCCGGGTGCACTTCGCCGGGTTCGTCCCGCACCTCCAGGTCCCGGCGGTGCTGCGGCACGTGGACATGCTCGTACTCCCCAGCTTGTATGAGGACCTCAGCTCGGTGTTGATCGAAGCCATGGCGGTCGGCCTGCCGGTGGTGGCCACCCGGGTGGGCGGCACCGCCGACCTGGTGCACGACGGCGTGAACGGGCTGCTGGTGGCCCCCCGCGATCCGCCGCGCTCGCCGCCGCGATCAGCCGGGTCCTCGCCGGCCCCGCGGCGGCCGCCGGGCTGTCGGCGGCCGCGCGGCGCACCGCGGCCGCCTACGCCTGGCCCGATCTTGCCAGCAAGGTGCTAGAGGTCTACCGGCACGTGACTGGCCCCGGCCGGGGCAGCTGACCGGCAGGCGGCAGGCTCCCGGGCGCTCCGGATGCCCAGATCACAACTGCCGCCCCTTGACCGCAACCCAGCCGGCACCCGCGCGGAACGGTTCTCGCGCCTCCAGTCCGCTAAGGCTGGTAACCGAGCGCGACTGATACCGGCTCGCCCGCCGTCACCCTTCGCGATCACCCCGAACCGCACGCCCCCGGCGGAATCGCGATGCTCCCTGCCGAATATTGGCGCCTGGCTTGACGCCTTAAGTGCCTGGGGCATGGCATCCAGATCGTCTGTGTTCTGGGCGTCGCGGTGGCGGGCGCTTCAAGGCTGGGCTGACGTTACAGCGGCTTTCCCGAAACGACATGGGCGGCCGGATCGCGAGTTCACGAACGTTCAGGGGCGGCGCCTGCCGGCTGGTAGCGTCGACGGGTGGAGATAAAGGCGGGCACGATCTGGGCGAACGGCCTGGAATTCGGGCTGCTGGAAGCCGGCGGCGGCCCGCTGGCGCTGTGCCTGCACGGCTTTCCCGACACCGCCCGCACGTGGCGGTACCTGCTGCCCGAACTGGCTGCTGCCGGCTTCCGCGCCGTCGCTCCGTTCATGCGCGGGTACGCCCCGACTGCGGTCCCGGATGACGGCCGCTACAGCGTAGGCGCGCTGGCAGGCGACGCCGGTGCCCTGCACGAGGTTCTCGGCGGAGACGGGCATGCGGTCCTCATCGGCCACGACTGGGGCGCTGAGGCTGCCTACGCGGCGGCAGTGCTCGCGCCGGACCGCTGGCGGCGGCTGGTGACCCTGGCGGTGCCGCCCGCCGCGCTGGACCCAGTGCTATTCACCGACTACGAGCAGCTCAAGCGCTTCTTCTACATTTTCCTGTTCCGGGACACCCCTGGCCTGGCCGAGGAGATCGTGGCCGCAGACGGCATGGCATTCATCAAGCGACTATGGCAAGACTGGTCGCCAGGTTTCGACGCGGCGGATTGCGTGGAGCAGGTCAGGCAATCCCTGGCTGACCCGGCCAGCCTGTCGGCGGCGATCGGCTATTACCGCGCTGCAAGGGTCACAGGCTCCTCTGGCGAGACAGGGCTGTACGGGGCGGGGACGCAGGCGGCTGCCCGGCGTGTTCCGCAGCCGACGCTTTACCTGCATGGCAGCGCCGATGGCTGCATCGGCGTGGATCTCGTCCGTGATGCCGAACGCTACCTTGGCCCTGATTCCGCGATGAAGGTGATCCAGGGCGCCGGCCACTTCCCGCACCTGGAACAGCCCGCAGAAGTCAACCAGCACATCCTTGCCTGGGTCACCAGCTAAGCCGGTCATCTGCCCGCGTCAGACCGGATAGCGGCCGCGACCGAGCCCGCCGCTCGCCATGCCGGCGGCTCAGCCACCGGTCCGCTCATGACCCAGTCGGCCCCCGCGCCCGCGCGACTGACCTGACGCCGGGTCTTGAACCATGTAACGCAGAACAATCTTTCGGGTGAAACAGGGGCGGTCGCCATGATGGTGACCAGTGCCGCACCGATCGAAAGCCTCTTTGTGTCAAGGGGCTTCGCCGGTGTTCTTCGCGGCATGTGAAGTGCCCTTCGGGCGCTGTGGCTTTCGCAGTGATCCTTGACCCCTGGCCTTCCTCTCGGCCGAGTGTGGCCGTCGTCTTGCCGCGCCTCCAGGTCGTTCGTCCTCGCTTCGCTGCGGGCGCTCCGCCTGGACCTGCGGCTTCGCCGGCGGCAGGATGGCAGCGGCCGGGGAATGGCCAGCTCTGCCCCGGGCACGGGCAGGGCCGGGCGCCGGGTTGCCGGCCGCAGTCGTAGTGTGGTGACCGGGCCCGGGAGTGGCTTGTCCGAAGAGCCGGTGCCTGGGGTGCAATCCGGCCGCGCAGGCTGCACAGTCGTTCCCCTGTTGCCCTCCCGGGTCCTTGGCACGCGCCGCGGCCCGCCGGGCGTCGGCCTGCAGGCAGGCGAAGATGGCGTTACTGATCTGCCGCTTCAGCGAGCGCAGGGCCTCTTTGGGGGTCTTGCCCTCGGCCAGTTTCTTGTCGTAGTAGGCGCGGCCCTCGCTGTGCCGGTGGCCGATCTGGGTGACCGCGACCATGTGGATGGCGTGGTTGAGCCGCCGGTTCCCGCGCCGGGACAGCCGGTAGACCTTGCGCTGGCCCGAGGACACCTCGATCGGCGCGGTCCCGTTGTAGGCGGCGAAGTGGGCCCGGCCGGGAAAGCGGGACACGTCGCGGACATCGCCGATGACGACGGCAGCGACAACCGGGCCGACCCCGAATAGCCCGGTCAGGCTGGTCCCGGTCGCCTGGACGGCGACGGCGAGCTTCTTCCTGGTCTCGCGGATCCGGGCGTCGATGCCGCGCAGGTCCTCCAGGAAGACCGCGGCGAGCTCGCAGCGGGCGGCCGCAACCGCGTCCGGCGGGGTGATCGATCCGAGGATCCGCGCGGCCTGGCCTGCGGTGATCGCCCTGGAGACACCGCCGGGGACCAGCTGGCACAGCACCGCGTGCAGCCGGCAGACCACCTGGGTGCGGGTCCGGCCCAGATCCTTGTGGCGCTTGGACCAGATCTTCAGCACCGCCGCGTGATCATCAGGCGTGACTTCCCGGACGCCGGCCGAGCGCAACGCGGCGATGGCCACTGACCGGGCATCGTTGGGATCGTTCTTGTTCACATCACCGGCGGCCAGCAGCCGGACCCGCGCGCCGAGCTTGGGCGGCACATCCAGCACCCGCTGACCCGCTGACAAGAGCTGCTGGGCCAGCAGGTGGCCGATGCCGCCCGCGCCCTCGACCGCCCAGGTCCGCTGCGGCCAGGCCGCGGCCCATGCCAGCAGCCGCTCCGCCTGGGCAACTGAGGCACGGACCCGCAGCTCACCCAGCGGCTCCTCACCTGCGCTGATCGCCACCGCCGTATGCGAGGCCTTGTGCGGATCGACCCCGATCATCACTGCCGCCATGGAAACACTCCTTCCCTTCCGGCAGGCAAGGACCATGGCGGGCACGCCCAATTCCAGGGATCTTTGCGGCGCTCACGCCTCTTTTGAGCCACGCCACGGCGAGGTCCCGGCAGGCTGGCACGTCGTTCGGAAGCCAGCCCAGCAGGGCGGCAGGCGGTTAGAGAGCCAGGCCCACCGGGACCTCTTAACGCTACGACCCGGCTCACTGCCATCCCGGCCGGGCCCGCACCGTCTACCAAAAGTCTCAATTGGGCGGATATCGCGTGCCGCCGACTCGCCGAGCTGTCACGGTCGGTAACGAGGCACCACCGGCGGGTCTGGCAAGCAAGGTGCCCGACGGGTCAGACCCGTCAACTCTCGCCTGGCCCTCGCGATGCCCAGCAGCGCTTATGACGCCCGTCATCGGCACCTGTTGAGCGTCACGACAATGTCAGTGGATACGTCACGAAATGTCAGTGGTCAGGCCGGGTAGCTGAAGCCGTTGCCGCCCGCTATCACCCGTCAGCTCGTCCTGCAGGCACCCGCACCCGTGGTCGCCGCCGCGCTCGGCTTTCACCACACCACCATGACCCGCCAGACCGCCCACGCCGACGCGACGTGGAGCCGCTATACGACACGGGGGTGCCGGTAACAACCCAGTTTGTTGAACACCGTTGCAAGGGCAGGGATCATGCGTACGGCCCCTGCTGGTGGTGCCGGAACGGTCCCAGGAGCGCTCGGATTGGGGCAGCTTGCTGCGCGGCAGAACTCCCGGAAGTCCAGGTCCGGCTCCGCGGGGTAGCCCCGCTACAGCCGCCAGCTTGCGGATCGAGACTCCCTCCGCTCGGGCCGAGGCCAGCGCCCAGGCGCGTTCACGCTCGGCCTGCTCCAGGCGCCACGCCGCCCGAGATACCCGCCGCAGCACCCGCCGTTCCCGCCGCCAGGCGGCCATCCAGTCCGTGATCGTCACGATGACACCCTTGCAGGTGTTCAGCAAACTGGACGGCCTAAGGGCGGTTCCTGGGGCCGTTCTTACCAGCACCCCGAGAGGACCAGGGCGGCGGCGAGGACAAGCCGAAGAAGCGCGGCGGCCGCCGGGAAGCCGTCGAATGCGCCTGCCAGCCGCCCCGCGGGCTCCAGCTCAGCCCGAAGCAGATCGAGGACGGCCCGGTGATCTGCGGGCTATGCCGCGCGCCTTTCGAGCTCCCCGCGGCCGCTGACGACGAAACGGACTAGATAGGTTCGGGCCAAAGCAGGCTATCCGTCCACTGGGTCGCGGCATAAGGACAGGCAAACGCTGCACTCGCACGAGCAGCGGGGAAAGTACCATGGTACACAGTGCCCGGTTTGGCAGCCGGGATGCAGATACGCGACCTGCGTGTTGCTGGTACCACTTGACCTACTCGCACCAACGCCTTCGGCATGGACCACGAAATACCATCCGGCGGGCAGGTTCAGTTCCTTGGCCGTTACGCCATCTACTTCCGACCCGGTGGAACGATGCAGGATTTCGGGCAACGCCCCGAAGAACTCGTCATCACCCGGCGGCAAGACCACAGTCTTGGCTACGTCGTTGCCTCGGTCGGAAACACGGCCGGTACCAGCACGCGGCTCATCGGAGGCTTCCGGCTGCCTCGGCACGAAAACAAGACAGAGCCATACCGCTCCGCGACGCGTGTTTTCACGCGCTTCGGCTGCATCGGCACGCTCTGGGGCCTGCCCCTGAGCCCTGGCGCGATGCGGCGCCGCGCCGTACGTCTCCGGCCGACTTACGAGGTCGGAGGAGGCACGCTGCTGCTCGATCATCTGGTACGCGCGCTGCATCATCATGGCGTGCACGTCCGACTTCGGGACATCGCTAGCCGATCCGTCGATCAGCCTGACGACCCCCTGAGACAGCAGGTGCGGGGCTTCATCGTGCGCCAGCAGCTTTATACAGGCGAGCGCTAGCGGGTGCATCCCCGCCGCGAAAGCGATCACTGCCGTCGCAATTTCGACAAACGTCGCCGCCGACTCGAGCGGGCCGGTGATGGGCGCGAGCACGAGGTTGCTGCAGATCCCCGCGCTGATCATCGCTTCGGTAGGGGTTAGCCCGAGGCCGGTCGCGGTCTCCTTGAGCGCGGCCGTGACGCCGGACTGAAGGTGGCTGCTTACCTCATCAATTCCGCCGGCTATCTGTACCTCGATGAATGTTTGCGCCGGCTCACCCAGGCTCTCTGCCGAGGGGAACGGGTTCGGGGCCTGGGCCACACCCAAGTCGATGGCCGCGTCGTTGATTTTGTCGCCTGCGAGCTCAGCGTCATGCACCACACGACCTGCCGCCGTCGACGGCCCCCCACCGATGGTCGGGGACTGCGGTATACGCGCAGAGATAGTTTTCTCCCTTTGTGGCCGTGCAACCGGCAATCCCGGGCTCGTAGGGCTGTGGGTGGTATCGAGGTCAGGCGGCGGTCCGAGAGCCAGCCAGGAACCCTCGCCCGGCCCCGGTCCGGTCGGACGCGGCGGGTCCGACACGCTGCGGACACGCCCCGGTCCGGTCGGACGCGGCGGGTCCGACACGCTGCGGACAGACTCTTCCGACGAGTGCCGCGACGGGAAAAACCCGGCCATATACAGCGGCACGTTGAGATCCAGCTCCTCCGAGGGCCTGTGCGGGCCAGGTTCTTCCGGACTCTCAGGGACGCCGGGGCTCTCAATGCCCATCCGCCACCGTCCTTCACGCGAAGCTACCTTTATGATACGCCTTATGTGCTGTCAGTAATCTCTGCGACCCGAGCACCATGTCGCAGCGTTGGCCTGATTTCCACGCAAACGGACTGACCGCCAACGATGATCAGCACCGAAACAACGTTGTCCTTGTAGCTAACGCCTGTAGCAACCATCCTGGCCAATCGATCAGCAGCGGGTCAGCAGACCGATAAATCCCCGTCACGCACCATGCCGTACGCAGTGCCCTGAACTTTCTAAGCAACGGGTCCGCGCCAGCGGGCCTTATAGACTCTTGTCCGCCGTGACGGCGGGGTCAGTGTCTGGGGTGGCGGTGCGAGCCATCGGGTCCTCCCGGGCAGCGACCTCTATCACAGATAATAGTTTATTCTCTGTGATAAGTTAGGTCAAGCTGATTCCGCGCGGTCAGCGTCATTTTCCTGAGCCGCTGATGGGATGGGCTGCGTGCGCTGTGCGGGCGGGGCGGGATAGGGTCGCTGAGAACGGATTCTCTGTGATAAGCGCGGACGGGAGGTGAAGGCATGGCCGGGAACCCGGCGCGCGGCGGGACGGTGACCGCGCTTGCCGGCGGGGAGCGGACCCTCGGCGCCGCGATCGACGCGTTCCTCGCCCAGCCCCGCCCGGCGACCACCGCCCGCACCTACACCCGCACCCTGGAGCAGCTGGCCCGCCAGCTCGGCCGCGACCGGCCCCTGGCCGGCGTCACGGACGAGGAGCTCGCCGCCGCGGCCAGCCAGCTGTGGGGCGCCCTGGCGCCCCGCACCTGGAACCGGCACCTGGCCACCATCGGCTCGTTCCTGGCCTGGTGTCGCCGGCACGGCTGGCCCGCCGGGAACCTGGAGCTGCGCGCTGACCGCCGGGCCGCCCCAGATGACGACACCAGGGCGATCCCGCTGCCCGAGCTCGAGCGGCTGTGGGCCCGGTCCGACGTACCGCTGCGGGAGCGGGCGCTGTGGCGGCTACTGTACGACACCGCCGCCCGCGCCGACGAAGTCCTCCGCCTGGACGTCGGTGACCTCGACCTGGCCAACCGGCAGGCCCGGGCCCGCACCAAAGGCGGCCACACCCGTCCGCTGCACTTCCAGACCGCCGCCGCCCGGCTGCTGGCCAGGCTCACCGCGGGCCGCCAGGCCGGGCCGGTGTTCCTCACCAGCCGGCGGGCCGCCTCCCACCGCGTGACCGCCGCCACCGACCTGGACCCGGCCAGCGGCCGGGCCCGGCTGTCGTACGAGATGGCCGAGCAGCTGTTCAAGCGCTACACCGGCGGCAAGACCCTGCACCAGCTGCGCCACTCACGGCTCACCCACCTCGGCGACCAGAACGTCAGCGCCCCCCTGCTCATGGCCATCAGCGGCCACAAGCGGCTCGCCACCCTGCAGCGGTACGTCACGCCCAGCCAGGACGCCGTCGCCGCGCTGATGGCCGCCAGCGACCCCGACCGCCGGTGACCGGGGAAAGTGGGATGAGCCCCGAGGATGCTGGACGCTGGCGAGCCGCGCGCACCCTGGCCGACCTCGGCGAGCTGACCGCCCAGTGGCTCGAAGGGAAGATCGCGTCCATACCCACCGTCGTGCCAGGCTACGGTCCGGACGAGGAAACCGCTGACCTCATCCCCGTCCTGGCAGCATGCAACCGGGCCGGCTACGTCACCACCGTCTCCCAGCCCGGCGAGAAACCTGACCGCGGGTACGACGGGCGGCTATGGACCCAGCGCGCGGCCGTTGGCGGCTTCGCCGCCGCGGACACCGTCGCGGCCCTCCGCGCCTGCACGGCCGGCACGCCGCTCATCGTTCTCGCCAGCCGCCCCGCCAGCCAGCGTGGACTGCGGCCAGGAAACCGGATCCCGGTCACCCTGGCCGGTGACCAGGAAAACACATGGTTCGGCGGCCACCTCGACCGCCGTGACATCGAAGAGGATCAGGCCGGATACGGCATCTGCCACCCTGACGCCATCGAAGCCCCGTGCGCCGCCTGGCAGGTCACTATCATCGACCCCGAGTGGGGCCGCAACGACGTGCTCTGGCCGGTCCTGGAGTCCTTCGCGGCACACCATCAAGCCTGACCCTTTGGGACGGGCAGCGCCTTACCGTGACTTTCGTTCCAGTCCAGTAATCAAGCCCCTGCACAGGCGGAGGCCAGCCGGGCGGGCGGTGAACCGGCCACCTGGATGGTGCGTACCCGCAAGTGACCTGGCGTCTCCCTGCCGGATCGAAGGTGGTGAAGTGCATCGGCGGAAAGCGGGCTGACCCGGAACGCCGCCGGGCAGCTGTCGAGCGGCTCGGCCAGCTGCGCGCGGCCGGGGAGCTGACGGCCGCCCATGTGCGGCTGGCCGCCTCCGGGCTCGGGGTCCGGGAACGGACGGTATGGCGGTGGCTGCGCCTGGCCGCTGGCCAGCCCGGGACCCCGGCCGGACGCGGCGCGTACCAGCTCAGCGAGGCCGACCGGGAAGCATACGCGCGGTACCGCGGCAACATAGCGGCGGTGCACCGGGCCCGCGTGGCGGCGCTGGCCAGCCCGGACGCGCCGGAGGTGCTGGCTGCCGGGGTGCCGGTGCCGGCGTCGCTGCGTGAGGGCTGGCGCGGGGCGGAGCCGGTCGCCATACGGACCTTGCAGAAGGCGTTCCGCCGCGAGCTGACCGCGGCGGAGGCCGCGGCGTGGGCTGAGGGCGAAGAGGGGCAGCGGGCCGCGGGCGTCTACCTGACCCGCCCGGCCGGGCACCGCAACCAGACCTGGGAGATGGACCACAAGCAGCTGCCCATCCTGGTGATGCCGCCGCGCGGCGCGGCGTGCTGCCCGTGGCTGACCACGGTGATCGACGACGCGACCCGGGTGCTGGCCGGGTGGGCGATCGCGCTGACCCCGCATACGGGCACGGTGCTGACCGCGGTGCGGATGGCCCTGGTGCACGACCCGGACCGCGGCCCGTTCGGCGCGATCCCGGCCCAGGTGCGGATCGACCGGGGCCTGGAGTTCGCCGCCGAGGCGGTCCGCGACGCGTTCGCCGCGTTGAGCATCGACCAGCGGCGGCTGCCGGCATTCCAGCCGCACCTGAAGGGAAAAGTCGAAAGGATCCATCGCACCATCGACCAGACCCTGCTGTGCGGGCTGCCGGGGTTCACCGGCGGCCCGCGTGATGCGGCCGGGAGGCTGTACGGGCCGCTGGATGACCGGTTCGCCGCGCGGCTGCGCGCGGCCGGGGATCCCGTGACGCCGATGCCGATCGAGGCCTTCGCCGGGTTGTTCGGCCAGTGGGCGGACTGGTACAACAACGAGCGGCCCCATGACGGGCTGGACGGCCGCGCTCCGCTGCAGGCG
>Ga0209415_10021122_pt1 | contig 10052 bp, 6 predicted proteins | sample PeaSoiSIISIP2007_FD_187696 | JGI IMG/M metagenome (GOLD analysis project Ga0209415, IMG submission 187696) | Peat soil microbial communities from Weissenstadt, Germany - SII-SIP-2007 (SPAdes) (version 2) | ecosystem: Environmental > Terrestrial > Soil > Wetlands > Peat | place: Germany... | reverse complement strand
GGGGGCGAGCGGCTGCCGGCGCGAGAACGCGAGCAGCCGCTTGGTCAGGTCGGCCGCCCGGGAGGCGCCGCGCATCGCATTGTTGACCGAGCGCCTGAGCCGATCGCCGGCGCCTTCGCTCCGTGCATCCAGGCTGCGCTGGGCGATCTCCAGGTTGCCGATGATGATAGTGAGCAGATTGTTGAAATCGTGCGCGACACCGCCGGTGAGCCGGCCGACCGCCTCCATCTTCTGCGACTGGCGCAGCGCGTCCTCGGCGACCGCACGCCGGTCCGCCTCGGCGTAGAGTCCCCGGGTGCGCCTGAGCACGGCGCCGATCGCGCCGAACAGCAGCAGAGACGCCGGGATGCCGAAGACGAGGTGGCCCATCATCGTGCTGCTCCACTCGGCGAGCACCGCGCCGGTTTCGATGCCGGCCAGCAGATAGATCGGAAACTCCTCCATCCGGCGATACCCGATGCGCCGCTCGATCCCGTCGAGCTGCGAGGTCGCCGTGTAGATCCCGAGCCCCGACTTCTGCTCGATCGCCTTCATGATGGCGGCCCGGTCGACGAGACGGGTCGGCGCGTGCGCCAGCGGATAGCGGGCGAGGATCTGCCCGTCCTCGCGCAGCAGCGCATAGTAGCGGCCATCGAACTGGCCGATCCGCGCGTAGAAGTCGGTGAAATCCTTGGGGATGATCGAGGCCTCGATCACGCCGGTGAACGCCCCGCCCGGCGCCGCGCGCCGCCGGCTGAGGCTGAAATACGGCTCGCCGACCGGCTGCGGAACGATCACGTCGCCGAAGAACAGTCCGTCATCACGGTCGACCTGGCGGGCGAAGAAATCCTGGCCTGATGCGTCGACCGAGCGGGACACCGGATACGACCGGCTGGACACCAGTGGATGGCCGCTGCGATCGAAGATCGTGACCGCGTCGGCCTGCGACAGCGCCTTGTCGATCGCCGCCAGCCGCGCGTGCAGGTCCTCTTCGTTGGCGCGAATGCCATCGTCCGACCGGCCACGGACCATGTCGTCGACGGCCCCGAAGGCGAGCTCGACCGAGCGGAAGACGCGCAGCGTCTGCTCGTGCATCACGTCGAGGGATCGCGTGATCCTCTCGTCGGCGGCCCGATAGGTGGCGCGGTAGCTGAGCCAGGAGGCGTAACCGAACAGCGCGGCCGGCACGACCAGCGCCGCCGCCATCGCGATGTACAACAATCGAATCGCTGCGGTTCGCTGCGACTGCATCCAGAGCCCGATCCTGGCGAAAAATTACGCGGCACTGTTGCCGAGGCGGCATCATTGTACAACACGTCAGGCTGCCGCATGGCTGGCGGTATTTTGACACCGATAAGACAATCGAAGATGGTCGTCGATCCAGAATTTCAACCGCGCGTTTACCCTCCCCCGGAGGGGGAGGGTCGCCACGCTTTGCGCGGCGGGGTGGGGTGAAGCCACGAGCGCCGAGCGAACGGTGAGGCTGCCACCCCCACCCGGCGCCGCGGCGCCGACCTCCCCCCTCCAGGGGACCTCCAGGGGAGGTAAAGAAGCCGCGCCCGCTTCACGCCCCGGCGAAGCGCCGGTCGTAGGCGAGCACCGCATTGAGCAGGACCTGCGCCCCCGCCGCGCATTCATCGAACGTCGTCGATTCCGCCTCGTTGTGGCTGATGCCGTCCTTGCAGGGCACGAAGATCATGGTGGTCGGCGCGACGCGCGCCATGTAGGCGGCGTCGTGACCGGGCCCCGAGATGATGTCGCGCGCCGGCAGGCCGGCCTTCTCGGCGCCCTCACGGACGCAGGCGATGCAGGCGGGATCGAAGGCGACCGGCGGCGAATCCCAGATCCGCTTCCAGTCGACCGACAGCCCGGTCTCGCCGGCAAGGCTGTCGATCGAGCGCGCGAACTCGGCCTCCATGGCGTCCAGCACCGCGCGCTGCGGGTGGCGGAAGTCGACGGTGAAAAAGACCTCTCCCGGGATCACGTTGCGCGAATTGGGCTTGGACTCGATGAGCCCGACGGTCCCGACCGCGGGCGGCCGCTCCCTGGCGATGCGGTCGACGGCCTCGATCAGGCGCGCCGCGCCGACCAGGGCGTTCCGGCGCAGCCGCATCGGCGTCGAGCCGGTATGCGCCTCCCGACCGGTCACGGTGACGTCGTACCAGCGCATGCCCTGCACGCCCTGCACGACGCCGATGACCTTGCCTTCAGCCTCCAGGATCGGGCCCTGCTCGATGTGCAGTTCGAACATGGCGCCGATCGCAACGTCGCTCGCCTTCACGGTCCCGCGATACCCGATCTGCTCGAGCGCGTCGCCGAAGCGGATGCCCTGGCGGTCCTCGCGGCTGTCCGCATAGGCGCGATCGAACACCTTGGCGAATACGCCCGAGCCGAGCATGGCGGGGGCAAACCGCGAGCCCTCCTCATTGGTCCAGTTGACCAGCAGCAGCGGCGCGTTGGTCTCGTAGCCGAGATCGTGCAGGGTCTTGAGCACTTCCAGCCCGCCGAGCACACCGAGCACGCCGTCGAACTTGCCGCCGGTCGGCTGGGTGTCCAGGTGGCTGCCGATCGCGATCGGCGCGACATCGGCACGCCGGCCGGGCCGCAGCGCGAACATGTTGCCGACCTCGTCGACCGTGACCGAGCAGCCCAGCGCCTCGCATTGGCCCTTGAACCAGTCGCGCACCTGACGGTCGAGATCCGTCAGCGTGAGGCGGCAGATGCCGCCCTTCGGGGTCGCCCCGAGGCGGGCGGTATCCATCAGCATGTCCCACAGGCGCTGCGGATCGATCTGCAGGTTCTGCAATGGTCCCTCCGGGAGAAACGGAAGCTGTTGCGCGCGTCTGTGGTTTGGCCTTGATCGAAACGATGATGGCATCGGAAGCTCCTCCGCTCAACTCCGTCCACGGACCGGGACGCCAGCGCATGATTCTTGGACTCGATCACATTGTCTTGGCCGTCGTCGACCTGGAGGCGGCGATCGCCGCCTACGAGGTGCTGCTCGGACGCACCTGCCAGTGGCGCGGCGAGGACGATGGCGCGGCCCACGCCTGGTTTCGGCTGGGTAATGTGGCGCTGTCCATCCAGGCTCGGACCGGACCCGGGCGGGCAGGCGAGGGGATCGCCAGCTGGTTGACGACCTGGGGCGAAGGCTTGGGCGCGATTGTCTTCGCGGTGGCGGATATTGACGAGACGCGGCGGCTTCTGCAGCGCCGCGGTCTTGCGTCATCGCCGCCGCGCCCGCTGGCCTTGACGCACGGAGCGGCGACTCAGAGGTTGATGGTGGCCGGCATTGCCGCCGACGCAACGCATGGCGTCCCGATGGGATTGGCCCAGCGGATCGCCGACGGCGGGACGCCGGATCCCACGTCGCCGGCCATCGCCGACGAGAGAGCGACGATGACGGCTCTCGACCACGTCGTCATTCGCAGCCCGTGCCCGGAACGGGCCATCGCGCTGCTCGCCGGGCGGCTCGATCTGGAGCTGCGGCTCGACCGCACGAATCCGGATTGGGGAGCGCGCCTGCTGTTCTTTCGCTGCGGCGACCTCGTGGTCGAGGTGGTGCACGGTCTGGCGATCGGTGTGACCAGCGATCCGGACAACCTGTGGGGCCTGTCGTGGCGGACGCCCGATCTCGATGCCGCGCACGCGCGCCTGGTCGCGGCGGGCCTTGCGGTCTCGGACATTCGCGCCGGCCGTCGGGCGGGGACCCGGGTGTTCACCGTCAAGGATCGCTCGGCCCGCGTGCCAACGCTGGTGCTGGGCCGCGGCTGAATCGTCGCAGTCGTCGTAGGGTGGGCAAAGCGAAGCGTGCCCACCGCGGCGAGTCGAAGACGCGCCACAACCGGCCGCACTGTCGCCGGTGGGCATGTCGCTGCGCTCCTTTGCCCACCTACGAGCTTGGCCGAGCGTTAGCGGTCCGGGATTGGCCCTCGGCTCGGGATCGGCTATCGAGACCGGGATGGACAGTCCCTTGGATCCCACCACAGCGGTCGATGCGGTGGAGCGCGGCCTGGCGGAGGCCGGCTACATCGCCAGCCGGCAGATCGCGACCGCGGTGTTCCTGGCGCAGCGGATCGAGAAGCCCATCCTGGTCGAAGGTCCGGCCGGCGTCGGCAAGACCGAGCTCGCCAAGGCGATCGCCGCGTGGCGCGGCCTGAAGCTGATCCGCATGCAATGCTACGAAGGGCTCGACGAATCCAAGGCGCTGTACGAGTGGAAATACGCCAAGCAGCTGCTCTACACGCAGATCCTCAAGGACAAGCTCGGCGAGGTGCTCGGACACGCCGATACGCTGCCGGCCGCATTGGCCCGGCTGCACGAATTCGGCGACGTGTTCTTCTCCAAGGAGTTCATCGAGTCGCGGCCGCTGCTGCAGGCGCTGGAGCAGCAAGACGGCTGCGTGCTGCTGATCGACGAGGTGGACAAGTCCGATGCCGAGTTCGAGGCCTTCCTGCTGGAAATCCTGTCGGACTATCAGGTCACCATTCCGGAGATCGGCCGCGTCGACGCCATCGTTCCGCCGGTGGTCATTCTCACCTCCAACGCCGCGCGCGACCTCGGCGACGCGCTCAAGCGCCGCTGCCTGCACCTGCACATCGGCTTTCCGCAACCGAAGCTCGAGGCCCGCATCATCGAGACCCGGGTGCCCGGCGTTGCCGGCGTGCTGCGTGGCCAGATCGTCGCCTTCGTCAATCGCCTGCGCGGCCTCGACCTGAAGAAGCTGCCCTCGGTCAGCGAGACCATCGACTGGGCCCGCGTGCTGCTGCTGCTGCACGCCTCCGCACTGGAGCCGCAGCTGGTGCGCGATACTCTCAACGTCCTGCTCAAGTACGAGATCGACATGGAGGCGGCCACGCCGCAGGTGCCTGACTTGGTCGCCAAGGCGGTGCGCGACGTCGTGCCGGGTTAGCTCGGAGCCAGGCCGTGCTGGCTCCATCGTCCAACTCCACCCAAAGCACTCTGCTGCGCTTCTTCCGCGCCGCGCGCGGCGCCGGCGTGCGCATCTCGCCGGCCGAAAGCCTCGACGCCATCGGCGCGGTGGCGGCCGTGGGATACGGCGACCGCGGCCTGCTGCGCGATGCCCTGCTGCTGACGCTCGCGAAGACCACGGACGACAAGCGCTCGCTCGCCGAATGCTTCGACCTGTTCTTCAGTCGCGCCGACGTCGCCGGGGCGGACGCCGCAGCGGACGCCGACCTCGCCCCACAGCCCGGCGACCTCGGCGACCTCGCGCAGATGCTGCGCGACGGCGACCAGGCGGGGCTGTCGGCCGCGATGGCGGTCGCCGCCGACGCTGCCGGCCTGTCCGACATCCGCTATTTCACCCAGCGCGGCATCTATGCCAGGCGCATCCTCGACGCCATGGGCCAGGCGCGGCTCGACCGTGACATCGCGGCGCGGTCCGGGACATCGGCCGGGCGCAGCCTCGCCGAGGCGCGCGATGCCCTGCGCGACAGCGTTCGCGATCTGGTCGCGAGAGCGATACTGCTTTACGCCCGGGAGGAGACCGAGAGCTTGCGCAACGAGGTGCTGCGCAGCACCCCGCTGAGCCGCCTCGACCGCCGCGACGTCGAGCGCATGCGCATCATCGTCGCCGCCATGGCGCGCCGCCTGCGCGACCGCTACAGCAAGCCGCGCAAGGCGCGCGACCGCGGCCGCCTCGACGCGCGGCGCACCATCCGTCGCAACGCCGGGTGGGGCGGCGTGCCGTTCCTCACGGTGTGGCGGCGGCGGCGGATCGAGAAGCCGCGGATCATGGCGCTGTGCGACGTCAGCGGCTCGGTCGCCCGCACGGCGGAGTTCCTGCTGCTCTTTCTCTACAGCCTCAACGAGGCGCTCTCCGACATCCGGACGTTCGCGTTCTCCGCCGAGCTCGTCGAGGTGAGCGACGTCCTCGAAACGCAGGCGATCGAGCCGGCAATCCGGGACATCATGGGCAGGGTCGGTCTCGGCTCCTCCAACTACGGCCGGGCCTTGGAGGATTTCGACAAGGACTTCATGTCCGCGGTCACCAACCGGACGACCGTGATCATCCTCGGCGATGGCCGCACCAACTATCTCGATCCCCGCACCGACATCCTCCGGCGCATCGCCGAGCGGGCCAGGCGGGTGATCTGGCTCAATCCGGAATCCCGGTTTTCCTGGGGCATCGGCGATTCCGAGATGCCGCACTATGCGCCGCACTGCCGGATCGTCCGCCAGTGCAGCACGGTGGAGCAACTGGAGCGCGTCGTGTCGGATTTGCTGGCGATGGACCGGCGGTAGCCCGGATGAAATCCGCGGAGCGGCCGTGACGCAATTCAAACGCCCTCCCGCGTTGCGTTTCGCTTCATGCGGGCTACGCGGCGGTCACGGCGTGACCTCGGCCCGTTCCACCGGGCGCGGCGCATTGAGATCGCGCCACGTGCTGTTCGCCACATGCACGGCCGGGAAGGGGGCGCGCGCCACGTACTCGCCCCCGCCGGCGTCGGCTCGCAGGTCACCATCGATCCAGGCGACCTTGCCGCGGGACAGCGTCACCCGCGGCAGGCCGCGGCATTGGAAGCCCTCGAACACGTTGTAGTCGATGCGGCTGACCTGGCGCTTGGCCGAGATGGTCTTGGTCGCCTCGGGGTCCAGCACCACGATGTCGGCGTCCGAGCCGACCGCCACCGTGCCCTTGCGCGGGTAGACGTTGAGGATGCGGGCGATGTTGGCCGAGGTGACGGCGGCGAACTCCTCCGGGGTGAGCCGGCCGGTCCTGACGCCGGTCGTCCACAGCACCGCCAGGCGGTCTTCCAGGCCGCCGGTGCCGTTGGGAATCTTGGTGAAGTCTCCGCGGCCCATGCGCTTCTGCGCGGTGGTGAAGGCGCAGTGGTCGGTCGCCACCACCTGCAGCGAGCCCGACTGCAGGCCGGTCCACAGGCTCTCCTGGTGCGCCTTGGCGCGGAACGGCGGCGACATCACCCGTTGGGCCGCGTGGTCCCAGTCGGCATGGCGATATTCGGTCTCGTCGAGCACCAGGTGCTGGATCAGCGGCTCGCCGTAGACGCGTTTGCCGGCGGCGCGGGCTCGCGCGATCGCCTCGTGGGCGTCGCGGCTGGAGGTGTGGACGACATACAGCGGACAGCCCGCCATGTCGGCGATCATGATGGCGCGGTTGGCCGCCTCGCCCTCGACCTGGGGGGGACGCGAGTAGGCGTGACCCTCGGGCCCGGTCACGCCGCCGTCCATGTAGTGCTGCTGCAGGCGGAACACGACGTCGCCGTTCTCGGCGTGCACCAGCGGCATGGCGCCCAGCCCGGCGCAGCGCGCGAACGAGTGGTAGAGCTCGTCGTCGTTGACCATCAGGGCGCCCTTGTACGCCATGAAGTGCTTGAACGTGTTGATGCCGTAGGTGCGCACGCAGGTCTCCATCTCGTCGAAGACCTGCCGGTCCCACCAGGTCACCCCCATGTGGAAGCCGTAGTCGGATGCGGCTTTCTCCGACTTGCGCCGCCAGTCCTGATAGGCGGCGAGCAGCGACTGGCCGGGGGAGGGGATGCAGAAGTCGACCACCATGGTGGTGCCGCCGGACAGCGCCGCCTTGGTGCCCCACTCGAAATCGTCGGCCGAGACCGTGCCCATGAACGAGAACTCGAGATGGGTGTGGGGATCGATCCCGCCCGGCAGCACGTAGCAGCCGCCGGCATCGATCACGGTCGCTCCGGCCGGCGCCTCCAGCTTGGCATCGACCGCCACGATCCGGTCGCCGTCGACCAGCACGTCGGCGCGCCGCGACCAGTCGTGATTGACCACCGTGCCGCCTCGGATCAGGGTCGCCATGGGTTGTCTCGCTGCAAGTTGGTGATCTCATGTAGCCCGGATGAAATCCGGGAGCTGCGCCTGAACTGTGGCACGTCAGCTCCCGGATTTCATCCGGGCTACGACGACCGCGACCGGCGGGCCGCGGCGCCCGCCGGTAGCCTCATCGCCTCACTTCATCGCATCATAGACCGCGTGCGTCCAGGCGCCTTCCGGCTTCTTGGTGATCACCGGGTCCGAGCCGGCGGTCAGCAGGGTGGCGACCGTGCGCTCGTAGTCCTTCGGGTCGAGCTTGCCGTCGCCGGCTCCGAGCAGCTTGTTGATCTCGCCCATCATGCGCTTCTGGTGCTTCTCGGTCTGGGCGCCGGTGGTGTCGGCGGCGAGCACGATCTTGGCGGCGTCGTCCGGGCTCTTGCGGGCGAAATCCCAGCCCTTCATCGACGCTTTCACGAACCTGGCCATCTTGGCGACGAAGGCCGGATCCTTGAGCTTGCTCTCCATGACGTAGAGACCGTCCTCGAGCGTCGCCACGCCTTCGTCCTCGTACTTGAAGACGACGAGCTGGCTCGGCTTGAAGCCGGCGTCGATGACCTGCCAGTATTCATTGTAGGTCATGGTCGACACGCAGTCGGCCTGCTTCTGCAGCAGCGGGTCGACGTTGAAGCCCTGCTTGAGCACCTTCACGCCGCCGGCCGAGCCGTCGGTCTTGTAGCCGAGCTTCGACATCCACGACAGGAACGGATACTCGTTGCCGGAGAACCACACGCCCAGCGTCTTGCCCTTGAGATCGCCCGGCTTCTTGATTCCGGTCTCGGCGCGGCAGGTGAGCTCGAGGCCGGATTTCTTGAACGGCTGCGAGATGTTGACCAGCGCCACGCCCTTTTCGCGGGCGGCCAGCGCCCCCGGCATCCAGTCGATGATCACGTCGGCGCCGCCGCCGGCGATCACCTGCTCGGGCGCGGTGTCGGGCCCGCCGGGGTTGACGGTGACGTCGAGGTCGGCGTCCTTGTAGTAGCCCTTCTCCTTGGCGACGAAATAGCCGGCGAACTGAGCCTGGGCGACCCACTTCAATTGCAGCGTGACCTTGTCGGCCGCATGCGCGGCGCCGAGCGACAGCGCGAGGCCGAGTCCGACGGCGAAAGTTCCGACGGCGAAAGTTCCGGCGGTGAAAGTTCCGGCGGTGAAAGCGCGTCTGATCGTCATGAGGGTCTCCTTGACGTTGCAACCAGGGGCCGAGTCAGGTCCGGTAGGACGGGTGCCAGAAGGTGGCCGCACGCTCGGCGAGCGCGACCACCCCGTAGAAAGCCGTGCCGGCGAGTGCGGCGAGCGCGATCTCGGCCCACACCATGTCGAGCGACATCCTCGCCACCTCGATGGAAATGCGAAAGCCCATGCCGACCACCGGCGTGCCGAAGAACTCCGCCACGATGGCGCCGATCAGCGCCAGTGTCGAATTGATCTTCAGCGCGTTGAAGACGAACGGCATGGCGGCGGGCAGCCGCAGCTTGATGAGCGTCTGCCGGTAGTCGGCGCCGTAGGACCGCATCAGGTCGCGCTCGACCCGGCCGGCCGCCGCAAGGCCGCTGACGGTGTTCACCAGCATCGGGAAGAACGTCATCACGGCGACGACGGCCGCCTTGGACGGCCAGTCGAAGCCGAACCACATCACCATGATCGGCGCGATGCCGACGATCGGCAGGGCGGAGACGAAATTGCCGAGCGGCAGCAGCCCGCGCTGCAGGAACGGGATGCGGTCGGCGACGACGGCGGCGAGGAATCCCGTCGAGCAGCCGATCGCATAGCCCGACAGCACGCCACGGACGAAGGTCTGGACGAAGTCGGCGCCGAGCGTCGGCAGCGAGGCGACGAACCGGTCGAATATCGCGCTGGGCGCCGGCATCAGGACGGACGGCACGCCGAACCCGCGCACCGCGACCTCCCACAGATAGAACAGGAACGCGCCGAACAAGAGGGGGATCGCCAGCCCGACGAGGCGCTGCGCGGCGCGGGCATGCGGCTCGAGCCCGGACAGCCCGGCGACCGCCTCGGCGGCGCTGATCCAGGCGGCGACGACGATGGCCCAGAAGGCCGCGCCGGCATGGCCGGCGATTCCCGGCGCGTCCAGCAGTGCGATGGTGACGGCCGCCAGCGAAGCGGCGGCCAGCATGAGCAGCAGGATCGACGCGAGACCGTCGTGTCGCGCCGCCACGATCGCGCCCGCCGCGACCGCAATCGCCGCCGGCAGAACGGGGCGGTCGAACAGGCTCGCGCCGGGCGCCAGGTTGAAG
>Ga0209415_10021121_pt1 | contig 10054 bp, 7 predicted proteins | sample PeaSoiSIISIP2007_FD_187696 | JGI IMG/M metagenome (GOLD analysis project Ga0209415, IMG submission 187696) | Peat soil microbial communities from Weissenstadt, Germany - SII-SIP-2007 (SPAdes) (version 2) | ecosystem: Environmental > Terrestrial > Soil > Wetlands > Peat | place: Germany... | reverse complement strand
TGCGTTGCCTCATCCCGGCAGTCTTGTTGTTGAGTTGTACAGCGGTCCTGTTCGGGCAATCCCACCAGGGCCAGTCCTGGTCACTCGGGGGTTTCGGTAGCGTCGTGTATCCCGGGATGGGTCACGCACCCACGGCGACTCCGCCCCCCGGTCAGTTTGTGGGCGGAGGGCACGGTTACTCACGAGGCTTTGCGAATCCTGGCCACGCCAGCCACCCGCAACACGCTGGCACCGTGATCGTTCCTTATCCGGTCTACTATGGCGGCTATTATGGTGATCCTTCCGCAGCCGGCTATGTCGACGATGGTTCCCAGGCCAATAGCCAGGGCATTCCTTCGGTAGTGATCAACCAGAATTTCGTGCCCCCGCAGGCCAATCCGCAAGTGCGCGAATACAATGGCGACCAGCAGCAACAACCCGACCAATCATCCGGTCTCAGGCTCTATCAGGCACCGCCGTCGCATCCCTATGCGGACTCCCAGGCGCGCCCTGCGAACAGCGGTCAACCCACCATCTACCTGATTGCCTTCCGCGATCACTCCATCGTGCAGGCTCTGGGCTACTGGATGCAAGGCAACACGCTGCATTATGTCAGCGCGGAACAGACGCTCAATCAAGTCAGTATCGATTTGGTGGATCGCGATCTCTCGCAGCGTTTGAATGACGAGCGCGGTTTGGATTTCCGTCTGCCGCAACCGCGCTAGCGATGCAGTAGTGGGGCGGTCCCCCTGGACCGCGGCTGACGCCCTCGTCAGCCTATCTTTTCGCGGGCGAGAAACCGGACCTGGGGTCCGGCGCAGACGAGGGCGTCTGCCCCATTAGTGCGTGTAGCTCTTGATAAACGCCACGTCGCCTTCCAGGAAATCGTAGTCTCCGAGACTCCCGCGCTCCACCCATGCAATCTGCTCAAAATCCAGATTCTCCGGTTCGCCCTCGAACTCCACTACCCGATAGAAAATCAGCACGATCGGCGTCCGGCCCGGATATTGGTATTCGTAGCGCATGATCTCTTGTTCCACGCGCGCGCGGATCGCTAATTCTTCTTCCAGCTCGCGGACCACGGCCGCCTCCGGTGCTTCACCCGGTTCCACTTTGCCGCCCGGGAACTCCCACTTCAGCGGATGCTGCCCGGTGCGTTTGCGCTGCGCGATCAGGATGCGGCCATCCCGCTCGATCACCGCCGCCACCACGGTCGTCAGTTGCATAATCAAAGAGAGCGCACTCTTGTACAGCGAAGCCTTCCTCGATCATTTCAAAAATCCCCGCAATGTGGGCGACCTCGCCGCGCCCGCGGTCACGGTTGAGATCTCGAATCCGGCTTGCGGCGATATCCTGCGATTGGCCGCGCGCTTTGAAGACGGCCGCGTGGCCGAGGTTCGCTACAAAATCCGGGGCTGCACGGCGTCCATTGCCAGCGGCTCCGCGCTCACCGAATGGATGCTCGGGAAAACGCGCGCCGAGTTGGCCCAGTTGAACGCAGCAGCAGTCGAATTGGCGGTCGGCGGCTTGATCCCCGAATCGAAGCACGCCGCGGTGCTGTGCGTCGATGGCGTCAAAGAGCTGCTCCGGCGATCACAAAATGTTGACCGCCCGCGCCGCTAACAACGCCACCGTCACCAGTGAAATGCAGGCTTGCACCATCATCATGATCTTGGCCCAGCGCGAGAGCACCGGAACATCGGTGGGCGAAAACGCCGTGCTGGTGTTAAACGCCAGGAACAGGTAGTCCACGAATCCCGGCCGCCAGTCGCGCGCTTGCTTGCCGGAGATGATCATTTGCGGAAACAGGAAGGCGCCCTCGGTGTGCTTCGCATGCAGATCACGCTGATGCGGCCCTCCGGCATCCAATCGCCAGTACCACGAAGCGAACACCAGAACATTGGCCACCCACAGGGCCGCGGCGGCGCGCAACAGCTCCTGCGGCGGGTCGGCATGGGACGGCAGGCGTCGGATCAACAGGCTGAGCGACCCGATCATCGAAGCGGTCAAAACTCCCAGCAAGATATGAGCGAAGATCCGGTTCAGGCGGACCATCCCAATCTGGTGGGTCAGGATTGTTGGCACCAGAAGCACGCCAACTACCACCAGCAGCAGCCACTCTTGCCCGAACCGTAGCGGCGCCGGAATGACGAAATACAGCCCGCCAGTGGCCAGGATCGCCAGTAGCGCCGGCCAGCGAGGCTCGGGTTCCCTGGGTTCGGGTACCGTGGCCGGTTGAGCTTGGGCGTTCGGCGGAGACATATGGGACAATGTACCAAGTCACCTCCCCATGAAGATCGTTGTTCAAAGTTCGTCGTTGATTTTTACTTTGCTTTCGATCATCCTGAACGTGCCGATCTCGCGCGTAAGGCGGAAACCGGCAGGCCGGGAAGTGACTCGCAGAGAAACCAGCACTGCAACCGGCTAGGGGCGTCGTCGTTCCTTTCCTAAGCCGGCTACAACATCGATACGCGGCGACGGGTCGCAACCGCCATGGCTATCTCACCTCAGTTCGCGCTCTCCCCGCCGGATGACGAAGAGCCATCCAATCCATCCCCGGATTGCGTTTATTCTTTCGATCTCCACGGCAATCTGATCGAAATGAATGCGGCGTTCGCCGAAATCACCGGCTACCATCGCGACCAGGCGGCCCGGTTGAATCTTAGCCAACTGCTCGATCAGGAATCCTGGAAACGTTCTCGCGAGCAAGTTCTGGCACTGCTCGGTGGTGGGGGAGCCCAAAAGCTGGAACTCACGGCCCTTGGAAACGACGGTCGGCGAATCCCGATAGAGGTTGTGCGGCGTTTGTTATTCGAGCATGGCCGTCCGGTGGCGATTCAGGATGCCGGACACGCGCTGACCGGCGCTTCAGATTTGAACGCAAGACCCGCGCGGGCCAACCACTTCGCCGAGCAGTTGAAGCAGTTGCACCGGCTCAGCACCTCCAGCTACGTCACGCTGGATCAGGCTTTGCAGGACCACCTCCGGACCGGTTGCGAACTCTTCGACCTGCCAATTGGATTGCTCTTGCAAGCGGAAGGAAGCCACGGACTGATCCAGGCTTCCCACGGCGCTCCGGAGTTTCATCCGGGCGCCACTATTCTGTTGCGGGAAACGCGCGCCCACACCATCGAAGGGCGCCTCAGGACGGTGACAGTCTCAGCGCAGGCCTCGCCAGAAGACCGGCCGCATCCAGCGTTCGACAACTACATTGGCACCCCGGTATGGTTGGGCGCGGAGCTGTTTGCAACATTGAGTTTCTCTTCCTCCTGCACCGTTCCCGCGCGCGACTTCTCGGCGTCCGATCGAGAGCTGATCGAATTGATGGCGCGGAGTATCGGACGGGTGATCCTGGAGCACAGAATTCAATCCGAGCGCGACCGTCTCCAGAGCCTGGAGAAGAACCGCAACCGCGTGCTCGAGATGGTCGCCGAGAACAGCAGCATCGATGCCATCCTGTCGGAAGTAGCGCATCTGGTGGAACAGGAGCGCCCCGGAGCGCTCTGCTCGTTGCTGGTTCTCAAGGATGAAGTGCTGGCGTGGGCCTCGGCGCCCAGCTTTCCTCCGGATGCCGTCCGGCTCTTCAAACCGTTCCGCGTGCTGCGTGGCGCCGCCACCCTGGCCAACGTCGAGGTGGCCCGTTCCACGGTTTTCTGGGAGGACGTCGGCACCTGTCCGTTTTGGGCCGAGCGTGGGCACTTCGCCGCGCAGATGGGCGTTGTAGCCTGCCGCTCCACTCCCATTCTGTCGGCGGATGGTGAGCTGTTGGGAATCCTGGCGCTGCACTATAAAGAGGGCCAGCCGCACGATCACAGCGACACCGAACTGTTGCAAGCGGCCGGCCGATTGGCGGCACGTGCTCTCGAACAGCGCGGCATGAACGAACGCCTGGAGTTCCAGGCCCGGCATGACTCTCTTACCGGCCTTCCCAACCGCTCCTATTTCATGGAACTCCTGAATGCAGCGTTGAAAGACGCTGGCGAAGGCTCCGGCAAGTTGGCCGTTCTCTTCATTGATCTCGACCGCTTCAAGCAGATCAACGATATCCTCGGCCATGCCATGGGCGACCGGCTGTTGCGGGAAGTCGGCCAGCGTCTGAAGCGGCTGCTGACCGAAGACGATCTGGCCGGCCGCATGGGCGGCGACGAGTTCATCATCGTGCTCGGGCGCCAGCCCGATGAAGAGGCCGCCGCGCTGGCGTCGCGTGAGTTTTTGGAAGCCCTGCGCGCGCCGCACCAGATTGAGGACAACGAGCTGTTTGTCACGGCCAGCATCGGCGTCGCCATTTATCCCCGGCATGGCAAGACCGTCGCCGAGCTGCTCCGCAATGCGGATCTCGCGATGTATCACGCCAAGAACAGCGGCAAGAACGACGTGGAGGTGTTCCGGGCCGAGGACCACGCCGCCAGCCTGGAGCGCCTGCGTTTGGAAAACGCGCTGCGCCGCGCGCTGGAACATCAGGAATTCGAGCTCCTGTATCAGCCCGTGGTCGGCATGAACGGGAAGGTGGAGGGTTTGGAGGCGCTGCTCACCTGGCGGCATCCCATCTACGGGACCATCTCGCCCAAGCAGTTCATTCCGATCGCCGAGGAAACCGGGCTGATCATCGACATCGGATCGTGGGTGATTCGCCGGGCCTGTCTCGAAGCCGCCAGCTGGCATAAAGCCGGTCACAGCGCTGCCCGCATATCGGTCAACGTTTCGGCGTTGCAGTTTGAACGGCGCGATTTCCTGGAAACCGTGGCCGGCGCGCTGGCACTCAGCAATTTACCGCCCGACCGGCTGGAGCTCGAGCTCACCGAAAGCTACATCATGAAGGATCTGCCGCAAGCCGCCGCGCGCCTTTCTCAGATTCGGAAGCTGGGTATCAGCATCGCGATCGATGATTTTGGCACCGGCTATTCCTCGCTCAGCTATCTGAACAAACTGCCCGTGGATTCCCTGAAAATCGACCAATCATTCTTGCGCAATCTGCAGGGCCCCGAAGGATCGCTGGCCGTGATCCAGAGCATTGTGCGAATGGCTCACAGCATGAATCTCACGGTGGTGGCGGAAGGAGTGGAGACGCGCGCGGAGTTGGATCTGGTGCGCGTGCTCGGTTGCGATAAGGTGCAAGGGCACGTGTATGGGCCGGCGCGGCGGCGCGAGGATGTGGACGCTTTGCTCGCGGCGAATGATTCGTTGGGCCCGGCCGAGCCCTAGTGCCCCCGACTGTGGGGCGGTGCCCTGGACCGCGGCCGACGCCCCCGTCGGCCTCTATTTCTCGTTGGAATAGCCGGACCAGGGGGTCCGACGCGGACGAGGGCGTCCGCCCACTCAGACCTATTCCACGCGCAATGAGAGCAACCCGGCGAGTTCCTTGAATTCCGCGATCCACTTGGCTTCGCCGTGGCGAGGCGTGTGCGGATAGACTCTCTGGAGTATTTGGTAGCAGCGATTCTGCACCTGCCACAGGATCAGAGCAAACGGCAGCGAGCGCGCCGCCTCCACCATCTCGCGGAATTTGGCCAGGCGTGGTAGATTCTTGGGATCCTCCAGAAACCGCTCCGCGCCCTTTTCGATATTGCGGCGCAGCGTGATTTCCAGCCCAGCTTGATCCAACCGAATCTGCGCGATGCCGATTTCGTCCAGCAGGCTCTGAATCACGCTCAAGTCCAGTTCCGGCGATCCCAGCGCCTGCCGCAGCAAGCCGTTCAACGCCACTTCCGCCGTGGCTTTCAGTTCATTCGGAATCGGCATGCCGCAGTCGCTCAAAAAGCGCAGCAGCGGAGCCTGTTCCTCGTACATCTGCCGGTAGACGGACGACGAGTGCTCCACGGTTGATTCAAGCGCTTCGGCCAGAACCTTGCGCTGTTCGTCACGGAACAAATTCTTGAGCGAGTACATGCGCCCGCCAAAGCCCTCGTCCAGAGATCGAATGGTGGCCGCCAGATCCGAGCGGCTGAAGGCGTCGCGCGTCGATTTGCCGAGTTCGCGATAGGCATCCTCGCTTTTGAAAAGCCCCACGCCGCCGTGCAGATTGTGATCGCCGAAATGAAGCACGCCGAACATCAGCATTTCTGAGTCCTGCGTGATCTCCGATGTAAAACGCGCCTTCCCGATCGCCAGCTGCATCTTGCCCGAGCGCTTCAGCCGGTAGTCTTTGTTGTCCACCGAATACGAATAAATGCGCGTATTGTCGGCATAGCTTTCAAACAAGGAGCTCATGGCGTAGTGCGCGCCCAGTTTCAACAAGTCCACGCGCGCCGGCTTGACGAATTTTTCGAAAATGTGCGCGCCGTCGCGATGGTTTGCCAGGTTGCTTTTGGCGATCGCCAGTTTCCGCACCAAACGTTCTTCGATCGGTTCGCCGAAAAGCTCGCCGGCCAGCTCCGCCACGCGGCCCGCATACTGGATCACTTGCACCGTTTCGATGCCCGAAAGCTCGTCGAAAAACCAGCCGCAACTGGTGTACATCAGCAGGGCGTGCCGCTGCATCTCGAGCAACTTCCAGATGCTCACGCGGTCGCTCCGCTGGAGGGTCTTGCGGCGGAAATTGGCGGCGGCGAAGCGCTCCTTGCTGGCGGGCGAGCGGTCTAATATGACGTGAATGTAGTTGTTCCGCGCCTCCCAGGGATCCTTGAAGTAGCGCGCCGCCATCTTTTCATAGCGCGGGGCGATTTCGTCCCGCAGCCAGTCCAGCGCCGCGCGCAATGGAGCCCGCCACTCCTGGTTCCAGCCCGGATGCCCGCCCGAATTGCAGCCGCAGTTCGCGGTCCAGCGTCGCACGCCGTGTACACAGCTCCAGGCCGTGTTCTCCAGGATCTCCACCGCCTGTTCGGCAGGATGCTGCTCCAGGAACTCGGCATAGTTGGTGACCTTCGCCAAGCCGCTCGACTCGATGTGATCCAACGCGTACGCCAGCGCCATGTCGCCAAACGGGTGATGGTGCCCGTACGTTTCGCCGTCGGTGGCGATGTGCGCCAGTTGTGGGCCCTCACGCTGATCCGATAAGGCATCCAGCAGCCTGCTCGCGAAGCGTTCGCCGTTATCCAGCAAGCGCTCAAACGCCACCGCCTGCGAAACCGGTCCATCGTAAAAAAACAGGTCGATGGAACGCCCGGAGTCGAGTTTCTGCCGGTACGCCCGCGCTGGATCGATGCGCTGGCCAGTGACGTCAACTCCGTCCACGGATTTCGCCTGGGACGGCGCCAGGATGGTGAATTTGATCCCGTGCTGCGCCAGCAGGTCCAGCGTCTCCAGGTCGACCGCGGTTTCCGGAAGCCACATGCCTTCCGGATCGCGCCCGAATCGAAAGCGAAAGTCCTCGACGCCCCAGATCACTTGCGTCAGCTTGTCGCGCGCGTTGGCCAGCGGCATGATCATGTGGTTGTAGCATTGCGCCAACGCCGATCCATGACCCGAGAAGCGCTGCTTGCTCAACCGGTCGGCGTCCAAAACCGATTGATAAGTGTCGGGCGTCTTGTCCTTCATCCAGGACAGCAGCGTGGGCCCGAAGTTGAAACTCATGCTGGCGTAGTTGTTGACGATCTTGGCGATGCGGCTTTCAGCGTCCAGGATCCGGGCGGCGCTGTTGGGCGCGTAGCACTCCGCCGTCACGCGTTCGTTCCAATCGTGATACGGCGTGGCGGAATCCTGGAGTTCGATCGCTTCCAGCCAGGGGTTTTCGCGGGGCGGCTGATAGAAGTGGCCGTGAATGCAAAGGTATCGGTTGTCGTTCACGCTGGGGTGCCCTGTTGCCGGCCATAGGCGGGGTGGCACGGCGTTCCTGTCTGCAACATGGACGTAGAGAGGGCGGGCGATTGTTCGTCCATGGCGTATTTTAGCATCCACGCTGCGCGGCGGCGTTTGGGTAGCGCGTCAGTCTGCCACCGACGACACTTCCGCGAGTTGCCGACTACGCTGTCCAAGTGAAACTTCCTCCAATGAGCCTTCTTGCCCGCTTGACACGAAGCGGGTCGGGTTGCTGACTCACTAAGGCCGTGATCTCAGAAGCCTGCACAAGTCCATTTCGGACGACGTAGCTGAAGATTGCACTCCTGGAAACCTTGCCCCTCTTTGCCTCACAACCGGTAGGATTCAAGGTGCCCCGAGGAGATCGAGGCTCTTTCTCGGTAAGGCGGTGACCGAGCGCTGGCCGACGAGCCCTTACTTTGCGGGCCTCGGGGTACCGTCCTCGGCCAATCCGAGCCTCCGGCGCATTCTCTCCAACAAGTATTCGGGGCCGAACGGGTATGAAGGCCGCAACTCCTGCAGCGCGTTATAGTCTGCCGCGGTCGTTCCATGCTCCGAAACATAGGCGTAGGGAGGGCGATGGACACGCCCCCGGCGCAGCACCTCGAGGGCGACGCTCGTAAAGTTCACTTCGTCGGACCTGCTCAAAATGTCGAAGGCTTCGTTGCACATTCCGCACCCACGGTTGCCTTGGAGGTACTCACGAATTGCGTCTGCAAAATGTGCAACCTGGTGCTCCTGGACGATGACAAATAAGAGGGCACCGCTGACGTCCGGCTGACGCCGTCTCAGCACATCCAGGAGTTCCTCATCGGTGACCTCGCGTCTCATCAACTCCTTGGCGAGAATCCGATCGCGAGAATCCGCAGAGAATCCCCCGTGGCCCAATTCGTCGAGAATGTGCTGCTTGGTCCAGTTTCCGACGCGAGATTCGAGCGGTGGAAAACGCTCCGGAATCGACCGCATGGTCCAGGGAAATCCTGGCGTAACAAACTGGCTGAAGCCGGCCGCGAAATACGAACCCTCAGGCGATCGCCATAAATCGAACCAGTTCAGAGGTCCTATGTCGAACTGTCTTGGAACATAATTGATAAGGAACCATCCGGCGCCGATCGATCGTCCCCCGTAAGAATCCTTTGCGATGTTAACGGTAACGCCCTTCGCCGGCGGTGTGCGGCCGTCCGCTGCGGGAGGCAACAGCAACCGTTCGAAGCTCGATCGGATCTGGGCATCACTCGACCAACTGCCACGCGGTAACCGGAAGATAAACGACGTCTCGTTGGGCGTGTTCCAAACGATCATCTCGGACAACCAAGTCTCAGAATCCTGGCCCGTCCACCGAGCCAGGAGAATATCCTGGCCTTTCTCGGTGAGGGTCACAATCATTGGGGCAGATCTGAGCTCCGGTCGGAAAATCCCGCGGTAAGCTCCCGTGACTGCGCCAACGACATCCTGTTCCTCTGGAGTCTCGATATCCCTCCAGGCCGCTTGCTGAGCCGTTCGCCAGTAGCGCTCCGCCTCAGTCAGGCGATCAGACGCCCGTCCAGTCACGTGGTGAATCTCAACCGTCGGCTGTGCCCACCCGCCGGCCACTATGCACATGAACAGCATGAGGCGCATAGATTAAGTCTACGCTTCCTTCGTGCATAGGGCTCTTCCGACGGACAGAGGCGTCGAGGCAAAATCGCCAACCAATGATCTTGAGCTATGGAAGTCCCGTAATGTCTGTCCCGCAGAAGACGTATAGATGGTGGACGAGCACGGGCGGGTCCGTGGGAGATGTCCCAAGGCGCTGCCGATGACTTGGGTCGCGCGCCGGAAACGGCGCTGGAGGAAGCGTCGATCCCACTTGACCGAAAACGGTCTATCCGTCGACTTGCGCGAGACACAAACTTCGGCGAATTAGTCGAGGTTCGCCTGTGTCGGCGGTGGCGCTAGCCACAGGCACCCTATTTCCCCTCGAGTTTGGCAACTCGTTCTGACAGCGCTTCCATCTCCAAATCAACGGCTCTCAGCGCCGCCGTATGGGTTCGTTGGCGTGCCTCGGACGGGGACGCCCGCTTAAGGAATTCAGTGAGCAAGGAAGTTTCGACTGTCCGGAGTTGTTCCGTTATCCAGTTCTTATCCTCGGCTGTTAGGCTCATCCGTTCACCTGTTGGATTTTGACACGTTTCACCACCCTCCGAGTTTTCCGTCGCTAACCCTAGCCGAAATCCGCAGGCTGCCGATCAAACAACTAGGCGACGGCAGCGACGCGTTTGAACAGAAATTAATGCGGCCCATCTTACTGATTTTGCAGCTTCCTATTACCCATGGTACGTTCAACTCGCAGGGCTGCCCG
>Ga0209415_10021119_pt1 | contig 10054 bp, 10 predicted proteins | sample PeaSoiSIISIP2007_FD_187696 | JGI IMG/M metagenome (GOLD analysis project Ga0209415, IMG submission 187696) | Peat soil microbial communities from Weissenstadt, Germany - SII-SIP-2007 (SPAdes) (version 2) | ecosystem: Environmental > Terrestrial > Soil > Wetlands > Peat | place: Germany... | reverse complement strand
TGTCCGAGGAGAGCGACGACAATGGCCGTATATCCGTACCCGGGCGAGATGTTCTCTATCATGCGATGCTGCACGCCGGCGGCCTCGCAGAATCCGGCAAGGCCGGCAAGCGCCCCGCTGACCACCAGCACGGAGACCGTTACCCTGTTCACGTGAATGCCGGATGCGTGCGCAACCACGGGGCTCCTGCCGAGCACGCGGATGTGAAAGCCCCACGAGGTCCGCCGAAGGAGGAAGAAGAAAAGCACTGCCAGGACAGCGGTCAGAATCAGACCCACGTGCAGTCTTGTGCCTCCGACCAGGATGGGCAGGTATGCCGCGCGCGCAAGCCGTGCGGTCTGGCCCAGCGGAGAGGCTGGGTCTTTCAAAGGCCCGTGCACCAGGTAGTTGATGAGGAAGATCGCGACGTAATTCAACATGATGGTGACGATCATCTCGCTGGCATTCACCCAGGCCTTGAGGACTCCGGCAATCCCCGCCCAGATTCCGCCCGCCAGAACGGCCGACAGGCCCATGAGGGCAAGCAGGACCGCAGGCGGAAGGAAAGGGAATGCAAGACCGGTCCAGGCCGACGCCATGGCTCCCACGTAGAGCTGACCTTCGGCGCCGACATTGAAAGCTCCGGCCCGAAAGGCGATGGAGACTCCGACTCCTGCCAGCCCCAGGGGCACCGCGCGAAGCAGGGTCTCGGCCACGCTGTTGAGATTGCCCGCCGCTCCGTTCACCAGGGCGACATATGCCCGCACGGGACTCACGCCCATCACGGAAATGATGAGCGCGCCGATGACGAGCGCCAGGGCAAAGGCCGCGACACTGCGCACCGCGTCGGACTTCACCTCATGGCCTCTTGCCGGCCATCAGGAGGCCCAGGGTTTCCCTGTTTGCCTGGGCGCGGTCGAATGTGGCCGAAAGGGTCCCCTCATAGATGACGGACAGCCTGTTCGACAGGGAAAGGATCTCGTCAAGCTCGGTGGAGATCAGGAGGATTGCGCAGCCCTTGCGCCGCTGTTCCAGCAGCATGGAATGGACGTAGTGGGTTGCGCTGACATCCAGCCCGTGCGTCGGCTGCACCGCGACGATCAGGCGGGGGTTGGCGCGAAGCTCGCGGGCAAGGACAAGCTTCTGCTGGTTGCCTCCGGAGAGGGTCCGGACTGCCTGTTCGGTGCTCGTGCACCGGATGTCGAAATCCTTGACCGACGCGTCCACAAGCTCTTTCAGCCGCGCGAAGTTCAGAAACCCGTGGGCGGAGAACGGTGGACGGTCGCTCGCCTTCAGCACCAGGTTGTCGAAGACCGAGAGCTCCATGGCGAGCGCGCTGCGCTGACGGTCCGCGGGTATGTATGCCAGGCCGGCCTGGATCCGCTTCGCCGGATTCAGGCGCGTGATGTCCTTTCCGTCCAGCAGGACCGTCCCCGAAGAAGCCGGGAGAATCCCGGCGACTATCCTCGCCAGCTCCACCTGCCCATTCCCGTCCACGCCGGCAATGCCGTGGATCTCACCGGCATGGATGTCGAGGTCTATCCCGCGCAACGTGCTCACCCCGCGCGGGTCCACGTATCGCAGCCCGTGGACCCGCGCCACAAGCGGCGCGGATGCGGCCAGGGAGGGGGCGGCGGGCAGATCCTCCATGTCGCGGCCCACCATCAACCTCGCAAGCTCCCGGGCGTTGGTTTCCCTGGTGGCCCGGGTTGCCGCAACTCTCCCGTTTCGAAGGACGGTGACAGTCTGGCTGATGTTCATGACTTCATTCAGCTTGTGGCTGATGAAAATGACCGCAGTGCCAAGAGCGGACAGGCCGCGAATGATTTCGAACAACCCGTCGATCTCCTGGGGGATCAGGACGGATGTCGGCTCGTCAAGGACAAGGAGCATTGCGCCTCGGTACAGGGTCTTGAGGATTTCCACCCGTTGCTGCTCCCCCACGGAGAGATCCGAGACGCGGGCCGCCGGATTCACCTTCAGTTTATATTGCTCGGAGAGGTCCTGGAGGCTCACCGAAACCTTCCTGGAGTCCGGGAACGGGTACCCGGCGCTTCGCAATCCAATGCAGACGTTCTGTGCCACCGTCAGGGTCGGGATCAGCATGAAGTGCTGATGGACCATCCCGATGCCCGCATTGCGCGCGGCAACCGGGCTGATGTCGGTGATGGCCTGCCCGTTCAGCGATAGTGTCCCGCTCTTCAGGGGGGCAAGGCCGACCAGGGCCTTCATCAGGGTCGTCTTCCCTGCCCCGTTCTCACCCAGGAGGGCGCGGATCTCCCCCCTTTGCACTTCGAGATCGATGTTGTCGTTGGCGACGAGGGACCCGTATGCGACAACGATCCCGTGCATCCGCAGAAACGGGGCGTCAGTCGTCGGCTTATTGGACCGCGCTCGTGTCGTGCGGAACCACGAACTTGCCGGACTTGATCTCATCCAGCGTCTTGTTCACCTTGCGCACGACGCTTGCCGGCACGGTCTTGTCCAGGCCGTGGAAAGGGGCCAGGTTCACGGATCCTTCGGCGATGCCGAACGACCAGTTCTTGCTCACCCATTTGCCGTCGAGAATGGATTGCGCCACGCCCTTGATCAGGGGGGCGAGGTTCCAGGTGACGCTGGTGAGCACCACGGAGGGTCCCATGTAGTTCTGGTCCGTCATCGCCCCGAGCGCGAAGACTTTCTTTTCCTTCGCGGCATCGATGACGCCCACTCCCTGAGCGCTCAGAACGTCCGCTCCCTGCTCCACCTGCGCGAGAGCGGCCTCCTTGGACTTCGGGGGGTCGTACCAGCTGCCGATGAACGTGTGGAGCACCTTTGCATTCGGGTTCATCGCCTTGGCGCCCGCCTCGTAGGCGTGCAGGTTTGCCAGCATGTTCGGCGCAGGGTTGCCGTCAACCCACCCCACGACGCCTGACTTGCTCACTCCGGCGGCAAGCATGCCCGCCAGGTAGGCACCCTGGTAATCCGGGTTGTCGTAAGTGCCCATGTTTGGCGCGAGCTCCGTCGCTGTTCCCGCCATGAAGTAGACCTTGGGGAAATCCCTGGCGACGTCCAGCGTCGCGCTTCCGAAGGAGAAGCTGTGGGCGAATATGAGCGTGTAGCCGCGCGAAGCGTAGTCCCGAAGCACGCGCTCGGCGTCGGAGTCGGGCACGTTCTCCGAATAGGCGTACTCCACCTTCAGGTCGGTGGCCGCCTGTTTCAATCCGTTGAAGCCGACCGAGTTCCAGTCGTTGTCATTGATGGGACCGGGAAGCACCATCGCTATCTTCAGCTTCGCCTGCGCGAAGGCGGAAAAAGCAAGGGTCAGCCCGATCAGCAAAGAGAAGAGAGCCGTCTTGGTACCAGACAAGGTTCCGTCCCCTCCTTCAGATCAGCAAAGATACTTTTGCGCCATCAGCTCGTCAACTTTCGCGTGGATTTTCTGTACCTTATATACCCGTGAAGCTTCATGTGGCGACGATCAAGGGAGCTTTCGTCCTGAAGGGGGATGGAAGCAGACGGGAGTGGAAGGTCTCCAGTCCGCATTTCCTGGGCGCGGAGACGAATCACCTGGTGCAGGACCCCCGCGACGGCAGGACCCTGCTCCTGGCGGCACGAACCGGCCACCTGGGCCCAACCGTGTTCCGCTCCCAGGACAAGGGCAAAACGTGGCTCGAGGCCCGGCTGCCGCCTTCGTTCCCCAAGGCGCCCGAGGGACAGAACGGCCCCGCCGTGCAGCGCACTTTTGCCCTGGCGCCGGGCCACGCGAGCCAGCCAGGAGTCTGGTGGGCGGGGACCGTGCCGCACGCTCTCTTCAGGTCCGAGGACGGCGGAGAGACGTGGGATCACATTGCGGAGTTCACCAGGTATGTGGCTGGGCTGAAAGAGAAGAAGCCGGCCAACATCGGAGAGACGCCGGGCGGCCCCATCACGCATTCGATTCTGATCGACCCGCGGGACGCGAACCACATGTACGTGTCCCTCTCCACAGGTGGCTTCTTCGAGACGCGGGATGCCGCGCGCAGCTGGCACCCGATGAATGACGGATCGTCGGCGGATTTCCTTCCCGACAAGTTCCCGGAATACGGCCAGGACCCGCATTGCGTGGTCATGAGCCCGGCCAATCCTGACAGGATCTACCAGCAGAACCACTGCGGCGTGTATCGACTGGACAGGCCGGGATCGACCTGGGAGCGGATCGGGCGCAACCTTCCTGCCCCGGTCGGGGACATCGGCTTTCCCATTGTCGCCCACCCGCGAAAGCAGGACGTGCTCTGGGTGTTCCCCATGGATGGAACGGACGTCTGGCCGCGGACGAGCCCGGCGGGCAAGCCTGCTGCCTATCGCAGCACGGACGGCGGCGCTTCCTGGACCAGGCAAGCCAAGGGCTTCCCGGAATCCAACGGGTGGTTCACCGTGTTTCGCCAGGCGATGAAAAGCGACTCGGAAGACCCCGTGGGTCTCTACCTCGGGACAACCGCCGGGGAGGTCTGGGCGAGCCGCAACGAAGGGTCAAGCTGGAAGCTGGTGGCGAGCCACCTGCCTCGTATCCTCTCCCTGGAAGTAGCAGGGTCATGAGCGTCCCCGTGCACCTCTCGTGGCACCTGCGCTCATACACCCACGGGGAGTCCGACGTGGAAGGTGATGGCGCCACGCTTGCTGAATTGATGACGGACCTGGACCGCCGCTTCCCCGGGATTCGCTTCCGGGTGATCGATGAGCAGGACCGCATTCGCCCGCACATGAACTTCTTTGTGAGAGGCGACCTTGTGCGGGACCTGACCTGCCGGATCGCCCCGGGAGACGAGGTGCTCATCCTCGGCGCGCTGAGCGGCGGTTAGCGCTGGGAGACGGCCATGCGCAGCGCAGCCGAGAACTCCCGCGGCCGTTCCACCTGCGGCATGTGACCCGCGCCCTCCAGGGGCACGTACTCGTGCCTGCCAAGCCATTTGAGGAAGGATCTCATCTGCGCGGGCGACACGAGGCGATCTCCCGTGCCCCAGATGACTGTGGTGGGTACCGGCGGCCGGGACTGCCGTCCGGCCTGATCCATGACCGCTTGAAAGCCGGTCATGCCATGGGCGTCTTTGAAGCTTCGCACCTTGTCGATGAACCCCCTGGGCAGGGCCGCAGGGTTCGGAAAGCCCCGCGCGAACGCCTTTTCGGACCAGGACATGTTCTGGATCAACCGGCTGAAGCGTCCTTTGACAAAAGGAATGCTGATGATGCTTTTCATGAGACCGGGAACGGCGGGAAGGTTCGTGCCGTTCACAACCACGAGGTGGCTCACCCGATCAGGAAACGCCGAGGCGATCTCGATGGCAACAGCGGCGCCGAAGGAGCTCCCGACCACTGCAAAGCGATCCGTCTTCAAGGAGTCCAGCAGGTCCATGATCTGCCGGGCGCTTCCTGAAACCCCAGGTCGCTCCACCGGCTCCGAGGCAGCGAACCCTGGCATGTCCGGGGCCACGACCGCGAAGGCGTTTGCAAGCTCGTCCCAGACGGCGGACCAGCTCATCTCCGCATTGCCCCAGGCCGCGTGGAGGAGGAGGAGCGCGGGGCCGGCCCCGCCCATCCACGCGTGGACTTTCCTTCCCGAAATTGTGAGGTCTCTCGGCTTGACTGCGTCGGGCATGCGGCCACGGTATCATGGCCCGTGACCGCCATCAAGGAAGCAGTGCCTTGCGCGTGCGCGGCTATGCCCCGGCGAATGCGAAGACAAGCAGGAAAACGAAACCCGCGACCGCTACTGCGCCGTGGACGAACCCGAGCCACTTGGGTGGCTTCTTCGTGGCAACATCTATGCCGAACAGGAGAAAGCCGCCAAGGGCCGCGATGATGAAGAGGATGAGCGCGACAATCGGCGCGGCCTGCGAGTGTACGATCGAAAAGATCACCAGCAGCACCAGGGACACGCCGGCGAATGCGCCGTGAATGTACACGGTTGCCCGCGGCGCGCGGTCTGCCGCCACGATCCTCACGACGTTGATGACGCCAAAGACTGCTGCAATGGCGAAAAGAACGATGCAGATGTAAACCATGATCATACCTATTCGATGCTGCACACGCGCAAAAGGTTACACGCCGCCCCGGGAATCATTATCTTGGACGTGATGACAGGGGATCCGGACACGCAGACCGTGGAACGCGTTCGCGACGGTGAGACGTTCCTCTACGAAGTCCTGGTCAGGCGGTACAACCAGCGGCTCTATCGCGTGGCGCGCGCCTTCCTCCACGATGAAGCGGAAGTGGAGGACGTGATGCAGGAGGCCTACCTCAAGGCATTCACCGCGCTCCCGCGGTTCCAGGGAAAAGCGCTCTTCTCCACGTGGCTCACGAGAATCCTCATCAACTGCGCGCTGGCGTCACTTCGAAGCCGGGCGCGGCGGGTGGAGGTCGCCCTGGATGCGGCGCAAGGACGGGCAGCAGAGGAGGATGACAAGGAGCTTGCCCTCGCGCAGAAGCAGATGGCGCGTCTTATCGAGTGCACGGTTGACGCGTTGCCGCCAAACTACCGCGTGGTCTTCGTCCTTCGGGAGCTGGAGCACATGTCGGTGGCTGAGACAGCGGCAGTCCTGGGGATCAGCCCGTCAAACGCGAAAGTGCGCCTCCACAGGGCGAAGCGGCTCCTGCGGGAGGGGCTGCGCCAACAGATGCCCGATATTTCCCTCTACGGGTTCCTGGGTGATCGCTGCAACGCCTTGACGAAGCGCGTCATGGAGAAGGTCGGCGTCCTGTCCGGCCGACGCCAAAATCGTACACAAGCTGTGCTCCGAAGTGGGTTCCAACCAGAAGGGTGAAAAAGCCGGCCGCTGACAACACCAGGCCAACCCATCCCGGCAGCTGCACGAGACGCACGAGCAGGTCGATCACGTAGACCGCCCACGCCGTGGTCATGACATACATGTGTCGAAGCGCCTTCTGCTGCGCCGGCTGGCCCGCGGGAAGCGCAATGAGATCGATGAAGCCCGCTGTCATTGCGCCGAGCGCGGTGACTGCTCCGATGATGAGAAGCCACTCGGAGATCCGGTGCCACAGCGGGTCACCGAGACACAAGGAAAGCGCATCGGTTGCGAGAACGGCGGTCCAGGCGGACACGGGGAAATGAACAATGGCCGGGTGCAGGGGGTGGCCCAGGAGCTTCATGCCATTCATCTGCCATTAGATGGGGGGGAGCGCTCCTGGTTACAGTATATTAGGGGGGATGCCGACCAAAGCGCTTCCGCAGTTCGTGCCCCCCATGCTTGCCGTCCACGGTCAGCCCTTCGATTCGGAGGCGCATTTCTTCGAGTTCAAGTGGGACGGCTTTCGCGCCGGCGCGATGATTGAGCGCGGCACCGTCCGCCTGATGAGTCGCAACAGCATCGACCTCCTGGAGAGATTTCCCGACCTCGCCCCGCTTCGCGCGCTCCCGTCGGGGCTCGCCCTGGACGGCGAGATTGTAGCTTTTCGCGACGGCAAGCCTGATTTCGACCTCATGCTCAGCCGTGGGCGAAAGGGGACTTCCTCTCAGGTCAGGTTTGTCGCCTTCGACGTGCTGTACGAAGACTTCGAAGCCCGCCTCGCGCTGCCGTTTTCCGAGCGCCGGCAGATCCTGGAACGGATTGTGAAGGCGGCGGCCTGCCCGGAGCTTCTCCTGTCTGAAGGCGTCATGGCCAACGGGAAGGCCCTGTACCGGCAAGCCTGCGAGCAGGGCATTGAAGGCGTGGTTGCCAAGCGCGCGGCCAGCACCTACGCAGCCGGAAAGCGAAACGGCGCCTGGATAAAGATCAAGCGGCGACTGAAGATCCAGGCTGCAATCATCGGGTTCATCGAGAAGCCGGGCAAAGACTTCCAGTGCCTGCTGGTCGCAGGCAGCGGGCTTCCGGGGGAGGAGCCGGGGCCGCTGCGCTACCTGGGGAGGGTCGGGGGGGGCTTTACCGAGTCCATGCGAGCAAAAATGAACGCTCTTGTGAGAGAGCACCCCCGGGCGGCGCCCCTGGTGGCCTGCCCCGAGCGCGCACTATGGGTTGAGCCTGGCCTCTACTGCGAGGTAAGCTTTGCGGAGCTCACGGAAGCGGGGCTGCTGCGGGCCCCGGTCTTCGAAGGGCTGATCGAAGAGTAGTCGCATGGCTGAAGTCTCACCCTTAGCGGACAAGGAAGTTGCCCTGACCGGCCGCCTGTTCTCCATGACCAGGGCGGAAGCCGTTGAACGCATCCTCAAGGCCGGAGGCCGCCACGCCCGTGAGCCGGGGCCGACAACCGCCATCCTGGTGGCGGGGAATGCTCTTGGCCATCTCACCTCCGACGGAGGCATCTCCCGCAACCTGGAGGTTTTCCAGGCGCTCAAGAAGCAGGGCGCATCAATCAGGCTCGTGGAGGAGCAGGAGTTCCTGCGCCTCCTGGGCGCCGAAGATGACCGGGAAGATTTCTCGAGGCTCTACACGGTTGAGCAGGTGAGCCGCATCGTTGAGGCGCCGCTGTCCCAGGTGCGCGGCTGGGTCCGCAAAGGCCTTCTCCAGCCGGCCCGCCTGACAAACCGGCTTGCCTGGTTCGAGTTCAAGGACATCCTGACCGCCCGCAACCTGAACAGGCTCACGGCGTCCGGAGTGCCGGCGTCCCAGATCCACAGAAGCCTGTCAGAGATCGCACGATGGCTTCCCGACGGAGATCGTCTCCTGGGCCGATTGGAGGCCTACGCCACCGGCCTGCGGCTGCGGCTGCCGGACGGAAGCTGGGTCGAGCCCAGCGGCCAGCGCCTGATGGATTTCCAGGCAGACCATGGCGCGGCGGTCGTGTCGCTGTTTCCCGCGGAAAGCCGCGATGCGGTGGCGGAGGCCGTGGGGGACTGGTTCGAAAAGGCCGTTGAGGCGGAAGAATCCGGAGACCTGGAATCCGCGGTGCAGATGTACACGCGCGCGCTGGTCTCATCTCCCCAGCCTGATGCCTTCTTCAACCTCGGCAACGTCCTCTATGACCTGGGACGGGAGGCCAGCGCCGCAGAGCGCTACCTGCAGGCAATCGAGGCGGACCACAACTTCGCGGAGGCATGGAACAACCTGGGCAATTCACTGGTGGCGCTGGGCAAGCTGGAGGACGGGGCGCACGCCTACGAAATGGCCCTTTCCATGGAGCCCGACTACCCCGAGCCCCACTGCAATCTCGTCACGGTTCTGGATCGCATGGGCAGGTTCGCCGAGGCCCTCGAGCATCGCGCCATCTGCCAGAAAGCGTTCCCCAGCCTGGCGCACCTGACGCTCCTGCGCCAGGGGTCGCTCGACAGCGAGGACTGATTCGCGATCTCACTGAAATGCTCAATGTCGATTTTCGAGCCCCCCAAGCGACTACAGGGCGTGAAGAAAGAGCTTGCCGTTGCGTCCGCGATTTTGCCATTTTACCACCACAGGAAAGGATGATTTCCTTGCGCAAACTTGTCCCCTGGATCACATATCTCATATTCTTTGCGGTCCTGAATGAAACGGTGTTCAACGTGTCGACGCCCATGATCGCCCGCCAGTTCGCGCTGACGCCCTCGGGGGTCAGCTGGATGATGACGATATTCATGGTTTTCTTCGGGATCGGCTCTGTCATCTACGGCAGGCTGGCTGACATATACAGCATGCGCGGACTGATCCTCGTCGGAGTGGTCATCTACAGCATCGGCTCGGTCCTGGGCTTCGCGCTGCAGTCCTCGTACCCCCTGGTCATCGCCGCGAGGGCAATCCAGGGAATCGGGGGCTCCGCCATTCCCGCGTTGATCTTCATCATTGCGGCCCGGTATTTCGAGCCATCGGAACGAGGGCGGATCTTCGGCCTCATCACCTCCACGGTGTCTCTTGCGATCGGACTTGGCCCGGTCTTCGGAGGCTTTGTGTCAGGAACGCTTCACTGGCCGTACCTGTTCCTGATTCCCCTGCTCATGCTCGTTTCCATCCCATTTTTCAACAGAGAGCTGCCGCGGGAGCCCCGCCGCAAGGGGACAGTGGACATTCCCGGCGCCGTGCTGGTAGCCACGAGCGTCGGAACACTGATCGTCTACCTGAACTTCAGCGCGTGGTACTACCTCGTGGCGTTCCTCGGGCTGCTCCTGTTCATGGTGCTGGCGGCCCTCTGGATC
>Ga0209415_10021117_pt1 | contig 10054 bp, 7 predicted proteins | sample PeaSoiSIISIP2007_FD_187696 | JGI IMG/M metagenome (GOLD analysis project Ga0209415, IMG submission 187696) | Peat soil microbial communities from Weissenstadt, Germany - SII-SIP-2007 (SPAdes) (version 2) | ecosystem: Environmental > Terrestrial > Soil > Wetlands > Peat | place: Germany... | reverse complement strand
CAGTCATGACCTCCGGGGACAGTGTGAAACTCGTGCCGGAAATGCCGCGCTTCGAGCAGCGCAGCGAATTCGCGGTTTGCGGGCAACAGGCCTTCCTGTTCGCCACAGGTCAGAAAAAAATATGCAGCGGCCTCAGGATTCGCGGTCCGGGCCAGGGCAAACGGATCGTTCTCTCGCCGCGTCTGGCCGCCAGCGGAGCCAAAAATAGAGTTGTAGTGGCGAGACTGCTGCAGTCGTTTGATGGAAAACGCACGGCGCGGAACGTCGATGGCGGAACTGAGTCCCCCGGCGAAAATAAACAGCTCGGGATGATGCAGTGCGAGTTTGACCGCTCCGAAACCTCCCATAGAGATGCCGACAATCGCACGGTTGGAACGGCCAGTAGCCACCGGAAACTTGCTTTCGACATCTGCAATCAGATCGCTCACAATGTAATCTTCGTAGCGGTCCTGCGGCGGGTCGACGGCGTTCGTGTAATACGATGAGCCGCCCTCGGGCATTACCAGAACAAGGCCCGACTCGGCAAAGCGCGCGACGTCGGAATCGTTGGTCCAATCCCGAAATCCTCCTCCGCCGCCGTGCAACAGGTAGACCACCGGCAGTTTCTGTCCCGGTGCCGCAGCCAGGGGCAACACAACGCGATATTGCATGTCGCGATTGAGGGCCGCGCTGCGGAATGCAATGTCGCGCAAGACCACGTTTGGAGTCAGGCGGGGATGGTCAGGCGGCGCTTCGTCTTTCTTCTGGCAGTTCGTCGACAGCAGCAAAATGACGGCAAGGAGCAGGCAGCCCGGGAAACAATGATCGACGGTGCGCATGGAGGCAGTGATCATAGCTGAAAAACGTCCGCCGAGGCCTCTGGTTCGACGGCAAGAGTTCTTCGGGTGTCGATATCGAAAACCTCAAGAATGCGCCGCGTCCCGTGGTTTGCAGTTTCCGAGAAGAGCGGGTGGCACGTATGATAGGGAATTCGATTTTCTTAGTGAGAGACTCTTTGCCCAAGACCCCAAAACCGGCGGCGAACGCGGCCCCAGCGAAGAACCAGGATCACAAGACGACGGAGCAGACCTCCGCCTGCCGCGTCGCCCTGATCGGCCTTGGAACAGTGGGCCGCGCAGTGGCGAAAATACTGTGGGAAAACGGCGACGCCTCTCTGCGCCTGACTCACATCTGCAACCGCAACATCGAAAAAAAGAAGCAGTCCTCGGGACCGAACAAGTTTCCGAGCGATGTCATCTGGACCGACGACGTCGAGTCAGTGCTGAACTCCGACGTCGACATCGTGATCGAGTTGATCGGCGGCCTCGACCCCGCCGGCAAGATCGTGCGCAACGCGCTCGAATCGGGCAAGTCGGTCGTCACCGCGAACAAGCAGTTGATTGCCCGCCATGGCCCCGAGCTTCTGCAACTGGCCGGCCGCAAGGGATGCCAGATCGAGTTCGGCGCCTCAGTTGCCGGGGGCATTCCGGTTCTTCCGGCGCTGCGCACCGGGTTGTGCGGAGACCGGCTGCACGGCATCGCGGGAATTCTGAACGGAACGTGCAACTACATTCTGAGCCGCATCGAGAACGCTCGCATCCCGTTTAGCGAGGCTCTCGAAGAAGCGCAGGCTCGCGGGTATGCCGAGGCCGACGCCTCAGAAGATTTGGATGGCGGCGACGCCCGCGCCAAACTCGCCATTCTGGCGCTGGCCGGACTGCACACCCAGGTCGAGCCGGAATCGATTCGCGCCCGCACCATTCGCACCGTCGATGCCGTCGACTTCGACTACGCGGCGGAACTGGGCTGCACCATTCGCCAGATTTCGCGGGCCGATTTGAAGGACAGCACTTTGTTCGCCGAGGTGGGACCGTGTCTGGTTCCAACCGACTCGCCCTTTGGACGCGTACAGCGAAACCTCAACCTGGTTCTGACTTCCGGCCAGTACGGCGGAGACATGGCGTTTCTTGGCGCGGGCGCGGGCGGCGACCCCACGGCTGTGGCCGTGGTTTCCGACTTGATGTTTGTGGCGCAGAGCCTGTCTGGCAGTGCGGGCAAGAAAGACGCAGCAGGCTCCGCCTCTGGTACGGGAATCTCGACGCCCATTTCCACACCGAAGATCAGCAGCGATTTCGAGACGCCGTGGTACCTGCGGTTTTTCGTGCGCGATCAGCCCGGAATTGTGGCGCGGCTCGCCCAAATCATGGCCGCACATCACTTGAACATCGACTCTTTGCTGCAGAAGCCGGGCTTTGAAAAATCTTCGTTGCCGTTTGTGATTACGCTGGAGCCTTGCCACGATTCGTTGCTGCATCCTGCGCTGCAGGAAATGTCGGGACTGGAGTTCTCGATCCGGCCGTGTCTGTGCCTGCCGATCTTGCGCTAGGGCGAGGTTAGGGGCAAAAAATCAGCGCCGGTCGTCGCGATAATTCTGCGTACGACAGGCCGGCGCCAGCCGAGATTCATTGCGAAGAAACTAATTCCAGAAAGGATTTTTGAGACCGGCAGGCCGGAGTGCGCTGTCGGTTTGCGACTCCGTGCCCGACTCGTCCGAGATTTTCTCGTCGATGAAGCGGGACGCGGGTGGTGCGCTTATTTCTTCTTTTTTTCCAGGTGTCGGATTAAAGGGATATTCGGATTTCATTGCCTAAACCTCCATCCTGATGATCTAACTTTATTTAACACCTCGGCGGACCTCCGCGGACAGCAAAAGTTTGAATAGCTCCCATCGAAAAATCAGGGCCGAATTCCTCCGCGCGACTGCCCCCGGACCGCGACGATTAAGCCGTTGTTCGAAAGTCCTCCCGCGTGATCGCATAGAGCTTTTCCTCCGCCGATCCTTCGGCGCCAGCGATCATCCGCTCGAATTTCAAACCGGCCTTTTGCAGCACGCGTTCTGAACTTACATTCTCGCGAGCGCACCTGCCCTGGATCCGCGTAAGCTTTATATCGTCAAACCCGAATCGCAGCATTACTTGCAACGCCTCCGCCGCCAGCCCTTTTTCGCGATAGGGCCGGGCAACGTAATAATTGACCTCCCCGCAATATTCGAGCGTTCCGCGGTCGCGCTCGTAACCGATCCGGCAAAAACTGCAGTTGCCCGCGATCACTCCTGTCTCTTTGAGCAACATCGCCCACGGTCCCATCCCCCATTCCAGGTACGAGCGCAGGCAGAATTCGAGAAATTTGTCGGCGCGAAGAGTCTCATCCCACCGGGCAATGTCGGCGAGATCGCTTTCCCGAAACGCCCGCAAGCGCAGGCGCTCGGTCTCGAGTTCGCTCATTTTCAGTTTCGGCGGCATTGGAACTCGTCTGTTTTATTGGAGGACGTGTCGGAGGACCGCCTCACAACCGGAACTTCTCGTCTTCGAGTTATCATACTCAACGAGTTTCCGATGCATGTCGTCATAAATTTGGCAAACAACGATTCGGAAATAGCGATCTAAAACAAAGAACTCCTCAGGAAGGCCCTTCATGAAATACCGCAAGTTTGGCCGTACCGGTTTCGAAGTCAGCGACATGGCCCATGGGCTGTGGGGTATGAGCGGGTGGAGCGGTTCCGACGACAAGGAATCCCTAGCCGCGATGCAGTTGGGTGTGGATCTGGGTTGCAACTTTTTCGATACAGCATGGGCTTACGGCGAGGGCAAGAGTGATGGCCTGCTGGGCGAGATCATGTCTCGCAACTCGAGCAAGCGCCTCTACGCCGCCTCGAAAATTCCCCCGGCAAACGACCGCTGGCCCGCGCTGCCCGAGTACAAATACAGCGACGTTTTTTCGCCGCAACACGTTTTCAAGTACGCCGACCTCATCCGCAAGCAGCTGCGCGTCGATACCATCGATGTGCTGCAGTTTCATGTTTGGGACGATTCGTGGACCGGTGAGCCCGACTTCCGCTCGACCGTCGAGCAACTGAAGCGCGACAAATGGATTCGTTTCTTTGGGCTGAGCATCAATCGCTGGCAGCCGGAGAATGGCATCAAGGCGCTGCGCACGGGACTGGTCGACGCGGTGCAAGTGATTTACAACATCTTCGACCAGGCGCCGGAAGACGAACTTTTCCCCGTATGTCAGGAACTCAACATTGGTGTGATCGCCCGCGTCCCGCTCGATGAGGGCAGCCTCGGCGGAAAAATGACTCTGCAAACTACCTTTCCAAAAGGTGATTGGCGAGCAGGATATTTCGGTCCCGAAAATCTGGCCAAGACCGTCAAGCGCGTCGACAAGCTGAAAGAAATTCTTCCGCCGGGAATGACTTTGCCGGAGATGGCGATGCGCTTCATCCTGTCGCATCCGGCCGTGAGCACAACCATTGCCGGCATGCGCAAGCTGGAGCACGTGCGCCAGAACATCGCCGCGAGCGACGCCGGGCCTCTCGACAAGAGCCTGCTCGCGGAACTGAAAAAGCATCGCTGGGACCGCACTCCGCAGAAGTGGTCGGATTAGTTTGGTCTGATTCGTTTGGTCCAACTAGTCCGACCCGGGGCTGCCCTACGACTGCTGGTAGTAGCGGCTTCGGCAAGCTAGTCTCGTATCTGCCGGCGCGCCCCAGTCCGATGCAACGAATCTCTTTAAGCAGATCATTGTTCAGCAGATCATTTCTTGTCGTCGTGTCGCTAGCCCTGCTGGCGGCCACTCTGCAGGCCCAGAACCCGCGCGGTTCTCTGCGCGGCACGGTGCAGGATGCGACCGGCGCCCGCATTCCATCGGCCAAGATCGTAGTGCGTTCGGTCGATTCGTCGCTCCAGCGCGAGGCCGCCAGCGAAGACCGCGGCGAGTTTCGGCTGGACGATCTGCCGCCGGGGGCTTACCACATGACGGTGAGCGCCGCGGGATTCGCGCCCGCCCGAGCAGACCTATCGATTGCTGTGAGTTCGGTGCGCGAAGTCGCGGTCACCCTCACGCCGGAGGCTGCCTCGCAAACGGTCACTGTCCGAAGCCAGGCTTCCTCCGTCACGACCCAGCCCATCGATCTAGCCAGCGCGGTGCGTGGCGGCGTCGTCGGCAGCCAGGATCTCGAAGCCCTGCCGCTCCCGGCGCGCAGCTTTGCCAACATTGCCTATCTCGTGCCCGGCACCGAACCGGTTGAGCCTTCCGATCCCACCAAGGCGCGCATCACCGCCGTTTCGACCGGCGGAAGTTCGGGCCTGAACAACGAGTTGTCGGTCGACGGCGCCGACAACTCCGACGACTGGATTGGCGGCTTCCTGCAAAACTTCTCGCCCGACGGAATCCAGGAATTTGCCGTGCGCACCTCGAATGAAGACGCGGACACGGGCGGCACAACCGCCGGATCCGTTGTGATCACCACCAAGCGCGGCTCGAACGAGTGGCACGGCGACGGAGCGTTCTACGAGCGCGCGGCCGCGCTGAACGCCCGCTTCCCGATTGAAAATCCTGCGCAGACTTGCGTCGACGGAACCTGCGTCAACAGTCCCAAGCAACCCTTCTCGCGGCAGAACTATCTAGGCACGCTGGGCGGCCCGCTGGCAAAAAACAAAGTATGGTTCTTCTCTTCTTTTGAAAACATCCATGAAGACGCCAGCATCGCTTACAGCCCCGCCAGTACCGCGCAATTTGATGCGCTGGCGCAGTTGGCGGCCGACGGCCTGATGCCCGGCATTCCGTCCATTGCCGTCCCGGCCACCGTCCCCATTCCCTTCCGCGACTACCTGGGCTCTCTGCGCATTGACTGGGCCGAGTCACCGAAGTCGCAGTGGTTTCTGCGCGCCTCCGAGGACAACTACCTTACGCACAATGCGCTGGTGCAGCAGGCGACGCTGCCCTCCACCGGCCTGACCACGCATAACAATTATTGGAACACCGTAGTTAGCAACACCTACACTTTCAATTCGACCTGGCTCGGCACGCTGGTCCTCGACGCCAGCCTGCTGCACCTGACGCAGACGCGCACTTCCGACCTGGGCTTTGCACTGCAGTTTCCCTTCAGTGTGACCGCGCTGACCGTCTCCGGTTTTGAAACCTTTGGCGACAACCAGTTCGCCACTCCCATTACTCTTTTTCCCGGCTTGCGCAATCAGGATAAATATCAATTCCGTTACGACCTGAGTCACGCCACGGGGGACCACGCCTTCAAAGTTGGAATCAATTTCATTCACGAGCCGGCGCTGAGTGGTGCGTTCGCGGCCACGGCGGAACAGTTCACCACCTATCCCTCGAACCCCGACTGCTATATCAATCCGCCGGGAGCAGACTGCGGCGGCATCACCGCTCCCTTGCCCTTTTATTACAATCCGCCAGCCGATCAGTGCGATCCCGCGCCCGATCCGGCTTCCGGCATCACCTGCACATATACTCCCGCTGGCGACGGCAACTTCTCACAGAATGTCCAGCGTCTCGCGTTCTACGCCGAGGACTCGTGGCGAGTCTCGCACCATCTCACCGTCAACTACGGCCTGCGCTATCAGACCACGTTCGGACTCTTCACCGCCTCCGGACAGAGCCAGGCGGCCAATGCTTCCTTTGCGGACTTGGCGCTCCTGGGTTATCCCTCCGCGGTTCCGCACGATGACCACAAGCAGTTTGGTCCGCGGCTCGGAATCGCCTACTCTCCGGGCAACAATGGGAAGACGGTGGTCCGCGCTGGCTTCGGCCTGTACTTCAACGACCTCGCGCAAAACGGCTGGGCCACTGCGTTTCAGTCGGTGAACCCAAATTCTGTCGCGCCTCCCTCGCTCATCGACCCGAACTACAAAACGCCCTACGCCATCCACCTAACGGGCGGAGTGCAGCATGCTCTGAACCAGCACTGGACCCTCAGCGCCGACTACACGCATGAGCAGGGCAACCACAGCTATCGCGCCTATTCTTATGACACCCCCGATTTCCCCGTCGCGGCCACCGTCTTCCACTCAGACAACCGTTCCAGTTACAACGCGCTGATGCTGCATCTCCAAGGCAACACGCGCCGCTTCAATCTGGTCGCGAACTACACCCTCTCCAAGGCGCAAACCTGGGGATGCCTGCTGGGCGAACTCTTTGACTATGTGAATGGCGTCTGCAATCCGTTGCAGCCGTTCGGTCCCGGCGACTACGGACCCTCGGGCGAAGACGTACGCCATCGCTTTGTGCTCGCCGGAACGTTACATATTCCCGGCGGTTTCGAAGTAAGCACGGTCGCGCAGCTCGAGAGCGCCCGGCCCATCACCATCACCAACGCGGACAACACCGGCCGCATTTCTGTGAATGGGATACCGACCAGCCTCGACGAATTCCGCGGCACGCCTTACCTGCAGATCGATCTGCGGGTCACGCGGCCGTTCAAGATCAACGAACGTTGGCAGATCAGCCCGTTCGCCGAACTCTTCAACATCTTCAACCGCAACAATCCGGGCGCGAACTTCGCGGTCAGCATCGCCCAGCTCCCCATCCCCAACCCTTCCCCGGAGCTGACCAGTGGAAACGTTACCTTCCTATGCGGTGATCCCAGTTGCACCCCCAGCCTGTATGTTCCCGTCACCAGCCTGAAGCAGCTCGAAATCCCGGAGGGCGCGCTGGGAGACTTCTTCGGCCCGGGCACGACGGTGGGAATTCCATTCGCTGTGCAGTTGGGCGTGCGGGTAAACTTTTAAAGCATTCTTCGTTAAATCGCAGGAGCCTCGGTCGCGGTCAACCGATGTGACGCAAGCCCTCCACTATGTTGATCCGCGAGGCGCGGTAGGAAGGAAAGGCTGCACTCAAAAGACCGACCAGAACCGCCATCGGGAAAGACACGGCAAGTGTGGACGGTGGAATCTTCAGCAGCACCACAAAGTTTCCTCCTGCGCGTCCGTGAACCATGGCATAGATCATCCCGTACGCCGTCAGCGTTCCGAACAACCAACCACATAGCGTCAGCGTCACCGTCTCGCCGACGAACAACGCCTGGATCAGCCTTGGCTGAAAGCCCAGCGACCGCATCATCGCCACCTCGCGCGTGCGCTCGCGGATCGACATGGCAACGGTGTTGCTTGATACCAACAGCGTTGCAAACAAGACAGCCAGACTTATGCTGAGAATGAATACCTTCACGTTGCCGTACATGGCGATCATGCCAATGAAGAAGGCTTTCTCGGCCTCCGTTCTCGTAGGTTCGGGAGAGTTGTGAAACATGCTGTCGACCGCTGCGGAAATCCTACCTACATTTTGAGGAGTATCTGCTTGTATCAGATAGAGTTGATCCTTCTCGTAGCGCGCCGCCTTCTGCACGTACGCCCAATTGAAGTAAATGCCCCGAACCGGGAACGGGGAATTGAACGTCCCGCGCAGGGTGAGTTCCATGTTTACTGGCAGTTGCCCGCCCTCAATGGTAAGGCGATCCCCCAGTTTCCAGCCGTGTTTTTGCGCCAACTCGCTGCCTGCAATCGCGCCGGTTGCATCCTTCTGCCACGCCTTCACTTGCTCCGGCGCGATTTGATACTCGGGATAGGCGTTCAGAAATTCGTTGGGATCAGTGCCGACCTTGGAGAAATCGTCTTCTGTAGTGCCTTTGTAATCGCCGTCGAAAAGGTTTAAAGGAATTACATCTACCACGCCGGGGATAGAGCGAATTTTTTCCCGGTAATACGTGGGCAAAGAAACGGCGAGAGAAACACGGTGGCGGCACACTATGTGCCGGGCGGAGACCATGCTCCAGGAGTCGATGTAGAACGATCTCCAGATGGTCATCATCACTGTGAGCAGCAGAAAGGAAAACCCGAGGCTCAGAACGGTCAGGACACCGCGACGCTTGTTGCGCCATGTGTTCCGAGTGATCAATCGGGTGAGCGTCAACGGAGCGCCTCCGTACGGCTCTTATACACCCGGGGGCTAACGATCGTGCCGCACGGACATCGGAATTACCTTACTAGCCACTCGGTGGCCGTGTGCACGTGCACCAGCAGTTGGCTGTAGGTAACGGCGAAGACCGCGACTGTCGCCGTGGCTGCGCCCAGCCCGTACCACGGAGAAAATCTCTGCGGAGATTCGAGGCGCTCGTCGCTCCAGGCGATCAGGCGTTCGACGCGGGTATTCACGACCGCGGCGGGGCTGTGCACCAGGGTGGTCAAGATAGCAGGGTCGACGTGGCCAAATTCAACCGGCGCCAGGCGCGAAAGCTTGATCAGCGCTGCCGCCAGATCGAGCGCCTCGCTGGCGTTTGAAACTGCGGCGTCGTCGGCCGCCATCTCGGTGGCTTCAAGCCACTCGGCTTCCAGGCCGGCCATTCCGGGAAATACTACAAAGCGCAGCAGAAGTTTCTTCAGGTTGTCGCGGTGGCGTACGTGCGCAACCTCATGATTCAAGGCCGCCCGCAATTCATTGGCGCTCAGCACAGATTCAGCCGCCGCGGATAGCAGGACTCTGGGACGAAGAATGCCTGCGGCGGTCATCACTGGCAAAATCATGGTTGGCAGAATCATCGCGGGCCGAATCGCGGCCTGATTCATCGCAGGCACGACCGGAGAAATTCGCAGTACCGGAACCGACGCACTCGAGTCGACCGCCTGCGCCGCGCTCGTCCAGTTCGCAATAATGCGAGAAACTCTGCGCAGCGCAACGCCGGCATTCACCACTCCAAGAATTCCCAGCCCGGCGCCGCAGATGCCCAACACGAGCGGGATCCCGCCCAACGGCTCGTCGATGGTCCGTGGCTCCAGCAGAAGAAACGAAGGCACGGTGAAGGCCGCTGTGACCACAACGGCAGTAGCCAGCGGAAACATTCGCCACCCAAACAGTAAATCGGCGTTGCGCCGCGCCGGGCACCTCTGGCTCTTTCGCCAGACACTTCGCCAGCCGAGGCACACCGCAAGCGACAAAACGCCATACACGATCACGAATACGGAGAGCGCAACGGCGATGCCGCGCACGGCAAACATCAGGCGTTCTCCTTGGGTTTGGAATCCTTAGTTCTGGAATCCTGGGGCTTGCAATCTTGGGATTTGGAATCGCTGCGCGATTCGCCGCGCAAATCACCACTACGCAACTCGCGCCGCTTGGCTTCCACCACCTGCCCCAGTTCATCGAGCAACTGCGCGTCCCGCTCGGTCAGCACTTCGACCAGGTAAGACAGCGGCAGCGACGACGCCGGGCTCGCCTC
>Ga0209415_10021115_pt1 | contig 10055 bp, 10 predicted proteins | sample PeaSoiSIISIP2007_FD_187696 | JGI IMG/M metagenome (GOLD analysis project Ga0209415, IMG submission 187696) | Peat soil microbial communities from Weissenstadt, Germany - SII-SIP-2007 (SPAdes) (version 2) | ecosystem: Environmental > Terrestrial > Soil > Wetlands > Peat | place: Germany... | reverse complement strand
TGAGCCGCTCCCGCGCGCGGGGATCGTCTCGCGCAAGAGTGAGCTGGAGGCCATCCAGGCCGATCTCGCGCGCGCGGCGGAAGGCATCGCCGCACTCGAAGCCGACAGCGGCCGGATCGCCCAGAGGATCGAGTCGGTCCGCTCCGACGCGGGTGCGCTGAGAAAGGAGATCGAGGAGGGCAACCTCGAAAAGCTCTCGAACGAGAACGAAATCCTGAACCTGCGCCGCCGGCAGAAGGCGTTGGCGGACGAATCGGCCGTCATCGCGCGCGAGATCGCCGAGATTGACGAACTGGTCCGCGGCTACACCGAGCGCGAGAAGGCGATCGAGCAGGAACTCGCCGCCGCCGTCGGCCAGCGCGACCAGCTTCAGCAGGAGATGGAGTCCTCCCGCCGGACGCTCGCCGACCAGCAGGCGGCGGTGGATCGGATGCGGAACGAAGTCGCGCGGCTGAAGGTGGAACTGGCGCAGAAGGAGGCGCGGCGCGGCGGCTTGGAGGAAAGCATCGCTGCGGCGGGGAACTTGATCGCCGACCTCGACCGGCAGATCCTCGCGGCGCAGCAACGGATCGAGGACCTCCGGGCGAAGCAGGCCCTGGCCGAGCGCGAGATCGCAGAGGCGCAGGCGAGCCGGGCGGAACTCACCCAGCGCAAACAGGCGCTGGACGCCGAGATCGCCGCACTCCAGGAAGCTCAGGCCGTGGCGCAGGCGCGACGCGCCGAAGGAACCGAGCAGCTCAAGGCGCTGCGCGCGGATCGCGAGAAGCTCCAGCAGCGAATCCAGCAAGCCCGCCTCGAGGAGCAGGAACTCCGCGTGCGGATCGAGGGACTGTCCGAGCGCGTCTTCAGCGAACAGGGTGTCCGCCTGGTCGAGGCCGCTGCGCAATTCATTCCGCCGGCGGAATCCGACTGGAACGCGCTGCAGACGGAGATTGACGAGCTGCGCGAGAAAATCCGCCGCATGGGCGGTGTGAACGAGGAATCCATTGACGAAGAGGCCGGGCTCGAGATCGAGATCGCCCAGACCGATTCGCAGCGCGCCGACCTCATCAAGGCCGCGGAGGACTTGCAGGAGGTCATCCGCAAGCTCAACCGCGTCAGCCGGGAGAAGTTCCAGAAGACCTTCGAGGAGGTCCGGCAGAATTTCCAGGAGACCTTCCGCCGGCTGTTCGGCGGCGGCCGCTGCGACCTGGTGCTGCAACAGGATGAACTGGATGTCCTCGAGGCGGGCATCGAAGTGCTTGCGTGCCCGCCGGGCAAGGACCTGCGCTCCATCACGCTCCTGTCCGGCGGCGAGAAGACCATGACGACCATCGCGCTGCTCTTCGCGATTTTCCGCTCGAAGCCTTCGCCCTTCTGCATCCTTGACGAGGTGGATGCCGCGCTCGACGAGAGCAACGTGGACCGTTTCACGGCCATGATCGGCGAGTACGTGCAGAACTCGCAGTTCCTCATCATCACGCACAACAAGCGCACCGTCGGCATCGCCGACGTACTCTACGGCATCACGATGCAGGAGAAAGGGGTCTCGAAAAAAGTCTCCGTGCGCGTCGAGGAGCCGGCGCAGGGGAATAATTGACGCGGGATGGTCTTGACTCGTCGCCGGAACTGTGTAGAGTAAGGTCGCGATCGCTTGGAATCCGCGAGCGGACAGCGGTTGGGCGGCCGCGAGGAGCTTCTGAAGGAGGATCCCATGAAACAATTGCTTCTGAGCGCGCTGGCGGCGGCGATGATCGCGACATTCAGCGGCTGTATCTGCATCGGAGCGAAGCTGCCCGTCTCGGTAGGCGACATGTCGAGAGGCTCCACGAAAGTCGGCTCGGCGAAAGTGCAGAATATCATCATCATCGCTTTCGGCGATGCCTCGATTTCCACTATCTGCAAGGATAACGGCATCACCAAGATCCATCACGTGGACGGCCAGTTGCTGAACGTGTTGGGAATTTACTCGGAATGGCAGACCGTCGTGTACGGTGAATGACGCGCGCTCTGACGCTTAAAATGGTCTGCGAACCCTTGACTGGCCGCCGAAAATATGTAGACTGAATGACAGGGACAGTTCTCGGGGTCATGAATGCGTTTGTTCGAGAAGTTTGACCGCTTCGGTCTCGTGAGAGGGTAGCGAGGAAGCGGTTCGACGCCCGGCGCAGGCGTCAGGTCCCGTCCAGGCAGAGGAGAGGAGCCCAAACATGAGGGTGTTGCTGTGCGCGCTGGCGTTAGCGGGGGTCATGGTTCTCAGCGGCTGTACCACCCGCGCGATCGGGCCGGTTATGGCTGCGGTTACGGTTGATGAGAAAGGCCCTGTCTCGATGGGCGACGTGAACGCCGGTACCAAGGTCGGCATGTCCAAGGCGGAGGGTATCCTCGTGGTGGCGTACGGCGATGCTTCGATTGCCGCCGCCATGAAGGACGGCGGCCTTACGAAGGTCCATCACGTGGATAACGAGACCTTCAACGTGCTGGGGATTTACGCGCGCTACAGGACGATCGTCTACGGCGAGTGACGTGAACTATGGCCGGTTCAGTCTCGCGAAAAGGTAGCGGGGAGCGGTTCGACGCCCGGCGGCGGGCGTCGCTTTCCGTGAGGGCGCAAGGGAGAAGGAGGCAGGTATGAGGCTGTCACTGTGCGCGCTGGCGTTGGTCGGGCTGGTGGTTCTCACCGGCTGCACCGCCGTGGCGATCGGGCCGGTCGTCGCTGCGGTTACGATTGACGAGAAAGGCCCCGTCTCTGTGGGCGACATGAGGGCCGGAATGAAGGTCGGCATGGCCCAGGCGGAGGGCATCCTCGTGGTGGCCTACGGCGACGCCTCGATCGTAGCCGCGATGAAGGACGCCAATATTACCAGGGTCCATCACGTGGATAACGAGACGTTCAACGTGCTGGGCATTTACGCGAGATACAAGACTATCGTCTACGGCGAATAAAGCGCTTCGGCGCGCATTGAGGCGGAGCGGCGTTCTGAACAGCATGAATGGGCGCAGGGCCAACTGCCTGGCGAGCTTGTGCGCGGCGGCGATCACCGCCCTGCTCGCGGGCTGCGCGAGCGACAAACTGCCGGAGGTCCCGGCGGCGCTTTTCGCGCATCGGATGAGCCCCATTCCACAGGGCGCCGCTCCGCTCTATTCCTGGCACCGCCTTCAGACCGGACTGAAAACCTACTGGCGCGACCAGGAGGTCACCGTTCAGGTCCGCGCCTGGTTCCCGCCGGACTGGAAGAACCCCGGCGACGAGTTTTGGGAGCTGACCGCCCGCAACGGCGAAGGGCGCGCGATCCGCTTCATCGGCGTCGAGCGCAAATACTTGAATGAAAACGGGACCGAGCTTTCCATGCTCGTCCCGAAGCTTGACCTGAATTCGATCCCGGACGGCCTTTACCTGGCGATCGCCCCTAATATCAAGACGAACGAAGGGCGGCTTGTCTCCGTCCAGCCGGTCGCCGCGTTGCTCGAGATCCGCAACCATACCTTCAAACCGTTCCGGTTCCCGATCGTGCTCATACCCGACCAGGAATCGCCGGTCACCCCGAAGCCCGAAATCCCGCCCGAACCGCCGGCCGGCACGCCGATGCCCGGCGAATAACCGGCCACTGATTCTTGATTGGGATGGGCGCGTGCTGGCCGCGTCGTTCATTCAAAAAGCAGATATCGGCCATCAGAAATCAGTAATCGCCGTTCCTTCGTTCCCGGTCCGTCGCGCCCAGCGGAACTTCGCCGGAGAGCTGCGCGGGTTGTTTCGGACTTCCTCGGCGGAGGGCCGGATCGGTTCGTCCGAGACCGCCTCGAACACGCCGCCGCGGAGACCGTCGCGGAACGCGTGCTTGACCAGCCGATCCTCGACGCTGTGAAACGTCAGAATGCCTAGCCGCCCGCCCGGCTTCAGGGCATACGGCGCCGAGAGCAGGAACCGGTTCAGGTTCGCGATCTCGTCGTTGACGAGAATGCGCAGCGTCTGGAACGTCCGCGCCGCCGGATGCAGCTCGGTGTCGCGTCGGAGATTCTTCGGCGACAGGCCCTTCGCCGCGAGCACCACCTCCACGAGATCCAGCGTCCGCGCGATTCGGCGTTTCAGCCGTTCCGAGGCGATTCGTTCAGCAATCCGATCCGCGTCCGGCTCATCGGAAAGCTCGCGCAGCGCCGCGGCAAGTTCCTCGGGAGCAATCCTCGCCAGCAGGTCCGCCGCCGTCCGCCGCAGCCGGTCGTCCATGCGCATATCGAGCGGGCCGTCGCGCTTGTAGCTGAACCCGCGCGCCGAATCGTCCAACTGCATGGACGATACGCCCAGGTCCGCGAAGATGACATCGCACCCGTCGAAACCCTCCGACTTCAGCGCCTGCGCGACCTGTGCGAAATTCATCCGGCGCGCGCTCAGCCGGAAGTTCATCGCCTCGAGCCGGACACACGTCCGCTCGAGTTCCGGGCCGTCCACGTCCAGCCCGATGAGCCGCCCGGCCGGCCCGATGGGCTTGAGGAACTCCGCCGCGTGTCCGCCGTAGCCGAGCGTGCAGTCCACCACCACCTCGCCCGGCTGCGGGCGCAGGTATTCCATCACCTCGCGCAGGAGGACCGGCACGTGCGTCCCGGCCGGCGTGCGCCCCTGCGCGCGGACGTGCTCCTGCATCTGCGGAAATCGGTCCGGCTGACGCTCCTTGTACCGCTCCTCGAACCGCCGCGGGTGCGTTCCGAAATAGCGGACGCGCCGCCGACGCTCGCTGGGACCGCGCTGATCGTGTGCTTTATCGCTATCTTCAACCATGGTCGCTGGCGGATTGTGACTCCCGGTCGCTGCGATTGCAAGGCACGCGTCTGGATTTGACGGTCGCGCGACCGGCTGATAACATGGCACATTCGGAAAGTATGCAGGCGCGGCTGGTCCGGTCGGCGAAGCGCCAGACTGGGCCGGGAAAGGAGCCGCCGTGAGAGACAGTCGGATCGGGATCGGCGTCGTCGGGCTCGGCACCGTCGGCGGGTCCGTGGTTCGCGTGCTGAAGCGGAACCGCGCGCTCGTGCGCGAGCGTTGCGGCGTCGGCGTCGAAGTGCGGCGCGCGGTGGACCTGGATCGGAAGCGGTTGCGCGCCCTCGGGCTGCCGCCGAAATGCCTGGGCAGCGATTTCCGCGCCGTCCTCGCTGATCCGGACGTCCAGATCGTCGTCGAACTCATCGGCGGCGTCGGCGCGGCGCGCGAGGTGGTCCTCGGCGCCCTGCGCGCGGGCAAGCACGTCGTCACCGCCAACAAGGCGCTCCTGGCCGAGCACTGGCAGGAGATCTTCTCGCTCGCGCAGGAGCGGCGTTGCGCCGTCGGGTTCGAGGCGAGCGTCATGGCCGGCGTGCCGGTCATCCGCTCGATCGAGGAAGGCCTGGCGGGGAACGTCATCCCGTCGCTGCTCGGGATCCTGAACGGCACTTCGAACTTTATCCTGACCCGCATGGCGAGCCGCGGGATGGAGTTCAATCGCGCGCTCGGCGAGGCGCGCCGCAAGGGCCTGTGCGAGGCAAACGCGAGCCTGGACATTGACGGCCACGACGCGGCCCAGAAGCTCGCCATCCTCGGCTCGCTGGCGCTGGGCAAGTGGCTGCCGCCGGCGGAGGTGCATCGCGAAGGCATCGGCGGCATCGAGCGCGAGCACCTCGTCGAGGCGCAGGACCAATTCGGCTACGTCCTGCGCCCGCTGGCCATCTTCAAGCATGCCGGCGCCCGCGTCGAGGCGCGCGTCCATCCGACGTTCGTCCCCGAGTCCCATCCGCTCGCCTCGGTCGAGGAGGAGTTCAACGCCATCCTCATCACCGCGGAGACCGCCGGGTCCGTGCTGCTCGTCGGCAAGGGCGCCGGCGCGAAACCCGCGGCCTCCGGCGTGATCAGCGACGTGATCGGCCTGGCCCGCGCCATTCACCAGGGCGGCCATGAAGGAATGCTGGTGCCGCTGCGCCCCACGAAGCAGCGCGTGAGCGTCGCGCCGATCGAGGCGGTCGAGAGCAAATTCTACCTGCGCTTCTCGGTGATAGACCGGCCCGGCGTGCTCTCGTACATCACCGGCGTGCTGGGGAAGAACCAGGTTTCCATCGCGAGCTGCGACCAGCGCGGGCGGTCTGTACACGGCGCGGTGCCGGTCATCATCATCACGCACCGGGCGCGCGAAGGGGCCGTACGCAAAGCGCTGGCCGAGACCGATTCCGCCACGCGGATCGTGAAACGCGAGACCGTTGCGATCCGGATTGAGGAGTGATCATGGCGTTCTCCGGCGTCATTCAGCGATACCGCAGCTTCCTGCCCGTGAGCGACCGGACGCCGATCGTCACGCTCGGCGAGGGGTCCACGCCGCTCGTCCCGGCGCCCCGGCTGGCGCGCGAGATCGGCGGCGGACTGCGAATCTTCCTCAAGTACGAGGGGATGAACCCGACCGGCTCGTTCAAAGACCGCGGCATGACCATGGCGCTGTCGAAGGCGGTCGAGGAAGGCAGCCATGCAGTGGTCTGCGCTTCGACCGGCAACACGGCGGCCTCGGCGGCGGCGTACGCGGCGCGGGCGGGCGTCAGCGCGCTGGTCCTCCTCCCGGCTGGGAGCGTCGCGCTGGGGAAAGTCTCGCAGGCGCTCGCCTACGGCGCGAAAGTCCTCGCGGTGGACGGGAATTTCGACCAGGCGCTCCGCCTCGTTCGGGAATTGTGCGACCGGTTCCGCATCACGCTGGTCAATTCGATCAACCCGTACCGGATCGAGGGCCAGAAAACCGGCGCGTTCGAGATCGTGGACGAACTCGGCGCCGCGCCGGATTTCCACTGCATCCCAGTCGGCAACGCCGGGAACATCACCGCGTATTGGAAGGGATACAAGGAGTACCACGCCGCGCGGCGGTGCGGATTGCCGAAGATGCTCGGCTTCCAGGCCGAAGGCGCTGCTCCGATTGTGCGCGGGCATCCCATCGAGGACCCACAGACCATCGCGACGGCGATCAAGATCGGAAACCCCGCCAGCTGGAAGAGCGCCGAGGCCGCGCGAGACGAGTCCGGTGGGATCATTGACACGGTCACCGATGACGAGATCATCTCCGCCTATCGGATGCTCGGCCGCTTCGAGGGCGTCTTTGCCGAGCCGGCCTCCGCCGCGTCGGTGGCCGGACTGATCAAGTGTGCCCGCGGCGGCTTCTTCGCGGCCCGGCCGGAAGCGACGGTCGTCTGCATTCTGACGGGCCACGGCCTGAAGGACCCGGAACGCGCGATCAAGACCTCCGGCGAAATCCCGACCGTGCCGGCCACGCTCGACGCAGTGGTGAAAGGGGCCGGACTCCAGTGACGAACTCCGTCCAGGTGACAGTGCCGGCGACGGCGGCCAATCTCGGGCCCGGCTTCGACTGCCTGGGGCTCGCGGTGAACCTCTGCAACGACGTGATCCTGCAGACGGCGGGCGGGTTCCGGTCGTCCGGCGAGGCGAACGTCTGCGTGACCGTGAGCGGCCTGGGCGAGAAGTCGCTGCCCACCGGGCGCGGGAACTTGGTCGTCCGGGCGGCCGAGCGCGTCTTCGCGCAGGCGGGGCGCGTTCCGGACCGGCTGACCGTGCGGTTGATCAATCGAATTCCGCCGTGCAGCGGCATGGGCAGTTCCGCCGCCGCGATCGTCGGCGGCCTCGTGGGCGCCAACGAGCTGTGCCGCCGCCCGCTCAAGCCGGACCAGCTCCTGGCGCTGGCGGCCGAGTTGGAAGGCCATCCGGACAACGTCGCGCCGGCGCTCCTGGGCGGCTTCACCATCAGCGTGGTCGGCCAGGACGGCGTGGTCCGCGTCCTTCAGCCGCGCGTCCGCCGCGACCTCATCTGCGTCTTCTGCGTGCCGGACCCGATGCTCCCGACGAGACGGGCGCGCCGCGCGCTGCCGAAGAGCTATCGCCGCGCTGACGTCGTCTTTTCCCTCTCGCGGACCGCAATGCTGACCGCCCTGCTCCAGGGCGGCAGCACTGGGTTGCTGAAGATGGCGATGGAGGACCGTCTGCACCAGCCGTACCGGGCGAAGCTCGTCCCCGGAATGATGGAAGCCGTCGCGGCGGCCGTCAAAGCCGGGGCGCTCGGCGCGTGCCTGAGCGGGTCCGGGCCGACCGTTCTGGCGTTCGTGGACCATCACGGGAGCCCCGACCAGATCGGCGCGGCGCTCGAAAAGTCGTTCGCCACCGAGAAGATCCGCGCGGAGACGTTCGTCCTCAGCATCAGCAGCGTCGGCGCGCGCGCCAGGTTCCGCTGAAGTCTGCTGCGAGACACTTCAACACGGAGACGCGGAGAACGCCGAGAACGACACAGAGAGAAGTTCAGGCTTTGGGAATACTTGGAAAGGAACGCTCATGAAGAAGCAGAAGCCGGTCTCATCCTCCAAGGCGCAGGTGATCATCTTCAAGTTCGACGACGTCATCGCGGGATGGGAGAACAAGGGCGACGTGGTCCCGCCGCGCTGGCAGCGCATGACCGAATACATCGAGAAGAACCGCTTGAAGGCTTCGTCCGGCGTGATCTGCGAGTCGCTCGAGGGCGCCAACCCGGCCTACTTCGATTGGCTCAAGGAGCACCACAGGAAAGGCGCCATGGAGTTCTGGCACCACGGTTACCACATGCGCAACGCCGAGGAGAAGACCGGCGAGTTCGACCAGGGGACGTGGCAGGAACACAAAGCCATATTGGACCGCGGCGAGAGGCTCGCCAAGGAGAAGCTCGGTTTCGAGTTCGCCGCGTTCGGTCCGCACTGGAGTTCCACGACCGAGGCCACCGACCGGGCGCTCGAGGCCGTACCGCAGATCAAGGTCTGGCTTTACGGGCCCAAGAAGCCGAAGTATTTCACCCGCCTAAGCCTGCCGCGGGTGATGAGCGTGGAGAACCCGATCTTCGTCCCGGACTTCGAGAAGTTTCAGAAGACGTACAACGAACTCGCCGCCGATCTCCCGATGCTCGTCCTTCAGGGGCACCCGGATCAGTGGAAAGTCGAGACGAAGTGGGAAGGCTTCTTCAAGATCGTCGAGTTCCTCCGGTCCAGAGGCTGCGTCTTCATGACGCCGTCCGAATACCTGGCTCGCGTTTCCAAGAAGGGGAAATGAGGAACCGAGCCATGAAGAAGCGGAGGCCCGCCTCTCCGGCCCAGGCGCAGGTGATCATCTTCAAGTTCGACGACGTGATCGAACTGGGCGCGGACGCCGCCGGCCCCGTCTCGCCGCGATGGCGGCGGGTGACCGATTATATCGAGAGGAACCACCTGAAGGCATCCTCCGGCGTCATCTGCGATTCGCTCGAATGCGATCAGCCCGCTTACTTCAAATGGATCAAGGACCATCACAGGAAAGGCGCCATTGAATTCTGGCTCCACGGTTACCGGACGCATGCCCGGCATCCCGAGGACAAGACCGGCGAATTCGATCAGGGAACCTGGAAGGAGCACAAAGCCATATTGGAGCGGTGCGAGGAACTCGCGAGGAAGCAACTCGGCTTCGAGTTCGCCGCGTTCGGTCCGCACTGGAGTTCAACCACCGAGGCCACCGACCGCGCCCTCGAGGCCGTGTGCCCGATCAAAATCTGGCTCTGCGGTCCGAAGAAGCCGAAGCACTTCAGCCGCCTAAGCCTGCCGAGGGTGATCCGATTGGAAGATCCGATCTTCGTGCCGGACTTCAGGAAATTCGAGAGGGCCTACAACAAGCTCGCCGCCCATCTCGATGTGCTCGTCCTTCAGGGGCACCCGGACATGTGGAAAGTCGAGACAAAGTGGGAAGCCTTCGAGAAGATCGTCGAGTTCCTCAAGTCAAAGGGGTGCGTCTTCATGACGCCGTCGGAATACCTGGCGCGCGTTTCCAGGAAGAGGAAATGACGAACAGGTATTCCGGCCGTTGAAGAGGACGATCGCGGCGGACCCGCTCACCACGAATCTTTCCGTCCCGCGCCGGCCACGCCGGTAAGGTCCTCGTCTTCGGCGATGTAGAGGATGCGGCCGCAGGACTGGCAGTAGATCAGCTTGTCGCCGCCCATGAGCAGGCTGACGGTGTTGGCGGTGAGCGACATCCGGCAGCCGCTGCAGACGTAGTTGCGGCAGGCGGCCATCGC
>Ga0209415_10021113_pt1 | contig 10055 bp, 8 predicted proteins | sample PeaSoiSIISIP2007_FD_187696 | JGI IMG/M metagenome (GOLD analysis project Ga0209415, IMG submission 187696) | Peat soil microbial communities from Weissenstadt, Germany - SII-SIP-2007 (SPAdes) (version 2) | ecosystem: Environmental > Terrestrial > Soil > Wetlands > Peat | place: Germany... | reverse complement strand
CCCCACCCACAGGTTCCCCGCCGTGTCGAAGGTAATTCCCTCTGGTCCATTTAGAGTACCACCCCCATCCTCGGCGATTGTCACGACCGCGGATGGCGCTGAATTCCTTGCTAAAGCTCTGATCTGTGCCTGCGCGAATTCGACGATTGAATTGCTATTGAAGTTTGACTCCCACAAATTGCCGCTGCTGTCGAACGCGATCGTGGAAGACCCATCCAGGTCGTTGCTGCGGTTAATTCGATGTACACCGGCGGTCAACGTCCCTTGAAATTCCGATATAGTGGATGAATCCTCATTGGGCACCCACAGCGCAAATCCCGATGCCGCCGCCGCGCCGCGCGCGTCGAACAGCAGACCAATCAGCAAGGCCGCGCTGGTCAGGTTCCAAAGTCTTCCGTGAGGATGCCTCGCTTTCATTCGATCCTGATTCAACTAAATCTCCTTCGGGGTTACGAACCGCCTGTGACGATCGGTATTGTCGTCACGCACACCAAACTTCCCAGGCGCTATCCGGCAGACCGACATACGAATTATCGAAGCAGCTGTTTGATGCGCCCTCTCGCTCTCCCCATTCGTCAAACCACCAGGAGAGAGCGGCTCATCGACGGGTTAAGGGCAAACTGCGTGCCAGCTGAGCATTTACGTATAAATTGGGAAGTGATGGTTCTTTCCGTGTCGGCGGGTTCCGGTTATGGGTAAATTTTACGTAATCGATAAAAGATGTGCGGCCGGATACCTGTGCGCCACGGCGCTATAAATGTGCAGGGGTTTTTCCGGATCTGACAGAACGCCTTGGTAATCCACACGTATCGCATTGCTTCGTATGCAATCGCGTACGAAGCAATGCAGCACGTGCGGATCAATTCCACCCTACCCACCATCGCAAAAGGCGGGATCAGGATGCGACTTACATCAAGCCGGCTAAAATACGACTTCGATCAGGAGGTGGATCATCATCGCGAACATGATGAGCGCGCCGATCGTGAAGACGATCGTCCGCGCCGGCTGGATCCCATTGATAAAGGTGTAGGTGTGCGCAATCCGCATCGCCATGAACACCACGCAGTAGAAGGCGAACGCCTTGGCCGAGAGGCCGGCCGCCACGTAGATTCCCGCCAGAATCAGAAAGATGGGAATGTTTTCGAGGTCGTTGCGCCACGCCTTCGACGCCCGATCGACGATCGGCTCTTCTTGTGAGACTTCCGTGCCCTTGAAGAGCTTCGCATCTTCCGGCAGTACGAAATGTCCGGTGCTCACCCGGCCCCGCCCCTGGACCAGCGCGATCGCCGCCATCTTGAACTCCAGCACGACAGCGGTCAGCGCATACATCGGCAGCAGTTCCATCGATTGTTCCCTCCCATTCGCAAAGTAGGACTTGCGCAAACTACGACTGGCAGCGCCTGTCACCGATGTCAAACAGGAATCAACGCCTCGCAGCCCCTACCGGCCAAAATAGGCGCCGTATCGTCGCAGCGGAATCCGCGGGGTCCACAAGACTCCCCCATCCGAGGGCCGCGTTGTCTTTCACCCCCACCAATGCTACAGTCGTTTTCTAGTTAGCGTCGAGATGACGCTAAGCATGCGGACAGCGTTTCTTCCGATGCCAGGTCCGCGTGCTGAGCAGCCGGGAATAGCTAGTCGAATAGCTATTTGCGTCATGAATAGCCAGTTGAGGCAAATTGCCAAATAGTAAATCGATACTGCCGATTAGCAAATCGAGATTAGGCAGTTGAATCTGCGCCGAATAGTTAATCGGTGCGAATAGCTCTGGTAGTTATTCAATAGTCGTTCTTCAAAATGGATAACTAGAGGATTGCACGAGAATGGAAATGCAGGAATCGATTAGCGCGGTGGAGTTGGAGCGCAAGCTCGGTCCGCTCGATCATGAAACTTATACGGCGGCGTCGTGCGAGCGCTTTGCGGTTACGATTGCGGAAGTGAAGCGGCTCAAGCGCGACCGGCGCGCGGTGATCCTGGCGCATAACTATCAGCGGCCGGAGATCTTCGAGGTCGCGGACTATATCGGCGATTCGTTCGAATTGGCGAATCGCGCGCGCGACGTCAAGGACGCCGAAGTCATCGTCTTTTGCGGCGTCCATTTCATGGCCGAGACCGCGAAGGTCTTTAATCCTGAGCGCAAGGTGCTGATTCCCGATTTGCGCGCGGGCTGTTCGCTGGCCGAAAGCGTAACGGCCGAAGCGCTGGCCGATCGGCGCGACGAGTTGCTGCCGCTTTACCCAGATTTGAAGATCGTCTCGTACGTGAATTGTACGGCGGATGTGAAGGCGCTCTCGGATGCGTGCTGCACCTCGTCGAACGCGGCCAAGGTGGTCAACGCGATCGACTCGGAACATATTTTGTTCGTGCCCGATCAGAACCTGGCGAATTACGTGCAGACGCAGACCGCCAAGCAGATCATTTCGTGGGACGGCAACTGCTACGTGCATCATCAGATCACGCCCGACGAGATCAACAAGGTCAAAAGCGGAATTCCGGGGCTGGTGGTGATTGCGCATCCGGAGTGCCGCAAGGACGTGCTGGCGCTCGCCGACGCGGTGCTCTCGACCAGCGCGATGATGCGCTACGCGAAAGAAAGTTCAGCCGACAAGTTCCTAATCGTGACGGAATGCGGCTTATCCGATCGGCTGTTGCTGGAAGTGCCGGAAAAGCATTTCTACAAGGCCTGCAAGCTCTGCCGTTACATGAAGATGATCACGCTCGATGGCGCGCTCGATTCGCTCCAACACCTGCGCTACGAAATCGAGCTTCCGGAAGAGGTGCGCGAGGGTGCCAAGAACGCGCTGACGCGGATGCTCGAACTCGGCGTGTAAGTCACCGGGCGTTGCGGGTGAGCAATTGAACTGGTTGAACAATTGAACTCGGTGGATATCGCAGAGATGAATATCGCAGAGGAGGAGGAGAGCTTACCGAAGCGGGAGAGCGATCATGGCGGCGAGGCGAGCGCTGTCGTGCCCCACGAGACGGAGGTGGTGCGGCCGAAGGTCGCGGTCGATACGGCGCTGTTCGCGATGGAGGACGCGCGCTTGAAGTGCTACCTGGTGCAATTGCAGGCGGGGGCGCTGGCGAGCAAATGGGCCTTTCCGGGCGGGCTGGTGCGCGTGGGCGAGACCCTCGACGGCGCGGCGCGCCGCGAAATCGAAGACGCGGCCGGTCTGCGCGACATCTACCTCGAGCAGGTTTTCAGCTTCGGCGATCCGTCGCGCGATCCCGATGCGCATGTGGTGTCGGTCGCCTATATGGCATTGATCCCGGAGGCGGGCGCGGCGCGCCTGGGTTCGCGCAAGTACGCGGACGGGCAATGGTTCGAGGTGGCGCGACTGCCGGCGCTCGCCTATGATCATACGGAGCTTGCCGGGTACGCTCTGCAGCGGCTGCGCTCGCGGTTGAGATATATGGATATCGCGAGGAATCTCCTGCCTCCAACGTTTACCATGGGAGATCTCCAGGACATTTATCAATCGGTACTCGAACGTGGAATCGATCGGCGTAATTTCCGCCGCTGGATGCTGACGACCGACCTGCTCGAACGATTGCCGGGAAAGCGCCGCGGAGCCCATCGGCCGGCCACGATCTACGCCTTTCGCAAGCGCAACGAGGAAGCGTTCCGAATGCTATAGGTTGAAGCGAAGGATTATGGCGATGGCAAATGGATCGAAGAGCCGGACGCGCTGGATGATCGCGGTCGCGGCGATCGGAATAATCTTGATCGCGGGCGCCGGCGCGTGGCATATGCGGGCCGCCGCGGACGCGAGTGGTGGTGGCGTCAGCGCCAGTCTCACGCAGGACCCGGGCTTGTACCAAGGGGACACGCGGCAGGCCTATATCGTTGCGCGCGATCATCCTGAGTTGCTCGCGCAACTCGATTGTTATTGTGGTTGCGAACAGAACGAAGGCCACAAGAATCTGCTGGATTGTTTCCGCACCAATCATGGAGCGGGTTGCGATATCTGCGTGGGCGAGGCGGTTACGGCGGGGCAGATGCTGAGTCAGGGGACGCCGGTCGATCAGATTCGCGAAGCTCTGCGCGCGCGCTACGGCCACGGAGGATAGTGTGACCGGCCTGGTCTCCGGGTATATCGAGCATTTCACATACGCGGGCTTGTTCTGCGTGCTGCTCCTATGCGGACTGGGCCTGCCCTTGCCGGAGGATCTCGCGTTGCTGGCGGGCGGTTTTCTGGTGCATCGGGGAATCACCCAATTCCCGATGACGCTGGTGGTCTCCTTCCTCGGCGTGGTCGCGGGCGACAACTCGCTCTACTATATGGGGCGGCGTTTCGGCACCGGGTTGATTTCGTATTTCCTGATCGGACGGCCGTCGTCGCAGGTCCAGGTCGATCGACTCAGGGGCTACATGGATCGCCACGGCTCGCGGACGATCTTTTACGCGCGCTTTCTAGCCGGCCTGCGCGCGTTAATCTACCTGACTGCGGGATCGCTCGGCGTGAAGCCGGGGGTTTTCGTTTTCTACGATACGCTGGGCGCGTCGATCTCGGTGCCGATCGTGGTTTCGCTCGGCTATCTGTTCGGTCCGCAAATCGAATACGTGTTCCGCTATCTGGGCGGCTTCGAGCATCTGGTGTGGATGGTGGTGCTGGGGACGCTGCTGGTCTATGCGAGCCGTTCGCAGATCTTCGCGCGCCCGCGCGACGGCGATCCCACCTGACATTAGCGGAGCCGAAGGCATAGCGAGTAGTCCGTGAAATCAAGTCAAGCGTGAAACCAAGTCAAGACGGTTGGGCTGCTCGAACGAGTCGGCGAGGCGCGCGGGAATATTAAAAGACCAAATCCCCATTGGGGGCGCGCGCCCGCGGCGCTTCAATATGCGAATTGAGTTTCCGATTCTCAGTCTGAAGGCCAAGCTGATCGGGCTGATCGTGGCGCTGCTGGCGCTGACGCTCGGCGCCGAGATGATGGTGAGCCTGAAGGCCGAGGAAGTGATCGTCAAGACCACGCAGAACAAGGTCAAGGACCTCGCGAGCGTGATCCAGATCAGCGTGCAGGAGCTGACTTCGGTGGCGGCGACCGATCGCGACCGGCTCCAGAATTACGTCGCGCGGCTGCATACGCGGGGCCTGGAAGTATCGATCGCGTCGAACCAGGATTTGATCATCAACAGCTCCAATCCGAAGCTGATCGGCGCGGCGCTGAATCCTGAAATGGTGCGCGCGTTGTTGGCGACGCGGGTGGGAACGTCGCGCGATCCGGTGGCGGTGCCGGCGTCGATGCTCGGGCTGGCCGACCCGGAGAGCACGGTTTACTTTATTCCGGTCGAGGTCGAGGACCATCTGCTGGGGTACGTCGAGGTCAGCGCGAACTTCAGCGATTTTGATCAGCCGTTGCGTGACTATCGGCTGCGCTTGCTGTCGTTGGGCGTGGCGATTTTCGCGCTGGGGCTGGTCTTCGCGTACATTATAGCAGAGCGCTATGTAGAGCCGATTCACGCGGTGGCCGCTGCCGCGGGGAATATCGCGGCGCGCGGACTGGAGCCAGTGCCGGAGGTACGCCGGCGCGACGAGATCGGCCTGCTGACCCGAAGTTTCAACGACATGGTCTCGCAACTGCGCCGCGCGCGCGAGCGTGAGCAGGAGCTGAATCAGCTCGAACGCTTTACCGCGCTGGGCCAGTTGGCGGGCGCGCTCGCCCACGAGATCAAGAATCCGCTCAACTTCATCAGCCTGGCGCTCGACCAATTGCGCACGCGCTACGGGCCGCAATTGACGCGCGGCCGCGAAGAATTCATGCGCCAACTGGTGATCATGAAGGACGAGGTGCGGCGGCTCTCGGAGATGGTGCAGACCTTTCTTCATTACGGGCAGCCGATCGAAATCCATCCGGCGCCGACGGACCTCCGCGCGCTGGTCGGGGGCGTGCTGGCGCTGTCGGAATCGAAGATGAAGAGCCAGTCGATCGAGGTGACGGAGGAGGGAATGGAAGTGCCGGCGGTGCTCAGCGTGGACGCGGAGAAGGTGCGCACCTGCTTCGTCAACGTGGTCGGCAATGCGACCCAGGCGATGCCCGACGGCGGCGCGCTGCGGATCAAGTTCGCGCAGGACAATGGTAATTTCGTGGTGCGGTTTTCGGACACCGGCAAAGGGATCGATCCGCAGGTCGCGGAGCATCTCTTTGAGCCGTTCTTTACAACCAAGCGCGAGGGGATTGGGCTGGGCCTGTTTTTTTCGAAAGCGATCGTCGAGAAACATGGCGGGACGATTACGATAGGTCCGAGTGAGGTACCGCCAGGCACCACCGTAACTTTTACGTTTCCGATCGGCGGGGTACATAAACAGTGATGAGCCAGGCCTCCGTACTGGTGGTCGAAGACAACGACCTCGAACGGCAAATAACCGCCGACACGCTGCGCGACGAGGGTTTCGCGGTCGAGGAGGCGCCGATCGGCAAGCGCGCGCTGGAGCTGCTCGCATTGTCGCGCTTCGACGTCGTGCTGACCGACCTGATGATGCCCGGGATGTCGGGCGAAGAGCTGCTGGCCAAGGTCAAGCTGCAATACCCGGCGACGCAAGTGGTGGTGCTGACGGCGCATGGCACGATCGATAGCGCAGTGCAGGCGATGAAGAACGGCGCCTTCTACTACTTGACCAAGCCCACCGATCGCGAGGCGTTGGTGATGACCGTCGGCAAGGCCTCCGAGCTTTCCAATCTGCAGCAGGAGAACCAGCTGCTTCGCACGCAGATGGCGGGCAAGCTGCAGATCGAGGGGATCATCGGGCAGGACCCGGCGATCCAGGAAGTGATCAAGATTATGCGCAAGGTCGCGCCGTCGAACACGACGGTGCTGATCCAGGGCGAGAGCGGAACCGGCAAGGAGGTCGTCGCGCGCGGGATCCATCGGTTGTCGCCGCGCGGGCCGCGCCCGTTCGTGGCGATCAACTGCTCGGCGATCCCGGACAATCTGATCGAGAACGAACTCTTCGGCCATGAGCGCGGCGCCTTCACCGGCGCGACCGAACGCAAGATTGGACTGTTCGAGAGCGCCGACAAATCGACGCTGTTTCTCGACGAGATCGGCGACCTTGGTTCAGGGGTGCAGGCGAAGATTTTGCGCGTCCTGCAGGAGCGCGAGGTGCGGCGCGTCGGGGGCAACGAATCGTTCAAGGTGGACGTGCGGCTGCTGGCGGCGACCAATCACAATTTGGCTGAGGAGGTCGCCGAGGAGCGTTTTCGCGAGGACCTCTATTACCGCGTCAACGTCGTGACGATCACGCTGCCGCCCCTGCGCGATCGGCGATCGGATATTCCGCTGCTCGCGAACCATACGCTGGCCCGCTTCAGCCATCTGGCGGAGGGGCGGGTCAAGGAGATCGGGCGCGAGGCGATGGAACGGCTCATCGATTATTCGTGGCCGGGCAACGTGCGGCAATTGGAGTCGGCGATCGAGCGCGCGATTCTGCTCTGCGAGACCGACGCGATCACACCGCGCGATTTGCCGCAGGAGGTGCTGGCGCGCAAGAGCGCCGGCCGGATCGAGCGCTCGCGGGGCGGCGACCGTTTCGAGATTCCGTCGGAAGGCATCAACTTCGAACATCTCGAGCGCGACATCATTTTGCAGGCGATGGAAAAGGCCGAATGGGTGATCGCGAAGGCGGCGAAGATGCTCGGCATGAGCTATCGCACGCTGCAATACCGGCTCGACAAGTTCGGCATCAAGAAACCGGACGGCAAAGGCGGCGCGGCACCGATGGAGGCGTGACGCGTCGCGATCGGCGGGCGAGCGCCGGCGCGTCGCGGCAAAATCGTCAGTATAAATCTTGGCCGGTTTCTGTTTTACTGGATGGGATATAATGCCTCGCGGAAGGTTGAAGGGGCGGTGCAGCGCGCACGCCAGAGTGTCGACGGCAGGCATAATCGCTTAATTTGGTGACGAAAAGCGTGAATTTCGAGCGCTGAGTATCGTCTGAAAGCTAGGACGTTTCGCTGAGGCTGCCGCATCCGCGGGGGTCCGGCGTGACCAGGAGGATTGCATGGGTAAGACGGTCGCCGCCATCGTGGGTGGCGTGGGTTTGGGAATTCTGATTGCGTTCGCCAACGCGGGCGCGTTTCCATTTTGGGGCTCGGACGACGCTCACGCGCAGGGCAAACCGACGCCGATACAGGCCGCGCCGGCCACGGAGAATCATCAGCCGGCGCCCGCCAATGCGCCGGAGCCCAACGAGAAAATTGTCGGACTGCCATCGTTGGCGCCGCTGGTCAAGCGGGTGATGCCGACGGTGGTGAACGTCGCCGTCGTACAGGAGGTCAAGGCCGGCTTTCCGAGCGGCGGGCCGGACAGCGGCGACGAGGGCGGTGCCGATCAGGGCGATCAAGGCGGTCCCGGTGCGGGGCCAGGCGATCAAGGCGGACCGGGCGGAAGTCCCTTCGGACCGAATAGCCCGTTCAGTGGTGGCAATGTCGGCGGCGATCCGTTCGAACAGTTCCGTCATTTCTTCGGCCAGATGCCGCATCAGTTCAAACAGCGCGGACTGGGCTCAGGGGTGATCGTGTCATCCGACGGATACATCCTGACCAACAATCACGTCGTCGGTCATGCCGACGAAATCCATGTGACGCTACTCGACAAGCGCGAGTTCACCGCCAAGGTGATCGGCAAGGATCCGAAGACCGACCTTGCGCTAATCAAGATCGATACGAAGCAGCCGTTGCCCTCGGCATCGCTCGGCGATTCCGAGCAGACCGAGGTGGGCGACTGGGTGGTGGCAATCGGCTCTCCGTTCGGCTTCAACCTGACGGTTACGTCGGGCATCGTCAGCGCCAAGGGGCGGGCGCTCGGTGGCAATTATGACAACTTTATTCAGACCGACGCCTCGATTAATCCGGGTAATTCCGGCGGACCGCTGTTCAACACCGACGGCCAGGTAATCGGAATCAACACCGCGATTTATAGCAGCACGGGCAGCAACGCGGGTATCGGCTTCGCGATTCCAATCGATATCGCAAAGAGCGTGATGGAACAACTGAAGGATCGCGGCCGGGTGGTGCGCGGATGGATCGGCGTCGAGATTCAGGAAGTGACGCCGGCGCTGGCGAAGTCGTTCGGGCTGGCGGCGCCGACCGGTGCGCTGGTCGCGGGCGTGCAGAAAGATGGACCGGCGGGCAAGGCCGGGGTTCAACGCGGCGACATCATTATCAAGTTCAACGGCGAGACCGTGCACGACGAGCACGAGTTGCCGGAGATGGTGGCGTCGACGTCTCTGAAGAAGTCAGTGCCGATCGAGGTGATTCGCGGCGACAAGCACGTGACCTTGAGCGCAACCATCGAGGAGCTCAAGGATGAGCAGATCGCGAGCGCGAAGGACAGTGAGGCGCCGGGCACCAGCTGGGGCATGCAGGTGCAGGACATCACGCCGGAAATCGCGGCGCAGTTGCATTCGCCGAACGCCAAGGGCGTGGTGATTCGTAACGTGCGGCCGGACTCGTCCGCGGCCGAAGCGGGTCTCCAGGCGGGCGACATGGTGCTGGAGATCGACCATAAGAAGGTGGGCTCGGCGGACGACTTCGCGTCGATGGCGAAGGCGGCGCAGAAAGATAAGAAGTCGGCGTTGTTGCTCGTCCAGCGCGGGAGTTCGACGCTCTATACGGTGATTAATCCGGAAGGCTGACGACGTCGGGCGCTCCGGAGATGGAAGGTGCACGGGCGGTGGCCGAAGCGGCTGCCGCCCGTGTCGCGTTAGCAGGACCGGTCGGCGGCTGGGATCGGCCCAAGCCATTGCATCGCGAAGAACCGGCGGCACAGACTGCACCATGGCTCGCAGACGCAGTCCCGCCAGCGGAAACCGACCACCATCGCGACTTCGTGGAGTTCCACGCAAATCAAAACTGTCGATGCGACGGAGTCGTGGAAACTCCGGGAGCCGTCCGAACCGGATGATCGTCATCGTAATCCTCGTGTTGATCGCCGGCTTATTGCTGAAGCGGGCAGGCATGTCCCCGCGTCCACACAACGCTCGTGTTCCCCTATCGGCAGTGCCGCGCGGCTGATTGACCATTTGCAGTAGCTAATCACGATCCGCGCAGGGGCG
>Ga0209415_10021111_pt1 | contig 10055 bp, 9 predicted proteins | sample PeaSoiSIISIP2007_FD_187696 | JGI IMG/M metagenome (GOLD analysis project Ga0209415, IMG submission 187696) | Peat soil microbial communities from Weissenstadt, Germany - SII-SIP-2007 (SPAdes) (version 2) | ecosystem: Environmental > Terrestrial > Soil > Wetlands > Peat | place: Germany... | reverse complement strand
TGCCAGGGCGACGTGCGCAACGGCACGCTCGAAGGCATCGAATTGAAGACGCCCGTTCTGATCGAGGAGCGCGTGCTGCGCAGGGATTCCGGCGGCGCCGGCAAATTCCGCGGCGGGCTCGGCATCGATCTGCGCGTGCGCAACCTGGTCGAGGGGCGGTGGAACCTGGGCGGGAGGAGCCGCGAGAGTTCGCCCCCCTGGGGCATCCACAAGGGCAAACCGGGCGATAGCGCTTGCTACTTGCTGAAGAGTCCAGGCGAGAACGCTTTCGCCGAGAAGAACGCCTATCGCCATCCGGTGCCATCGGATTCCGAGGTGATCGTGCGCACCGGCGGCGGCGGCGGCTGGGGCGACCCCTTGGACCGCGATCCTCAATCCGTGCGCTGGGACGTGATCGAGGGCTATGTCAGCCCGGACGCGGCGCTCGCCGAGTATGGCGTGGTGCTCGATGCCAAGGATTTTGCCGTCGACGCCGCCGCCACCGAGCGCACGCGCGCCGAGCGCAAGGCGCGCGCGCAGGCCGCGGAGTAGGGAGAACGCGATGGATCGCAACGGACGGCTGGAGCGGGTGCTGCGCCGCATGGCGGTGGAGGGCGCCGACACGCTGGTCGAGTACACCTACCCGTACGGCAAGACGCAAGTCGCGCAGGAGACCGACACGATCGTCACGCGCACGAAGGCGTTCCGCTCCGGGGTGGTCAGGGTCGCCAACGGCGAGCACGCGCGCCCGCCGTGGGCGTTCACATTCTCAGCGCACTTCACCGGCCTGCAAGCGGCGCCCCCGACACCGAAGGTGACGGTCTGCACGTAACGCGGAGGCGGCGGTCGCGCAGGCTCGCGGCCTCTACGCGACACCGGTCTGGAGTACCGGTGTCGGCTCGTTCAGGTCGAGGAGGTATCCGTCGCCGAGTTGCCCGTAGACGTCGCTGCCCCATGCCCAGAGCTGCCCGCGCTTGTCGAGCACGTAGGCCATGTCGCCGCCGCCGACGACCTTCACGACACCGCTCAGCTTGAGCACCTGCGTCGGCACAGCGCGGTTTGAGCCGCTGCCGTCGCCGAGCTCTCCGTCGACGCCGCGGCCCCACGCCCAAACGGTGCCATTACGCAGCAAGGCATAGCCGCCGTAGGAGCCGGCGGAGATCGCGACGACGTGCTCGAGACCGCTCACGTGCACCGGAGCGCCCGCGATCGAGCGTCCCACGTGGCTGCCCAGCTCGCCGAAGCTGTCGTCGCCCCATGCCCAGACGGTTCCGTCACTGCGCAACGCGTAGGCCGTGAACCCACCTGCCGCGATCGCCACCACGCTGCGCAGGCCGCGCACCTTCACCGGGACCTTGGTCGCCGGGCACGAGCCATGATGCGCAACGCTGCAGCCGTCACCGAGCGCTCCGAGGATGCCTGCACCCCAAGCCCACACCGTGCCGTCCCGGCGCAGGGCGTAGCCGTCGCTGGCGCCTGCGGCGACCGCCACGGCGTCGGAGAGCCGTTGCACTGGGCGCGGGGTGCCGCGCGCCGTGTCGCCGCCTGCGCTGCCCAGCTGACCCCAGCCGTCGTCGCCCCACGCCCACACCGTGCCGCTCGCTCGCAGCGCATAAGCCGAGAACCCGCCCGCTGCGACCGCGATGATCGCACTGGGGACGCGGACTCGCACGGGCGTCTCCCGCGGGGTAACGCCGGCATCCCCGAGCTCGTCCTGGCTGTCATCGCCCCACGCCCACACCGCGCCGTCACGCTCCAGGGCATACGCCGTGTTCTCGCCGCCGGTGACGGCGACGACGTCGGCGAGTCCAGGAACCTCGACGGGCCTGGTGCTCAACTGCCACGCTCCTGCCGTTCCGATCTGGCCCTCGAGGTCGTCTCCCCACGCCCACACGCGTCCGTTGGTGAGCAGCTCGTAACCGGCGAAACCACCGCCCGCGATGGCTGCCACCGCCGGCTCGGCGGCAGCCGAAACCGCGCCGGCGCTAGCGGCGAGGGGCCGGCCCGTGCGCGCCGATGAGCCACGATCTGCCGACTGGCCGGCAGCGACAGACAGGCCACCAGCGACCGGCGCACCAGCCGCCGTCGAGCCATCGGCAACGCCGGCAGCCAGCACGGCGCACAGGCCGCAACCGATCAGCCACCGCTGCCAGGCAGCAGGCACCACCCAAGGCTACCTCGGGGCGGAGCTCGGCGGGATCGAAGGTCAGCGTCCGCAGACGAGTCACCGCAGTGGCGGCAAGCGGGCCTGGTGCCGCGCTCAAAGTATCGCGATCTCACCGGCCAGAGCGAACGGCCGGACCAACCCCAGGCTGTCGCCGCTCCAAAAACGCCCCGGGTCATACCAGCTTGCCGGTCGACGACTCGGGAGCAGGCCCATGTGCTGGTAGGTGGTGGCGACCAGCTCCGCACAGTAGATCGTCTCCAGTGACGACGTGCGACGCAAGCGGCCCTTGGCCCACTGCCTGATGAGTCCGGGGATCGTGGGAAACGCCCGGCCGTCGAAACGGTCGATGATTTCCATGAGCCGGTCCTCGTGGTGACGTTCGATCGTGCCCTCGAGCTGGCGCACCCAGGCCCGTTGGCTGTAGCGCTCGTTCCATGTCGTGACGGCTTCGCGAAGGTGGTGCAGCTGAACGCCGCGTTGACGCTGCCCGGTCCACACGTCCGGAAGCGAGCGACCGAGCTCGGCGTGCCACAGCAGCGGAGGCAGGTCGTCGATGGCGACGACCATGCCAACATGATTGACCGGACTGTTGGTGACGGCGCGGATCGCGAAGTCTGCGGCCGATCTGCCGCGAAACAGCCAGATGTCGCCGGTAGAGGCGATCGCGACGGCTTCGTCGAGCGTCAGGGTCGGGTTGTTCACTGCGCGGTAACCTACGCGACCGATGCGCCCACGGTGGAAGCTCATCGGTCTCGCGGGTATCGCGAGTGTGGCGGCCACCGGCGTCGTCATCGCTCGCACGCGCCGTGCGCAGCGGGACTACGACCCCGACGAGCTGCGCGAGCGGCTCCACAGCCGGCTAGCCGAGGCCTCCACGAGCGGCAGTGGCTCAGCTGCGGAGATGGGCGACCCCGCGGCAGAGCGCCCGTGATCGCGAATACGCAGCGCAGGTCCGCGGCCCACCGCCTGTCGCTTCGACGACGGCGAGGCTACGGCTGTACCCGATAGAGCGTCGTCCCCGGGTCACAGCCGGGGTCAGAAGTGGAACGCTCCACCGACGAACGCCAGCGCGCCTGCGCCGACGGCATGCGTCCTCTTCCCGGCGTTGGCGGCGAGCTTCGCCGCGCCGTCGGGCGCAGGGTCGCCGATCGTAAGGCCTGCTTTATGAGGCCTTACGCGCATATCGTGCGCTAAAGCTTCGATTGCGAGGCCTTACGCGTGCGTCGCCCCTCCGTGTCGCACGTTCGCGGATAAGACGAACGCACCACGCCGAAATCGACACCCGACCTCAGCGCTTCGCGCGCTTGGCCGCGTGAGCCGGGTCGCCGCAGTTCAGCGTCGCCGGCTGCTTGGCAGATCGGCGTCGGCGCGCTCGATCAGGTCTCGCACGGTGTCCTCCGACGCGAGCGCGGCGAAGCCGACCTTGATCTCACACGGATCCGGGTCCTCCGCCAGCGCAGCCTGCACCGAACCGAAGCGCTGACGGGCATCGTCGATCGTCGCGCCTGACATCGCGCACAGGAACTCGTCGCCGCCTTGGCGGACGATGAGGTCGTAGGAGCGCAGATGACCGCGGATCCCGCGGACCGCGTGCTGGAGCAGCGCGTCGCCTGCCGAGTGACCGCCGGCGTCGTTGACCGCCTTCAGCCCTACGACGTCGACGTAGGCGACGACGAGCCGCCCCGTCGTCCTGCGGGCGCGATCGATCTCGTGGTCGAGGTCCAGCAGCCCCGCCGCGCGCGTACGGGCCCCGGTGAGCTGGTCGGTCTCGGCGATCGCGAGCGCTTGCAGCAGCGCGTCGCGGTCCGCCTGCGCCTGCGCCCGATCGCGCGCCGCCTGCTCGCGATCGCGCGCGGCCTGCTGGCGGTCCGCCGCGGCGCGGGCGCGAATCTCAGCTGCCGTGACGCGGTCGGCGGCGGCCCTGCGGCGCTTCTCCGCCGCGCGGTGCAGGAGCCGTGCGGCCTTGGCGCTGCCGCGGTCGGCGTCGCGCTCCGCCAGTTCGCGATCGCGCTGCGCGGCGGCCGCGTCGCGCGCCGCTGCCGCAAGGTCGCGAGCTCGCGCAACTGCGTCACGAGCAGCCGCGGTATCGACACGTTCCGCGGCGATCTCGTGGCGTCGCTCGGCGCTGCGGTCGCGAAGCTCGCGCGTGAGCTCATGCTCGACCGGGTCGCCGCCACCGGCGAGATCGCGATCGCTCGCAGCCTGGTCGCTGTCGCTCGCAGCCTGGTCGCTGTCGGCAGCGGTCTGATCGCTCTCGGCGGTTGTCTGGTCGCTGTCGGCAGCGGTCTGGTCGGCGTCAGCGAGCGTCTGGTCGTTCTCGGGCGCCCCCGGAGAAACGACAACGCTCTCCGGCTCCTCGTCGCTCACCCCGTCCCTGGGATCGCTGTTCCGATCACCTGACTGCAGGCCGGCCACGACGGACCTCCATGGCTAGCGCCGGGTCTCGATGAGCACGTGGCTAGCCGATTTGACCATCCCGCTTATAACACGCTTCGGCGTCGGCGGCGGGGGCCGCCGCGCGCAAATTCCGCGTAGTTGTGGCGGGCGCTCGACCGGCGCCGTCGCCGTCACTCCTCGTGATCGCCGTTCCCGCGCAGCCAGTCGCTGACCTGCTTGCCGACGTCGTTGATCGACTCCCCCGCGTCACGGAAGACGTTCTTGAAGCGCTCGGCGTAGTGCGCGACCGCGTCGCCCGCCTCGGCGCGCGGGCGCGCCGGCTCATCGCGGTTCACGTAGGAGCCGGCGACGATCCGGTCGTAGTCGCCGCTGCCGACCCATTCCATCAGCTCGTGGATCCGGCGCACGGGCATCGGGTGCGTCACGTTGAGGTCGAGCAGCAGCCGTGAAAGGCGCTCGAGGCCACTCCCCTTCTCGCGATACTCGAGACCCTGCCGCATGAACACGTCGAGGTCCAGACGCTTGGCCTCCGCGCCGGCGGCGATCACCATCAGCACGCGGCAGACCGTCAGCGGGTCGCGGGTCACAAGCGCCGCCGCGCGGTCGCAGCTCAGCTCGGCCGAGCGATACCACTCCATCAGCGCGGCGCGCAGGGGCATCAGCGGCAGCGGGATCCCCGGCAGCCGGCTCAGGCTGGTGAGGATCGTCAGCGCAGTCCCGTAGAGCACGTGATCGGACAGCACGTGTCCCGCCTCGTGGGCAAAGACCGCGTACAGCTGCTCCTCGTTGAGCAGCTTCACGAGCCCCGATTGCAGCACCAGGATCGGCCGCCCGGCGCCGATCGTCGACGCGTTGGCCACCGGGAACTGCGTCAGGTAGAGATCGGGCAGCGGCTCGAGGTCGAGCGTCTTGAAGGCACGGGCGTGCAGCCGCCAGACGTTCGGTAGCTGATCCTCGCCGAGTCGCACCGACGAGCCGAGGTAGGCCTGGCGCAGGGCCCGCTCGTAACCGAGCTCGATCAGCTTGCGCACAACGCGATCGAGGTAGGGGATCGACTGCAGCGAGGCGGTCGCCGCGCGGTCAGCCGGGTGCTGGTAGGCCTTCGATGAGATGCCCTTCAGCTGGTAGCCCTCGACAGGCAGCGTCATCGTCGCTCCTCACGTTCATGCGAATGTCCCACAAACGGTAGCGGCGCGCATGATTCGGTGCAGCAAGCGGGCCTTCGTGACCGCTAACGGCGCGCGCCGATCGCCCGTCCGAGCAACGCGAAGCAGACAGTCAACGCGAGCGCCTCGAAGATGCCGCGCTGCACGCCCTCGGCGAGTGAGTGCTCGGCGTGCCATTCCGCCAGCGTGACGAGCCCCCCGGTCCCCAGCGCCGCGAGCAGACACAGCCGCAGCGGGTGGGCGCGCAGGCCGCGCAGCGGCGGGATGTCGTCGAACAGGTCACCGGGCGGCCCGGACGCGAGTGCCAGGGTGCTCGAGCTGCGTGCGAGGGCTTGCCGCGCCGCCACCAAGGCAGCCGCCGCACCGGCGGCCAGCGTGCCGCTGAGGACCAGCCACCAGACCGGCAGCACGCTGCTGAAGTTCACCACGTAGCCCAGGAGTCCGGCCGTCGTGACAAGCCCGGCCGACAGCCCGATGCTGCAGCGGCGGCGCAGCAGCGCGATCTCGGCAGCCGGGAGGACCGCCTCGCGGCGGCGACAAACGGCGCGCCAGGCGGCGAGTGAGCCGGCGACCAGCGCGACCTGCGAGCCGAGCACGACCGCGGCGATCGCGATCAGCGCGAGCGCGGCGCTGTAGCCGTGGTTGAAGCCGGGATAGCCGACCCGGCCGAGGGTCACCTGCTCGACGACCAGCGCGATCGCGGCGCAGCTGAGCGCGGCGAAGACCCCCAGCGCGCCGCCTCGCGCGTCGTCCGCGGCCAGCTCGTCGGCGTACTGGCCGGCGATCTCGCGCGCCGCGCCGAGCCGCGTCAATGCGATCCGCGTCGAGGAGCCCTGTTCGCAGGCGAGGTGGTCGGCGAACTCCGCGACCAGCCGCTCGCGCGCCGCGGGCCGGATCCCGCGTGCCGTCAGCTCGTCCTCGAACTCGCTCAGCCAGCTCATGTCAGCACCGCCTCGACCGCCGTGGCGAACAGCCGCCACTCGCGGCGGCGCTCGGTCAACGCCTTCTCGCCCGAGCGCGTCAGCCGGTAGGTGCGCCGCCGGCGTCCGGCCTGCGTGGACCATTCGCTTGCGATCAACCCCGCGCGCTCGAGCCGGTGCAGCGCCGGATACAGCGTGCCCTCAGGCAGGTCGAAGGCCCCGTCGCTGCGTGCACGCAGTGTCTGGGCGATCGCGTAGCCGTGCGCCGGCCCGGCCTGCAGCGTGGCGAGCATCAGACCGTCGAGATGGCCCTTCAGGGCTTCGGATCTCACACCGAGGAACGCTATACATCGCGTTACGATGTGTCAAGCGACGCCCGCGGCACTGCGGATCGCCTGCGCGGTGGCCTGCGGATCGGCGACGGTCACGACGAGGCGCGAGTACGGGGCGTCGCCGTCGAAATCGACGCGCAACCCCGGTCGCCGCCCGCCGTGGATCAGCGCCAGATCCTTGCCGCCCGGGAAGCGGCGCGTCCCGTAGGCGATCACGTACGGCAGGCCGGTCCCCGGCGCTCGTACCCCGCGCAGCGCGGCCCACGCGTTCGGCTCGACGACCACCGCGCTCACGCTCGAGAGCGCGAAGCGCGGATCCCCGGCGCGAAACGCCGCCAGCTTCTCCAGCGGCGAGAGATGAACGACCAGCTCGAGCCCGTCGATTGCGACCGTCGGCACCGTCGCCCAAGCTACATGCCGGCACGCACGCGCGCAACGGGATCGCCGTCAGCGGCGGCTGAGCTTCTTTCCCGGGTTCAGGATCCCGCGCGGATCGAAGGTCCGTTTGATTGCGTCATGCAGATCCAGCGCCGCGGGCGCCCACTGTCGCGCCAGCTGACCGCCCTTGACCCAGCCCATGCCGTGTTCGCCGGTCACCGACCCGCCGAGTGAGACGGCAAGCGCGAACAGCTCCTCGGCGGCCGCCCGCGAGCGCTCGAGCGCGGCGCTGTCACCCGGAGCCACCAGGAACGTGCTGTGTACGTTCCCGTCCCCGGCGTGACCCCAGCTGCACGCCTCGAGGCCGTAGCGTTCACCGATCTCGAGCGTCGCCACGACCGCCTCGGCAAGCCGCTCGAACGGGACCACGATGTCCTCGCTGATCTTGCCCCCCAGCCGCGCACGAACGGCGAGCGAGACGCCGTCGCGCCAGCGCCACAGCGCCTCGACCTCCGCCCGCTCGCGCCGTGTCGTGACCGCGCAGGCGCCGTCGGCGAGCGCCGCGGCGACCTCGTCGGCGAGCCGTGCCGCCTCCGCAACCGACCCGTCGGCCTCCGCGATCACCATGAACGCGCCCTCGTCGGGCAGCGCCCCCGGGTAGCCGTGCGCCGCGAGTGCGACCGTCCGCATGTCGAGGTACTCGAGCGCCGCCACGGCCAGCCCGCTCCCGATCACGCGTTCGATCGCTGCAGCGCCCGCGGCGGTATCGGCGTAGAGCCCGACCACGGGCAGCGCGGCGTCCGGAGCGGGGACGAGCCGCAGCCACGCCGCGGTGATGATCGCGAGCGTCCCCTCCGAGCCGACGAGCAGGCCGCGCAGGTCATAGCCGGCGACGTCCTTGCGCACCGCACCGCCGAGCGAGATCAGCTCGCCGCTGGCCAGCACCGCCTCGAGGCCGGTGACCCAGGCCCCGGTCGAGCCGTACTTGAAGGCGTGCGGTCCGCCGGCGTTGGTGGCGATGTTGCCGCCGATCTGGGACTGCTCGGCGGCGCCCGGGTCCGGCGGGAACAGCAGCCCGTTCTCGCGCGCCAACCGCCGCACGTGGGCGGTGCTCAGGCCGGCCTCGACGCACATTCGCCAGCGCAGCGGCTCGAGCGCGCGCACGCGCGTCATCCGCTCGAGGCTCAGCAGGACGCCGCCGGCGAGCGGCACGGCGCCGCCGGCGAGGCCGGTCCCCCCGCCGCGCGCCGTGACCGGCACGTCGCGCTCGTTGCACCAGGCGAGGACTCGCGCGACCTCGACCGCGCTGCGCGGCATCACGAACGCGTCCGCGCGGGCGGCGATTCCGCGGGTTTCGGTGCTGTCTTGGAGCTCCGAGGCCGTCGGCGTTCTGACACTGTCGGCGTCGAGCAGGTCCGCCAGCGCGACCGTCAGCGACTGCATGCCCGCCGGCCCGGGCGCTGACCCACTGGTGGGCCTTCCCGAAACGTTCCACCGTCGGAGTCGGCGTCTGGACGACGCCTGGCGGCGTCCTCACTCACGGCAAGGCAACCAGCCTTGCCCGCTCCGTGCGTCGCGGCCAGACGACGCCAGCCACTCGCCGCCTCCGGCACAACGTTCCGAGAAGGCCCACTAGCCGAAGAAGATCGAGGCGACTTCGAACAGCCGCGGATCGAGCAACCTGGGCTGCTGCAGCGCCTCGCTGAACGGCAACAGCACGATCTCATCGGCCTGCAGCGCGACCATCTCGCCGTAGCGCCGCTCGCTCACCGCGTTCATCGCCGCGACGCCGAAGCGGGTGCCGAGCACGCGGTCGAACGCTGTCGGCGTACCGCCGCGCTGGACGTGTCCGAGGATCGTGTAGCGCGTCTCGTAGCCGGTGCGCTTCTCGATCTCGGCGCTCAGGGCGACGGCGACGCCGCCCAGCCGAGCGTGGCCGAACGCATCCGTCGGCCCGGCGTCCGCGACGGCTGCGCCGTCCCGGGGCTTCGCGCCCTCCGCGACGACGACGATCGAGTAGGTCGTGCCGTTGGCGTGGCGCTCCCGCACCAGGTCGCAGACGGCGTCGACGTCATAGGGCCACTCGGGCACGAGGACCGCGTCGCCGCCGGCCGCGATGCCGGCGTAGGTCGCGATCCAGCCCGCCTCGCGCCCCATCACCTCGACCACGATCACGCGGTCGTGCGACTCGGCCGTGGTGCGGAGCCTGTCGATCGCGTCGGTGGCGATCTGCACCGCGGTGTGGAAGCCGAACGTCAGCTCGGTGCCGCCGAGGTCGTTGTCGATCGTCTTGGGCACGCCGACCACGGGAATGCCGGCCTCCGTCAGGCGCACAGCCACGCCGAGGGTGTCGTCGCCGCCGATCGCGATCAGCGCATCGACCCTCTGCGCGGCGAGCCCGGCGCGCACCAGCTCGGCGCCGTCGGCGCCGTCGGCGTAGGGGTTCGTGCGCGAGGTGCCGAGGATCGTGCCCCCGCGGGCGAGGATTCCCGCGGTGCTCGCACGCGTCAGCTCGAACGCGTCGCCCTTCAGCACTCCCGCCCAGCCGTGGCGAAACCCGACGCAGCTGAAGTCCGGCTGCTCGAGGCCGCGGCGCACGATCGCGCGGATCACCGCGTTGAGCCCGGGGCAGTCGCCACCGCCCGTGAGGATGCCGACGCGTGCCATGGCACGGAGCATACGCAAGGCCCCGGTCACGGGCGTGAACGGTTGGATT
>Ga0209415_10021110_pt1 | contig 10056 bp, 5 predicted proteins | sample PeaSoiSIISIP2007_FD_187696 | JGI IMG/M metagenome (GOLD analysis project Ga0209415, IMG submission 187696) | Peat soil microbial communities from Weissenstadt, Germany - SII-SIP-2007 (SPAdes) (version 2) | ecosystem: Environmental > Terrestrial > Soil > Wetlands > Peat | place: Germany... | reverse complement strand
AGTCACTACACCGTGCAGCGCGAGCTCGACATTGCCGCCAATGTCGACGGCCGCGATCTCGGCTCGATCACCCAGGAAATCCAGCGGGCGATCGACGAGGTCGGCAAAGGCCTCCCGATCACGACCAAGATCCTGATCCTCGGCCAGAGCGACGTCATGCACAGCTCGTTCCTCAGCCTAGGCCTCGGCATGATTCTGGCTGTTGTTCTGGTCTACGCGCTGCTGGTGATCCTGTTTCAGTCCTGGATCGATCCGTTCATCATCATGATCGCCGTTCCGGGAGCCTTGGTGGGAATTCTGTGGATGCTGGCCGTGACTGGCTCGACCATCAACGTAGAATCCTTGATGGGCTCGATCATGGCGGTCGGCATCGCGACCTCGAATTCCATTCTGCTGGTGAGCTATGCCAACGACGCCCGAGTGGAGAGACACATTTCTCCCCTTGAAGCCGCGCTGGAAGCGGGGAAGACGCGGCTGCGGCCCGTGCTGATGACCGCGTTAGCCATGATTATCGGCATGATTCCCATGGCCTTGGCCCTGGGCGAGGCGGGCGAGCAGAATGCTCCGCTGGGCCGCGCGGTGATCGGCGGCCTGCTGGTCGCGACCGTCGTTACCCTGTTCGTGGTGCCCGTGGTCTACTCGTTGCTGCGCCGGGATTTCCCCACGCGGCATCTGCTGGATGAAAAATTTGCCGCCGAAGCCCGAGGCGAAGTTTTTGTGGCGGAGGAACACTGATGTCCGAAACGCCGTCTGCAACGCCGTCCGAAATGACGCCCGAAGCGCAAACAAAACGCAGGGGTTCCGTTCTGCTGTATTTCGCCGGAATCGCCATTATTGTTGTCGCGGCGGTGGGAGCATTCCTGATGTTCACGCGCCAGCGCGCCCACGTTGAGGCCGCGACCGAGGAACTTTCGACGCAGGAGCAGAAGGGCCCGAGCGTAGAAATTGCCACGGCCCACAAAGTAGCGGGCGCTGACACGTTGCGCCTGATCGCCGAAGCGCGTCCATTCCAGACTGCGATCGTCTACGCCAAGGTCGGTGGTTACCTGGGAAGCATCTCGGTCGACAAGGGCGACTTCGTCCGCGCCAACCAGGTCGTCGCCGTAATCGAATCGCCGGAAACCGACAAGCAATATCAGGCAGCCGTCGCCGATGCCCACAACAAAGAACTCATCGCCAATCGCGCCGCCACCCTGGTAAAGAAAGAAATGATCTCGCAGCAGGACGCCGACCAGGCCGCGGCCGATGCCGCGGTTTCGAAAGCCAATCTCGAGCAGGTGGGAGTTTTGAAATCCTACGAGCTGTTGCGCGCGCCTTCCAGCGGCACTGTAACGGCGCGCTACGCCGATCCCGGCGCACTGATTCAGAATGCTGCCACTTCGCAGACCAGCGCCCTGCCGGTGGTAGAGATTTCGGAAACTTCGCGCCTTCGCGTCTACGTCTATGTCGATCAGGCGCATGCCGCGTTCGTCCACCAGGGCGATGCGGTTACGCTGGTGGATCAGGCGCACCCCGGCGCGAAACTCGAGGCCCGGGTCACGCGCACCAGTGGCGAAATTGACGCCAAGACGCGCACGCTGCTGGTGGAGATTGACGTGGACAATCCCCACAATCGAATTCTCGCAGGCAGCTTCGTGCAGGCCGAACTCAAAGTCCAGACTCCACGCTACATCGAGGTTCCCTCCGACGCCCTCATCGTGCGCGGGACGCAGACGGTAGTTGCAGTCGTGACCCCGGAAAACACGGTGAAGTTTACGCAGGTCGCAGTCGCCGAGCAGACCGGAGAAAGCGCACGTCTGATCGCCGGCATCGAAGAAGGCGAACACGTAGCCCGCAACCTGGGCGAGCGCGTGGCCGACGGCAGCAAAGTGCAGCCCGTAGTCCGGCCTGACCACTGATGCGAGTTCATCCGGCGATTCGCAGAACGAGCTTTAGAACGAGCTTTGGAAGAGAACGAGCTCGGGAGTCGCACGGCTTTGGGAAGGGCACGGCTTCCAGCCGTGCCGCCCATGTGCGTGGGGATTCGGGGCTTCCAGCCCCTGAGGTTTCGCTCATGTCCAACTCGCCGAGGATCAAATCGGCCATCATGGCAAACTTTGTCGCCGTGATAGCCGCTGTGGTCTTTGCCGCGAGCGTTGCCCCCGCGCAAACCGACGCTCCTCTTTCCCTCGCCGATTGCTATCGCCAGGCCGCGCAGAATCAGCCCGACCTCGCCACTGCCGAAGCGCAGGTTCATGTAGCCGAGGCCCATCTGAAGGAGCGCCGCGCCCCGTACTTTCCGCACCTCAGCTTCGGAGCCAGCCACAACCAGCAAACCTACAACTACGCCGGCACTCCCGGAGTCGCCCCGAGCACGTTCAAAGCGGAGTACATGGGCGAATCCGGCTCGACTTCTCCTTATTACTACACCGGCCTGAATTTCAGCCAGAACATCTACGACTTCGGACTCACGCGCGGATCGGTCGTGCGTGGACAGGCGGAACTGGCGCAAGCGCGCGAGAACCGCGACCGCATCCGCCAGCGGACTCTGCTCAACGTGCGCAACGCCTACTTCGCGGTGCTGGCGGCGCAGCAACTGGTCGATGTGCGCGAAAAAACGGTGCAGAACCAGAGCAAGCACCTCGACCAGATTCAAGCCTTCTTCCAGGTGGGCCGCGTGCCGAAAATCGACCTCACCCGCCAGGAAGTGCAGTTGGCCAACGCGCAACTCGATCTGGTGCAGGCGCGTTCGGACTACACCGTCACGCAGGCGGCTCTGGCCACGTCCATGGGCCTGCCGGTAAAAAGCACTTATACATTGGTCGACGTTCTGGGCAACGCGCAGAATCTCGACTCGGTCGATAGTTATCTCGGCGAAGCGCAGAAGTCGCGTCCTGACCTGCGCGCCCTCCAGGAAGTGGTGAGAGCCGCGGGAGGCGACATCGTCGCGGCAAAGTCAAACTTCAAACCAAGATTAAACTTCTCGAGCTTCGTGGATTTTCAGAACCTGAGATTCCCCCTGATCTGGAACCTGGGATTCGGCGAGAGCCTGCTGCAACCTCTGCTCTCCGGCGGATACAACCGCGCCTTTCTCAGCGAAATGGAACAAGCGAAGACCGCAGCCGACTTCAATCTAAAATCCGCTTCACAGCAGATCGACCAGGAAGTTTACAGCGACTACCAGAGCACGACCGTGGCGCAACAGCAGATTGATCTAGCCATCAAAGCCGACTCCGAAGCCCAGGAAAATCTGGCCTTCGCCGAAGGCCGCTATTCAGCCGGCGTAGGCAACATCATCGAACTGACGGACGCCGAACTGCTCGCCGCAAGCGCCGCCGCACAGGTGGTGACGTCGCGGTATACGTATCAGCTTGCGTTCGGGAGGCTGGAAGTGGCGGCCGGCAAGGACCCCAGCGAGTAGAGTGTCGGCGGCGTCGGGCACACAAACTGCCGAAGCGGCGCAGTTGCCGCTAAGTACGGTTTGTCATCCTGAGCGAAGCGAAGGACCTGTGCAATTTGCCGGCAGCGTCTCAACAGCGGCGGGTTGCATAGGTCCTTCGGCCCGCAAAAAGCGCGGGCCTCAGGATGACAAAACGGTTGGTGCGAGGCGGTACGTGACGGTGGCAGGCGGCGCGATTGCTCCTCCGGAAACTGCACTACTACCCAAACTGCCCATATCATGGGACAGCTTCTCGGCCTCTAGACTCTTGCCTCAACCCGCATCCGCATCCCATACTTCGGCCTCAGCGTAATCAGCGGCTGCGGCTCAACGCGCTGACCGGGAACCAGCCGCATGCTCCATTTCTGCAGGAACGTGGCCAGGACCAGCACTCCCTCCATCCAGGCAAACGACTCGCCAATGCACTGCCGCACCCCCGCCCCGAAAGGAAAGTAAGTAAACTTGGCGCGCTTCGACTTCGCTTCCGCCGTGAAGTGTTCAGGATCGAACCGCAAAGGATCAGGAAAATACCGGGGATCGCGGTGCATGACGAACTGGCTGATCAGCACAGTCGTACGCGCAGGCAGCCGAAACTCTCCCAGCTGAAAATCGTCGCGCGCATAGCGCCCCATAGCCCACGCCGGAGGATAAAGTCTCATGGACTCCGCCATCACCATTTCCACGTAGCGCAGCCGAGGAACATCTTCGACGGTCGGCAAGCGCCCCTGCAGCACAGAATCTACTTCCTCATGGCATCGCCGTTCGCAGTCAGGATTCTGCGAGAGCAAATACCAGGTCCAGACCAGAGCGTTAGCAACAGTTTCGTACCCAGCCAGAAAAATCGTGATCACCTGATCGCGCAGCGACTGTTGAGCTTCTGAATCTCTGTCGCCCCCGCCATCAGGCGACGCCGCCAGCATCATGTCAAGCAAACTGCCGCCATCGCCACCTCGCCGTCGATGCGCGTCAATCATGCGATAAACCACCGCATCAATTCGTTTGCGCGCCTTCACAAACGCGGCCAGCCCCGGCGGCCGCAAATGCACCAGCCATTCCGCCGCCGGCAGCATCACCAGAAAATTGTAGAGCCCCATGATGCGGTTGATGGCGTCGGTCAATTCCGCAACCTCGTCTTGCAAATCGGCAGCGAAAAGAGTCCGCGCCACGATCTTCAGCGTCAGATGCATCATATCGGTCGCAATATCGCGCTGTTCTGCGGCCTTCCATGAGTCCCGCGCCCGCGCCGCCTCGTCCACAATCGCCGACGCATACTCAGAGATGCGCTGCCGATGAAACGCTGGCTGCGCCACCTGCCGCTGCGCGCGGTGCTCAGCGCCCTCGCTGGTGATCATCCCGTCGCCCAGCAGCATCCTGGTACGCTGCACGGTGCGTTCTTTGATGAAATTATCGTTCTGCACCACCAGCACTTCGCGAATGTAGTCGGGATGGTTCAGGAAAACGATGTGGTGCCTGCGAATCTTGTAATGCGCAATATCGCCATATTTCTCGGCCAGGTGCTGGAACAAGAGAATGGGGTTCGCGGGACGAAACCTGCGCAGGGCATACCAGAGCAGATTCCGCTGGAACCCGGGCGGGAAGCGGTATTCCGCGGAGTCGCGAAGGTCGGGCCGGCTGGCAACAGTTGCCATCGTTAAAGTAGGGCTCCGTGGTCCCCTGTGTCCTCAGTGTCCTCTGTGGTTTAAGTTCTTGCGCGAGTGCGGTAATCGGACTTTACCTAGGCGCTGGGCGCAAGGTGGGGCCGCTTCAGCAGCTGATCCAGTTCGCCCAGAACCTCTTCACTATGCCGGACCGGGTCTACGCCGCTGTAAACGTGCGCAATCTTCCCTTCCGGGCTGATGACAAAGGTATGCCGGGCGGCCATCTGCACCACGCCCAGGTTGGTAAGAGAGCCGTAAGCTTTGGTGACATCGTGCCCTGTATCGGCCAGCAGCTTGAAGTTCAACCCCTCTTTGGCGCAGAACTTCTTATGAGATTCCACGCTGTCCAGGCTCACGCCCAGCACCACCGCATTGCGCTGCGCATACTTTGCCTGGTCCACCTGGAAATTGTGGGCCTCCCGCGTGCAGCCCGGAGTCTGGTCCTTGGGATAAAAATAAAGCACCACCCACTTTCCCCGGTAATCCTTCAAGCTGACCGTGGAGCCTTCCTGTGAAGGCAGCGTGAAGTCCGGAGCGGCGCCGCCCACCGCCGGCAGCGTGCCCCGCGAGAGCAGCCGCGGAACCAGAATCACCATCCCGATCACGAGCAGCAGCAGCAACACAATCTTCAGCATGAAAGCCTCCAGCCAGGGTTGGCCGAACTAGGTTGGCCGAACTGGGTTGGCTGAACTGGGTTGGCTGAACCAGGACCGCCCGAAGGGATTCTAAATCAGATGGCGCCAGCGGGCGCTTTCTCCCAGCAAGAATCCTCGGGATTGCATTATGATTAAGTATTGCGCCTCACCCGACGGAGAAACCAGACGTGGCTCAGACTGAAACTGATGGCTTAGAGGTATTAGAAACGCGCGAGTGGGTCGATTCCCTGGACTACGTTTTGTCCAGGGGCGGTCCCAACCGCGCCGGCAGATTGTTGCAGCAGTTGGCTTTGCACGTCCGCCGCGAAGCCGGAATCAATCTTCCTTTTTCGGCGACCACGCCTTATCAGAATACGATCGCCTCCCGGCAGCAGCCTCCGTTTCCCGGCAGCCAGGAGATGGAGCGCCGCATCAAGAGCCTGGTCCGCTGGAATGCCCTGGCCATGGTGGTTCGGGCCAATAAGATTCAGGAAGGCATCGGCGGCCACATCTCCACGTTCGCCTCGGCGGCCACGCTTTACGAAGTTGCCTTCAACCATTTCTTCCGTGCCCAGACGGAAAGCGGCGATCGTGACGTGGTCTATTTCCAGGGACACGCCGCGCCTGGAATCTATTCCCGCGCTTATCTCGAAGGCCGCATCTCCAAAGAAAAATTGCAGAATTTTCGCCGCGAACTGAAACCCGGCGGCGGCCTGAGTTCCTATCCTCACCCCTGGCTGATGCCGGAGTTCTGGGAGTTTCCCACAGTATCCATGGGCCTGGGACCGATCCAGGCGATTTACCACGCGCGCTTCATTAAGTATCTCGAGAACCGCGGCCTGAAGCAAACGACCGGCGGAAAAGTTTGGGCCTTCCTCGGCGACGGCGAAATGGACGAGCCCGAGTCGCTTGGTTCCATCACTCTGGCCTCGCGCGAAAGGCTCGACAACCTGATTTTTGTCGTCAACTGCAACCTGCAGCGGCTCGATGGCCCGGTGCGCGGCAACGGCAAAATCATTCAGGAACTGGAAGCAATTTTCCGCGGCGCCGGCTGGAATGTCATCAAGGTCATCTGGGGTACGGATTGGGACAGCCTGATCCAGGCCGACCGCGACGGCTTGCTGGTCAAGCGTCTCGGCGAAGTCAGCGATGGACAATACCAGAAATATTTCGTCGAAAGCGGAGCCTATTTCCGCCAGAATTTGTTCGGCACCGATCCTCGACTGCTCAAGATGGTCGAGCACCTGTCCGACGATCAGCTGGCGCGCATGCGGCTGGGCGGGCACGATCCCATTAAAGTGCATGCCGCCTACAAGGCAGCCATGGAGCACACAGACTCTCCAACCATCATTCTGGCCAAGACCATCAAGGGTTACGGCCTGGGCGAGGCGGGCGAGGGCAAGAACATCACCCACCAGCAGAAAAAACTGAACGAGGACGAGTTGCAGATGTTCCGCTCGCGCTTCGGAATCCCCATCCCCGACGACGAACTGCACGAAGCTCCGTTCTACCGTCCTCACGATGACAGCCCGGAAATCAAATATATGCAGGCCCGGCGCCAGCAGCTCGGCGGATACATGCCGCAGCGCAAGGTTCGCGCCACGCCGCTGAAACCGGTGCCTGACGCCCACTTCGACGAATTCCTCAAGGGCACCGACGGACGCGAAGTTTCCACCACCATGGTCTTTGTGCGGCTGCTGGCAAAGCTGCTGCGCGACCCGGAACTCGGCAAGCTCATCGTGCCCATCGTTCCCGATGAAGCGCGAACTTTCGGCATGGAAGCGCTCTTTCGCCAGGTGGGAATCTATTCCAGCGTGGGCCAGAACTACGAGCCGGTCGACATGGACACGCTGCTCTATTACAAAGAAGCGAAGAACGGTCAGATTCTGGAAGAAGGGATCACTGAAGCGGGATCCATGTGCTCGTTTATTGCCGCGGGCACAGCCTACGCGAATCACGGCATCAACACGATTCCGTTTTTCATCTATTACTCGATGTTCGGGTTCCAGCGCATCGGAGACCTGATCTGGGCCGCTGCCGACATGCGCTGCCGCGGATTCCTCGTAGGAGGCACCGCCGGCCGCACCACACTCGCCGGCGAAGGCCTGCAGCACCAGGACGGTCACAGTCACGTGCTCGCCCTCGGAGTGCCGAACCTGATGGCCTACGACCCGGCCTTTGCCTACGAGATCGCCATCATCATTCAGGACGGCATCAAGCGCATGTACGTCGACCAGGAATCGATTTTCTACTACATCACGGTCACCAACGAACCTCTGCCCATGCCGCACATGCCCGAGGGCGCAAACATTCGCGAGGGCGTACTGAAAGGCCTGTATCGCTTCAAGACGTCCGCGAAGAATGACGCCAAAGCGCGCGTTCAACTCCTCGGCAGCGGCACCATCATGTACGAAGTGTTGAAGGCGCAGCAGATTCTGGAGGAAAAATACGGCGTCGCCGCTGACGTTTGGAGCGTCACCAGCTATAAGGAACTCTACCGCGACGCTAACCAGTGTGAGCGCTGGAATATGCTGCATCCCGGGGAAGCGGCCAAGGTTCCTTACGTGACGCAAATGCTCAAGGATGCTCCCGGCCCGTTCATCGCGGCGTCGGACTACATGAAGGTGCTGCCGGAGAGTTTGTCGAAGTGGGTGCCCGGAGAGTTGGTCTCGCTCGGGACGGATGGCTTCGGACGCAGCGAAAGCCGCGTGGCGCTGCGCGACTTCTTCGAGGTTGATGCCAAGCACATCGTCCTCGCGACTCTGGGAGCGCTTGCGCGGGAAAAGAAAATAAGTTCTGACATCGTGCAGCGAGCGATTCAGGAGTTGGGCATCAACCCGGAAAAAGCGAATCCCGCAAACACTTAGCGATTCGCCTTAGGATATTTTCCGGGCGGTGAGACGGTAAGTGACTAAACTCCAGCCGCGAAGCGGCGGCATCCATTAGCCCGGCACGTAAGAGCCGGGAAGACCAGCAAGAGTTCTCGAGTCCCGCAGGGACGGCACTCGTTCTCATGCGACAGAAAAGGAACCGACGCGGTGATTGAATTCAAGCTTCCTGAACTCGGCGAAAACATCGAACAAGGCGATCTCGTTCGCCTCATGATCTCGCCCGGTGCTCCCATCAACGTGGGCGAGTCCGTGATGGAACTCGAAACCGACAAAGCCGTTTTGGAAGTGCCTTCCTCGGTCACCGGCATTGTTCAGGATATCCGCGTCAAAGAAGGCGATAAGATCAAAGTCGGCCAGGTCGTATTCACCGTGGACAACGGAGTTGCCGCCAAGCCAACAGTTAGCCCCGCCGCAGAAACACAGCCAGCTCCCTCCGTTGCAACCGCGCCCGCGCGTGCCCCGCAACCTGCTCCGCCATCCAACGCTCCCGCATCTGCGTCGACGGCGGCGCCCACAGAGCGAGCCAGCGGCGATCGACGGGCGCCCGCCCAATCCCCGGCCAATTCCGGCCCGAGCGAGTTTACTTTGCCCGAGCTCGGCGAAAACATCTCGCAAGGCGATCTGGTTCGCTTAATGATCGCGCCGGGAACGAAAGTCTCCGAAGGCCAGCCGGTCATGGAATTGGAGACCGACAAAGCAGTCATCGAAGTTCCATCTTCTATAAGCGGTGTGGTCAAAGAGGTAAGAGTGAAAGAAGGCGAAAAGATCAAAGTAGGCCAGGTGATCTTTACGCTGGAAGGTGCCGCCGCAGCACCCGAACCGGCGCGCAAGCAAAGTGGGCCGGTAGAGCATGTTTCCGGACAGCACGGAGCTCGCCTCGCGTTCCAGGCGGCGATTCGCGCGGAAGGCAAAACCGAAGAACAGGCGCTGCCCCCCGACCAGCCGCAAATGGCGCCGGCCTCGTTCTCCATGCCCTTGCAGCTCGGAAAAGTTGCAGGAACCGAAAATCGTCAACCGGTCCCTGCCGCGCCCAGCATTCGGCGGCTGGCTCGCGAATTAGGCGTCGACATTTACGAAGTCAAAGGCAACGGCCCCGGCGGACGCATCAGCGAAGACGACGTCAAGGCCCACGCCAAAGGCCTGCTCGCGGCAGTTCTCTCCGCGGCGCAAGCCCCGCCCGTGGCCGGGCATTTCGCGGCCCCGAAACTCCCCGACTTCACCAAGTGGGGCAAGACCGAGCGCGTCTCCATGCGCGGCGTTCGCCGCAAAACCGCCGAGCACCTCGCCGAATCCTGGAACACGATTCCTCACGTCACCCAGCACGACCGCGCCGATATCACCGAACTTGAACAGCTTCGCGCGCGCTTCGCTCCCAAGGCGCAGGAAGCCGGCGGCAAAATGACGGTGCCCGCCATCGCCTTGAAAGTCTGCTCCGCGGCCCTAAAAGTTTTCCC
>Ga0209415_10021109_pt1 | contig 10056 bp, 10 predicted proteins | sample PeaSoiSIISIP2007_FD_187696 | JGI IMG/M metagenome (GOLD analysis project Ga0209415, IMG submission 187696) | Peat soil microbial communities from Weissenstadt, Germany - SII-SIP-2007 (SPAdes) (version 2) | ecosystem: Environmental > Terrestrial > Soil > Wetlands > Peat | place: Germany... | reverse complement strand
AACCGGTGGATCGGCACCGGTGGGTCGAGCCCGTTCGGGGCCAACGGCACGCATCCCACGGGCGTGCGCGTCGGGCCCAAGGGCGGCGGCCGCAGCGCCATGGCCGTCGCCGATGCGCGCGTCTATCGACCCTACCGGTCCGATCTCGTGCTCGACGTGCGCCAGATCGAGGTGGCATTGCGCAAGCTGCGCGCGTTCCACCGCGAGGGCTCGGAGCTCGAGCTCGACCTCGAGGAGACGATCGACCAGACCGCCAAGAACGGCGGCGAGCTCGAGATCGTCATGCGCCCGCCCAGGAAGCCCAGCGTGCGCGTGCTGCTCCTCATGGACGTGGGCGGCTCGATGGACCCGCACGCCGAGCTCGTGAGCCAGCTGTTCTCGGCCTCGAAGCGCGCGTCGAACTTCCGCGAGCTCAAGACGTACTATTTCCACAACTGCATCTACGGCAAGGTCTACGAGACCGAGAGCTTCCGCGAGCCGGTGCGCGTGCGCGACCTGCTTCTGCACTGCACCCGCGAGTGGAAGCTCGTGGTGGTGGGCGACGCCGCGATGCACCCCGCGGAGCTACTGGGAGGGGGCGACTGGTACGCGACGCGAGACGAGATCGGCGGCGAGGCGATGCACGGCGTGCGCTGGATGCAGATGCTCGCCGATCACTTCGACAAGAGCGCGTGGCTCAACCCGGATCCGCAGAACTACTGGAAGGGGGGCACGGCCGAGATGCTGTCGACGGTCTTCCCGATGTACCAGCTCACCCTCGAGGGGCTCGGCGAGGCGATGGCGCACCTGTCGAAGGGTGGCGTTCGCAAGAGGTAGCGCGAATGGCGGCGTTCGAAGGCGCCGCGGTCTACTCCGTGAAGATGTCGACCGCCGGCACGATGAAGCCGGCGCCGTTCTGCCCGCCCGCGATGATGACGCGACCGTCCGGCAGCGTCGTCGCCGTCGCGAGAACACGCGGCGGGTTGAGCGTCCCGCTCGCCGTCGAGAACTGCTGCGTCACGGGATCGAAGACCAGGACCGTCCCCAGGAAGCCGCCGGCCGACTGCCCACCGGCGAGCATCACGCGCCCGCTCTTGAGCGTGGCCAGGGCCTGGTTGGCCGCGGGCACGGGCAAGGGCACGCTCGAGAAGCTGTTCGTCGTCGGATCGTAGATGTCGGCGGTCGCCGGGTAGCCGGCGCCCCCGACGATGAAGACACGTCCGTCGGGCAGCACCGTGGCCGACGCCGCGGCGCGCGGCACGCTCATGGTGTTCGCCGTGGGCGCGAAGGCGCCGAGGCCCGCGTCGATTGTTTCGGCGGTGTTGTCGTTGACCAGCAGGTCGGCCCCTCCGACCGCGAGGATTCCTCCGCCGGGCAGCGAGGCGGCGGCCAGCTGCGAGCGCGCGATACCCAGGTGCGCCGCGAGCAGCGAGAACGTTCCCTGCGCGGCCGATGCGTCGCCCGGGTCGAAGAGATCGGCGGTCGCCAGAGTCGCGCCGGTTCCCGTCGAGGCGTCCGGAGCCAGGCCACCCACACCGCCGACGAAGAGAACCTTGCCGGCGCCCGCCCCCGTGCTCAGAAGCAGGGCGGGCGCTTCGGCGCGCGTCACCGACATGGAGCCGGCCAGGGGCGTGAACGTGTTGCTCGTCGGATCGTAGACGTCGGCCGAAGCGATCTCGTTGTTCGTCGTGAGCCCTCCCGCGACGAGGACCTGGCCATTCGGCAGGAGCGCGGCGGAGTGGAGGTAGCGTCCGACGCTCATCGACGGGCCCGCGATGATGGTGTTGGCGACCGGGTCGAAGAGGTCGCACGACGCGAGGCTGTTCGCGGGCGAGGAATAGCCACCGCAGAACAGGACCTTGCCGCTGGCAAGCAACGTCGCGGTGTGTTCCTGGCGAAACGTCGTCAGCGCCAGGCCGCTCGTAGACGTCACCGAGCCCGGTCCGAGCGCCGCATCAGCGTCGGCGTGCGAAGCATCGCCGGCGTCGACGACCGTCCCACCATCGGGCGGCGCCGCCTCGACGGGTGCGTCCGCCATGGTCCCGTCGGGCGTCGTCGCCTCGGCGCTCGCGTCGACGCTCCCGTCGACGCTCCCCTCGGCGCTCATGGACACGTCGGCCGGCGCATCCGGCTCCCCCAGGTTGACGTCGGACCCACCGGACGCGTCTAGCTGCCCCTGCGGCGGGCTGGAGGACGAGGAGAAGCACGCGGAGCCCGCGGACGCGGCGAAGAGCAGCGTGATGGGGAGCAATCGGAGTCGCATGCGGCGCCTCGAAGGGTCGGGGGGAGGAGAAAGGGGGTTGCGAGCACCAAGGGCGCGCTGCAGGTGACATACTACCCGCTCTGGGCGCGATGGATGATCCGCTCAGGGTGGAAGCGACGACTGGCGTCGTGGAATGTCGTGCAGACGGCGAGCGACGGCAGCTTCGCCTTCGATGTGCCTCGCAGCACCGAGCCCGCTCAGAGAACGATGATCGAGATGGGCTGGCTCCAGTCTCCTTCGCCCATCTTGGTGAGGGCGCGGAACCGGAACAGCACCGTCGTCAGCGGCGTCAGCCCATACAGCGACGTCCTCGACTGAAGCGTCGCGCGGATCGCGATCCACGTCTTGCCGGGGGTCGCCCGGGGTCGCCCTGGTTGCACATCCCGTCCGATTCCAGTCGCCCGGGGTCGCCTTGGTCGCTCAGCCCGTCCCGTACGAGTCGACCGGAGTCGTCTCGGTCGACCATCACGTCCCGTTCCGGTTGCGTGGGATCGTCCTGCTTGCCAATCACGTCCAGCTCGGACCGGCCGGGGTCGACCTGGTTGCCCGTCACATCCGGCCCTGGTCGTCCGGGGTCCTTGCGCTCTCGAGTCGCCGCGCTGCATTGACGCTCGCCGCAACGCGGCGACATAGTGGCGGCGATGACGACCCCTCGACGCGCATCCTGGAGAGCCGCATCGTGCGCGGCGCCGCTGCTCGGCCTGCTCGTGGCCAGCTGCGACATGCTCGGTCCCAACAGTCCCCTGGCCGGCCTCGCGTGCCCCGAGCTGCAGGGCGGGGCGCTGTCGGGCAGCTTCACGGCGGACGCGAAGACCAACGGGACGATCCGGGCCTTCGTCGTGGCCTCGTCGGATCTGAGCGTCACCGCGGCCTCGATGGAAGCGCTGGTAGCCGACGCGTGCACGCGCATGGGAATGGATCTGGGCATGGGGCCTCAGCAGCTACAGCCTGCCGGCAGACCCGGTGGCCGCGCCCAGGGCGCATGCGGGCCGGTCGCTGCGCGCATCGACGGCATCCTGCGCGCCGCGGGCAACGCGCAGCTCGCCATCTCGTACGCGCCTCCCGAGTGCCGCTTCGCGGCCGACGCCTATGCGTCGTGCGCCGCCTCGTGCAACATCCAGCTCGACCCGGGCAGCATCGTCGCGCACTGCTCCCCCGGTCGGCTGAGCGGCAGCTGCCAGGGCACCTGCAACGGCGGGTGCGACGGCACGTGCAGCGGCACCTGTCAGGGCGCGTGCTCCGCCGCAGGGCCGGGCGGACAGTGCAACGGCGAGTGCAGCGGGACGTGCCATGGTCAGTGTTCGGCAACGTGCCACGCGCAGTGCCAGGGGCAGTGGATCGTGCCCCGATGCGATGTCGACGCGCGTGGGCCCAACGCCGACGCGAAGTGCGACGCGAGCTGCAAGGCGCACGCAGAGGTGACGGCGGCATGCACGCCCGCTCGCGTCTGGGTCCAGGGCACCAGCCAGTGGCCCGACGTCGCGCGGCTGGCGGCGACGCTCCAGATGAACCTGCCGGTGCTTCTCACCGCGCAGCTCGGCTACGGCAAGCGCCTCGTCGGCGACATGCAGGCGATGGGCGACGTGGCCGCCGATCTCGGCACCGTCCTCGGCAACGTGGGCGCGCACGCGACGGCGTGCATCGCAGCCGCCGGCGCCGAGGTCGCGCAGGCGACCGCATCCATCCGGGTGAGCGTCAGCGTCAGCGCCAGCATCTCGGGCCGCGTCGGGGCGGCCGGCTAGCGCTCACTCGAAGGTAATCTCGATGTCGCCGTCGCCCGGGATCGGCTCGAGGCGCGGCGGGATCGCCCGGAACAGGCGCGCGACCTCGTCGCCCCACTGGCGGGGCGCGTTCTTGTTCGTCTTGAACTCCCCGGCGATGCGCTCGAGCTCGGTCTTTCGCTCGTCGCCGATACCGAGCATGTCGGCCAGTCGCCAGAGCATGCCCTCTTCCTTGCCGGCGACCTCGTCGTCGACCTTGCTCATCCACACCGCGGCGACGTAGGCGAAGTCGCGGTCACGCGGCGAGAGGCGGTCGGCGTGCACGGCGTCCAGGGTGGACGGCTTGGCGAGCAGGGCGTCGAGCTGGTCGCGGTGCGCCTGGGTCAGGTTGAAGACGGTTGCCGCGCCGCGCAGGCTCGCCTTCTCGCGATCGTCCATGCGCTCGTCCGCCCAGGCGAACGCGATGAGGATCGACAGCGTCTCGGCACAGGCCTGGGGGGAGATGGTCAGCCTTCTCATTAGAGCCTCACGTCGATGTAGACCTTTTGCCGCAGCTCCTGGAGCCATTGCTTGCGCGCGCGCTCCAGCCCCTCGAGCATCGCCTGCTGCATCATCTTGTCCTTGACCGCATCGTAGGCAGGCGCCTGGGCGGTGCCCATGGGCATCAGCACGACGATGACCTGCTCGGGGCCGATCTGGACGGGGATCGGGTCCGAGATCGATCCGGGCTTGAGCTCGCGCACCACGGTCTGGATGGGCGGCAGCAGCGTCGCGAACGCCTGCGGCCCGTGCGAGCCGCACGAGGCGCGCGTCGACCCGTCGTCGGTGTACTGCGTGACGAGCTTGCAGAAGTCGGCCCCGGCGCGCGCCTTGGCCACGATCTCCTGCGCGAGGGCCATCTTCGCCTGGGCGACCTGCTGAACCGCCGGGATCACGCGCAGGGCGATGATGCGGACCTCGACCGGCTGCTGCGACTTCAGGTCGAGCACCCAGTGCTGGTACGCGGCGCGCCCGTCTTGCTCGGTGACGCGGACGCGCGGGCGCACGCGCAGCTCGATGAGCTTGCCCTCGAGGATCTGGCGGCGGATCTCGTCGCGGAAGTCCTGCTCGCTCATCCCGCGGCGGCGCACCTCGGCCAGCACGTCGGCCGCGGTCACCCCGCGGCCCTGCTGCGCCTGGGCCTGGTTGGCGATGTTGGCGATGCCGTGGTCGATCTCTTCGGGCGTGACCGTGATGTGCGCCTTGTCGGCCTGCTGCTCCTCGAGCCGGTCGTCGATCATGTGATCGAGCAGCTCCTTGAACATCTCGGTCTCCTGGACGCTGACCACGTTGGGGTCGGTGGCCTGCATCCGGATCTGCACGCGCGACGGCATCGCGCGGCGGAGCAGCTCGGTCCAGAGCACGGGGCGTTCGCCGACGACGGCGACGACGCGCTCGACGATCGTGGCCCGCGCCTCGTGGGCGGGCGCGCCCAGGAGCAGGGCGGCGGCCGCCAGGGCCGACAGGAGGGTTCGCTTCGCGTTCACGGCAGGCACTTGTATCCCAAAGCGGCTCTGCCGTCGAAGAGGCCCGACGAGGAGCCGGGCTCGGAGTGCATGTTGTTGCTCAGCCGCAACAGTGCGTTTCACGCCGGGCGGTTGTGCCAGGACCCTGGCGGTCCCACGTTGACGGCACCCAAGACGACGACCTAACCGGGCGCCGCAATTCCAAAGGACTCCGACCATGGCCTGGACCATCGACAGCACCCACACCCACCTCGGCTTCTCGGTGAAGCACATGATGGTGACCACAGTGCGCGGCCAGTTCCGCAAGTACGGCGGCACCGTGCGCCTGGACCCGAAGGACTTCACGCGCTCGTCCATCGAGGGTTGGGCCGACGTGGCCAGCATCGACACGGGCGTCGTCGACCGCGACAACCACCTTCGCACCGGCGACTTCTTCGACGCCGCCAGTCACCCGAAGATCACGTTCAAGAGCACCCGCATCGAGCACAAGGCTGACAACGAGTACCTGGTGCACGGCGACATCACGATCCGCGGCGTCACCAAGCCCATCGCGTTCGAGGTCGATTTCTCGGGGACCACGAAGAACCCGTGGGGCAAGACGATCGCCGGCGTATCCGCCGAGGGCAGCCTGAACCGCAAGGATTTCGGCGTGAGCTTCAACGCGCCGCTCGAGACGGGCGGAGTGCTCGTGGGCGAGAAGGTGAAGATCGAGATCGAGTGCGAGCTCGTCTACGCCGAGGACACGGCAGCAGTAGCCGGCGCGTCGGCCTGAGGGCTATCGCTTGCTGTACTGGAACCGCTTGCGCGCGCCGGGCTGACCGTACTTCTTGCGCTCCTTCTTCCGCGCGTCGCGCGTGAGGAAGCCGGCCCGCTTGATGGCCGTGCGCTTCTCCGGGTCCATGATGCAGAGCGCCCGCGAGATCCCGTGGCGCATCGCCTCGGCCTGGGCGGCCTTGCCGCCGCCGATGCACGTGGCCCACACGTCGTACTGGTCCTGCTGCTCGAGCAGCTCGAAGGCCTGACGGAGCACCATGCGCGAGGTCTCGCGCTCGAAGTAGTCGTCGCAGGGCATCCCGTTGACGACGATGGTTCCGTTGCCGGTCTTGAGCCAGATGCGGGCGATGGCCGTCTTGCGCTTGCCGGTGGCGTAGGTGCGAGTGTCGGTGGCCATGGTTTCTTACTTGGCGCCTTCTGAGCTGGATTTGGGCGAGGACTTCGAACGTGCGCCCGTGCGGCTGCCCGCCGAGGTCTTGAGCGGCAAGGGCTTCTGCGCGGCGTGGGGGTGATCCGGCGTGGCGTAGAGCTTGAGCTTCGTGAGCATCTGCCGGCCGAGCACGCCCTTGGGCAGCATGCCCTTGACGGCCTTCTCGACCGGGAAGGTCGCGTCGCGCTTGAGCACGTCGCGGTAGCTCTCGGCCTTGAACCCGCCGGGGATGCCGGAGTGGTGGTAGTAGAACTTCTTGTCGAGCTTCGCGCCGGTGAGCAGCACCTTGCCCGCGTTCACGACGATGACGAAGTCACCGGTGTCTTCGTGGGGGGTGTACTGGGGCTTGTGCTTGCCGCGCAGCACGTGAGCGACCTCGCTGGCCAGCCGGCCGAGGGGCTTGTCGGTGGCGTCGACCACCCACCAGGCTCGGGAGCTGGTGGCCTGCTCCTTGGTCATCACGAAGGTTCTGTGAGTCATGGCTTTTGCCGCCCTTAGAGAGGCGAAGGGGCGCGGGAAACTACGCGCCGGGGGGGCCTCTGTCAAGGCGACCTGCCAGGGAGGCGCCTGGCAGGCTCACTGGAAAGCGATGTCGACCCACCAGTTGCCCGAGGGATCCCGGGCACATCCGCTCACCGCGGGGGCTGCGCGAAGCGCTGATCGGGGAACGCCTGCGCTCCGTCGCGGCGTTCGACGGAGGCCCACCGCCCGTCGCGCAGGGGAGGCAGGGGAATCCCGCGAGCCAGCAGACCCTCACGATCGTCGTACCGGAGCTCCGCCACGGTGGACGGGGTCGCGTCTGCCCTGTCGAACGAGACCTCGAAGACGTGGGAGTCGTGCGACTCGCCGAAGCGCGTGCCCAGGCCCTCGGCCCTCGAAGCGTGGGCCCCGCTCAGGTCGCCGCCCGCACCCGCCGACTTCGGTGCAGCAGCGGAAGGAACCGGCCCCCTCCAGACGATCGGAGGGCGCTCCCGGAAGAAGGCGACGCCGATGACGCCGACGTTGCGCTCGTGGTCGGTGCGGGACGCGTACGAGTCGCGCACGGAGGAGAAGCGGAACGCCGCCACCGTGTCGAGCGAGGTGCGCCACCCGTCGATGGTCACGTCGCCGAACGCGGGGATGACGTAGCCCGACTTCGCGAAGCTGGCCGGGTGGCCATCGAGGGCGTCGAGGCCGTCGACCGAGATGACCGCTTCGAAGCGGGTCGCCGTGGGGTTGACGATGCGGATGCGGTACCGCTCGCCCAAGCCGCCGAGGACGAAGCGACGGCCTTCGTGGGCGAAGGTGGGCAGCGTGCGCATCCCGTCGTCGACGAGCTCGATCCGTGGGGCCGGGGCGACGATGGGGCGCCTCTCCCACACCCTGTCCGGCGGAGGCGGCACGAAGGTGGGGGGGTCGGCGCGGGTGGACCCGGCGAGCGTGGCGACGGCGGCGAGGGCGAGCAGGGAGAGGATGGCGCGGCGCATACCCCCTGTGACGCGCCAGGGCCCGCGAGGATCTATGCTCGGGCCCATGGCGGACGCGTCTTTCGAGCACACATCCTCGTTCGAGCCCGGCGAGATCACCGCCGGCGTTGGCCTCGGCAAGTTCGAGGCGATGTACTCCGAGCTGTTCGCCGAGGTGATCGACGACGGCGTCATCACGGCCGACGAGCGCGCCGAGCTCGAACGGACCGCCACCGCACTGGGTCTGGACCGCGACCGGCTGCGCGCCCTCGAGGCGGCGCTCCAGTCGGTCTACGAGCTGCGCCACCGGGTGAAGATCGTCGAGGTCGACGAGGCAGGCGCCCCGAGTCAGCGCGGATCGCTCGTGCCCATCGAGCCGCCGACGGACGTACGAACGAAGGCCCTCGAACGACGGGTGGCATTCCTCGAGTCGCGCATCGCCGAGCTGGAGAAAGAGCTCGAGGAGGCGCGCGCCAACGTCTCGGTGGAGGTCGATCTGTCCGGGGTGCAGGCCTCGCCCGCGGCCGACGTCAGCGTCGATCCCGAGACGCTGCAGCGCCGGCTCGCGCACGATCCCCGCGACATCGAGACACTGCGCGCCCTGTACCGCGGCTACGGCAGCGCGGGCGACGGCGACCGCCAGGGGTGCATCGCGCACGCGCTGGTCTACCTGGGCGCGGCCACCGAGGCCGAGAAGGCGACCTTCGTCGCCCACAGGACCGATGGGCTCATCAAGCCCGCGCGGTCGCTATCGCCCGAAGCGTGGCGGCGCTTCCTCTTCCACCCGGACGAGGAGGTGCTGACCGGCGAGATCTTCGGCGTCATCGTGTCGGCGGTGCTGCTGGGTCGCGTCGCCGCCCTGCGCCGCGACAAGCAGCTGCCGGCGCTCGATCCGGCGCGCAAGCAGGACCCGGCTCAGTCGACGCTGCAGGCGGTGCGGTGCTTCTCGTGGGCCGCCTCCATCCTGGGGATGCGAGCGCCCACGCTGTACGCCGATCCGGACTACGCGGGCCTGGTCGAGATGGTCCCGGGCGTGCCGCCCTCGACCCGCCTCGGACAGAAGTCGCTGACGGGGCGATCACCGCTGGAGCTCGCGTTCCTCGCGGGGCGACACCTGGCCTGGTATCGCGAGGAGCGCTTCGTGCGCCTGCTCGTCCCGCAGATCGCCGACCTCGAGGATCTGTTTCTGGCGGCGCTCATCATCGGCAACCCGGGGATCCCGCTGCGCGCCGACACCAAGCGGCGCGTCTCGGCGCTGGGCAGCGCGATCGAGCCGATGCTCGAGCCGGTGCAGATCGACCGGCTGCGCGGCGCGTTCCTGCGCTTCGTCGAGGAGGGCGGACGCACCAACCTGCAGCGATGGGCGAGCGCCGCCGATCGAACGGCGGCCCGCGCGGGACTGCTGCTCGCCAACGACCTGCGCGCGGCCGCCGCGATGCTCGAGGCGGAGGACGCTGGCGCGGCGCGCGAGCGCATCGACGATCTGCTCGTGTTCATGGCGAGCGATCGCTACGCGAATCTCCGCAAGCAGATCGGGATTGCGGCCGGGTCCGGTTGATCGGGCTCGCGGCTCGCGCTCACCGGCGGGTGCTATCGTGAACGGGCCGTCATGACGAGGTGGAGCTACGCCGCGCTGGCGATCGTTCTGGGTTGCTCCGGCGCTTCCGGGAGTCCGCTCATCGCGGGCGACGCGGGCGCGACCGACGCGACCACGACGTCGAACTGCGGCGGCGAGTCTCAGCTCTGCTGCAACGGCACGACCTGCAGCGGAGCGCTCGTGTGCCTCGCAGGCACCTGCTTGCCGTCGTGCGGCGGGGTGGGACAGCCGTGCTGCAACGGCGTGGGATGCCGTGGGACGCTCGTCTGCACGGGTGGCGTTTGCAGTGGAGGATCCGGGTCGAGCAGCGGGTCGGGGTCAGGGTCGGGGTCAGGGTCGGGG
>Ga0209415_10021108_pt1 | contig 10057 bp, 6 predicted proteins | sample PeaSoiSIISIP2007_FD_187696 | JGI IMG/M metagenome (GOLD analysis project Ga0209415, IMG submission 187696) | Peat soil microbial communities from Weissenstadt, Germany - SII-SIP-2007 (SPAdes) (version 2) | ecosystem: Environmental > Terrestrial > Soil > Wetlands > Peat | place: Germany... | reverse complement strand
CTGTGCTGGCCGCCATCGATCACGCCCGCACTCTCGAGGGAGTGAGGCCAATGGTGTTGCCCACCGACTTCGCCCAGCTGAGCGTGCCCGAGCAGCTCTTCGTGGCCGTCAACCTCGAACGGGTGGACCGGGGACTGGCGCCATTCGTGGGGATGACGGCTGCACTCGATCACAATGCCCAACGGGGGGCCAACGACGCCAACGACCCGCCCGACCCAGGCCCGGCGTACCTGCTCGTCGACGACGAGTGGGCGGGAGGGTCGGCCAACGGCCTCGACGCCGTCTACGGCTTGATGTACGCGGACGGGCTCAACAGCGGCAACCTGGACTGCCGCCACCGTGGGGCCGCGGGGTGTTGGGGACACCGCAATGGCATCCTCGACAACTTCGGCTCCGGAGACGACTTGGTCATGGGTGCCGCACTCGACGTGACGGGGGACGTGAACTCGGGGGACGTGGGAGGCACTTCCATGGCCGCCACGCTTGCCGTGGCGAGCAAGCCCCAGCCGCTCGTCTACACCTGGGCCGAGGCCCTGGCGGCGATGCCGCCGGCGGGGCCGGCGCGGGCAGGAGGCGCTGCGTCAGACTTCGTAGAAGCGTCAGACGATGGGAGGATGTGACATGACCGAGGTGCGGGTGCTCGTGGGGACCCAGAAGGGAGGTTTCGTCCTGAGGTCGGACGGCCGCCGAGCGGACTGGGAGGTGACCGGCCCGCACTTCGGGGGCTGGGAGATTTACCACATGGTCGGCGCTCCGAGCGACTCGATGCGTGTCTACGCGTCGCAGTCCACGGGCTGGTTCGGTCAGGTGATCCAACGCTCGGACGACGGAGGAACGTCCTGGCGTCCGGCGGGGAACCAGTTCTCCTACGAGGGCAGTACAGGCACCCACCAGTGGTACGACGGGACGCCGCACCCATGGGAGTTTGCCCGCATCTGGCACCTTGAGCCGTCAGCTACCGACCCCGACACGGTGTTGGCGGGTGCCGAGGATGCCGCTCTGTTCAAGTCGACCGATGGCGCTGAGACGTGGACCGAGCTGTCGGGCCTACGCACGCACCACTCCGGGCCGTCCTGGCAACCCGGCGCCGGCGGAATGTGCGTACACACCATCCTCGTCGACCCGAGCAACCCCGATCGCATCCATGTGGCGATCTCGGCTGCGGGCGTGTTCCGAAGTGACGACGGCGGGCAGACGTGGAAGCCGACGAACCGAGGCCTGCGCTCGGAAGGCATTCCCGATGGCGAGGCCGAGGTCGGTCACTGCGTTCACCGGATCGCGCGGCACCCGACGAGACCGGACGTGCTGTTCATGCAAAAACACTGGGACGTCATGCGCAGCGACGACGGCGGCGACTCTTGGCGGGAAATCAGCGGCAACCTGCCGAGTGACTTCGGCTTTCCGATCGCCGTGCACGCCCATGAACCGGACACTGTCTACGTCATACCCATCACTAGCGACTCCGAGCACTATCCGCCCGATGCGAGGTTGCGTGTCTACCGAAGCCGCACCGGTGGAGACGAGTGGGAGCCGCTTACTCGCGGGCTACCCCAACGAGACTGCTACGTCAACGTGCTGCGTGACGCGATGGCGGTGGACACCCTCGATTCTTGTGGCATCTACTTCGGTACGACAGGAGGGCAGGTGTACGCGTCACCCGACGAAGGGGACACGTGGGCTCCGATCGTAAGAGACCTTCCCCGAGTTCTGTCGGTGGAGGTCCAGGTGCTGCCGTGATCCGGGTCATCCTTCCTCACCACCTGCGGACGCTTGCAGGAACGGGACGCGAGGTCGAACTCCCCATCGAGGGCGCGGCGACACAACGGCTGGTCCTCGACGCCCTAGAAGCCGCCTACCCAGTCCTGCGGGGCACGCTCAGAGACTCGGCCACCCAGCAGCGCCGGCCCTTCATCCGGATCTTCGCCTGCGAAGAGGACTTGTCGCACCAGCCACCTGACGCCCCACTGCCAGAAGCAGTCGCGAAAGGCGCAGAACCGCTACATGTGGTCGGCGCAATGGCAGGTGGCTGAAGGACCCTTCCCACCCATCACCAATGAATAGATCGACTCTTGCGAAACACCTCTGAGTGGGGTGTTCACGTGAGTACCTGACCTGGACGGATCACCCTCCCCAACGCTGCGATCACACCAGAAGCCGCCGAAAATCACACGACGCAAAGTTCCTGGTGTTCCCTATCGGTAGGCGACCATGGGGCGGAAGACCATGGGCGACCCGAGGCGCACCACACCGTCGGCGGCGAGCCCGTCGATCTGGTCATCGGTGAGCCCGATCTCGGCCAGGACCTCGGCGGTGTGCTCGCCGACCCCCGGAGGCTTGAGCGTCTCGTGGTGCTGCGTCCGGGAGAAGCGCGCGTAGCGACCCGGAGCCAGCACCGGACCGCTGCCCGGGCGGTCGAGGACATTGAAGACCTCCCAGCTGCGGTATTCGGGGTCGTCGATGAGCTCGGACAGGCGCCTGGCCGGCGTCGCCGGGACGTTCGCCGAGGCCAGCCGGCGGATCGCCTCGTCCCTGGTCAAGGAGGCACAGGCCGCCGAGATTCGTTCGGTGAGCTCGGCGTCGTCGGCGGGGTCCGGCCCGTCCAAGAGGCCGGCCTCCCGCAGGCCCTCCAGTCCTCCGCCGACGGCTTGCAGGCGGAGCCACCCGTCGGTGGTGGCGTAGTAGCGGTCGAGCGGGCCCGGTCCGGCGAAGTCACGCCCACCCACGATCGGGGCGACTCGGCCGGGCATCCGGATGAGTTCCTCGCATTGCGCGAAGGCTGAGGTGCCGGTCAGCGACAACCACACGTTTTGGCCGTCGCCGGTGCGAAGGCGGTGGAAGAGGGCAAGAAGGGTTCCGAGGACCGCCAGGGCGGCGGTCGTCACGTCGTTGACCGCGACGGTCATCAGCACCGGCTCGCTGTCGCCTCCCTGCGCGATCATCATCCCGCTCCTCGCCTGGAGCAGCGGGTCAAAGGCCGGTTCCGACGAGTACGGGCCGTGCTCCCCGAATCCGGTGATGGACACCGAGATGATGTCCGGGTTGACCTGCCGGAGCCGCTCGTAGTCGATCTTCAGGCGCTCGAGGACACCGGCCCGGTAGTTGTCGACCACCACGTCGACCGATCGCACCAAGGCGTGGAACGCCTCGCGTCCGGCATCCGACCGCAGGTCCATCGCGACACCGCGCTGTCCACGGATGTAGGGCATGCCCCGCTCGCGCCAGCTGTCGCCGGCCGGGATCTCCACCTTGATCACGTCGGCTCCCAGCTCGGCGAGGAGGGTCCCGGCATAGGGGCCGGCGAGGATCGTCCCGAGGTCGAGGACCCGGAACCCCTTGAGGGGGGCGCGCCCCTCGGGCGCGGCGTTGGACGGCGCCGGGCGCGGGGCCCATCGGAGCCACTCCTCTTGGTCGCCGGGGGTCGGTGCCGGTTGGTCGATGGCGGCGGGGGTGGCGACAAGGTTGATCGGGTTGCCCGGCATCGTGACCGGCCCTTGCACCGGGTCATGCATCTCCACCCGCATGCCGATCGAGGCGAGGACCGGCGAGTCCATCCAGTCCTCCCGCCGCAGCAGGGGGCCGACCGGCACGTCGGCGTCGCGGAGCATGGCCAGCCACTCCTCGCTCGTGCGCGATGCGAAGACCTCAACGAAGCGCTCGCGGACCCACGCCCGGTTAGCCGGCATCAGCATTGCCTCGAGGCGTCCCTTGATGCGCTCGTCCTCCAGAACGTCGGACAGGCCGAGGACGGCCAGGGCGCGCTCCTGGAACTTCGTGGTCAGCGTGGCCAGGAAGAGCCACGCCCCGTCGGCGCACCGATATCGCGTGTACATCGGATGCGGGCCGCCGGGGCCGTAGCTGGCCGGCACCTCGGGCGCCTCGGTGTCGATCAGGAGCGAGCTGCTCGACGCGACCATGGCCGCGTGCACGCCGCCGACGGTGACGATCTGGCCGTGCCCCGAGGCCTGCCGCTCGATGAGCGCAGCGATGGCCGCCGCCGCCGCCCATGCCCCCTGGAGATACAGCACGTAGGGAAAGGCGGGTTCAATCGGGCCCCCGTCGAACGAACTCTGGCGCAGCGCCATGCCGACCAAGGCCCAGAGCAACCCGGCGGACTCTGCGCCTCCCGCCCATGGGGTCTCGCCGAGGAACGGCGGGACCTTGAGATACACCAGACCCGGGTTGGCCTTGCAGGCGGCGTCGGCGCGCTCGGCGAGGCCACCGGCCCCACCACCGCTCACGCAGACATCGGCAACGGCGAGCAGGTCGAGCAAGCGATGTGGCGTCGCCTGGGCGTCGATGGTCAGGCACCGCTTGTTCCGGTTCCACATGGCGAAGCCGGGCCGCGATCGGCCCGGATCCCCCGCCGGCGGTTCGACCTTGACCACGTCTGCCCCGAAGTCGGCCAGCAGCATGGCGGCCAACGGTCCGGCGACCCCGGTGCTGAGATCGACGACCCGGATGTCGGCCAGCGCCCGGACCGTGGTCGTGCCCCCCGCCGCGTCGGTCATCGCCGAGCCGTCCGCGTCCGGCGTCCGTCCGATCGAGACCGTCTCACGATCTCGGGCTCGTCAGCTCCCGTCACCGGTGGCCGTCGGGTCGGGTTGGAAGCGATACAGCGCGCTGCCCTTGCCGGTGTCGTGGAACACGACGCGCACGGGCATCCCCACCACCACCTCGTCGGGCTCGCAGTCGACGATGTTGGTCATGACGCGCGGGCCCTCGGCCAGTTCGACGTAGGCGACGACGTAGGGGAGCGCCTCTCGGTATCCGGGGATGCCGCTGCGGTGCACCACCGTGAAGGTGTAGACGGTGCCCCGCCCCGACGCCTCGGACCAGGAGGTTCGGAAGCTCCCGCACACCGGGCAGAACGGCCTCGGATACCAGATCGGGATGCCGCAGTCGTCGCAGCGCCTCAGGAGCAGCTTGCCCTCGGCCGTCGCGGCCCAGAACTCGTCGGTCTCGGGCAGGCTGACCGGAGCCGGCGTCGGCAGGGTCGTGCTCATGCGTCCTCCGTTCCCAGGATCAGTGTCGAGCTGCCCATCCGGCTCCCGATGGACCCGCCCGTGCCATGCGCGAGGGCGATCGTACAGTCGCGGACCTGGACGGCGGGGTGTGCCTCACCACGCAGCTGGCGGACCGCCTCGATGACCTTGGTGATCCCGCCCCGGTTCGACGGGTGGTTGTTGCACAGGCCCCCGCCGTCGGTGTTGAAGGGCAGCCGCCCTTCGGGGGCGACGAGCGCTCCGTCCAGCACGAACCGCCCGCCCTCGCCCTTGGCGCAGAAGCCGAGGTCCTCCAGGGTTTCGACCACCGTGATGGTGAACGAGTCGTAGATCGACACGTAATCGATGTCGGCCTGCGTCACCCCCGCCTCCTCGAACGCGCGGGGTCCCGAGACGACGGCACCGGTGTAGGTCAGGTCGAGCCGGCCGTTGTCGGCGTGCTTGACGGTCTCGCCGTGGCCGAGGACCTTGGCCGAGACCCGGCTGAGATCCCGGGCGACCTCGGGGCTGACCACGATGAGGGCGCCCCCGCCGTCGGTGACGACGCAGCAGTCGTCCCTGCGCAACGGCGAGCTGATCATTGGTGATTCCAGCACCTCCTCCACCGTCATCGGTTCCTGGAGGAACGCGTTCGGGTTGTGCTGGGCGTGGAGGGACGCAGCTACCTTCACCTCGGCCAGCTGGGCGCTGGTGGTCCCGAACTCGTGCATGTGCCGGGTCGCCGCCATCGCGTACCCGGTGACGGCCCCCGACATCCCCCACAGGCCCTCGAAGACCATGTCGGGCGTCGCGCCGCCTCCGCCCGGCCGTCCGGCCATCGCGGCGCTGCGGGGACGGCCGGCCAGCGTGATCAGGGCCACCTGGCATTTGCCGGCCGCGATGGCCTCGGCGGCGTGGCCGACGTGCACGACGTAGGACGATCCGCCCGTCTCGGTCGAGTCGACGTGGGTCAGGCGAAGGCCCAGATAGTCGGCCATCGATATCGGCCCGAACCCGGCCGAGGCATCGCAGAAGTAGGCGTCGACATCGCTGAGGGAGAGCCCGGCGTCGGCGAGGGCGCCGGCGGCCACCTCGGCATGGATCTGGCTGTTCGAGCGATCGGGGATCTCGCGCAGGGGATGCTCGTAGATCCCGGCTATGAACGCCTTGCCCCGAATCGTCACGTCTTCCCCTTCCCGCAAGCGAACCGATCGCCAAAGAGCCTGAACGGGCATCCCCGTCGGCGACCCGTCGTCGAGCGCGTGCCGAGGAGCCGAGAGGTCTCTACCTGCCCTGGTGCGGTCCGATTGTGCTCACCTGGAGTTGCCCGGGTCAAGCGTCAACCACCGCGCCGCGACGTAGCCTCGGCGGCCGCCCGGAACGACCCCTAGATCAGACGCCGTCTCGAGGTCCCAGGGCCCGAGGCAGGCGATCTGTCCGATGACCTGCGGCACGCTGTAGAGGCCGATTTGAGACCCCCGTGCCGAGATCACCTGACCGGTGCACCAGTCAGAGCGATCGCTGACCAGGAAGGCGACCGCCGGGACGACATTGTTGGGCGATCGCTCCTTTGGAGGGGATAGACCGAAGGTCCTGACACTCGCCGAGTCAACACGCAGGGGCGAGCCGGCCGGACACAGGAGAGCCCTCCCGGCTGGGAGGGCTCTGACCTGCACTTTTTTTGGTAGTGGGGGTCACCATCATCGTGCGACCTTCTGGTTGTCGACCCAACGAATCCGCTGGTAACGGAATCGTGCATATGCACTGCATGGGCAGGCTGCCCACTCAATGTCGGTGGGATCGCTGACCAAGCTCCGAGGATGGCTGACCAAGCCCCGAGAACCCCTGGCGCTCAACGATCTGCACGCTGTCTGCCGCGCCGCTACTCGATGGGCTGGCGGCTCACCAACGACGGCTGACGGCCTGAGAAGACGAAGCCGCCGACGGCCGCCACCACGGGCAGGCCGACCACAATGACGAGCAGGTTGGGCAGCGGCACGTGGCTGAGGTTGCCGAACACCGACTCCCCGAACTTGCCCTTCTGGAAGTAGCCGGCGCAGGCCAGGTACCCACCGGCGGCGCCGAGCAGCATCCCGAGGGTGGCGAGCCCTCCGGCCGTCGCCGCGGTGATCGACCGCCGGCTCCAGCTGCTGGCCCCGGTGGCGGCCAGCGTGCGCAGGTCGCTGGACGTCTCGGCCCGGATGAGCCCCACCGTCATGGCCAAGATGGCGAGGGCCAGGGCGACGCCGAAGACGGTGGCCCAGTCGACGACCTCCCACGAGCTGGGCTCGTCGTTTTTGGTCTCGATGGTCAACTGCGCCGTCGATGCCGTGGCCCGGGCCTCGCTGATCTGGGCTGCCGTGAGGGATCCGGCGGAGGAGATCAGCCATCCGGAGATGGACGTCTGGCCAGATTGCTTGGTTTGTGAGAGGGCGTGCTCGGTGACGAGGGTGTTGGGGGCGGAGGTCCCCGAGGGCAGCTGCGGCAGGTACTGGATGACGGGGTTATTCAGGCACGAGCTGGCCGGGCACGGCACGGCGGATCCGTTGCCACCCGCAGGACCGTTCCGCGGGCCGGAGTTGGGGTTGCCAGGATTGCCCCAGACCATCTGCATGTGGGCCAGGGTGTCGAGGCCGGCGCGGATGCTGAGGAAGTCCGCCTGGGAGTTGATCTGGCTCTGCGAGATGCCGAGCGCCTTCAACAACTGGGGCGTGGCCACGTAGATCACCCCGTTGAACGAGAGGTTGTCGCCCTGGCTGCGGTTGAGGCCGTACTGCAGCCCGACCGTGGCCGTCTCGAGGGGGACGGCACCGTGGGCCGCGCCGAGAGAGCGGGCCATGCTGTCGGCGACGCTGGTCTGCGTGGCCATGGGGGGGTACTGCGTGTTCTGCGACGGACAGGACCCTTTCGGACCGACACACTGAGAACCAGGGGGCGGCGGCGTGTCGGCGGTAACCACTATCTGATTGCTGGCCAGGTTGGGCCCGGCGTAGTCGAGTACGTCGCTGTAGCGCGCGCTGGCGGCCACGCAGATGACAGTGGCGATGAGCACGCCGATGCTGATGGCGGCCAGGGCCGAAGCCGAGCGGGAGCGGTAGCGGGCGAGGTCGCGCAGGGCCAGGCGGGCCGTGACGGGCAGGCGGCGGCCGAGGTGGCCGAGGAGGCCGACGGTGATGGGGGCCAACAGGATGGTGGCCGCGATGAGGCAGACGAAGCCGAGTACCAGCGGGAGGGTGGCGCCGCCATCGTTGCTCTTGCCGGCGAGGCCGAGCAGGGCGAAGGTGGCGACGAGCAGCACCACACCTGGAATGGCGGAGCGATGCGACGGCGCGGGCGGAGCCGGGCGGCCCGACAGGGCCTTGACGATGGGCACCTTGGTGATGGTGCGAGCGGGGCGTGAGGCGGCCAGGAACGGCGTCACCATGGCGATGGCCACGGCGATGAGCAGCACGGTCCACGGCAGCTTGAACAGCCCGATCACGTGGTGCGAGCTCGACTCGAGATGGGGTCGGTAGGCGGCCCACAAGGCGAAGCCGAGCACTGCACCCGCCAGCGCACCGACGATGCCGACGACGGCGCCGTTGGCCCGCACGACCAGGCGCACCTGGCGGTCCGTGGCGCCGAGGGACTCGATCATGCCGATGGAGCGCAGCCGGCGCTGGGCCAGCACGGTGAAGCCGGCGATGGCGACCAGGCCGATCAGCATCATGCCGACCGCGGCCAGCAGGAGGGTGATAGTGGCCGGGGACACCAGGTTTTGGTTGGCGGCAGCATTGGCGCTGGCGGCCGAGGTGATGTCACTTGCCGTTGGCGCCTTCCCGGTGTGGTCGTCGAAGAGCGCAGTGATCTGCGTGCTCGACGTCAGCGGCAGTTGGCCGGGCGCCACCAGGGCGAACTCGTCGAGCAGGCTCTGGGGGTTCTGCACCGTCCCCTCGACCAGCCAGCTCTTGCCCTCGAAGTGCCAGACGCTGCCGACCCTCAGGTTGAAGTCCTGGGCCACGCCCTGGGTGATGGCGACCTCGCCCGGCAGTGTCGGGTAGCGGCCCGACAGGAGCTGGAGCATGGGTTGCCCGAAGGGGCCGTCGGGGTTCTGCGAGCGGAAGTCGAAGGTGAGCAGCGAGCCGGGGACCGGCGTCTTGTCGCTCTCGATGACGTCGAGCGTCCCGTAGGTGTGCGACAGAGAGGACAGGCGGCTCAGATCGTGGGCGGGGGTGCCGGAGATGTTGGCCTGGTACTGCGCGGTGCCGAAGCCGGAGTTGGCCGGCGGGGGCGAGTCGGTCGAGACGGTGGCGCCTATGACGAGGGCGGCCACGGCGAGGACGATGAGGGAGAGCACCAGCAGCTGCTGGCGCCATTCACGGCGGAAGAGGCGCCAAGCCCAACGGGTCACCGCCTGGCGGGCGGCCAGGCCACCCTCACCGCGGCCGATGTCAACGGTGACCGTCGGCCGTTCGATGACGCTGGTCATTGAGTCGCGCGGGTCAGGAGGGACTCGGCACCCATCGGCTTGGTGGTCTGGTCGACGATGCGCCCGTCCCGGATGAACATGACGCGGTCGGCCCACGAGGCCAGCTGCGCATCGTGGGTGACGACCACGGCTGCAACGCCCTCACGGCAGGCCGCCACCACCATGCGCATGACGGCCTCGCCGTTGGTGGAGTCGAGGGCGCCCGAAGGCTCGTCGGCCAGGAGGAGCCGGCGCTCGCCGACGATGGCGCGGGCGATGGACACGCGCTGACGCTCGCCACCCGAGAGCTCGTCGGGAAACGCGCCGCCCCGGTCGGCCAAGCCGAACTCGTCGAGCATCTGCAGCGCCGTGGCGTGGGCCTTGCTGGCCCGCAAGCCGTCGAGCTCGAGGGGAAGCGAGACGTTCTCGGCCGCGGTGAGGCCGGGCAGCAGGTTGAAGTCCTGGAACACGAAGCCGATGGAGCGCCGGCGCAGACGGGCCTTGTCGTCACGCGACATGTGCGACAGCGCGGAGCCGCCGATCATGACCTCGCCGCGGCTCGGGTCCTCGAGGCTGCCGGCAATGGTGAGCAGGGTGCTCTTGCCGGAGCCGCTCGGGCCCATGACGG
>Ga0209415_10021107_pt1 | contig 10057 bp, 11 predicted proteins | sample PeaSoiSIISIP2007_FD_187696 | JGI IMG/M metagenome (GOLD analysis project Ga0209415, IMG submission 187696) | Peat soil microbial communities from Weissenstadt, Germany - SII-SIP-2007 (SPAdes) (version 2) | ecosystem: Environmental > Terrestrial > Soil > Wetlands > Peat | place: Germany... | reverse complement strand
CACAGTTTTCGCTTACCCAGCCGCCTGACACAATGCGGCCACATTCGTGCCGAAGGAGCACCACGCGATGACGAAGCAAGGGCAGGGGAGCGAAGCCACTGATCTGCGCGAACGCTTGCGCCGCCTCGAAGACCGCGAGGCGATCCGCGACTTGCACACGCAGTACTGCTTCATCCAGGACCGCGGGCATCAGCGCCACGCCGAAGAGGACGTGCAGGCGTTTCTGGCGCTCTGCCACCCGGACATCGTGTGGGACAACAGCCCGGACGGCGCGCGCGCACATCGTGGGCACGCCGCCGTTGCCGCCTATCTGCGACAACTGTGGGCACGCTTCGACGACTGCATGCACTATGTCAACAACCTGCTCATCACCTTCGAGTCATCGGAGCGCGCCCGCGGTTGCTCGAGCTTCGCCGCCGTCGGCGATATCAGCGGCGAACCCTTCGTCGCCACGGGCTACTACGAAGATGAATACATCCGCAGCACCGCCGGCTGGCAGTTCCTGCTGCATCGCGAGGTGCCTTTCTTCTTCGTGAAGACCAACGAGAGCTGGGCGGGACCCAAACCACGCATCATGCGCGAGTGGCTGGCGAGGCCCTGAGCGCGAACCACGAAGGTCAGACGAGAAAGATTACAGAACACAGAGAACAGAACACAGATTGGGGCCGAAAAGGTCTGGAACTTGTCTGTGCTCTGTGATCCGAGGCTGGGTTTCAGCGCATCGGCCTACCAGCGTAGGTGAACGGTGACGCCGATGTCGCCGGGTGTCAGGAGCTCGATCTGGACGCCACGCAGTGGGTGCCGTTGCGCATCGTCACTGACGTGGCCGAGGGTCTCCAGTGCGAATGGATGCCGCGCCAGCGCCCAGAGTTTCCGATCGAGCAGCTCGCCGAGGGTGAAGCCGCTTTCATTGACGTGTTGGGCGACGATGAGGTCGACGTCTCCGACCATCAGATCGAGCGGCCGGATTGACATCTGCGCGTGGCTCGCGCGGGGCGTACACACGATCCATGCAACGATCAGGAGGGCGATCAACCAGGCTGGCCGTACGGAAGCCCCTGGGTGCGCGGGCGCCCAGGAGAGTAGATCTCGCCAACTGCCGTGAAGCATTGAAACTGCAGATGAGACTATCAGGTCAGTAATGCTTGCTACATCGAAAAAATCTGTTCCGATAGGCGGGCCGGCATTCCGAACGTGAATGCTGGTTACTTGCCCGTACGACCGGAGCAGCCCAGGTCACGTGGTTGTCGTGCAGGGATTGCAGCCGCTCGGGAAGCGCCGCCGGGTCAGCGGGGCACGAGACGCGGCATGACGGCTCGATCCCTCACAGGAAGGCGAAGGCGGCAGCCAGCCGCTCCCGCCCGCCGCTTTCGAGCACCTCACCGTGTGTGATGGTGACACGGTTGAAGTCCCACTGCAGGATGTGCTGAACGGAGGCGCGCGCGGCGGTGCGGTCGCGCATCATGAAGCGCACCATGCGATGTGGTCCGAAGCGACCCGCCGTGCCGGCCAGCCAGTGGAAGAGGCGGGCACCGGCGGTCTTGTCGGCCGCGACGTTGAAGGCGAGATCGGTCAGGATCAGCGTGCGCGTGCTGCGGTGGAAGAACACCACCTCGTTGAGATACGCCGCACCGCGGAACAGGTGCTGCTCGACGTCGCTCCGCCACTCAGCAGGCGCCTCATCACCCAACACGGCGTGGAATCTGAGATCCCGCCGCTTCTCCGCCAACCCCAGGGCCGCGTACGCGCGGGCTTCAGGATATGCACTGATGTAATCCCCGACGAAGAAGTGATGCACCTTGCTCGGTGCGACGACCGCGCGCACCGGCCCCAGCGCATCGAGCGCGCCGCGGGTCTCCGCGTCCAGACGCACCGGCGAGTGTAGCCATAATCCGCCGGCGGCGAGGTGAATCACCGTCATGCGCGTGCCGATATCGCCGACGGCGAGCTTGAGGGGTCGATCGGCCACCCAGAGGTTCGGGGCGAGATTCCGCAGCGCGTCCATGGTTGGAATGCGGCCGATCTTACGTCAGCGGCGGGGCAGGGGACAAGCCGGTGCGCCGGCACCGGTGCCCCGGCACTCTTCCGTGCAGTGTCGGGTGATGATAATGCCCACGCGACACAATTCCCCGCGGTGGCTGGTTCGCTGATAAGGAGGCGCGTCGTGACAGGCAGGGGCAAGACCATCGTCATCTGGGTTGTAAGCGGGCTGTTAGCGCTGCTCTATCTCACGAGCGGCGGCATGAAGCTCGCCGGGGCGCAACCCGCGATCGAGAGCTTCACCCGCTACGGCTATTCGGCGTGGTTTCGATTGCTCATTGGCGCGATCGAGATTGTTGGCGCGTTCCTGCTCCTGGTGCCGCGGACGTCGGGATACGCGGCGACCGCGCTCGGCGTGGTGATGATCGGCGCGGCGTACACGCATCTGGTGAACGCGGAAGCTTCGCGGGCACTCTTGCCCGTCCTCCTTCTCGTCGTCCTCAGCGTACTGGCCTACGCGCGGCGCCCGGAATGAGCGCGGAGCCCCCTCTGTATCGCGACCCCGGTCAAGCGCTGGAGGCGCGCGTGCACGACCTGCTCGCACGCATGACGCTGGACGAGAAGCTCGCGCAGCTCGGCGGGGTATGGTCGAACAGCTTGATGGACGCCGACGGAACGTTTGCCGAACAGCAAGCGCGCGCTCAGCTGCTGCACGGCACCGGGCATGTGACGCGGATCGGCGGCGCCACGGTGCTGCGGCCCGCGGAAAGCGCCCGGCTCGCCAATGCCATTCAGCAGTTTCTGATCACTCAGACGCGGCTCGGCATTCCGGCGATCCTTCACGAGGAGAGCTGCGCGGGGTACCTGGCCCGCGGCGCGACATGCTTCCCGCAGGCCATCGGTCTGGCCAGCACCTGGGAGCCGGAGCTGATCGAAGCGATGACCACGGTGATCCGCACCCAGATGCGCGCCGTCGGCGCGCATCAGTCGCTGGCTCCCGTGCTCGACGTCGCACGCGACCCGCGCTGGGGTCGCACCGAGGAAACCTTCGGGGAAGATCCGTATCTGATCGCGCAGATGGGGATTGCCTATGTACGCGGGCTGCAGGGTCCGGACCTGCGCAGCGGGATTGTCGCCACCGGCAAACACTTCCTCGGCTACGGCGCGTCGGAAGGCGGCATGAACTGGGCGCCCGCGCACATTCCGCGGCGCGAGCTCCTCGAGGTGTACGCCGCGCCGTTTGCCGCCGTGATCCAGGAGGCGGGGCTCGCCTCGATCATGAACGCCTACAGCGAAATCGACGGGGTGCCCTTAGGGTCGTCGACGGAACTGCTCCGCGACCTGCTGCGCGGTGCGCTCGGCTTCAACGGCGTCGTGGTGTCCGACTATCTGACGATTCCCACCCTGCTGAGCTATCACCGCATCGGACGCGACGAGAGCGACGTTGCCTGCATGGCTCTGGAAGCCGGCATCGATGTCGAGCTACCGGCCCTCCATTGCTACGGCGCGCCGCTCCGGCAGGCGCTTGCACGCGGCAGCATCGACGCGGCCGCCGTCGTCGCCGCCGCCAGCCGCGTCTTGCGGATGAAGTTCCAGCTCGGGCTATTCGAGCACCCGTACGTCGACGCGGACACCGCCGCCGCTGTCTTTGATACGCCCGAACAACGTGCCTTGGCGCATCGCCTGGCGCAGAAGTCGATCGTACTGCTCAAGAATGACGGCGGTCTCCTGCCGCTCGACAAGGCGCTGGGTGCAATCGCCGTCATCGGGCCGAGCGCTGACAGCAAGCGTCTCCTGCAGGGCGACTACCACTACCCATCGCACCTCGAGGCGATGTTCGGGAGCATCAACGAGGACGCGTCGCCAGCACCGGACCGTGTGGTGGATCTCGCACAGTGCTTCGTGCCCATGGTCAGTGTGCTTGATGGCATCCGCCAAGCGGTCTCGCAGCGCACGGCGATCCATAGCGCGCGGGGCTGCGAGATCGTGAGCGACTCGACGCAGGGCTTCGGGCCGGCGGTCGAGGCAGCGAGACAATCCGACGTGGCGATCATCGTGGTCGGTGAGCGGTCGGGGTTGGCGGAGGGGTGCACTAGCGGCGAGTCGCTCGACCGCGCCGATCTCGGCCTGCCGGGGGTGCAGCAAGCGCTCGTCGAGGCCATCGGCGCGACGGGCACACCCGTAGTGGTGGTGCTGATCAACGGCCGTCCGCTGGCGCTGCCGTGGATCGCCGCGCACGTCGCGGCGGTGGTCGAGGCGTGGGTGCCCGGCGAAGAGGGCGGCCACGCCGTCGCCGACGTGCTCTTCGGCGACTACAATCCGGCCGGCCGGCTGCCGATCTCACTGCCGGTGAGTGTCGGGCAGATCCCCGTCTACTACAACCACAAGCCCTCCGGCGGGCGCACGCAGTGGAAGGGCGACTACGTCGGCATGAGCACCACGCCGCTGTTCCCCTTCGGGCACGGGTTGAGCTTCACCCAGTTTGCATACAGCAACCTCACGGTGTCGCCCGCGCAGGTCACGGCACGCGATCGTGTGCAGGTGCGCGTCGATGTGGCCAACGTCGGGGCACGCGCCGGCGAGGAGGTGGTGCAGCTCTACGTGCACGACCTCGTGGCAAGCGTCACGCGTCCGGTGAAGGAGTTGAGAGGCTTCACGCGCATCGCCCTCAACGCCGGGGAGCAGAGGACGGTGACCTTCGAGCTGGCCGTCAGTCAGCTGGCCTTCTACGACCGTGCGATGGCGTACGTGGTCGAACCGGGGACGATCGAGGTGATGGTCGGCAGCTCGTCGGAAGACATCCGCCTGACGGGTGCGTTCGAGATCATCAGGAAGACGACCCCGGTCGAAGGGTCTAGGCGATTCACGACGAGCGTCGCCGTGGCGTAGCGTTACGCAGCCGGTGGGCGGCGCCGGTTGTCGTCGGGGTAGGGATACTCCATCTGACGAGCCGTGGCGCGCGGGTGCGGCGGCGCCCGATTCACAACTTTGTGGACGGGCGGCGAGTACGCCTAGTCGCGAAAGCCGGTGACCAGCGCCTGCAGCTGCGCCTTCGCGTCTGTGAGAATGGGCGCGCCGTCGCCGACCAGCAGCGTGTCGAAGTCGAGGTCCAGCAACCGCCGCACGCTGGCGTGCAGGCGCGGCGCGTCGTCCATGACGGTTTCGGGGAGCAGTGAACAGCGCCCGGGCGGGTTGCCGATGACAGCGTCGCCGACGATCAGTATTCGGCGGTCCGGCCAATGCAGCGCGACCTCTCCGGGCGACTTGCCGGGGACACCGACGACGACGAGCGGTCCAACGCGTTCCGCGACGCGTAGCTCGTCATCCAGCTCGACGCCTTGCGTCCGCGCGTACGCGGCGTCATCGGGATGAATTGCGGTGCGCGCCCCGGTCCGGGTGCGCACGGCGTTGGCGGCACGCCCATGGTTGCGATTCGTGATCAGGATGCGTACCACTCGTGCGCGTCCGAACGCCTCGAGCGTCGCCGCATCCGGTTCGACCGGATCGATACACATGTCGCCCGTCGGTATCCGCAGGAGATGGCCATTGAAGTTGTAGCCATGGCGCTGCGAGAACCACGGCCAGGCGAAGATCCCATCGGCGATCTCGTGCATCAAGGTCTCCTTATCCCAGGTGCCACGACGGACACAAGAAACGGCGTTGTCATCGGTGCGGTCCATGGTAGACTCCCAACTTTCAGGGGGGACGTATGAAAGCACGACTCTGGGTGGGTTTGCTCGTGAGTGCAACTCTGGCCGCGCCGGGTACGACGTACGGCACGTTGACCTGCGTGGGCACGTCCGCGGACTTTGTGACCACCCTCATCAGCACTGCCAGCCTCTGTCTGACGCGGCTGGCGCCGCTGGGCCGCTCCTGCGCCTCGCGCAATCGCGCGCTCGACATCCGCGCGACGCGCGTGAACAATCTGTGTGGGTCCGGTACGTCTGCGCGGCTCACGTGCACGGCGCGCCAAGCCATCATCGACGCGGGGCTGCCGTACGCGTCTCTGAGCGGCACCGGGTTCAACTACGTGTGTACCGGCTCGACCTGCGGGAACGGTGTCGTCGAGTTGGGCGAACAATGCGACGACGGCAATCAAGTGAATGGGGACGGGTGTTCGGCGACCTGCCAGCTGGAAAGCAGCAACTGCACGGACGTGTGCGCCGGCGTCGTTCCGGTCAGCGGCACCGCCATCAAGGCGGAGCTGGTTGCGAGCGGCCTCAGCCAGCCGCTGTTCGTGACGGCGCCGCCGGGCGACGTGACGCGGATCTTCATCGTGCAGAAGACCGGTGAGATCAAGATCGTGAAGTTCGGCACGTTGCTGGCAACGGATTTTCTGAACATTCACTCGCAGGTATCATCGGGCAGCGAGCAGGGCCTGCTCGGCCTCGCCTTTCACCCCGACTATGCGGACAACGGCCGCTTCTTCGTCGACTACACGGACGTGTCGGGGAATACCGCGGTGTCCGAGTTCCGCGTCTCGTCGAACCCCGACGTCGCCGCGGCGACCGAAACGATGCTCCTTCAAGTGACCCAGCCGTTCGCGAACCACAACGGCGGCGAGGTCACCTTCGGTCCCGACGGCTACCTGTATGTGGGGTTGGGTGACGGCGGCTCCGAGGGTGATCCGTTGGGCAACGGACAGAACACCTCGACGCTCTTGGGCAAGCTCCTGCGGATCGATATCAACAGCGCTAGTCCGTACAGCAGCCCGCCGACCAATCCGTTCTTTGGCGCCACGCCGGGTCTCGACGAAATCTGGGCCTACGGCTTGCGCAATCCGTGGCGTTTCAGCTTCGACCGCGTCGCCGGCGATCTGTACATCGGAGACGTGGGGCAGAACCTGTGGGAAGAGGTGGACTTCCAACCCGCGCTGAGCAGCGGCGGCCAGAACTACGGCTGGAACATCATGGAGGCGACGCACTGCTTCAACCCGCCCAGCGGCTGCAGTCAAACCGGCTTGACGCTGCCGATCCTGGAGTACGGACACACCGACGGTTGCGCAGTTAGCGGCGGCTACGTGTATCGCGGTTGCGCGATGCCGGATTTGCGTGGAACGTACTTCTACGGCGACTACTGCAGCACCTTCATCCGGACGTTCCAGGTGGTGAGCGGCGCGGCGACGAACCAGCAAGACCGTACTGCCGATCTTGGCGGTGGCGTGACCATCGGCAGCATCTCGTCGTTCGGAGAGGACGCCCGCGGCGAGCTGTATATCTGTGATCTGGGCGGCTCGGTGTTCAAGATCGTTCCAGGACCGTAGGGCGGGCCGCGTCGCGGAAGAGTTCGCGGAAACTATCCTGCGTCGATTAGTTGCTGCTGACGCTCGTGCCCGTGTAGATCGCGTTCAGGGTGAAAGACTGTGCGCCGTTCGGTTCGGTCCAGGTGACCTGGGTATTGATGCTCTTCAACTCGGGGGCGGGTGAATCTTCGACGACTGTGGTGGTAATCGTGTAGGTGAGCGCGCCGTCCGTTCGCGTCGACGAGCGGCTCTGAACGTCGTCGTACGACATGCTGCGCAGGTCTTCGAGCTCGCCCGCGGCAAGGGCCACCGCAGTAGTTATGGTCCCGTTCGTACCCTCCATCCGGATGTGTTGGACCATCAGATCGCCGATGGTCATCATCGCGATGCCAAACAAACCGAGGGCGACGAGCGACTCCATCAGGACCGCGCCGCGCTGGTTGCGGAAGCCTGCGAGGCGCGCCCGCGGGCCCTGCTGGTTGACCAGCGCCGGCTGACCCGCATTCCAACCGGTCAAACCCAGCGCGCTGAATTCCGAGTGTGTCGACATACACAAAAAGAATAGGCGCCAGCGGCGCAGCGGCAAATGGGCCGGAAGTCGGTTTCTCGGCGCGCTTCCCGCCCAACGTACGACCAAGGTCGTACCGTTGCGTTCCCGTCGGTGCGACGGCATGCGCAGTGCTGCAGCGTGTCAGCGCGGGCCGCCCGTGGATGCCGGCCTGCGCGGCGCGGCGTTCAGCGACGTGCTCGGTGCCCGTGCGGCGGAGCATTCGTGCAGGGCGGCGGCGTCGGCGGCCAAGATTTCCGCGACCGTGATCCGGTCATCGGCATCGGGATTGCCGAGGGCGCAGGCCGAAACCTGGAGCATCCCCAAGGCGATGCGCATCATCGTGAGGAGTTCGTCCGCCGTTACGATGCTGTTGCGGTTGCAATCGCCGACGCAGCGGATCGATGTCGGTGTTGCCGTCGCCGTCGTTGCAGCGACCGTGCTCGGTGTTGCCGTCGCAGTTGGAGGATCGGCGGGGGTGTCCATCGGCGACGCGGACGGGCGTGCGGTCTGCGTCACCGCGGCGGATTGCGTGGAGGTAACCATCGCCGTCGCGACGGTCGTGGAGGTCGCGCTGGCAGTTTCTGTCGCTGTCGGGCTCGGGGTGGGTGTGTTGGTTGAGGTGTGCGCGGGCGTCAGGGTCGAGCTGGGTGTGGGCAGCGCCGTCTGCGTCGCGGTCACCTCTGGCGTGAGCGTTGCCGTCGGAACGCTGATCGCCGCCGGCGTCATCGTCGCGCTGTCGGTCGGGAGCGGCGTCGCGGTCGTGGTTGGCGTGGACGGCTGCGTGGCGGTGAGGGTCGGTGACGGGGACGGCGTCTCCGTACGTGTCGGCGTGGCAGTCTCGGTGGGCGTCTGAGTCGTACTGGGCGCGGGGGTGTTGCCGGCGGCCTGGCTCGGCGTGTGCGTGGGTAACGCGCTGGGCGCGCCTGTGCTCGTGCCGGTCACGGTCGGGATTGCAGTAGACGAGCGCGTCGAGGTCGGTGTTGCCGTTTTGGTGAAGGCGGCCGGCGGCGAGGATGTCGGGGGGTCTGTGGGGGGCACGGTTGGCGTCGCGGTTCCGCTGAACGTCGCCGTCGCAGTGGCGCTCGCTGTCGGTGCGGCGGTGCGCGTCGCAGTCGACGGTGGTGTGGGGGTCGATGTCGGCGTGCGTATGGGCGTCGCCGTCGGTGTCGGTGGCGCCGTTGGGGTGCCTGTAGGGGTTAAGGTCGGCGTTGCGGTTCCGGTGAAGGTAGTGGTCGATGTGGCGCTGGCAGTATTCGAGGCGGTGCGTGTCGCGGTTGATGATTGAGTGGCGGTCGGTGTCGGCGTGCGCGTCGGCGTCGCTGTGGATGTCGGTGTCAGGGGCACCGTGGCGGTGACGGTCGGGGTCGCGGTCGGGACCGTGGTCACGGTGGGCGTGTGGGTTGACGTTGCGCGGACCGTGTTTGATGCCGTAGACGTCGGAATCGGGGGAGAGGCCGGTGATGGCGTCGACGAAGAAGTCCCGGTTGCCGTCAGAGTCTGCGTGCGGCTCGGTGTGGAGGTGGGGGTCGGCGAAGATGAAGCGGTCGCGCTGGGTGTGGGCGTACGGGTGGCCGTTGGTGTACCCGTAGGCGCCACGGTTGCGCTCGACGTCAACGTCGGCGTGCGTGTGGCGGTTGCAGTACCGGTTGCGGTGGACGTCGCGGTTGACGTGGCCGTGCTCGTGGGTGGCGGCGTCCGAGTCGGTGTTTTTGTGGCCGTCGGCACGTCGGGAACGGTGGGTACCGCAGTAGCGCTGGCTGCGGGTGTGGCCGTCCGCGTTGCCGTCGCCGTGGGTGCGGGGAGCATCGCGAAGGCGACTTCTACCGGGCTGTTCCCCACAGTAATGGTGGTGGTCACCGTCCCGCTTGTCGTATCGATCACCGAGACCGTGCCCGGTGCGCCGCAGGTCGGATCGTTGCCGCAGGCGTTGGTCACATAGACGAACGCGCCGTCCGGGGTGAGCCCGAGGCCAGCAGGAACCTTCCCGACGGGAAGCGTAGCGGTGACGGTGTTGCTGGCGATGGGGATCACCGAGACGGTGCCGGAGCCTTGGTCGCTGACGTAGACGACGTCTGCGCCGATCGTGATGTCGAGCGCATCGCGGCCGACGGCGATGGACGTGGTGACGGTATTGGTTGCGGTATCAATCACAGATACTGTCCCCACACCGTTGCAGGACGGCGTCGTGCCGCATTCGTTGGCGACGTACGCTAGCCTGGATTCCCACGTTAGGGGATTGAGTTAACACCACGGAGCGATTTAGCCAAACAGCAGCCGCAAGCGTC
>Ga0209415_10021106_pt1 | contig 10057 bp, 9 predicted proteins | sample PeaSoiSIISIP2007_FD_187696 | JGI IMG/M metagenome (GOLD analysis project Ga0209415, IMG submission 187696) | Peat soil microbial communities from Weissenstadt, Germany - SII-SIP-2007 (SPAdes) (version 2) | ecosystem: Environmental > Terrestrial > Soil > Wetlands > Peat | place: Germany... | reverse complement strand
TCCATCGCTTACTTGATGTGGCTGTTTCTCGCTCTGCTGCTCGATCATTACCTGCCGACCACGCAGCTCCTCTAGACTCGTGCGGCTTCAATGCGACCGAGCCGACCACGGCAACGGAGCCGACCACGCCGTGAGGCAATGCGCCGGCCCCGTCAAGCCGAAAAAAAGCGACTCGGCTCTCCGCCGCAATCATGCGGCGCAATCAGCCGGCAGCGATCAGTGGCTGTCTTGTCCTCCGCGCGAAGCTCCCTTGCCTGCCGTTGGTTTTCCAGAAGTCTGCCCGTCGCCGATGCGCTGCGCGGCACTCACGAGTGCACGCTGCGTGCGCTCGATGCTGCTCAGTTGATACTCCAAGGTATCGAGGGTCAGCATCACCAAGTCGTATTCGGCAACCGTGGTCCAACCCGATTTGTGTATGAACGGGTCCATCAAGCTGGAAATGCTTTCGACGGTTTCCCTTTTTCGATCGATATGACGCAAGCGGTTTTCGAGTTTCGAAATATCGTGTTCCATGATGAAGTGTCCTTTTCATTGTGCGAACTGGATTTTCGATCGTGCGTTTGGCTCCTTTTTACACTTGACGCGGCGATGTTAAGCCCATCGCCGTCGGCCGCACAACGCATACTTGAAATGACGGAACCGTCGCGCGAGCCTTAACACTCGCGGCGCCGCAACAACGCGATGGCTGTTCCAAGTGCGCGTCTATGCGCGTTTGCAAGCGATGCTCTTCACGGAGTCGGCGGCGCCGACGACGTCGCGACGGGGCGCTCCTGCCAACCGCCGCCCAGCGCCGAGTACAGATGTACCACCGCGCCCAGGTCGTTCGCATAGGCCTGAGCGAGCGACAACTCCGCCGTGAACAGCTCGCGATCGGCTTGTATCACATCGAAGTAGGAGGCATAGCCGATCTTATATCTCGCGAGTGCGATCTCGCGAGCGCGCCGCAGCGCATCGACCTGACTCGCTTGCTGGCGCTCCTGCTCCCCGAACTTACTATAGGCGATCAGCGCGTCGGCCACATCCTGGAACGCCGCCTGCACGGTCTTCTGGTACTGATACAAGGCCTCGCGCTTGCGAGCATCGGCGAGTTCGACCTGGTAGAGGTTTGCCTGCACGCTGAGCAGCGGCTGGATCAGCCCCACGCCGGCGCTCCATTCGGCCGCCGGGGCGGTGAACAACTTGTCGAAAGGTATAGCCAAGGAGCCGGCGCTACCGGTCAGCGAGATGTTCGGAAACAGCGCTGCCTTTGCGACGCCGACTTCGGCGTTGGCGGCCACGAGTCCCTGCTCGGCCTGCGCGACGTCCGGCCGCCGCTCGAGCAGTCGCGCGGGTAGCCCGGGCGGAGGGCGCGGCGGCGCTTCCGGCACGGCTTCCCCGTAGTGCATGCGAGTGATCGGTCCAGGATTGTTACCGAGCAGCACGCTGATCTGGTCCTCGATCTGGCCGATCTGGCGCTCGAGGTCCGGCGCCGTCGCGCGGGCGGCGGCGAGATCCGCTTGGGCGGTTGCCACATCGAGCCCGGTCACGTAGCCGCGTTCATGCTGGGCCTGCGTGAGCTCCAGGAACTTCTCGCGCGAGACCACCGTTCGCCGCGTGATCTCGAGCTGACTATCGAGCGAAATGAGCTCGAAATACGCATTGGCGACCGCTGCCACCAGGGTCACATTGACGGCGCGCTTGGCGTATTGCGATGCAAGCAGATTGGCCCGCGCGGCCTCGGTTGCGCGACGTAGCTGTCCCCACAAGTCGATCTGATAGGAGGCCAGAATCTGTACCTGAGCCTCATTGTTGATCCGCGACGCGCCCGGCATGAGTGCGTACTCGGAGGTCTTGGCGCGGTCGGCACCCGCATCGACCGATACTTGCGGCAGGAAGCTCAGGCGCGTCGGGCCGAGCTGCGCCCGTGCCTCATCGATCCGCGCCACCGCGATCTTCACGTCGTAATTGTTCTTGAGCGCGGTCGCGAGCAGCGCCTGCAAATCCGCGTCCGCATATACCTCCCACCAGCCGCTGTCGCCCATGGACGCTGCGTCGCCGGCCGCATCGCTCGTCGTCGGCGCGCCGTCGTGGTACTGCGCCGGCACGTCGAGCGGCGGCCGATGATAGTCCGGCCCGACCGCACAGCCCGCGAGCAGCGCGAACGCACAGCCGCTCAGCCGCTTATTCATGCTTCGGGCTCCGTGCCCGGCATAGGCAAGGTCGCGGATGCGGGCGCGGGCATGGGCGGCACAACTCCGCGGGACTTGGAGAATCGGTCGACGAGACCCTGCAGCACGACGTAGAACACCGGGACAATGAAAATGCCGATCATCGTCGCGGCAGTCATGCCGAACACCACGGTCGTGCCGAGCACCTCGCGCGACGTGGCACCGGCGCCGGTCGCGATCGCGAGCGGCAGCGCACCCAGGATGAACGCGAATGAGGTCATGAGGATCGGCCGCAGGCGTAGTCGTGCGCCCTCGATCGCCGCCTCGACGAGCGGCATGCCGCGCTGGTGCGAGAGGCGCGCGAATTCCACGATGAGGATCGCGTTCTTGGCCGCGAGCCCGATCAGCATGACCAGTCCGACCTGCGCGTAGATGTCATTCGCCATGCTGCGCATCGACAGTCCCAAGAATGCGCCGAACACGGCGAACGGGATGCACAGGATGACCGCGAACGGTACGATCCAGCTCTCATACTGGGCGGCGAGCACGAGGAACACGAACACCATCGCCATCGCAAAAATATACGGTGCCTGGCTGCCCGCGCGCTGCTGTTGGAACACCGAGCCCGTCCAATAGTGGGTGAGGTTGCCGGGCAAATCCTTGACCAGTGACTCCATCGCCTTGATCGCATCGCCCTGACTGTAGCCGGGCGCCGGCGCACCGTTGATGGTCACGGCCCGGTAAACGTTGTAGCGCTCGATGTAGGCCGGACCGCGCGTCGGCTTGATGGACACGAGCGACGACAGCGGCACCATGTCGCCGGCCTGGGTACGCACATACAGCGTGTTGACCGCGTCGGGCAGCGTCCGAGCCGAGGGTTCGGCCTCGGCGGTGACGCGGAACGTACGACCGAAAAGGTTGAAGTCATTGATGTAGTTGCCGCCCAGGTAGGTCTGCAGCGCCGCGAAGATGTCCGAGATCGGGATGCCGAGCGCGCGGGCCCGGTCGCGGTCGACGACGTACTCGATTTCCGGCACGCGGTTGTTGAATTGGGTGGAGACGCGTGTGAGCTCCTTGCGCTTGTTCGCCTGCGCGAGGAAGTCGTCGATCTCCGTCGTGAAATTCTCGAGACTGCCGCCGGAGGTGTCGGCGAGCATGAATTCGAAGCCGCCCGCCTGGCCGATGCCGGGGATCGCCGCCGGCGCGACGATCACGACGTTGGCTTCTTTGAGAGGTCCGAGCAGTTTATAGAGGCGTTCTAGCAGCGCCTGGGCCGAACTTTGTCGACCCGGGCGCTGCGACCAGGGCTTCAACGGAATGAACCCGGAGCCGGTGTATGGGGTGTTGACTTGAGCGAGCAGGTTGAGCCCCGTGATGGCGAGCATGCTCTCCACTTCAGGCTGTTTCTGAACGATCGCGCGAATCTGCTCCAGCACTTGCTCGGTGCGTTGCAGCGACGCGCCGGGCGGCAGCTGCGCAACCATGAGCAGGTAGCCCTGGTCGTCCTCGGGCAAAAACCCGCTGGGTCGCTGCCAGATCAGCACGATGAGCGCAACGACGATGGCGCCGAACACAGCGAGCGCTACGCCAGCGCGGCGTATCGCGCGGCGCACGGTGCCCTTGTACTTGACCGTGGCTCGTGCAAAAAGCCGGTTGAAGACCGCGAACCCGCGTCCGAGCAGGCCGACGGGTGCGGCCGCCGAGCGCGGCTTGAGCAGCAGCGCGCACATCGCCGGCGTAAAGGTCAGCGCAATGAGTGCCGAGATCAGCACCGACACCGACAGCGTCAGCGCGAACTGCTTGTAGAACTGGCCCGTGAGCCCGCCGAGGAAGGCCACCGGTACGAACACGGCGGTCAACACGAGCGCGATCGCGATGACCGGGCTCGAGACATCCGCCATGGCGGCCCGCGTGGCCGCGAGCGGATCGAGCCCCTTTTCCTCCATCTTCTCCGTCACCGCCTCGACGACCACGATCGCATCATCGACCACCAGGCCGATAGCGAGTACCAGCGCGAACAGCGTCAGCGTGTTGATCGAGAAACCGAGCGCGACGAAGATCGTGAAGGTACCGAGCAACGAGACCGGTACGGCGAGCATCGGGATCAATGTCGCCTGCCAACTTTCCAGGAACAAGAACACGACCAGCAGCACTAGCGCCGCGGCGATGAACAACGTGATCTCGACTTCCCTGATCGACTCTCGCACGAACTCCGACGTGTCGAGCGGAATCACGTAGCGAACTCCCGGCGGGAAGCGCTGCGCGAGCTGTTCGAGCGTGGCATGCACCTTCTTGCTGACCTCCAGCGCGTTCGCGTCCGGCAGCTGATAGACGCCGAGTAGCGCCACCGGCTGACCATTGAGGCGGCTGGAGCGTGTGTAGTCGGTAGCGGCCAGCTCGACGCGGGCGACGTCGCGCAGCCGGACGATCGAGCCGTTGCTGCCGGCCTTCAGAACCACGTTCTCGAATTCCGCAACGCTGCGCAGGCGCCCATGCACCGTGACCGTGTAGGTCATCTGCTGTCCCGGCGGCGCCGGCTCGGCGCCGACGATGCCCGACGGCGCGACGACATTTTGCTCGTTGATCGTGTTGCTGATGTCGCCGGTGGTGACGCCCAGCCGTGACATCTTGCCCGGATCGAGCCAGATGCGCATGCCATAGTCGCGCGCGCCGAATTGCAACACCTGGCCGACACCCGGCACGCGCGCAAGCGAGTCGAACACCTGCAGCGTCGCGAAGTTGCTGAGGAATAAGTAGTCGTAGCGCGGGTCAGTCGCCTCGATGGCGACGAAGATCAGCGGCTGCGGCTGGCGCTTGGTGATCGACACGCCCTGGCGCAGCGCATCCGGCGGCAGCTGGCGCTGCGCGATGGCGACCTGATTCTGCACGTCGACGGCGGCGATGTCCTGGGCGGTACCGACCTCGAACGTGACGTTGAGCGTGTAGGATCCATCGTTGGAGCTGCGCGAATCCATGTAAATCATGTTCGGAACGCCGTTGACCTGCGTCTCAATCGGCGCCGCGATCGACTGTTCGATCGTCGACGCATCGGCACCCGGGAAGGTCGCCGCAACGACCACGGAGGGCGGCGTAATCTGCGGAAACCGCGCGACCGGGAGCAGCAGAAACGCAATGGTGCCGGCGAGCGTGATGACGATCGCGAGCACCGTCGCGAAGATCGGCCGGTCGATGAAGAAATTGCTCACGAAGGGCGTGGCCCGGCGGTGGCCGCTGCCAGCGGTTGTGCATGGACCGGCGTGCCGACCTTGAGCTTCTGCGTGCCGTCGACGACCACGACGTCGCCCGGTGCGAGGCCCTTCTCGACGACCCAGTCGCTGCCTTGCTGCTGGCCCATCGTGACGTCGCGCTGTTGCGCCTTGCCCGCGCTATCGACGATCCATACGTAGTTCTTGTCCTGCAGCAGTTGTACCGCGCGCTGTGGAACGAGCAGCGCGTTGGGGCGCTCGCGTGTTGCGACGACGACCCGGACATACTGTCCGGCGTGCAGGAACTGTTTCGGATTCGGCACCGTGAGGCGCAGCGCGAGCGTATCGGTGCGCAGGTCGACGGCCGCATCGACGAAATTCATTTTCCCCGGAAGTTCGTACTCGCTGCCGTCGGCAAGCAGAATGCGGAATTGGCGCTGACTGGGATTCTGCTGGTCGAGCGGCCGGCCCAGCTCGCGCTGCACTTGCAGCAGGCGCTGCTCGCCGACGCTGAAGTTCGCGTACATCGGGTCGGTCTGGTAGACCGTGGTCAGCAGCGTCGTGTAGGCGGTGACGACACCGCCGATGCGGATCTGCGCGCGACTCATGACGCCGTCGATCGGCGACCGCACTTTGGTGTAGCCGAGGTTGAGCTCGGCAGTCTTCACGGCCGCCTCGCCAGCCTGGACCTGGCCTTTCGCCGAGGCATTGGCGGCTACCGCCGCATCGAGCTCCTTCTCGCTCAGCGCATCGATGGCCGTCAGCGGGCGCGCGCGCGCCAAATCACGGTCCGCCTGTGCCTCGGCCGCATGCGCTTGGGCGAGCCCGGCCTGCGCCTGCGCGAGCGCGGCGATGTAAGGCTGCGGATCGATCTCGAACAGCGTCTGGCCGCGTTTGACCGGCGTGCCTTCGAGCGCCGCCTGCCGGTAGAGGATTCCCGCGACCTGCGGGCGAATCTCGACGGTATTCGAGGCCTCGAGCTGCGCCGGATATTCCTGGGTCAGCGACGTCGGCTGCGCTTGCATCGTCAGCGTCGCAACCTGCTGCAGTGTCGGCGGGCCGGCTGCCTTGCCGCCGCAGGCAGCGGCCACGGCAACCAGGGCCAGCATAGCAACTCGCCAAGCCCAGCGCAGCCATGGCGCCGCAGGAATTGCGGATAGGTGCGGCGCAGCCGCAATGCACGCGGTTGATGCTTCAGTGTCGAGGCGATGCATGACGGGCCTGTGCGGAAATTGCAGGTGCGCCAGCATAACGCGCCCACCGGCGGATAGTAATCATAAGACCCCTTTCCATCCACTGCAGAATGCCGAAGTCGCGATCCCGAGGCCGTGGATTAATTATAGTATTCCATAGCTGCGGATAAGAAAGAGGAGGGCTGCCGGATGCTCGAACGAAAACGCCATCTCGTCACGACGACCCATTGGGACGAGAAATCTCTGCCCCTGACGATACCCAATCCGTCCTTGACGGATTCCCAGATCGCCGATGTCGCGAGCCATATCCTGAGCCTGCGCAAGTAGATGCAACGTCGGTCTGTCGCCACCTTGGTGTGTTTCGCCTACTTCGCGTATTGCGCCGTGATCTTGTCGCACGGACTGCTGGCCGGGGTTGCGCGACCCCGCGGCCATATGGCGCCGTGGATCATCTGCGCGACGCTAGGGATGCTGTGCTATGGGATGTACGCCCGCCGCAGCTGGGCGCGTATGCTCGGGCTCGTCGTGGGGATCGGTAGCCTGTTTTTCTGGGCGATGGTTTATGTTTGGGGATATGCTTTCAGCGGATTCAGCAGCCGCTCCGGAGAACCGACTTTTTATTTTCCGATGCTCTGGGGAATTGTTCCGCCTGTGGTGCTCTCGATCGCGTTGATCGCACTGTTGGCAAAGCCGCTGCCAGGAGACTAAATGACCCCCGATCCTCTACCCACTGAAACGGCACACCTCGGTCGCCGCGCTCTGTTCGGGTTCATACTGACGTTCATCGCCGCGCGGACCGTGGTGCTCCTGATCATGTCGCAGCAGATGCCGAATCTGTATTTCTTTCTGCATGGCACTCACGTCCATCATTTGAATTACGGTATCTTTCTGCTGGCCGGCGTAGCCGCATTTCTTTTGTTCCGCGTGCGCACTCCCAGGGACTTGCGCATTGCCGCCCTCGCCTATGGCGTCGCCATGGCGCTAACGTTCGATGAGTTTGGAATGTGGCTGCACCTGGGAGGCAGCTATTGGCAGCGGGCAAGCGTCGATGCGATCATTATCATCACGGCCGTGCTTGGCCTAATTGCATTCGCGTCGGCGATACGCAGTTTCGAATCGCGCCATGTCAAGGCTTCGATTGCGATCCTGATCGCCCTCATTGCATTCGGCGTCGTGCTCTACGACGCGTCGGTGCAAATCGGCAGATTGGCGGGACCGCGGCTGGAAGCGCTTGAATTGGCATCGTCGCCGTGACGCCCGCAACGCCCTAGGCGCTTGGTGGAACCCTAGAACGTTATGCGGCCGACGAGCATGTCTTTGAACATGACCCAATCGCCGAGCAGGCTGTAGAACGGATGGCGGAAAGTCGCAGGCCGATTCTTCTCGAAAGCGAAATGGCCAACCCAGGCGAAGCCGTAGCCGATGACCGGCATCGCAATCAACCAACGCGCGTTGCCGGTGAGGATGGCCGCCGCCAGCACGGCGAGCACGAGCGTCGAGCCGATGAAATGCAGCCGGCGGCAAGTACGGTTGGTGTGCTCGCTGAGATAAAAGGGGTAGAAATCGCGGAAGCTGCGCATCGGGGTTGTCGGGTTCTGGGGCGATCGACTGCCGATCACGGTTTCGAAACGTAGAAGAAATATTCAGCGGTGTAACTCACCCGGGCTTCCTTTCCAACTTGCGCCCTGTCGCATCCGCTCGTCGGTGCCTTTCCGCCCGACGTATTGAGACGCTGAACGCTGGTCGTCTGACTGAACACCCCGCGTCCCGTCGTAGATGCTGCTTTCAGCAGCAACCACGGAATCGCGTTCGGATCGGGGCCGTCATATCGAGCGCTCACTTCACCGACGACTTTGCTGCCGTCGCGCGCCTCCCAAGTGGGACCGGCGTAGTGTCGGCCCACGAGCTTGCCTGCGGGATCGCGAAGTTCCGCCTCGGGCGCACGGAAAGCCCATTCCATACGCATGGGATCGTCATGACTCGGTTTGCATTCGTAAATCTGCACGCCGCTGGCCTTAAGCATCTGCGAGAGCGTTTGACCCGCCGGAACCGCCAGACGCTCGGGAACCGCGGGTAGCGGGTGCATTGGGGTGGCCTGACAACCCGCGAGGATCGTAAGAGTTGCGAGATGCGCGATCGCGGTCGCGGTCGCATGGTGTTCGTTCATCAGCGCTCGCCCTTGCCGGTGTGGGTCAATAGTAATGCGGAACCGATGGGAAATATAAACCACCACTGCGATCAGAGTCGAGGCCCAGTGGCGGGGCCGGATCAGCACATTTTCGGCGATATCGGCGCTGCCGAACCGCTGCGTGGATTTGCAATGACATTGAGCCGGCACTGCATGGCAAAGACAGCGCGCGGCATGCAGAGCCGATCAAGTTCGAACGCTCACTCCTCGGCCCGCACGCTGGTCAGCTGCGCCTCGCGCAGATCGAGTTCCCGCTCGATCCGGCGCCTCGCTTCATCCTTGAGGTTGCCGCCTCGATACAGCTCGTTGATCTTCTGACGTTCGGCTTCAATCAGCAGAAATTCAATCTCGTCGTGCAGCTCGACGCTGCGTTTATGCGCCTCGTCGCCGTCGCTGCGGTGCTCGACATTCTTGAGGCGATCGTGGTGGCGTGTGCGCTGCGGTCGAACGATATCCTCCGACAGCTCGCGCTCCGCGACGAGTTCATCGAGGCGTTGCCTTGCGGCCTCAATGGCCTGCCGGCGAGCCGCAAACTCCTCGAGTCTGTCGGCGTGCCGCTCGCGGCGGCCTGCGTTGGCGAGTCCGAGCGCGCGGATCACGGCGGGCAGCAACAAGCCTTGGCCGACCAGCGTCACCAGAATGACCGAAAACGTGAGGAAGAGAATCCGATCGCGGTCGGGAAACGGCGCGCCGCTCTCGGTCGTCAGGGGAATCGCGAGCGCCGCCGCGAGCGAGACCGTGCCGCGGATGCCGGTGAACGCGAGCGCGAACGGCCACTGCCAGGGCGGAGCGGGATCCTTGCGCGCGATCGAGCGAATCAGCCAGCGCGGCAAGTAGGTCGCGGGAAACGTCCAAACGAAGCGCGCCATGATGATCACGGCGCAGACGACGGCGGCGGAGCCCGCCAGATCGGACAGTGTATCGCCACGGATGCCGGCAATCAGCGTTCGCGCCTGAAGTCCGGTGATCAGGAATACGAACCCCTCGGTCAAGTAGATCAGGAAGTCCCAGAAAAAAATGCCCTGCAAGCGCGTCGCCGCGCTGATCAGCCGCAGGCCGTTCCAGCTGATGTAAAGCCCGGTGGTCACGGTCGCGAGCACGCCGGAACCGCCGAGGTATTCGGGCGGCCAATAGGCAACGAACGGCGTGAGCACCGACAGCATGATCTCGATGCGCGTATCGTGGACCCAATGCCGCAATCGCAGCATGAGCCAACCGACGCCGATGCCCCAGAGGATTTCGCCGGCGATGATCGCTGCGAACATGCCGGCGGCCTGGCTCCAGGAAAATACGCTGAAGCTCACGGCTGCCACCGCGAAGCGA
>Ga0209415_10021105_pt1 | contig 10058 bp, 12 predicted proteins | sample PeaSoiSIISIP2007_FD_187696 | JGI IMG/M metagenome (GOLD analysis project Ga0209415, IMG submission 187696) | Peat soil microbial communities from Weissenstadt, Germany - SII-SIP-2007 (SPAdes) (version 2) | ecosystem: Environmental > Terrestrial > Soil > Wetlands > Peat | place: Germany... | reverse complement strand
ATGTTATTGCTTAGGGCCGTGGCTTCGCCGCCGCTGTTGCCGATTTCGTGCTGAATCGTCAGCGCCTGCAGGTAGTAGTCCAGCGCGTCTTTGGGGTCTCCGAGGTCGTCGTAGGCGATGCCAATGCTGTTGAGGGTTGTGGCTTCGCCCTTGCGCACGTGCACGGTACGCCAAATCGTCAATGCGTGATTGAGGTCTTCGAGCGCTTTCTGCTTCTCACCAAGCACGTTTTCCAGGTTGCCGATTCCAATAAGCACGCCGGCCTCGGTGGAACTGCTGCTTACTTCGCGAGTGAGCACCAACGCGCGACGGTAACAGTCCATCGCTTCCTGCGACCGCTCAAGATCGGAATAGATGTTGCCGAGGTTGAGCGGGGCAGCGGACTCGCCCGCTGTGTCGTGGACTGCATGAAGAAAGGTGAGAGCCAGCTTGTAGTAGCCGAGCGCTGCCTCTTTCTGCCCGAGAATTTTGTAGACGATTCCGATATTCAGCAGCGTCTCGGCGGCGCCGGCGCGGTTGCAAGCGGGAGCGCCAGCTTCAAATATTTGAGGGCTGTCAGCTTGTCGCCCTGTTCCGCGTAAACAATGCCGATATTCCCCAGCGTCGCGCCCTCGCCGCGCCGGTCGCCGGCAGCTCGCCAAAGGTCGAGGGCCTCGTTGTACGTCTTCAAAGCCTTTTCCCGGTCTTCCGTGGCGTCGTAGACAAGGGCGATGCGGTTGACTATGGAAGCCTGCAGATCGATGTCGGCCGCTTCCACCGCCAGCGGCAGTGCCCGGCTGTGAAACTCCAGCGCCTCATCATTCTTGTCCTGGTTGGAATTCGCCCATCCAAGACCGTTCAGCGCCTCGGCCTGGCCTCGCAAGTCTCCCCAGGCTGTTGCCACGTCCAGCGCCTGCCGATAGATCTCGATCGCCTTCTGATTTTGCCCCTGCGCACGATAGCAGTTTGCAACGCCATTCAGTGCCTCTGCCTCTTCAACCACGTTCTTTGCCGTTCGTGCCGCCGCGAGCGCTTGCGTGTAGTCTTCAAGGCCCTGCTTTGTAGTCCGAGGTCAAATAATTCACCTGACCGGTCTGATTCAACGTGATTGCCTCGATCTTCGTGTCGCGGTGTGCACGCGTCGCCTTCAGCGCGTCTTTCAGCTTGTCCAACCGTGCCAACACCTCGGGGGGCAGTTCCGCGCTCTTCGCAGCATCCTCCGGCACCGGCGCCGGGGTCGTCTGCCCGGCCAGGCTGGAAGCCAGCAGGAAGGTTCCAGCCAGGAGGAGCAGATCTCGGGGGAAGCTTCTCGGATGGGAACGGGCATTCACCATACGGCATACCTCGCAGCGTAGGAGGGTTGGGGAAGGCAATGGAATGTTCCAAAGCCTACTACAGACCCATGACGACAAGCCACGCGTGCGTTTCGAGGGGGGGCTTCACCCCTGATGCCTCTTTCCAGCTTTTCTCAGTCGAAGACGACCGTCTTGTTCCCGTAGCACAGGATGCGGCGGTCCAGGTGCCAGCGGACGGCGCGGGAGAGAACAATCCGCTCCAGGTCGCGACCCCGGGCGACGAGGTCTTCCACCTGGTCGCGGTGCGAGATGCGCGCCACGTCCTGCTCGATAATGGGGCCATCGTCAAGCAGATCAGTGACATAGTGGCTTGTTGCGCCAATCAGCTTCACCCCCCGCGCATGCGCCGCGTGGTAAGGGCGTGCGCCGGTGAAGGCGGGCAGGAAGGAGTGGTGCACGTTGATGATCGCAGCCGGGTAACGGGAGACAAAGGCGGGCGAGAGAATCTGCATGTAGCGCGCCAGAACCACCAGATCAATCTTTTTCGATTCAAGCAGTTCCAGTTGTTTCGTCTCGGCCTCGGAGCGGGTTGCGGCTGTGACCGGGATGAACTCGAAGGGGACTCCGTAGAAACCGGCAAGCTTCTCCACATCCCGATGATTCGAAACGATTAACGGGATCTCGCATTCCAGCTCGCCGGAGCGCCAGCGGTGCAGCAGGTCGGCCATGCAGTGCAGATACTGCGAGCAAAACAGCGCCACCCTGGTCCGTCGCGCCCTGCTGCTCAACTGCCAGCGCATGTCCAACTCCGCGGCGAGCGGCGCAAAGGCTTCCTTAAACCCATCCAGGTCAAAGATTTCCGGACCAGACTCTGCGCTGGGCGGCCCCTCCAGAGCCCACTCCACGCGCATGAAGAACAGCCCCAGATCGTGGTCCTGATGCTGGTCGGCGTGGAGAATGTTGGCGCCCCGCTCGTAGAGCAGGCCTGAAACCCGGGCCACCAGCCCCTTGCGGTCTGGGCAATCGATAAGAAGAACAGCGGAATCGTTCATGTTCTTCTCAGCTTACGGCAAAACCGGGGACCGGCGCCTCGGCCGCTACCGGCCCGGACCCAGTATCCCCGGCTTTGACCTGAATCCCTAGTTGCCCGGTTTGGTCGCATCGGCCGGCGCCGCGGGAGGAGCGGCTGGCTGGCCCTTCGACATTCCACGAATGTAAGTAATGAGGCCCCAGATTTCGTCATTCTTGGCGCGGCCCGCATCCTCGGCGGGCATCTTGTCCTTGCCCTTGCGAATAATGTCGAACAACTGCTGGTCCGGCATGTTGGCCAGGGCCTTTGGATCGGTCCAATCGGCCAGCGTTACGCCCATACTCGTGGCCAGATCGGTTTTTCCGTTGCCGTTGTCGCCGTGGCAGACGGCGCAATCGATCGCATAGAGTTTCTTCGCCTTTTCCTGCGAAGCGGCCGTCGGCTTGACCGGATTTGTGGAGGGGGGTGGAGCGTCTTGAGCCGTTCGCCCCGAAGCGAGCGTGGGATTCGGCGTGGGAGCGATCAAAAAAAGGACCGCGGCGGAGAGGACCAAGAACGGCTTCAGCATGTGAGCCTCCTCAGTTGCAGGCGCCGTCAGCAGGCATCCTGGAACTGATTCATTTTCAGGCCGAATTATATGCCCTCCAGTCCGGCTTGCGGCTGTGAGCCTGCTCACACCCTCAGAACAGGCCCAGATCGCCATCCGGTACGGGCGCATGCTTCAGCAACCCCAGCTCCTCGGCCAACCGTTCCAGTTTGGCGCGCGTCGCGGCAGAGGGCGGGACGAGCGGCAGGCGGACGTGGTCGGAGGTGCGGCCCATCAACTGAAGTACCGTCTTGACGGGCGTTGGGTTGGAGTCCCAGAAGTTGGCGTCGATCAGCCGCGCGTAGCGGCGCTCCAGGTCGCGGGCCTCGGCCCAGCTGTTGCGCAGCGCGGCGCGGATCATCTGGCCCATCTGGGCCGGTATCTCGTTGGCGGCCACGCTGATGAGCCCCTGCGCGCCGACGCCGATGGAGGCGAGGGCGAGGTTGTCGTCACCGGAGAAGATTTTGAAATCGCGCGGCAGAATGTGCACCAGCTCGGCAATCTGCGGGAGCTTGCCGCTGGACTCCTTGATGGCCTGGATGTTGGGAGCGGCCTCGGCGAGGCGGAGGACAGTCTCCGGGTCGAGGTTGACCCCGGTGCGGCCGGGAATGTTGTAGATCGTCACCGGCAGCGGGTCCACGGCCTTGGCCAGCGCCTGGAAGTGCTGGAACTGGCCCTCCTGCGAAGGCTTGTTGTAGTAGGGGTTGGCCGAAAGCACCGCGTCGACCCCGCGAATCTGGCGTAGCCGCCCGGCCTGCCGCACCAGCGTGCGCGTCGAGTTGTGGGTGCAGCCGGCCCACACCGGGACGCGGCCCGCCGCCGTCTCAGCCACAATGCAGACGGCCATCAGCCACTCTTCTTCGTCCAGCGTGGCCGCTTCGCCGGTCGATCCGCAGGCCACAATGAAGTCGATGCCTGAGTCGATCTGCCAGTTCACCAGCGCCCTGAGCGCTGCCTCGTCGATTGAGCCGTCCGCCTTGAAGGGCGTAACAATAGCTGTCCCGCAACCCGTAGTTTCCATCACTGGAAAGTCTACAACGCGCGGTGGGGTGGGGGCGGTGAGAATCGTGGATAAACGGACTCGTGGTTTGAAGATGTGTCGTGCCTAGCCCTTGCGCGCGGCGTATTCGCGGTCGAGCAGTGACAACAGGTGGAGCGAGCAGTACTGGCCGTCGCGCAGGGCGGCCTCGCGCATCAGGCCCTCTTCGACGAAGCCGAAGCTGCTGTAGAGGCGGAGGGCGCGGGCGTTGTCGGCGAAGACGTCGAGGAAGAGGCGGTGGGCGTGGAGTTCTTCGAAGGCGATGCGGATCAGCTCGGCGAGGATTGGCCGTCCCAGACGCTGACCGGGCGGGTGAACCACCAGGCGCTTGAGCTCGATGGAGCGGGAGGTTTCCGACAGGCCACGGAGGATGGCGTAGGCGCGCAGGTCTCCGGTGGACGCAGGGCTGACGTAGTAGCGGGCGTCGGCGCTGGCCAGGGTCGCGCGGTGGCGCTCTTCGCTCCATTGGCCGACAAATTGAGAGGATTCGGGCTGGCGCTCGAGGGCGACGATGGCGGAGATGTCTTCAGGGGTTGCGGGGCGAAGGAGCATGGAGTCCAGAGTAATGCAGTGAGTGGGTCGCTTGGGCGAGATGCAGGGACGCTGTGGAACTAACTCTGCTGCCAGCGAAAATATTCATTCTGCGATGTCGAAAAATGCGGTTCTTCATTCGACTAGTGAGCAGAACAGGCAAGAGGAGGCCTGGAGACGATGCAATATCTTCTACTGATCTACAACGCGGAAAGCCAATGGGACGCGATGACCGAGGCGGATCACGGCAAAATGTCGCAGGAGTTTGGCGCGTTTACGCAGGGAATCATTGCCAGCGGCAACTTCAAGGGCGGGAACCAGTTGCACCCCACTTCGAAGGCGACCACCGTGCGCGTGGAGGGAGGAAAGACGCTGGTGACCGACGGGCCGTTTGCCGAGACCAAGGAACAACTGGGCGGCTACTACCTGATTGAGGCCGCCGATCTGGATGAGGCAACGGCCATTGCGGCGCGCATCCCAGCGGTGCGCACGGGCTCGGTGGAGGTGCGGCCGATTGTGGCCATGCAGAGGCCGTGACGGGTTGAGACGGTCGCGCCAACCGATGCACAAGGTAGCCCGATTCGCATGGATCGGGCTACGCTGTCTTTGGGGCGGACGCGTGGCGAACGGGCAGCGGTCTCTTGAACAGATATATCGCGACGAGTGGGGCAGAATTGTCGCCACGCTGATCCGCCTGCTGGGCAGCTTTGAGCTGGCCGAGGAGGCGGCGCAGGAGGCCTTTGCCGTGGCGCTGGAGCAGTGGCAGCGGCAGGGCGTTCCGGCGAATCCGCGCGCGTGGCTGATTGCGACGGCTCGGCACAAGGCCATCGATGCGCTGCGACGCAAAACGCGCTGGGAGGATGGCGGCGATCCGGAGGAGAAGCTGGCGGCTCTAGCGCAGGCGCCGGCACCGGAGACGGAGGAGGAGTTGGCGGTGGAGGATGATCGGTTGCGGTTGATCTTCACCTGCTGCCACCCGGCTATAAACCGCGAGGCGCAGGTGGCTTTGACGCTGCGCACACTGTGCGGGCTGACGACGGAGCAGATTGCCAGGGCGTTTCTGCTTCCGCTGGCGACCATGGCGCAGCGGCTGGTGCGGGCCAAGCAGAAGATTCGCGATGCGGGGATTCCGTATCGCACGCCTCCGCTGGCGGAGCTGGCGGAGCGGCTGCAGCCTGTGCTGCTGGTGGTGTACCTGGTGTTCAACGAGGGATACAACGCGGCCGGCGACGGGCGGGCGCTGGGCGACGAAGCGACACGGCTGGCGCGCGTGCTGGGCGAGCTTCTGCCGGCGGAGCCGGAGGTGCGGGGGCTGCTGGCCCTGATGCTGCTGCACGATGCGCGGCGCGCGGCGCGGAAGAGCGGCGACGGCGAACTGGTGCTGCTGGAAGATCAGGACCGGGGATTGTGGGATCAGGCGAAGATTGCCGAGGGGCTGCGGCTGGCGGAGTCGGCGCTGCGAAGCGGACCGGGACCATACTCCGTGCAGGCGGCGATAGCGGCGGTGCATGCGCAGGCGGCGAGCGCGGGCGAGACGGATTGGGCGCAGATTGTGGCGCTCTACGATGTGCTGCTGCGCATGCAGCCATCGCCGGTGATTGAGTTGAATCGCGCGGCGGCGGTGGCCATGGCGGAGGGGTACGAGGCTGGGCTGCGGCTGCTGGATGGGCTGGAGGAGCGCGGGGAGCTGCGCGAGTATCACCTGCTGCCGGCGGCGCGGGCGGATCTGCTGCGGAGGCTGGGGGAGTGGGGCGCGGCGGCGGAGGCGTATCGGGAGGCGCTGGCGCTGGTGGGGCAGAAAGCGGAGAGGAGGTTTTTGACGCGGCGGTTGGCGGAAGTGGAGGGGAAGAGCGGATTCGGGGAGCACTGACGTTCTATCTATTGGGTGCGTTGGCGCAGGAATGAGGGAATGTCCCGCGCGCCTTGGGTTACGGCCACAATTTCCACTTGCGCGGGTTGGATGCGATAGAGAATCAGATAGGCGCCAACGGGCCAGAACAGGACGGGGTAGCCGGTGAGGTCTTGCCGTTTGTGCCCGATTCCTGGGTTCCGCGCGATTACCTCGAAGGCATCAAAGAGCTTATCAATCCAGCGGTCGGCGGCGTTGATGTTGTCGTTGGCGATGTACTCCCAGATCTCGTCCAGGTCCAGCTCCGCGCCGGTGCTGAGGACATAATCCGTCACGCACTCAACCTGCTCCGCTCGCGGGACTTCTGCTCGATGCGCTTTCGCGCCATCTCCGGCTTTACGTGTTCTCCGCGGTCGAGCGAGGTCAGCCTTGCGCCCAACTCCTGGTTGAAGGCGGCGATCTGAGCGCTGCGGGCGCGGTCGTGCTCTTCTAGCAGGCGCAGTGCCTCGCGAACCACCTCGCTGGCCGAAGTGTAGCGCCCGGATTCGACCTTGCTGGCGACAAATTTGTCCAGTTCGGGGGTGAGGGAAACATTCATGGGGAAAGGCTCCTGTATTCGATGGTGGGCCGAATAACAGAAGCTGTCAATCCTTGGTATCAACGCGAATGAACCACTACCGCTTGAACTGGCGGCGGATGGCGAGGAGGAAGAGGGCGAAAAGCGTTGAGGTGAGCAGGGTTTCGAGGATGGCGAGGACGCGGCCCCAGGGATAGGCGGGGGTGTACTCCGAATTTCTTTGGAAGGTGGCCGTGTCAACGGCTGTGATGGCGCTCTTGCCGATAAGTTTTGCTTCGGTCCAGAGGTTGTTGGTCCTGGTGTCCTTCGTACCCCAGGAGTACCGAAACGTGCAGCCGGCGGCAGATTTGTCTGATCGGCACTTGTCGGTGGCGGAGACAAGTCCTGGGATTGGAAACGCCAGCGCCGCCGCAAGGACAAACAGTAGCAGAAGCCACGCGGGGCGGGAGTAGCTATTGCCGTAGCTGCTAAAGATGCGGTAGCCGTTGAGGAAGCTGAGGTTGCGGTGCAGCCAGCAGCGGACGCTGAGCAGTGAGCCGCCGGTGGGACCGGCCAGCCGCTTCATTTCCATCTCCCCGAAATGGAATTCATTGGCCGTCCAGTAGTCCAGCCGTGCGTCGTAGTTCTTCTTGAGCTGCTGATAGACTTGCGCGATGGAGCGGTAGTCGCGCTGTCCGTTGTTCTGGAAGCCGTATTCCTTTGCGACTCCATCGGCAGCCAATTCCTCGAAGACGGCGAGCCCGTGGCTGCCCCTTCGCTTGCCCCACTCAACTGAGGGGGTGAACCAGAGTTCGCTGACGTCGCAGCTATGGAACAGAGCGCGGCTGAGATCGACGTCGTCAAAGACGACCTCATTTGGTTTGGCGAACTTTGCAAACGAGAAGACGGCGCTGGGCCTTCCCTCCTGACTCGGCTTGAACACTGTATGGCGGAACTCCGCTTGATCGAGGAACCGGGAATCCCGCCAGTCGGCCAGCCCGTGGAATGTTGCCCATCCAAAGGCTGGTTTCTGCGTGAAGGTCGCTCGGGGGAAGTTCGCGTACTGCTTGAAGGTCGCTCTCCGGAAGTTCGCGACCTGCGTGAAAGTCGCCCTGGGGAAATTCGCGTCCAGCGTGAAGGTCGCCCAGGCAAAGTCTGCGTCCTGCATGAAGGCCGATCCTTCGAAGCCTGCTACCTGCCTGAAGGTCGCTTTGTGGAAGTCCGCGTCCCGCGTGAAGGCCGCTTCCCGGAAGGCTGCGTCCAGCGTGAAGGTCGCGCCGCTGAAGTCCGCGTCCAGCGTGAAGGTCGCCCTGCGGAAGTGTGCGTTCCGCGAGAAGGTGGCTCCCCGGAAGTTCGCGTTCTGCGCGAAGGTCGCGCCGCTGAAGTCCGCGTACTGCGTGAAGGTCGCACCACCGAAGTTTGCGCCCTGCTTGAAGGTCGCTCTGGTGAACAGGCAGATCGCTTTGAACTCCCTCACGGAGAAATCCAGTCTGGGAAAGACGAAGCCTTCAAAGTGAGCCTCGCCCTCGCCGGCCTCTTCGAGAATCCCCTCAAAGACGCGCCGGAACTCGTCGAAGAAGCCTCCCGACTGCTTGCCTGGGTCCCGCGAGTGCATCAGGCATGCGGGCTGCTCGTCCACGCCGTCCGGCGCGGGGTGAGTTTTGCGGCCGCAGGGCGTGCCAGACCCGTAGCCCATCCTGATCGGACAGCCCGCCGCCTCGGCGTCATCCTCTCGATCGGCGCGCTCGTCGCGCTTCGCGCCGGGCTCCGTCTGCGGGCCCTCATCCGCTTCGATCTCCGGCTCCGAATCCTGGGCCTCCAACGCCACAATCTCCTGCTCATCCGCCATAATGCGGGAGTATAGCGCGGACTGCGCTACAACTGCTCGAAGATTTCGCGGAAGTCGTGGGGGCCGGTCTTTCCTGCTAGCCACTCGGCGGCGCGGACGGCGCCTAAGGCAAAGCCTCTTCGGCTGTGGGCGTCGTGGCGGAGTTCGAGGACGTCGTCGGGGCCGGTTGCGGTGACTACGTGCTCGCCTTTGGCGTCGCCTACACGGTGGCTGGTGATTTCAACCGCTGCGCCGGGCTGCTTTTTCAGGATGATTTCCTTGAGCGTAATCGCGGTGCCGGAGGGGGCGTCGAGCTTGGAGGTGTGATGGGTTTCGGCGATGGAGAACTGGTAACCGTCGAGCTTTGCCAACTCGGCGGTGAGGCGGAAGAGTTTTTGCACGCCGATGGAGAAGTTGGTTCCATACAGAAGGCCGCCGCCGCGCTTTTCAGCGAGGGCGCGCATGTCAGCGAGGTGAGAGTACCAGCCGGTGGTGCCGACCACGATGCGGCCGCCGAGGGCGAGGACGGCGCGCATGTTTTCGACGGCCGCTTCGGGGGCGGTGAAGTCGATGACGGCGTCGACGCCGGCGAGAGCAGGCGCGGTGAGGGCGGAGGCGTGGAGGTTTTCCGTGATGTCGAGGGCGCGCACGCCATGGCCGCGCTCACGGGCCACCTGGGCGACGAGCGAGCCGGTTTTGCCTTTGCCGAGAACGAGGAAGAGCATGGGGAGCCTCAGTGGAAAGCTGGCGGAGTTAGCGGAGTTGGCGGGGGTTAGCGGTGTCAGCAAGTTAGCCCACGCTTCGCGGGGGTAGCAAGCTAGCAAGTTAGCACCCGCTGCGCAAGGCTAGCAAGTTAGCCGATGGTTGGCTGGGGTAGTGGGGTAGCCGATTTACGCGCTTCAACGTCGAAGACTGTGGGGTCGGGATTCTGGAAGAAGGCGGCGTGGAGGGAGCGGACGGCTTCGTCGGCGTCGTCTTCGTCGATCATGAAACTCATGTTAATCTCGCTGGCGCCCTGGGAGATCATCCTCACGTTGATGTGGCGGACGGCGGTGAAGACCTGGGCGGCCATGCCGCTCTGGCCGCGGATGTCTTCGCCGACCAGGCAGATGAGGGCCTTGCGCCCTTCATATTTCACGTCGGCGAGCTGGCTGAGGTCGGCGGCGATGGCGGGGAGCTTGTCGTTCGAGTCCACCGAGAGCGAGACGGAGACTTCGGAGGTGGAGACCATGTCGACAGGGCACTGGTGCTTGTCGAAGATGGAGAAGATGTCTTTCATGTAGCCGTGGGTCATGAGCATGCGGCTGGCAACGACATCGATGATGGAGAGCTTCTTTTTGACGGCGATGGACTTGAAAGGGCTAC
>Ga0209415_10021104_pt1 | contig 10058 bp, 7 predicted proteins | sample PeaSoiSIISIP2007_FD_187696 | JGI IMG/M metagenome (GOLD analysis project Ga0209415, IMG submission 187696) | Peat soil microbial communities from Weissenstadt, Germany - SII-SIP-2007 (SPAdes) (version 2) | ecosystem: Environmental > Terrestrial > Soil > Wetlands > Peat | place: Germany... | reverse complement strand
CGAGGGTCGCGTAGACGACCTGGTCCCGCCACTCCTTCCCTCTATCCTCCAGCCACGCGCGCGGGGCCTTGCCGCTCCGGCCCGGCACGACGTCTAACAGCGGCCGATCTTGACGTCGACGAGCTGGGTCGAGAACTCCTCGCGACGCCAGGGTCCGATGCGGACGAAGAGCACCTCGTCGAGGCCGAGCGCGACAACGATGCCGAAACGATCCGGGTCGTCGTCGATGAGGGCGGTGCCATAGGAGACCATCGTGTCGTTGATCGTGTGCCAGTCACAGCCGAGCTCGGTGGCGACCTCGTTGACACTCCTCGCGTAGCGGCCGATCTGCTCGGTGATCCAGCGCCCGGCCCGGTCGGTCATCGCCATCCGCGGCGCTGCGATCCGATGGTCCTCCTCGGTCCAGGAGCCCGCGGCACAGAGCTCGTCGGGACAGCACCACCGGCGCTTGTGCCAGACGAGCCGTGTCGCCCGCCCGAAGCACGGCAGGTCGACGAGCGCGACGGCCGGACGGTCCTTCACCGTCGCGCGGATGCCGCAGGACCCGCAGAACGCCCTCGAGCTCCGGCACTCGACGTGGACACGCAGCTCGATACCTCGTTCGTCCTCGACCCCGATCACGTTCACGTCGGGAAGACCCACCAGCAGCTCACACATGCGCGTAGCATCGGACTCCACAGGGACTCTCCGGTCTGTTGGCGTTAGGAACCGTCAGACTTGCAGAGTCCCTGTGCCGCGCCGGGGATGCTCGACCCCGCTGAAATCCGAAGAGCCGGATTCTTTCGCCGCTGCTTTCGAACATCGCCCTCTCGGTTCTCGACGAGCACTTCGCCGAGGCCTGGAAGGCGATGGGAGACTCACACGCAAAAGAGCAACGCCGACGCAAGGGCCTTGCCAACTACCGACTCGTCCGTTATGCCGACGACTGGGTCGCAATGGTGGCAGGGACCCGAGCCGACGCGGAGCGCCTGCGCACAGAGGCGGCAGCGGTACTTCTCCCGATGGGACTTCGGCTCTCGGAGGAGAAGACGAAGATCGTCCACATCGACCAGGGCTTCGACTTCTTGGGCATGCGCATCCAGCGCCACAAGAAGCGAGGGTCGCCAAAGCACTTCCTCTACACCTACCCGTCTCGAGCATCGGTGGCGTCGGTGAAGGCAACGGTGCGAAGCATGACAAGAGGATCGACGGGCCAGTCACTCGCCGCCCTCATCCACCGGCTCAACCCGGTGCTTCGGGGATGGACGAACTACCACCGTCACGGGGCCTCATCCAAGACCTTCTCCTATCTCGGCGCTTTCACCTGGCGACGAGTGTGGGTGTGGTTGCGGCACAAGCACCGAAAGACGGCGGTGAAAGAGCTGCGGCGGCGCTATCTCCGGAGAGGGTGGCCCGAGCAGGACGAGGTGGTGCTGTTCAATCCGGCGACGGTGGCGATTATTCGTTACCGCTACAAAGGAGCAGCCATCACCTCGCCCTGGGCGACGAAGACGCAGGAATCAGTCCATAGCCAATTGGCGTGATCTCGTGGAGAGCCGGATGCGGTGAGAGTCGCACGTCCGGTTCGGAGGGCGGGCGAGGGAGACGGACCGGCCGAGATGCCGGCACCGCGTCCTCGTCCGACCCTACCGACCCCGGCGTCGTGCTCACCCACCTCGCCGTCGCGATCGCCGACGGCGCCGACTGCCTCTCGGACCTCGCCTCCTTGAAGCTGCAAGAGCAGCTCTTCGGGCCGGTGGCCTCGGTGCCGACGGCGTGGCGGGCGCTCCAGGCGACGAGCCCAGAAGAGCTGCGCCAGATCCCGGAGGCGATCGCCGAGGCCCGGGCCAAGGTCTGGGCGGCGGCACCGCCGGGGAAGGGCCTCGTCCTCGACGTCGACGCGACGCTCGTGAGCGCGCACAGCGACAAGCAGGACGCCGCCTCCACCTACAAGGCCGGCTTGGCTTTCACCCGCTCGGGGTGTGGTGCGACACGACGTCCGAGCCGCTCGCCGCGATGCTTCGCCCGGGCAATGCCGGGGCGAACGACGCCGAGGATCACCTCGAGCTCTTGGACCAGGCGCTCGCCGCGCTCCCGGCCGGGTACCAGGCCGGTCACGAGCCCGGTGACGACCCGGGCGCCGTTGTCCACCCGATCCTCGTGCGCGCCGACTCGGCCGGCGCGACCCACGGCTTCATCAACGGCCTCGTCGAGGCGAACTGTGAGTTCTCGATCGGCTACCCGATCGACAAGCGCGTCCGTGAGGGGCTCCTGCTCGCCCAGGAGGAGGACTGGGTCCCCGCCGTCGAGGCCGACAAGAGACGCCGGCAGGGGGCGTGGGTGATCGAGCTCAGCGCCCTCGTCGATCTCAGCTCCTGGCCGGAGGGCACCCGGCTCGTCTGTCGACGGGAGCGCCCGCACCCTGACGCCCAGCTGTCGCTGTTCGACACCGGCGAGGGCTTCCGCCACACCTGCTTCATCACGAACTCGACGAGCGCCGACATCTGCGCGCTCGAGTGCCGTCACCGCGGCCACGCCCGCGTCGAGGACCGGGTCAGGAATTGGAAGGACTGCGGGCTTTCCAACCTGCCCTTCGAGGACGTCGTGCGCAACATGGCCTGGGTCCAGGTCTCCCTCCGCGCCGGCGCGCTGCTCGCCTGGGCGCAGATGACCGCGCTCTCGCGCACACTCGCCAAAGCCGAGCCGAAGGCCCTTCGACACAGGATCCTGCACGTCGCCGCCCTGCTCGTCCGGCGAGGACGCCGGCTCGTCCTGCGAGGACGCCGGCTCGTCCTGCGAGGACGCCGGCTCGTCCTGCGACTCGACAAACGCTGGCCGTGGAGCAGGGAGCTGGCGGAAGCGTTCGTGCGCGTTCGAGCCGCATTCCCCTGAACCTCCGGGGTCCGGCGCCCACCCCGATCCGAGCGGCACAGCAGGGCGTGACAGCTGACGAGACCGGCGTCCGGCAGGTCCGTCACGCCCCAAGTGCGGTCAACGATGCCAAAGAGCCGTTGATCTCGGCCAACTCGGGTGTCAGGCGACGGCGACAGGGGCGGGACGAATGATCCGGGCTAGGAGAGCGTGCCGCTTCGAGCCCGAGTCGGAGGCGAGTTTGCGAAGCAATAGAGGCGCAGGAGGGACGCGGTCGATTGCGACCTGGAGCTTACGTCGAAGCGGCCACTGATTCGCGACCTCTCTTGTGGACGAGCGCGTCGAGCCCTTGACGCACCGCAACTATGTGGTTGGGCTGATTGCGTGTTGCGCCCTGCCGGATCGCTGGTCGGCCCCTGCCTAGGTGGAGGAACCGCCCAAGGTGGTCCAACGTCGTCGGCTAGACGGTTTGGCGTACGCGAGACCATCCGGTCGAATCAGATCGGACGAGCGGCCTTGCGGCGAGCGCACCGCACTGTTAGCCTCTAGTTGTCTAGACAGCACTTTCAGAGAGGTGGCCATGGCTACGAAGCGCTTCTCGTCATCGTCGACGGCTCCGCTTGGCGACGTGAGAGTCCTCGATCTCTGTCGGTTTCTGTCTGGGCCATTTGCGACTCGGATTCTCTCGGACCTAGGTGCTGACGTGATCAGGGTCCTTTCGCCTGAGGACGCCCCCTCGGCTAACTCAGATGAGGCGCTCTCGATGAGCGAAGCCTTCGACTGGGCCGTGAATCACGACAAGCGGTGCGTTGTGCTTGACCTGCGTACGGCAACCGACCGTTCCGCGTTCTTGGACCTAGTACGGGATGCCGATGTGGTCATCGATAACTTCCGGCCGGGTGTCCTCGAGAAGCTGCAGTGCGCGTATCCGGACCTGTTGACGGTCAATCCTGAGATAATCACCTGCTCGATCTCCGGGTTTGGACAGGATGGTCCGTGGTCGAGGATGCCTGCGTACGACGTCGTCGTGCAGGCGGCATCGGGGGCAATGGACGTTACGGGCCCTGCCGCACCCGACGGACCGCCTTGTCGTTGGGGAATTCCGATTGGCGATGAAGCCGCGTCCCTCTATGCGGTCATCGGAGTGCTGGGCGCTCTCGCGGTTCGGGACCGTGATGGCATCGGACAGGCGATAAGTGTGTCGATGCTCGATTGCCAGCTCGCCCTGACCACCTACCGTGTGCCTCAAGTGTTCGATGCACACATGCCCATTCGGACAGATCCCCATAGGGGTGGCGCAGGAACTGTGCCGTACGGGCCGTTTCAATGCAGCGATGGACGTTGGATTGCCATTGGTTTTGCCCAGTCGCACTGGGCAGCGGCGTGCGCAGTGATGCAGTCCCCGCACTTGGTCGACGACCCCCGATTCGCCACCGAGCCAGATCGAAATGTGAATCAAACCGAACTTGACGTTCTAATCTCTGAGATCCTCTCGCGCCGAACGGCCGCGGAATGGGAAGCGGGATTCAAAGAAGCTGGAGCGCCAGCTGGAAGAGTGAACACTCTGCAGGAGGCGTTCGCGCATCCACAGGTGACCGCCCGAAACATGATCATGGAGGTTGTCGACGAGAACGGTCGTATCGCTCATGTGGCCGCGGATCCGATGGGCGTGATGACCAGGCCGACGGGTCAGCCGCCCAGTGGGCCATATCCAGTCGAAGAGCTTGACTGGCGGCCGCGATCACGAGCGCCGCTTACGGATCGTCAAGGCGAGCCGGAGAAGGCAGCCCCGACCACGCCGCCCCTCCAGGGTGTACGTGTAATCGAGCTCGACGGCAATGAGCCGAGCAAGACGCTGGCTACTCAGATCCTGGCCGATCTCGGAGCCGAGGTGGTGCTGATTGAGCGACCCGTTCCGCTACGTGCACGCGAGACCTGGGCAGCTCCCGGCGAGTTCACGTTGACTGATGCGTTCAGATGGGCGATGCACCGAGGGAAGCGAATTGTCCGTCTCGATCTCAAAGATGAGCAGGGTCGTGCGCAGTTCCTGGACCTCGTGCGCGGTGCTGATGTCGTCTATGACAATTTTCGACCAGGAGTAAAGGACCGCCTCAAGGTCGATCACGGGACGCTCGCCGGTCTTCAGCCACAACTAGTCACGTGTTCGGTCACCGGCTTCGGCGAGGAAGGCCCCTGGTCGCAGGTTCCCGCCTACGACGTGACCCTCCAAGCACTTGGCGGTGCAATGAGCATTACCGGGGACGTCGGCTCCGATGCTCCGCCCGTACGGTGGGGCCACCCGATCGGAGGATTGGCCGGAGCCCTCTACGGCACCGTTGCTGTCCTCGCGGCTCTTCGCCAGGTTAAGGGAGAAGAAGCTGGGACACACACCGATCTGTCCCTTCTCGATGTACAGATTGCGCTGCATGCCTATCGCGTGCCGCAGGCGCTCACGCTCGGTATCAACTTCGGCCCGCAACCGCGCGAAGGCGGAAGCGGCGCTCGACCGTACGGCCCCTTTCCGACGAAGGACCGTCGTTGGTTTGTGCTCGCCATCACCCGGCCCTTCTGGAAGAGCTTCTGCGCTGCGATCGGTCGGCCGGAATGGGTCGACGATGAGCGGTTTGTCGATGAGGCTGCTCGCATCAGAAACGCAGCGGAGCTCGACGATCTCGTTAGCACGATCTTCCGAGAGCGGTCAGCAGCGGAATGGGAGGAAGTATTCCTGGCTCATCTTCTGCCAGGAAGCCTGGTCCGCACCCTCGAGGAAGCATTCCAGCTCTCCTCGGTCACAGAGCACGGCATGCTAAGGCTTCTGAGCCGGGAAGACGGGGGCATCGTTCACCTGCCAGGCTTCCCGATTCGGTTCTCCACAAGTGAAGTTGGCGCTTGGGCGGCGCCAGAGTACGCAGCCGAACCTTCGTTCGCGTCCGAGGTCGCGGGATCCGCCTGAGCGGAAGTCCGGGCAGCCCGAATCTCTTGCCGAGACCACTTACCCACGGGAGCTTAAGTGACACCAGCATATGTCGAGTATGCGGAACGCGATGGCATTGGCTATATAATGCTGAACCGCCCCGAGGTGCTCAACGCGCTAAACGATGACGTAATCAAGCAACTTCGGGAAGTCCTCTTCCAGTTCGATGACGATCCGAATGCGCTTGTTGGCATCCTGAGCGGCTCTGGGCGAGCCTTTTGCAGCGGTGCCGATATTAAGCAGCGTCAACTGCGGCCAAGGGAAGAACTAGCTCGGCTCGGGAGCCCGCAGGGGCGGGGGGCTCATATCGAGGACCTATTTCAGAGATTCGTCAATTGGAAGCCGATCATCGCCGCGGTCCACGGCTACGCAATAGGAGCCGGCTTCCACATGGCGCTGATGTGCGAGATGATCGTTGCGGACGAAGGTGCTCAGTTCTGGATCCCGGAGATTCCACGTGGTCTCTGGGTGGCCAATTTCTGGATGCTTCTCTCCCACCGGACGGGCGGCGGCTTCGCTACTGACGTGTGCCTGACCGCTCGCTACTTCTCCGCAGAGGAGGCTCATCGGCGCGGCGCCATCGATCGTGTCGTGCCGAGCGGTTCCCACATGGAAGGTGCTGAGACCCTTGCGAGGGCAATTACGGTCCATCCGCCGCTGGCAGTCCGCGAGGCAGTGCAGATCCGACGTGGCGCAATGGAAGAGCTCGAATTGGCATCTCGTCTGGCCAGGCGACGTGACCTCCACTTGACCGAAGACTTCCGGGAGAGTGCCACAGCGTTCGCGGAGAAGCGCACTCCCACCTTCTACGGAAGGTAAAGGCGGCCTCGAGGAATTTCGACCGGACAAGAGGTGCAGACGGTGCCCTTGGCTGATGCAGAACTAGAGGTGAAGCTCGTCGGAACTTCGGCTGGGCCGACACGCTCCCGAATCCGGCGTTGGCGGATCGATGTCTCAGCTGTGCTTGGCCTAGTTGTGACGGTCGGCTTGCTCGTGCTGATTGTCTACCCGCTGGGAACGTCGGTTCATACCTACTTCTTCAGCCACGGATCGCTGAACTTCTCGCCGATGACAGTTCTCTTTCGCGACCCCGCGTTTCTCGCTTCTGTGGAGAACACGCTCATCATCATCGGGATCTCAGGGTCGAGCGCTCTGGTGATCGGGTCGGTCTTCGCTTGGCTCAACGAACGCACGGACGCCAGCTTTGGCGCGTTCTCGAAACTTGCACCCCTGGTACCTCTGTTCATTCCGCCCGTTGCCTTGGCCGTAGGGTGGATTCTGCTGGCACAATCGAGCGCTGGCTTCATCAACGGCTATCTACGCGACGCGCTAGGCCTTGTCGGCATCCACATGACATCCGGCCCCCTCAACATCAGCACGTGGCCGGGACTGCTGTTCGTGTACACCATCGCGCTCGTCCCATACGCATACCTTGTCGTGTCTCCAGCCTTTCGAAATATGGACACGTCCCTCGAGGAGGCGTCGCGCATGAGCGGAGCTGGTCCGCTGAAGACGGCCTTCCACGTGTCCTTGCCCGCGATAGCGCCAGCGCTCGCGTCGGCCGGGCTGCTCATCGTCATCATTGGTGCAGCGCTGTTCTCCATTCCGGCGATTATCGGTACGAGCGCCCGCATCCCGACGGTCGCCGTCTTCATTGTCGATCTGGTGGACTCCGGTCCCGGCGGCTTACCCCTGGCGGTTGCTGCGGCCATCGTTCTGTTTCTGTTCATACTGCTGGTCTGGCTTCTGCACCGGTGGTTTACCTCTAGGACCCATAGGCAAGTGACCATCTCCGGAAGAGTCAGCAGTGCTGCCATCGTCCGGCTGGGGAGATGGCGGTGGGTTGCTAGGGCCGTGCTCATGTTGTACCTCATCACAGTGTCGATCTTGCCGTTTCTCGCGCTCGTAATCGTGGCGCTCCAGCCCTTCTGGTCGGCAAAGATCGACCCCGGCGTCTTCACAATAGCGAGCTTCAAGGGGTTCTTCGTCGACCCAGCCGACAATCTGTCCAGGTTTGGCCTACTCACCAGTGTGAAGCTCGGGGCAATCGGAGCAACCGTGATAATGGGGATAGCGACGATTGTCGTAACGTTCACCCACCAAACGAAGGGCTTCGTCAGTCACTTCGTGGAAGCTGTCACGAAGGTGCCCGCTGCGATTACCGGCTTGGTGATAGGGGTCGCAATCCTTGTTACCTTCGGTGGCTCACCCTTCCACCTCGCTGGTTCGTTGCTCATCTTGGTTCTGGCCTACCTGGTCATCTTCACCCCTCAGGGCTCACTGGCTGCCGAGTCGGCAAGGGGACAGGTCGGAAACGATCTCTTGGAGGCTTCGTCGATGTCGGGCGGATCGAGGATGCGCACCTCGTACAACGTCTTGTGGCCGCTGATGAGGCCGGGGCTCGCCTACGGATGGGCAATGATTTTTGTCCTGATTACGGGCGACTTGACAGCAGCAGCGATCCTCTCGGGACCGGCGAATCCTGTTGTGGGGTATGCAATTCTGTCGATTTACGACGAGGGCACCTATTCGCAGCTCGGGGTGCTTGGCGTGTTCGTATGTCTCGTGACGTTGGTCGTCGTCGGAGCCGTGGTCCTGTCCTACGGACGACAGTCACGAAAACGGGATGCCAGAGTCTCGGTGATGCAATCGAATCTGACGGCGTGAGCGTCGCCCACGCGGACGTCCCCTATCTGCGGGTAGGCGTTTGGACGGCATGCAGCGCGGGTTGTCAGCCTCGCAGCGTACGAGGGGGTGGCGCCCGCAATGGCCCGTGAAACAAGCAGGTGCCTGTCGTGTCAAGGTTGTGACGGGCTCGGCCGGAGGCTCGAGCCAGCAGCTGTCCCAGCGGGGTCGCCGGCAGGCACAATGCGAGAGGAATTGGCCTTCGCGTGAACAGCGGGTGATTAAGCGTCAAGCCTGACGATCAATGGGAACTCGGGTCTGGACCAGCCGTGCGAATACTCGATGGGAGTTGCTGAATCCTGATATGTGATTCTCGTCGTAGCAATAAGGGGGCTTCCCGGCTTGATCATCAGCCACTCAGCCTGCTCAGCTGTCGCGGCACTTGCCGATATCTCCTGTTCTGCCCAGGAAAGTCGTATGCGGCAGAGTTCCGTCAGGGTTCGATACAGCGAACTGTCGATGAGGTCGACTTGCGCCAACTGTGGCACCATCGAGCAAGGAAGCCAGGAATCCTGAATTGCCGCTGGCCTGCCTTCGACGATCCGAACACGCTGAACGCGTATGGCATCCTGACCAGGTTTGAGGCCCAGCCGGTCTGCCACCGCCGACGGCGGATCCAGGCGTCCCTGGAACTTGATGTCCGTCCGGACGTTCGCGTTCTCGAGATCGGCCTCGAATCGAAAGGCCTGCAGTTTATTGAGTCGACGAGACCGTCCATATGATAGGGCAACGAACGTGCCGGAGCCCCGACGCTTCACCACGGCGTGCTGAGTACGGAGTTGATCGAGGGCTTGGCGCACGGTCATGCGACTGACCCCGTATTGCGAGGCCAGTTCGGTTTCACTCGGAATCCGGTCTCCCGGCTCCAAAACTTTCGTCGCAATCTTATCGAGGATGTCGTTGTAGATCTTCTCGTAGATCGGAATAGGGCTCATTGCCGTCCTCTGCTCGCACAGTCGAAGGCGAATCCGACCAAGCTCCCTCGTTCGTCGAGTGCTCCACCTGTTCCTGTGACTCTACTATTTACGCGAGTTGTCGATCTGCTCAATCGATGCCGCCGCCACTTCGACGGGGAGCGAGAACCTGGGCAAGGTGGCGATCACGCCCTCCCGCTGTGGGGCCAGCTTGGCGCGCGCCTCACGGGTCGACATCCTCGATCCAGGAACCGGGCGATTCCGAAGGCTGGCCGAGGGGACAGCGTACGCAATGCGGGGTCGCACGAGACAATGGCATCGCCATCCCTCTGGCTGCCGCTGGCGTCTCTGCTCGGCGAACAATCTCAGGGCCCTTAACTAAGCGTGGTCTTGGTTGTTTGGATGTCGGCACACCGCCCCGCTTCCAGGTTGATGGATCGCGGTGTGACCTAAGCTGAACGCAGGTTCTATTCCTCAGATGCTCCGCTCACAAGGTTCCACCAGCTAAGACGAGCGGAAGCTCTCAGTTTACAGGAGGCAGCATGAACGATTCGCCGACGAGAGAGTCTATGTCGGGGCTCTTGCGGGAGCAGAGGAACTGGGGTCGGTGGGGCGCCGATGACCAGATGGGTGCG
>Ga0209415_10021101_pt1 | contig 10060 bp, 7 predicted proteins | sample PeaSoiSIISIP2007_FD_187696 | JGI IMG/M metagenome (GOLD analysis project Ga0209415, IMG submission 187696) | Peat soil microbial communities from Weissenstadt, Germany - SII-SIP-2007 (SPAdes) (version 2) | ecosystem: Environmental > Terrestrial > Soil > Wetlands > Peat | place: Germany... | reverse complement strand
GACGTCATACTCTACGCCGGAGGCGGTTGATTTCACGGCGATCGCGTTTGGACGGTCTGCCCTGCGGCGACGTTTCGAAACGTGGCATCGCTTTGCGCTCTTCCGCCGCCTTCAAGCGCAACTCGCGGCTGGTCTCGGTCTCGCGGTACAGCGTTTGAGCGACCACTGCCGGGCCGCGCATCTCACTTAGCATTAGGACTTCCACCTGGAAGTCCCCGCTATCGTTCTTCACTAGCAAAAGGTCGCCGACCCGCACCTCGCGCGAAGGCTTGGTGTTTTGGCCATTCACCTCAACGCGGCCGAGCTCACAGGCGCGAGAAGCGAGCGAGCGTGTCTTGAAGAATCGGGCGGCCCAGAGCCACTTGTCGATTCTCACGCCATCGCTTTTGTGGCCCTGGCGATATCCTGGATCGCCTGGCGTCCGCCAGAGACCACTCCATGCATGGAAACGAACCCGTGAATCATGCCGGGATAGCGCGTGGAGGTGACCGCAACTCCGGCCTGCGCCAGGCGCTTGGCATAGGCTTCGCCCTCATCCCGCAGCGGATCGAACTCCGCCGTAATCACCAGCGCGGGCGGCAGGCCCTTGAGATTCGGCGCGTACAGCGGCGACGCTTCCGGATGGCGGCTCTGATCGGCGGATGCCAGGTAGTGGCCGGTAAACCACTGCATGGCCGCGCGGGTCAGGAAATAGCCTTCGGCCAATTCAATATGCGATGCGGTTTCGAACGAGCTCAAGTCGGTCACCGGATAGATCAACACTTGCAATGCCAGCGCGGGTCCACCCGCATCGCGGCAGCGCATGGCGACCACGGTTGCCAGGTTGGCTCCAGCGCTATCGCCACCCACGGCGATGCGGCTCGCGTCGATGCCCAGGCGCTGCGCGTTGGCAGCCACCCAGCGGGTAGCCGCGTAGGCATCGTCAATCGCGGCTGGAAACTTGTGCTCGGGCGACAGCCGGTAGTCCACCGAGATGACCACGGCGCCGGATTCCTTGGCGAGCGCGCGGCATACCGCATCGTGCGTATCGATATTGCCGAACACCCAGCCGCCGCCGTGGAAGTAAACCAGCGCCGGACGAACCCCGCCGTGTTCACTGGCGTACAGGCGCAACGGAACATCGCCGCCCGGCCCAGGAATGGACAGATCCTCCACGCGGCCTAGCGCGACGGGAGCGCCCCCCAGCATCTTCATTCCCTCCTGGCGTTCGGCGCGGGCTTGCACCGGGTCCTGGCTTTCGAGCGGCGCTCCGCCTTGGGCATCGATCATCTCCAGCAGCGCTCGCACTTCCGGGTGCAGCCGTTCACTTCGAGTTATGAGTTCAGGCATTTGGAATCCTCCGAATCATGATACATCGCGATCACTCCATCAAGCTAAAATAGCGGAATGCCGAACCATCCGCGCCGCAACAGAAACAGACGGGGCGTACCCGGGCTGGCTTTGCTCATCGCACTTTGCGCCATGACGACGCCGTCCGTGCGGGCCGCCGACAACGACATTCCCAAGTCCTTCGCCGCTCCAACCTCCGGCCAGGACTACGTCAAGCGCGAAGCAATGATCCCGATGCGCGACGGAGTGAAGTTGTACACGGTCATCGTAGTGCCCAAGGGAGCGAGGAACGCGCCTATTCTGCTGACCCGCACCCCCTACAACGCCAGCAAGCGCGCCCAGCGAAATAATAGCGAGCACATGCTCGGGGTCCTCCCGCTGAGCGATGAGGTATTCGTCCAGGCCGGCTACATCCGAGTCTTCCAGGACGTGCGCGGCAAGTACAAATCGGAGGGCGACTACGTGATGACCCGGCCGGTCCGCGGCGCGCTGAACGCCACCCCGACGGATCATGTGAGCGACGCCTACGACACCATCGACTGGCTGGTGAAAAACACCCCGGAATCGAACGGACGAGTTGGCATGATCGGCTCTTCTTACGAAGGCTTCACGGTGGTAATGGCGCTGCTCAATCCGCATCCGGCTTTGAAGGTGGCCGCACCGGAAAGTCCGATGGTGGACGGATGGATGGGTGACGATTGGTTTCACTACGGGGCGTTTCGTCAAACGAATTTCGATTACACCTCCGAACAAACCACCAAGCGGGACGAAGGCGATGCGGTGCCGCGCGGCGCATATGACGATTACGAAGCCTTCCGCGAAGCCGGATCAGCGGGCGCCTATGCTCGCCTGCACGGCATCGATCAACTGCCCTGGTACGAGAAGATGATCGAACATCCCGCTTACGATGCTTTCTGGCAGGGGCAAGCGCTGGACAAGTTGGTGGCCGAGCATCCCTCGCAAGTGCCGGCCATGTGGCTTCAGGGTCTGTGGGACCAGGAGGACATGTGGGGCGCGATCCATTGTTATCTGGCGCTGAAGGCGCGCGGGCAGGCCGATCATAACTACCTGGTGATGGGTCCCTGGAGGCACAGCCAGGTGAATGCCGATGGATTTGATCTCGGGCCGATGAAATGGGAGGGCAACACCACTCTTCAATTTCGCCGGGATGTGCTGAGGCCCTTCTTCGATCAATACCTGAAGACCGACGCGCCCAAAGCCGACACGCCGCCCGTGTTCATCTACAACACCGGCGAAAACCATTGGGATCGTTTGAAAAGCTGGCCGCTGGCCTGCGGGCAGGGCTGCGCAGCGCCGATGAAACCGCTGTATTTGGAAGCGAACTTTGGATTGGGATTCGACAAGCCTTCGGGCTCGGATGCCGCCGCGGATTCCTATGTTTCTGATCCCGCCAAGCCGGTTCCGTATCTGCCGCGGCCGGTTCGTTTCTCCGATGGCGACCGCTGGAGGCAGTGGTTGGTTACGGATCAGCGCATGGTGGCCGATCGGACCGATGTGTTGACGTACCAAGGCCCGGTGCTGACCTCGCCGGTGCGGATTGGCGGCGCGCCGATCGCGGATTTATTCGCCGCCACTTCCGGCACCGATTCCGATTGGGTGGTGAAACTGATCGACGTCTTCCCGGACGAAGTTCCCAGCCAGCCGGAGCTGGGCGGATATGAGCTGGCGGTGTCGATGGATATTTTTCGGGGCCGCTACCGCGAGAGCTTCGAGCATCCGTCCGCGATCCCGGCCGGACAGGCGCAGCGCTATCGCTTTGTGATGCCGACCACGAACCATGTGTTTCTGCCGGGCCATCGAATCATGGTGCAGATCCAGTCCACCTGGTTCCCGTTGTACGATCGCAACCCGCAGACCTACGTGCCGAATATTTTCCTGGCGAAGCCGTCGGATTATATGAAGGCGACCGAGACCGTGTTCCGCTCGGCCGGTCAAGCGAGCGCGGTGTGGTTGCCGGTGGCGAACTAGGGGCGCCGTCGAAACACAAATACGCGGCTTCAGCGGACATCTACGAGCAGGCGACCATTCCGACGCTATCCAGCCACCTCCTCTGAATCGGAACTTCCTGCGATACTGATGAAACGCGCCCCGACGTGAAACCAAAGCCTGACAAAAGCTTCCTGAGTAAACTTTTCCAGTCCGCCGGCATGGCGGCGCTGGGCTTCGCAGCGGGAGCGATTCCGCTTCATCTCCTTCTGCGAAAGCAACTGGCCGGTGCTCCGGAGGAGCTCCGCGCCCAGGGCTGGCCCATCCGCCTGATGCAGGTGCTTTTCGCCAAATACATTCTCCCGTGGATCGACGTCGAAGGCCTGGAAAATCTTCCCCAAGGTTCCTACCTGGTGGCTGCCAATCATGCCTACAAATCGGGCGTGGATGGCTTCATTCTCGGCCACCTACTGGTCACTCGCGCTGGCCGGGTGCCGCGCATCGTCATCACGGCGGACAATCGCACCTGGGTGGTGCAGGCCGAACGCTGGGTGCTCCATCACTACGGGATTGCTCTGCTGGTGGGCGATCAGACCGCGGGACACCGCCAGGGGACGTCGGACACCATCGCCCGATACCTTCGGGAGAGCAACCGCCATGCCGTCATCCTATTCCCGGCGGGCCGCGCGATTGCCGATCCCGTTCTGCAGCTGAAAGGCTGGAATACTGGCGCCGTGGTCACAGCCGTGAAGAGCAATTGTCCCGTGGTTCCGGTCGCGATCGGCGGGCTGCGGCTGGACTGGACTCCGGAGACGGTCGTCTTGTCGGCCATCGGAGCGGACGGAAGAACACCGACTGGTAGCGAGGACCCACCCTTTCGCATCCACGTCCGCATCGGTAAGCCCGTCATGCCTTCAGGCGATCCCCAAGCAGACATCCGGCAATTGCGTGATGCCGTCGCCGAGCTGATGCAGCGCATCCCCGGTTTGCGTCCCGCCCCCGGGGAATCCGATCCTGCTTTTGGCAAGCTAACCCTGCGCGATGGCCGCACGTTGGCTTATATGGATCGTGGCCCGCGCAGCGGTACTCCATTTCTCCACTTCCACAGTTTTCAGGGTTCGCGCCTGGAGCGTATGGCGGCTCACGACGACCTTCTCGCCAAACTCAACATTCGTGTTATCTCTCCCGATCGCCCCGGCATGGGCCTTTCCACTCCCGCGCGTGACCGCACGGTTGTCAGCTGGGCGGCCGACGTGCGCCAGTTGACCGACCACCTTCTGGGACCGGGGCAAGCCTTCTCGATCCTCGGATTTTCCGCCGGCGCAACGTATGCGCTAGCCTGCGGCCAACTCCCCGGACTGCGGGCCATCTCTCTGGTAAGCAGTCTGGGCCTACCCCATCTGATCGCCAACTGGCGGCGCTTCTCGCAGGAAACCTGGCACATCCTGCTTTCGGCCAAGCTGGCGAACTTCCACTCGGCGACCTTCCTCCGGATCGAAAAGAAGCACCGAGACCGCCTCTTCAACCACTGGGAGAGCTACTTCGAGGACGTCAAACGGGGCCTTTCGGCGGACGACCAGCAGGTCCTCTCGCAGCCGGAAGTTGAGGAATCCTTCCGCCAGAACCGCCGCGAGAGCTACGCGCAGGGTCCGGGTTACCTGTTGCAGGAAGTCCAGGCGCTGTACTCCGACCCCCGCATCGACCTGGCCCATCTGGCGGCCTGCACCGTGCTGATCACCCACGGTATTGACGACAAGGTGGTGCCCGTTGAAGTCGCGCGCGATCTCCATGCCAGGATTCCCGGCAGCGGGTTCCAGGAACTGCCCCGGCGGGGGCACTATTTCGTGTATGAGCCGTATGAGATGGAGAATCTGCTGACGGCTCTGTTGAGAGCACACCGGAGCTGTCCAGGATAGACATCTCAGGTAGCCGCTCTCTGGCGAGACCGTCTAACGCTCGGACGGTCAGGCGCGCGCGGTATGGTTGCCGGCGGCGAACTAGAGGTCCGAGACGATTTTCAAGGCCTGGTCGAAACGCGCCTGCCGCATGTTTTGCGAGAGTTGTTCCCAATGAACCCGGCCGTAGACGGTTTTCGCTTGGTTGTCCGCCAGACTGACCTGGCGCGCCCAGAAAGTCACTGTATGCGGGCACGGGCTCACTCCGATCGATCGGCCTACCCGACGATCCCAGCGTCAAGAAAGCCAGGGCGTAGAACATGTGTGCGAGCTGTCTTATCAAATAGAATCGGGCTCTCTGGTACTCATCCGGCGGTTCGCCGAAATACTCCTGAAGAAAGGTCCTTTCCTCCGATTCAGTGGTGACGATCATATTGGCAACCACCGCCAGGTCGGCATACCGATCGTTCTGGAAAGCAGCCTCCCAGTCCACCAGCCACAGACGGTTGCCGTCGAAGAGCATATTGTCCGGCTTGAACAGGTCGTTATGACCTGGCGCCAGATCCGAATCGAGACGGGGGTAAACCGCGGCCACTTGCTGGTAGCGAGCGAGAAGTTCCTCGGTCTCGTTTTCAGGCAGAATGCTCGACGCCTGGAACTTCTGGAGGAATCCATCCAGGGCGGGTCCTTTGTTCAGCAGAAACGTGCACGTGGTATTGAAGGGGGCTCCGGGAAACGGCGGCAGCGCGTGCAGGGTCCGCAGCGCGGCGGGAATCCGAACCAGCGCGTCCTGCGCTGGTAAAGGTACAGCCTCCACAAAATCGGTGATGGAGATCCGATCCTCGGCGCTGGCATACCTGACTCGCGGCGCCAAGCCTGCATCGGCCGCCGCCTGCATGCAGGTGAAGTGACGTGTCATATCGCCGGGGCGCGTGTTGATCCGCAGCAGGTATGCAGATCCTCGCACGATAATGCGAAAAGCCCGGTTCGAGCCGGGCCGCTCGGTCAGGTCGCGGATGTCTTCGAATTCGGCGACACCGAAAGTCTCGTTCAGGCCGAGAGTCACGGCCGCGCTCTTTTCTTGCGGGATCATAAGCCTCCTCTGGTAGCGATATTACTGGAGTTTCGGGCCGCAGAACAGTTTTAAGTCTGGCTTCACTGCACCTCTATTTTGCTTGTTTTCCGTGCTTTAGACTTCCCTGCGGAGGGCCTGTTATCCTAAAAGCGGGAGGGTGTTGCTGCCCCCCCTCGCGCGCCGGGAATCCTTCCGGAAAGGCGCTCGGCCGATCAAGCGCGGTGTGGTTGCCGGTGGCGAACTAGAGGCGCGCCGTCGAAACACAAATGCGCGGCCAAGTGGATACTCTCCGGAGCAGCCGGACTACACTGCTCCGCTATACTTGTCCAAACTGGAGGGCAGGTATGAAATTGCTTCTGATGTTTGTGCTGGCTGTTACGTGTTTCGCCGAAACCCATCGGTTTCAACCCACGGAATTCTACAACACCTTTTCCGGCGCTCATGCCCCCGCGCTTCGTATCAAGCCAGGTGACCACGTCATCACATCCACGATCGACGCGCGCGGTTTTGACTCCGCCGGCGTGCAGCGCGGCCAACGGCCCAATCCGGAGACCGGTCCGTTCTACATCGAGGGCGCCGAACCGGGCGACACTCTGGTGGTTCATTTGCTGCGTCTGGAGACCAACCGGGCCACCGGCTGGTCGGCATCGCTGCTGGCTCCCTACACCGCCGATCCTGACTTTTTGCGAGCGGAAGCGCTTCGCGAGGCGAAGATGGCGACGTGGCATATCGATAAGCAGAAAGGTGTCGCCTATAGCGATCCGGCCGATTTCAAGGGGCCCCGCATCGAGCTGCCGTTGCGCCCCATGCTGGGCTGCATCGGAACTGCACCGGACAATCACGCGGCGATCCCTACCAGCACCGCCGACAACTTTGGCGGCAACATGGACTACAACGGAATGGGTGCGGGCGCGACCGTGATGCTGCCTGTATTTGCACCGGGCGCGCTGTTCTTTCTGGGCGACGGCCACGCGCGGCAGGGCGACGGCGAAGTGGTGGGCAGCGCGATTGAGACCTCGCTCGACGTCGAATTCTCGGTGGAGCTGCTGAAAGGGAAGAAGATCAACTGGCCCCGCCTGGAAACCCAGGACTTCATCATGGTGTTGGGCAGTTCGCGGGCGCTCAATGAAGCCTTGCAGCACGCGACAACCGAACTGATGCGGTGGCTGATGGAGAGTTACGGGTTCGACGAACGCGGCGCCAGCCTTTTGCTGGGCCAAGGGATGGAGTATGAGATCTCAAACGTGGTGGATCCGGAGTTCACAATCGTGGCGAAAATGCGCAAGCGGTACCTCGGACAGCCGCATTAGGCAGGCATGGATGATGACCACTCAGCTATTCGGCGCGAAGCCATTGGATCCCGTCAGGTATCAGAACGCTATGCGCCGCCTGATCGCCGTTGTAACGCCAACGCAGTACGCCATTCTGATGCTGATGACCATCGGACTTGTCGCACCAGTCCATGCCGAGGTCATGGTGGGCGAAAGTCTCGATTGGCTGACGATCGCCCGCCCGCACATTGCCATCGTCGAAGTAACGGCTACCGATCCCGAGAATAAGACGGAAGCCAAGTATATGGCCCTAACGATCAAGACCCGCCGTAGAAAGGTGCTGAAAGGACAACCTCCTGGAAGCGCAGAATTCGTGCGCGAGTGGCAAATGTCGGCACGGCCTGGCGAGGAGGATAGCGCCCGTCCCGAGAATGGGATCGAATACTTGGTCTTCTTTGACGAACAAGGCAAGGTAACCAATGCTATGAATCTTGTTTTTCCGTCACAGAACAAAGGTATAGGCGCCGATCCCCGAGATGTTGCGCTTTCGACAGGCTTCGATATTCTCAAGACGCGAGAGGCGATACTGCAAACGGTTGAGCTTCGCCTTGACCGGCTTAAGAGAAATCCGCCTCAGGCAGGTCCGGTTCAAAATGCGGCCAACCTCTTCACCCCAGAACAAGGTTTCAAGCGGGCAGAAGTGCCTGCCAACACGCCGGCGTGGAAAGTTCTCTGGCGTGGAAGTCCATGCTACTTGGTCATTCCGGTTGAAGACGGGGATTCAAAGGCTGGCACAAAGCAGAGCAAATAAAGCAAGTCGAACAAAGAACGTCTGGGATGATGTCACCTTCGTAGCCGACGCCGCCACGTCGCTGAGTTAACCAATAAAACCGAAGGGTTGGAAAAACACGCACGGAACGCCCAATCAAATACTCGCTCCAGTATTCCGCTCGGCCGGTCATGCGAGCGCGGTGTGGTTGCCGGTGGCGAACTAGGACGCGGAGTGAACTAGCAGCGCCGTTGAAACATAAATGCGGCCCGCTGAAGGGAATCCGGCGAATAAAGCGCGCCCTGACATTCCCATTGCCCAAATCAGTGGGTGGCACCCGTGGTGACCGGTCTCAGCCTCGCGGTGAAGTGCCGCAAGAAGGGCGGCTCTTCGACAATCTCGAGGCCGCGGATGGCACTCTTCCGTGCATTCACTTCGAGAATGGCCTCCACCACGTAATCGATGTGACTCTGCGTGTACACGCGGCGTGGGATGGCCAGGCGCAGCAGTTCGTGTTGGGCCGCGGCGCCGAACATGAGTGAGCCGATCTCCACACTGCGAATGCCAGCGTGCCGGTACAGCTCGACGGCCAACGCCTGCCCGGGAAAGTGCGACCTAGGGATATGCGGCAGCATGCGGCCCGCGTCAATATAGATGGCGTGACCGCCTGGCGGCTCGACGATGGGCACGCCGTGGTCGGCGATGTTGCGGCCCAAGTAGCCGGTGGACGCGATACGGTAGCGCAAGTAGTCCGGCTCCAGCACTTCTTCGAGGCCCGTTGCAATGGCGTCGAGATCGCGGCCGGCCAAGCCGCCGTAGGTGGGGAAGCCCTCGGTGAGAATCAGCAGGTTGTTTTCGAGTTGAGCGAGACGGTCGTCATTGGTGCAAAGGAATCCGCCAATGTTGGCGAAAGCATCTTTCTTGGCGGAGAAGGTGCAGCCATCGGCGAGGGAAAACATCTTCTGGGCAATCCGTTTGGGCGACCAATCGGCGTATCCGGGCTCGCGTTCGCGGATGAACCAGGCGTTTTCGGCGAAGCGGCAGGCGTCGAGATAGAACGGGACGCCATGACTTCGGCTCAGGCGGCTCACCGCCTCGATGTTCGCCATCGAAACCGGCTGGCCGCCGCCGGAGTTATTGGTGACGGTGAGCATCACCAGCGGAATGTGCGCGGCGCCTTCGCGAGCCATCAAGGCTTGGAGCGCCGTGACATCCATGTTGCCTTTGAAGTCGAGCCGGAGTTGCGTGTCGGCGGCCTCGGGAATGGGCAGGTCGACGGCCTTCGCGCCAGTGAACTCAATATTGGCCCGCGTGGTGTCAAAGTGGGTATTCGATGGCACGACGTGGCCCGGCTTGCAGAGCACGGTAAAGAGGATGCGCTCCGCGGCGCGGCCCTGGTGGGTGGGAAGCATGTGCCGGAAGCCGGTCAGGTCGTCGGCCACGCGGCGCAGGCGGTAGAAACTCTCGCTGCCGGCATACGACTCATCACCGCGCATCAGCGACGCCCATTGTTCGGTGGACATGGCGCTGGTACCGGAATCCGTGAGCAGATCAATGAGGATGTTGCGGGCACGGATACCGAACAGGTTGTATCCGGCTTCGCGAAGAAAGCCCTCTCGCTGCTCCAGTGTGGTGTGGCGGAGGGGCTCGACGCTCTTGATGCGGAAAGGTTCGATGATGGTTTGCATACCGGTAGCGCTCAGGCTACGAACAGCATACACGCGAGGCGGTCCGGGCATTGCCTGCAATCTCAAACTTACCCTGAGGATCACCG
>Ga0209415_10021100_pt1 | contig 10060 bp, 6 predicted proteins | sample PeaSoiSIISIP2007_FD_187696 | JGI IMG/M metagenome (GOLD analysis project Ga0209415, IMG submission 187696) | Peat soil microbial communities from Weissenstadt, Germany - SII-SIP-2007 (SPAdes) (version 2) | ecosystem: Environmental > Terrestrial > Soil > Wetlands > Peat | place: Germany... | reverse complement strand
GGTGCGCTAAAATACAAAGCACAAGTGGAGCAGATCGGACGCTACCAAATTCTCGGAGAATTGGGGCGTGGGGCGATGGGCATCGTGTACAAAGCTCAGGACCCGGCGATCGGACGCACCATCGCGATTAAAAGTATCCGCCTTCAAGAACTTACCGATGAAGCCGAGCGCGAACGCCTGCGCGAACGGCTGTTTCGCGAAGCGCAATCGGCGGGAATTCTCTCGCATCCCGGCATTGTGACCATCTACGACATCGCCGAGGAAAACGGCATGGCGTACATCTTCATGGAGTTTGTTAACGGCCCGCCGCTCGAAAAAATGCTGCGGCACGAACAGACGCCGGATAAAGAAACGTTGCTCAGCATTTTTCGACAAACCGCCGCCGCGCTCGATTACGCGCACAAGAAAGGAATCGTTCATCGCGATATCAAGCCTGCCAACATCATGATCCATGAGGACGGCACGGCCAAAGTGACCGACTTCGGCGTGGCGAAAATCGTTTCTCAGGAGATGACGCTGGCCGGCACCATGCTCGGGACTCCCAGCTACATGTCGCCGGAACAGGTGCAAGGCGGGACCATCAGCGGCCGGGCGGACCAGTTTTCGTTGGCAGTGGTCGCCTACGAAGTGCTGACCGGCGAAAAGCCGTTCGTCGCCGAATATCTGCCGACTCTGCTGTACAAGATCGTCCGCGAGGAGCCTCTGCCGCCGCAGCGGCTCAATCCGACTCTCGGGCCGCAAGTGGAAACGGTGCTGCGCAAGGCGCTGTCGAAGAATCCGGCGGATCGCTACGAATCGTGCACGGATTTCATCAACGCGCTGGCGACGGCTTGCAAGGCAACTCCGGGTTGGATGCCGATTCCGCGCGGCGCGAGCCAGAACATGCCTACCGTCGGATCGCAGGACGGACTGGAGGAGACGATAGACGACGGCCCGCCTCCGGCGCCACAGCAACCGGCCCCCGCGCCCGGGATCGCGATCGAGCCGATCGCGCGGCGCATGCAGCCGGTTGAGCCGAGCCACGTCGCGCGCAACGTGATTCTGTCTGCCCTAGTGGTCGCGCTGGTATGCCTCGGAGCATATCTCTTTATCCAGAGGGTGACTGCGCCCAAGCAGGAAAGCGTGGTGATCGCGACGCCCACGCCGGCGCCCGAGGTCACGCCGACGCCGATCCCGCCTCCGCCGACTCCTGAGGCGACGCCGACGCCGGCAGACACGCCACCACCCACGCCCGCGCCGACACCGGAAGAGCCTCCTTCGCCTCCGACGCCCAGGCCGGTGCAGCCTCCGTCCGATGCGACCTTTCAACTGACTACGTCGCCCGCAGGCGCCGAAGCCATCTTCGACGGCGAACGCCGATGCATCACGCCTTGCACCATGACGCTCGCCACGGGCCGCCACACGTTCGTGGTGCGGCACAGCGGCTTTCGCGATGCGCATCGCATTATCGAGCTTCCGCAAGACACCGGCCTGATTGTCGATTTGTCGCGCGCGTCGGGGACGCTCAGCCTGATTTCAGTTCCCCCGGGGCTGACCGTCATCGTTGACGGACAGGAACAGACCCGGAAGACGCCGGTCAGCTTGACGCTGCCGGTTGGCCAGCATCAGATCCGCGTCACCGACGGAAACCGCAAGCAGGATTTTTCCGTCGATGTGCGCGACGGAGCGCTCGTATCCAGGACGATAGAGTTAACCCAATGACACACACTCGCCGAAATTTCCTGTTTCTGACCGCCGGCGGCCTGCTGGTCGCCGAGGATCGCGAGAAGCGCGACATGATTGTGCGCTCCACGCGTCCGGAAGATCTGGAGATGCCGCTTTCCGGATTTTCCGACTACATAACACCGATCGAACATTTTTTCGTCCGCACGCACGTATATGTGCCGACGGTGAATTTGAGCGAATGGCGCTTGAAAGTGGAAGGCGAAGTAGGAACGCCATTGACGCTGACCATGGACGATCTCAAGAAAATGCCGTCCACCGAGCTGATCGCCGTGGTCGAATGCGCCGGCAATGGCCGGACCTTCTATGAACCGCCGGTCTCCGGAGCGCAGTGGAGTTTCGGCAGCGTCGGCAATGGCCGCTGGCGCGGCGTAAGGCTGGCGGAAGTGCTGAAGAAAGCCGGCATGAAGCCGTCCGCCGTGGAAGTCCTGTTCGACGGCGCGGACGTGCCGCTCGGAAAAATGCAGGATTTCCGCCGTTCGATCACGGTGAAAAAGGCGCTGGATCCGAACACGCTGCTCGCTTATGAGATGAACGGCGAAACGATGCCGGTAAAGCACGGCTTCCCGCTGCGTCTGGTCGCTCCTGGTTGGGCCAGCGATTCGTGGGTGAAATGGGTGACTTCGATCACGGTGCTCGACAAGGAATTCGATGGATTCTGGATGAAAAATGCCTACCGGCGGCCGGATCATCCGGTCGCGCCTGGAACCGCGCTGACGCCCGAAGAAATGGTCCCGGTGACCAGCCTGAAAGTGAAGAGCGTCATCGCATCGCCGCTGGATGGAACGGTCGCGCCTCCCGGTAAACCGGTAACCGTGCGCGGAGTCGCGTGGAGTGGCGATGCCGGACCCGTCTCCGCGGTTGATGTAAGCGTCGATTCCGGCCGCACCTGGCGCCCAGCCGAGTTGGGACGCGAAAAGTCGCAATTCGGATGGCGGCAATGGCAGTACACCTGGACCCCCGAGCGCGAAGCTTACTACAACGTGATGGCTCGCGCGAAAGATACGGCGGGCAATTCCCAGCCGATGGTCGAGGAATGGAATCCGTCCGGATACGGATGGAACGTCGTGCAGACCGTGGGCGTCAACGTGACTTCGAAGCCTCCGGCCGTAGCTCCGCCGGCGAACGTCGCGGCCAATCCCAGTCAGCCCGCCGGATTCAGAAGCTCATGCCTGGTCTGTCACGACGAAGACATGATCCGGCAGGAGCGTTTGACCCGCGCCCAATGGGATCGCGAGCTCAACAAGATGACCGGGTTCGGCGCGCAAATCAAGCCGGACGATCGCGAGAGCCTTCTGAACTATCTGCTGACGAACTACGGCCCGCGCCCGCGAAAATGACGAACATAAAAAGTCCGTAGAAGCGGAATGGTCATCACCCTGCCCAAGCACGTCTAATCGTGCAGGGTGGTATCGAGGAACGCGCGCAGACGATGGCTGCGGCTGGGATGGCGCAGTTTCCGCAAAGCCTTGGCTTCAATCTGCCGGATGCGCTCCCGCGTGACGGCGAAGTGCTGGCCGACCTCTTCGAGCGTATGCTCGCTGCCGTCCTGCAAGCCGAATCGCATTTTGATGATCTTCTCTTCGCGCGGGCTCAGCGTCTTCAGCACTTCCGCGGTCTGCTCGCGCAGATTTAGATTGATCACGGCCTCAGACGGCGAAACCACGCGACGATCGATGATGAAATCGCCCAGGTGCGATTCTTCCTCTTCGCCCACCGGCGTTTCGAGAGAGATCGGCTCCTGCGCGATCCGCAGAACTTTGCGTACCTTTCCGACCGGCAGTTCCATTTTGACGGCCAGCTCTTCCGTGGTAGGCTCGCGCCCCAGATCCTGCTGCAACTGCCGCTGCATGCGAACGAGTTTGTTGATTGTCTCGATCATGTGCACCGGAATGCGGATGGTGCGCGCCTGATCGGCGATCGCGCGCGTGATGGCCTGCCGCACCCACCACGTCGCATAGGTCGAAAACTTGTAGCCGCGCAGATAGTCGAACTTGTCCACGGCTTTCATCAGCCCGATGTTGCCTTCCTGGATCAGGTCCAGGAACTGCAAGCCGCGATTGGTGTAGCGTTTCGCGATGGAAACCACCAGCCTGAGATTCGCTTCGATCAACTGCTTCTTGGCGATCTCGGCTTCCATCTCGCCGCGCTCGACGATTTGCAAGGTGCGGCGAAGTTCGGTCGCGCTGGCGCCGGATTCTTCCTCCAGTTGCTGGATGCGCTGGCTGTGCTGGCGCATCTCCTTGCGCAAGACGGCGGCTCCGCCGTGCGCACCGTTGGACGGGCTTTCCAGCTTCCTCTGGAGGCGCGCGATCTCGCGCTCGATGGGCTTGAAGTCCTCCACCGCGTGGCGCAAACGTCCGGCCAGCTCGCGGCGCGTACCGGAAGCAAAATGGATTCCGCGAATCAGCCGCGAGATGTTGACCATCGTACGCGCCAGGTTCCAGCGCAGGGAGCGATGCATCTTCGGCTTCATCCCGCGCGAGATGGCCTGCAATTTCTGTCGAAACTGCTGGGCTTTTTTGTAAAATTTCTCGATTTCGCCGATGGTCCCCGCCAGCTCATTGGCCTGCTCCACGATGTTCTCGTCCGTAACCACCAGGTCCGGCATCACCAGGATGTCGCGGACCGCGATAGGATCCCGGCTGAGGGACTCGCCTAGGGCAAGAATCTCCCGAATCACCAGCGGGGAGCGCGACAGCGATTTACGTACCGCGGCTTGGCCGTGCTCGATGCGCTTGGCAAGCTCAATCTCGCCCTCGCGTGTCAGGAGCGGGACGGTGCCCATCTCGCGCAAGTACATCCGGACGGGATCGTTGGTCTTGTCGCTGAAATCCTGGACCAGATCCAGGTCGATGGGCTCTTCGCCGTCTTCCAGCTTCTTGTCGAACTCGATTTTCGGCTCTTCGAGAATTTCGACGCCGGCGGTGTCCAGCTCTGTAAGAAGATCGTCCAGCTCGCGGCCGCCCGGGTACTCCTCGGTCAACAGCTCGTTAACCTCGTCGTACAGGACGTAGCCCTTTTCCTTTCCCGTGTCCATGAGCTGTTTCAGCCGGCCGAATTTTTCGTCAATTGCCACGCTACCCCAATGACCTTCGCGCCGGTAATAGAAACCCCGTCAAGAAAGCTTCCTCCGGTCTGATTACGTTCAGTGTACAACACCGTTTCGCCGGTGCTTGCCTCCGCTAGCCGGCCAAATGTTTCCGCAGGCGCTCCAATTCTGCGATAATACTGCGCGCTTCTTCGACGCGCCCTTCCCGCTCGGCTGCCTTCACGCGTCCGCGCAATTCGTCCACCTGGCGTTTTTTCCAATCCGTCTCCAGGCGGCGTAAGCAGGCTTGCGCCTGTTCGAGCGCCCGTTCTCCGTCAATCATCTCATCGGCGGCGACGATCTCATGCAATAGAGCCTGCGCCGGGGCGCTTAAGCGCCCTTCTAGGGCGGAAAACGCCGGCGCGGGGCCATTCACGTTCCGGAGCGCCTCGAAAATCTCGCGTGTTACAAAAGTTCCGGTCGCCTCCGGCGGAAGCTGCGGAAGAATTTCAGCGCGAACTTCTTCGCTCGAGATCAGCGCGTTCACCAGCATCCGTTCGAGCGCTGGAATCGCCGAGACCGGAGCCGCGACGCGAGGCGCGCTGCGCTCGGCCGCCGTCTTGCGGAACTGATCGAGCACCACCCCAGGGTCCACCCCCAGGTACCCGGCCAGATCGTTCGCGATCGCGGCGCGCTCCAGCTTGTCCGAGATTTTCTGTACCGCCGTCTTCACCAGGAATTTGTAGGCCTCGATACGTCCGTCGGCGGACTTCATATCGAAATGCAGCCGCGCGCGATCCGCCAGCCAGTGAAAATAGCTGCTCGCCGAATCGAGCTTGGCGCGATATGCCTCCGCGCCCTTTTGCTTGACGTACTCGTCCGGATCCAGACCGCCATCCAGCGCGACCACGCGCACATGCAGGCCTTCATCGAGCAGCAACTGAACCGCTTTCTCGGCCGCGTCCGCTCCGGCATTGTCAGGATCGAAATTCACCACCACAAGATCGGCATGGCGATGGACGGTTTGCGCCTGGCGGTTCGTGAAGGAAGTCCCGCAGCTGGCTACAACTTCCTTGATCCCCGCGGCGTACACACCCATCACGTCCATGTAGCCCTCGACCAGCACCGCGCGCCCGGATCGCCGCATGGCGTCCCGCGCCCGGTGCAGGTTGTACAGAACGGATGTTTTCTTGTACAGCGGCGTTTCAGGCGAGTTCAAATATTTTGGCTGATCCGCGTCGCGCATCGCGCGCCCGCCGAACGCGATCACTTTCCCCGATTCATTGTGAATCGGAAACATCAGCCGCCCGCGAAAGTAATCGTACGATCCGGATCCGTCTTCGCGCCGGCGCACCAGGCCCGATGCGTCCAGTTGTTCTTCCGTGAATCGCTCCTGCGCCAAACGCCGCACCAGCGATTGACCGGAGGCGTCGGAAAAACCCAGTTCAAACGTATCAATTAATTCCTGCGAAACGCCGCGCTTGGCGAGATAGGCACGCGCGTCCGCTCCCTGGGGACCTTTGAGATTCGCCTGGAACAGGCTCGCGGCGATCGCGTTCATGTCGAGCAGTGCGCCCCGCAGCTTCGATTCGGCGTCGGCGTACTCGGTTCGCTTCGGCATGGGGATGCCGTTGCGCTCCGCCAGCAGTTTTAACGCTTCGGGAAACGTCAGGCCGTCGATCTCCATCACGAACTTCAGCGCGTCGCCGCCCACGCCGCATCCGAAGCACTTGTAAAACTGGCGCGGCTGGTTCACTCCAAACGATGGCGTCTTTTCCTGATGGAACGGGCACAACCCGATGTAGCGTCCACTGGCGCCGACGCGCTTCAACCGCACGTAGTCGCCGACCACCTTCACGATGTCGATCGAAGACTTGAGTTGTTCGACGAAGTCCATCGTTACCGCTTTAGGGCGAGGGTAACACCATCGCCGAGCGGAAGCATACTCAGGCCGATTCGCGAATCGGCATGCAGCTTCCGGTTGAACGCTCGCAGCGCCACCGTATCCGGCTCCTGCTCGGCGTTATCGGCGACTCTTCCTGACCACAGCACGTTGTCCACCATGATCAGCCCGCCTGGACGCAGCAGCTCCAGCACGCACTCGTAGTAATGGTCGTAACTGGTCTTATCCGCGTCGATGAACGCAAAATCGAGGCGTCCCTGCTGGCCTTCCTTGATCAATCCGCGCAGAGTTTCGAGCGCCGGGGCGATCCGCAGATCGATCTTACCCTCGACACCGGCCTCTTTCCAGAACCGGCGCGCAACCGCGGTATATTCCTCGCTGATATCGCACGCGATCACGCGGCCGTCGGGAGGCAGCGCCAGCGCCACCGCGAGCGCGCTATAGCCCGTGAACACGCCGATCTCCAGCGTCCGACGCGCGCCCATCAGTTGAATGATCAACGCCATGAACTGGCCCTGTTCCGGATTGATCTGCATGCTTGCGCGCGGATGGGAGGCGGTTTCCTCGCGCAGCTTCTTGAGAATCGGCGGCTCGCGCAGAGAGCTCGCCAGCAGGTACTGCTGAATGTGCTCAGGGAGAAGAAGATCGCCGGCCACGATAAGAATTATGCCACGGAGGGAAAAAACAGATTCATGCTAAAATGCTTTCGTGCTTCCGGTGGAAGAGTTCAAGCAGCAGACCCTCGCCAAGCTCCGCGATGTCCGCTGTCCGGATCACCAGCAGCCGCCGCGCCTGCGCTTTCACGGGTCCACGTTGCGCGACATCTCCATTCAGATGAGCGCCTGCTGCGAAAAGCTGGCGGAACTCGCCAACCTGAAAATCGCAGGCCGTTAGCGCCCCCAGGTACTCCTACTTACAACGCCCGTCATCCCGAGCGCAAAGCGAGGGATCTGCTTTTAAAGCGTTAATAATAGCGGAACGAAAAGCAGATTCCTCGCTCCGCTCGGAATGACTTTGGGGTCTGATGGCCATGATACGGCAATGCTAGGATTTTCTGACTCGGAACACTAGACGAGCCGTCGAAAAAGAGGGCCGGTCGCGATTCGCCGGCCCCGCGGACGATTTCCTATTGATAAGTAGACTTCACCTGGACCGAGATCCCTCCAAACGCGATACCGTAGTCAAGCCCACTCGCCGAAAACGGCGTGAAGTTCGTGGAGTTTTCAACCGACGTGGTTCCGGTCCCCGAAGGCATCGATTCCAGAATATAGGCGGGAACCGTGCCTTGTAGGGCGGACTGCGGGAAGATGCAAGTATAGCTGGCAGTTATTGCCCCGTTAGACGAGGTCGAGGTCCCTCCGACTTCGACCCAGGTCCCGGAACCGCCGCCGCTCCAGGTCACTGTCAACCCGCTCCCGCGAGTAATCGTGGCCGCCACGCTCTGATTAGTCCACTGGAACAGCGGGCCGGCGAAATTCACTGTCACATTCGAGAAGGGGCCTACGATCGGCGCGGCGCTGCCTGAACCGCCGGTAGCGTTGAACACGTACGATCCACCCGATGATGGGATCGGCGGAAGCACTGGCCCCGTCTCACCGTATTGGTACAGATACGGCACCTGCGGTATCGAGGTCAGCGTTACCTGGCCTGACGGACCGGTCATCGTGATGTTGCCTGGGTTGATTCCCGTAATGGTCGGCGGCGGACCCGTGATGACCACCGTTTGGTTGAGACTGCAACTACCCAGCGAAACGGAGCCGCTCGAGAAAGCATTCGCGCCGGTTACCTGCTCAAAGATCCCCACCGCCGCGGTGGTTGTGGTGGTGCCGCTCCCGGTCGTCGCGGGCATAGTCTCCTGCACCACGAGAAGGTCGCCGTAGCTGACTGTGCCTTGCTCGCTAATGGTCGTGATCTGGCCGCCGCTGGTTCCGAAGATCGAATCCGAGCACTCGCCTCCGTTCTGCTCCATCGGCAGTGACGCGATATTGCTGACGTTACTGCCGTTGACCACGATCGCCACGGAAACGTAGCAGCCGAACGAAATCCCGCTAGGCACGGTCACGTTGATTTGATTCACTCCTGGATATCCGCCCGCGCCGGCATAGCTGACGTTGCCCTGAACCGCGCCGAAGAAGACCTGCACCGAAACATTCACGGGGAATGCTCCCGGGCTGTAAATCACGTCGCTGACCGCCGGGTTCGAGCCGAGTCCAGTCAGCCAAAGCGACAGGACCTGAGAGACTCTTGCCGAGTTGGTAAACGTCACCACGGAGCCGCTGCCCGCGTCAGTGGCGGCCGCGGTTCCAGTCGGCGTATAGGGTGCGTTCGGGGTCAAAACATAGGCGTCGATTCCCACGGCGACTGCCACTACTTGAAAACTAAACGGAGCGCTGGTCGCGCCACTAAAGGTCACCGTGACGGTCGCGCTGCCAACGGGAACCGCCGCGGGCAAGACAAAGTTGATTTGCGTGGCGCTGGCAGACCAAATACCCGGCGTGAACGTCTTGCCTCCCGCCGCGATGCTAAGGGTGGCGCCGTTCACAGTTGTCGGAATGCCTCCCGGCTTGGTGCTGTCCTGCAGGTTCGGATCGGTCCCGGTGGAAAGGTTGCTACCCATCAGGGCTACCAGGCTGCTGGGTGCGACCCCGGAATTCTGGAAGCCCGGCGGAATTCGGCTGGAGTTATTCAGAACCGCCGTGATGGTCGGCGTCCCCCCGCCGCTGCCGGTCGAGGACGCTCCGAAGGTATCGTATTGGAACGAGATCGAACTACTGCTGGACGCCGTGACCAGTGCCTTTGCAAGATTCCCGGTGTTGGTTTGCACCGCGAAAATGGCTCCCGTCGTAAGCGAGCTCACCGGGATCGGCGCGGACGACGCCAATGCCGCCAACGACTGCAAAATTGATTCCGTCAGCTCGCCGTAAGTCGAGGCTCCCGTTACGCCCGGAAGAACAGCGCCTTTCGCCGAACCCTGAAGCGTCAGGCTGCTTCCGGTGAACTGAATATCGGCTCCGGAGCTGCTGGTGCCGCCCGTGCTCATATTCAGGTAACTGCCGGCGTTCATAGTCGCCGTACTGCTGAAATCGGCCAAAGCCGCAAAGGGAACGGCCAACGCCAGCACTGCGCCGACGACCCGGTTATATTGAATTCGATTCATCTCTAAATTTCCTCCTGGTAGAGTCTATCCGAAAACTGCAGGTTATAATAGTCCTGGAGCGTTACACTTTGTCTATCGCACGATTTCTTCGCCTTTCGGCTCATCTTCAGATGCTTCCGGTGCTCGAAAGCGGAGAAGAGACGCTGATCGGCGGTCAGGCCGTCATGGAAGGCGTCATGATGCGCGCCCCGCACAGCTACTGTGTCGCCGTCCGTAAAGCCAATGGAGAATTGACCACCGAAGAGCA
>Ga0209415_10021098_pt1 | contig 10060 bp, 10 predicted proteins | sample PeaSoiSIISIP2007_FD_187696 | JGI IMG/M metagenome (GOLD analysis project Ga0209415, IMG submission 187696) | Peat soil microbial communities from Weissenstadt, Germany - SII-SIP-2007 (SPAdes) (version 2) | ecosystem: Environmental > Terrestrial > Soil > Wetlands > Peat | place: Germany... | reverse complement strand
TCAAGCCTTGGACCGTCTCGATCCCGTCCTGCCGCTCTCGCCGGGACGCGCCGAACGGCACGGCTTCGAGTACTACCTCCACGGCACACTCTCCTTATATGCGGCGCTTAATACCGCCACCGGTCGCGTCCACGGCAAAACCGCTGCTCGCCATACCAGCCGCGAGTTCGTCGCTTTTCTCCAAGAGGTGGTCGCCCTGTGTCCGCCTCGGCAACAGATTCACATCATCCTGGACAATCTCTCCGCGCACAAAACTCAAGCCGTCCGCGAGTTCCTCCAGCAACATCCGCGAGTCCAGTTTCACTTCACGCCTACGTACTCGTCCTGGCTCAATCAGGTCGAGATCTGGTTCGCCAAGATCGAACGCGAGGTCATCGCTCGGGGCATCTTCACCTCGGTTTCCGATTTAGCTCACAAGCTCCGCCGCTATATCAACGCCTACTCCGCCAATGCTCGCCCGATCCAATGGAAATACTCGGACCCCACCCGCCGCGTCCGCAGTAACGATCTCACTGCGACAGGCCACTAGTTGCTTAAGGGAACCGAAATAGACAGAGTAGGAATCTTTGCCAAAATCAACTTGGATTGCAACCCAGTGCGCTTTCGCATGAAAACGGAGTTCGGCCGACTCAGCATTCGCATAGAGGGTCTTTTTGTTTTTCGCCAACTTGTAACGTGCACTCACCTTTTCTTTAGTGGTCTTAAGTCGTTGGCGTGCTTCCACCTGGATGAGGTACCAGACATCGTTCTTTAGTGCCAAAAGTGAACCGTAGGAGGAGCGGTTCTCGATTACTTGAACGTCATAACCTCTATCTTCCAGTACCTGCGATGCCAAGGAGACGCCAAAATCCTGGAGATTGCGCAGCGGCTGGACGCCGAGCTGCCTGACCATGTTCCGCAGCAGAACCAAAAGCCTTGGACGAGGTGAACGACCAGCTTTTCTCAAGTTCTTTCTTAAGGCCGACCTAGAGCGCATAAATCGAAATATCCTCACCCGTAGGGCCGAAAAAGAGATCGCACTATATCAGACAACCCTTTTTCTCGTACTCTGGCACGAACCCCACCAGATAAAAGAAACGGCTGTATGCCAAGGAGCATTCCAACTCTAAGCATCGAAGCCCTACCGTTCATATGAACAAGACTTCGCTACTTTCGAAAAACTAAGATCGACTCGCGCTTGACGGGTCCGCTACCGCGGGGATGCAGGTAAGGCACCTTTGGAAAGACCATCTGATGCACGGTCGGCCGCGCTCGAAATCCGGCTTCCAATGCGATGTTTGAAACATCCTCCGGACTCGGCATCCTATTACCATTCGTAACGTTTAGTGCGAGAAATCCTTTTGGTTTGAGTATTCGGTGGCTTTGCGCGATTGCTGGCGCAAGAAATCTCGACAGCCACACTTCATATAAACGGTATCGGCGGAAGCTTTGACTGCCGGAGCGAGAGTAGTGTTCCCAATCAAAAAAGGGAGGGCTCGAGAATACCATGTCTGCGCAGGAACGCTTCAAGCGATGCAATTCCTTTTCGGCAACTCCGTTGAGAAATCTCAACCTTGGCAGTTTGAACCCTTGATCTGAAATCGCTTTTGACATTCGAATGAAGCCTTTCACTTGAATGCGATTAGGCTCTATTCCTATATAACGACGGTGTGCTGCTATTGCCCCCAGTAGCCGGCCTCCGTAGCCAGCCGCAAAATCTACGATTGTGCCGTCTAGGGGGCAATATCTACAGACCACCGCTTTTGCGATCATGGGTCTATAATTCGAAACGCTTGCAGCTCCTGGGAACGTTCTTAGGATTCTCCTCATGCAACTAGCATTGGCGCCAAACCGGTCGGGCCAAATGCGGAACGAACGCTCAACCGCTTTCCTTAACAGGTCATCGTCCCTGAATACCTGCATCGGACTAAGATAACGATTTACCTTTGCCCTCCATATAGATGGTTGGAAACTATTGGCCAGCCGCAAGCCGGCATTCGAAGTCCGAAGGTCGTTCCCCGCAAAAACCGAGTCTGCGTCCTTTTCCAGCAACGTGGAGAAATCCTGCCGTATTTGTGCAGGGCTCAATCGGTAAAAGGGAAATCCATGGTCGCGCCAGAACTCAAAGGCTCGCTCGACGGCAGCCGATCTGGCATCTGGACGAAACTGTGCCCACGCCGCACCTCTGAGCTGCAACGAAGCACATTGGTCAGACGCGGGCGTTCTCTTGCTCATTTTTGTCTCTTGTACCTTGTACCTCATATGTTCAAAGTCGACAATGACAAGTCAACAACTAATAAAGAGCTGCGAGTACTCCAACAATCGCTGAAGTCATTGTGCAATCCCTTCAACTCCAACTTCGTACCCTTGTTCGTCAGGCTGAAACCGTGCTTCTTGAAAAATCTCACGTTCCAAAACATGGACATGACGAATGCTAATGCCACATCTTGAGCGCGCAGCCAATCGAGGCGCTTCTGAGTCAGCGTGTGTCCGATCCCCTTTCGTCGCCAGCTTTTGTCCACAGCAAGACCGTAGAGATAGCCAAGATTGTCTTGCTTGCGAACGGCAGCACATCCAACGATTCCCTGGGCGCTCACGGCAACAAAGTATTCTGTTATAACCGAATCGGATCGTAACGGCCTGCTGACACGCATTTGGAGGTCACGGACGCTTTCGAGATCATGAGTCGTCGCCCTTCGGATTGACCAAGCCGATGGCTGTGGTTCATTCATAGCTGAACAATCAACAGCTCGTTCAATATAATAGAAAAATGACCGAGTGCAACGAGCAGGATTGGGATGCGCAACAGAAGCGACTCGACGAGCTGAGGGCAAAGGTAAATGCCGCCAAGATCGCCTATCTCAATCGGACACCATTTTTGGACAAATCGGAGCTGACATACGAAGACTTGAAGAAAGTGGCACAGGAGTTTATCCGGGCGAGCTACGAGTTTCAAAAGCAGAAATACGGTTCCATTAAGGTGAGGATGTCTGTTGCAAAGCTTCTCCGACGATAGCAGACAACGTGCGCTTTCTGGACCGACTACGGGGACGGAAGCGCCTCCGCAGCCGATTTAACCGCCGTCCACTCTTTTTCCTTGACGGCTCCTGGTTTGTTTAGCCCCTCTTTAATGTAGGTCAAAGCAGATGCTTTGTCTCCCTTCTCAACTGCGATCAGAGCTAGTTGATAGAAGGGGAACTGGTCCTGGTCGTTGATGGCGAGCGAGCGCTTCACCAACTCCTCAGCTTCCTCCAATAGCGCAAGAGAGTCTCGCGCCACGCTTTTCTTAGCCTTCAGCCGCCGCAACGTAGCCTTGTTTTGCAGCACGCGCACCGAGTTGGGTACGATTGCTAATGCCTTGTCGAAGTATTCCTCTGCCTTTGCCCACCCGTCTGCCGTGTTGTCAATTCCCTCCCACTCTTTTTTTATTGCCGGGGCACGATGTGCCGCTTGCCAGCCCACGCCCGCCTCTCCTTCCGTACTGGCAATGTTCTCCCGAGAGTTCTCCGCGAATCTCATCCAGGCTATTCCGAGCGCGTTCAGCGCTTCGAACCGGACCGTGGGCAAGGATCGAGGGTCTGCGAGTACCTCTTCTCCGATCTTGCGTGCCTTCCGAACGAATTCGGGCTTCTCGGTTACACGCTTGGAGTAGCCCGCCATCACAGAATAGAGGAAGGCCTGGAGAGACTTAGCTTGAAGAAGCAAATCTGGCCAACTTTTGGTACTGGCCTTTGACACTAGCGGTTCGAGTATCTTTTCCGCCTTGTCAAAGTCCGGGTCGGTATATTTCTTGATATGGGCGTAGGCCAATTGCAGCGAGATTCGATTTGCGAAATCGCCTTTCGTCTCACTCTCCCGGTCGCTTGAAACTTTTTCCTGCAAGTCGCTCAAAATTTTGATCGATTCGTCAGCCTCTCGCAGCTGCGCCTTCGTAATGCCCAGGTAGAATCGCGCATCTCGGTAGTAGTCAGCGTCCGGGGCGACGACGCTCAAATTGGCCTCGGCATCCCTAAGGAAACGTACGTTCCCTCCGGCGAGATAGGCGCGTAAGGAGCGTTCCCCGAGCAGAAAACTCCGGTGCGTACGACGGTCCTTTTCTCCGAAACTTCTAAATATCCGCATAAGCCGTAGATGCCTTCACTATGACATCATATGCAAAATCCAGCAAATCAAGTCTTTGATCATTTGGTACTCCAGTGCGAATCTCGCGCCGGATGAACGCGTCCGCTCTGGAATTATGCGTCTGAACAATTGAATACGCATTGGCTACCGGCCCAACTCCGTCGAACCCTCCTGTGACGCGGACGCGCGGCCGCCCAAAGAGCCTTCCTAAAGAAGAAAACGGAATCTTGCTTCCTGCAATCTCCAGGTCTTCAATGGGTTCGACCTCGTCGGCAAAATTCAGGTTTTCTATTAGGAACGGGGGTAGCTGCGCAGCGCGCGAAAGCGCCGGATTATTCATCGTCGCTCGCGCGTATCTCAGTTGTATATTCAGTCCCTTCGCGAGTTCGTCAGTAGGCGCGTTGAAAGGATGGATCAGGATGGCTTGCCGACTCTTCCATACAGATCGGACAGTGAAAAGTAGCAAAACGAGTGAAAGAAAGAACACGGTCACTCCAGCCACGTCCTTGACGGATTCCGTAAGGGAGTCTCTGAAATCGGGCCAGCTCTTCCCACGTGCCTGCGCCTGCAATACCAACCGCAGGCGTTCACCGGCAACCTTGCGCGTTGCCGCCCCGATCCCCGGATTGGAAGCGGCGGCCTTATACAGGTCTTCGGCTTTCGACCACTCGTCCTCGGACTCATAAATTTGGCCTGCTTGTAGGATGATTGCTTCTTCTTGGTTTTTCGCAGTTTCTATACCAGCCAAGGCCTGCGGCTGGCATTTTCCCTCGTTCGCTGCAGCGGCGAAATGTGTCTCAGCGTCCTTCCAGTTGCCCAAGTCCGCAAACTTCTTCGCCAACTTCAATTCGCCATCGCAAGAGTTCACCTCCGCTGCGTTTACAACGGGTTTCGCCACCAGTTCGCTTGCAGTTCGCGCTGGAGTCGGGCAGAGGATGCCGGCGGTCAACAAAGCGAGCATTGGCAGTCGAGTCTTCATGGTAAGCCACTCCGGCTGGACCCTCGTTTCAGCGGGTAGGCATGCAGCGAGTAGAATAAGCTTCGTTCCTTTGAAGTCAAGTAGATATTCGCTTCAGATCGTTGCCACTATTGTGGATTCGATCACAGCACTCCCCAGGATCTCGCTGCGGATCAAGTCGCTTGCGCGACCGTGCGACTGACATTCCAACAGTCAACTGCTTCTTGGCGCGCTGGTTCAGAATCGAGTTTCGCGAAGGGAGTGGGCGAATAGTGTGCCGGATTGTTAGCGTGGGACTCGTTGCGGTGTCCATGAGAATGAAGCACACCCCCCGCGGCGTTTACGATCAGAGGACGGTCACATACAATGACGCTGTCGCCGCCGTAGGCGAGTTACTTGTGTTGATCGAGGTTTGGACGTCCGCAAACATTTCCACCGTGCGAAACCATGAACAACCTGAACGCAATCCTCACCGATCCCAAGCTCATCGAGGCCGTCATTCTGGCCTGCCTAGAAAAGAATCCCATCGACTTTCAAAAAGTTGACGAAACTGAAGTCAAACGTGTCCGGGCCGCCGTCAAGCGGGCGACCACAGCCAAGGGCGCGACGTTTAAGTACACCGTCACGCGCAAACATTTTCTATGCGGCTGTCTCGACCTCACGGATAATCTGCCGGAGGAGCATCTCATCGTGGGCTATGGCTACCGACACGGCAACACGACCGTCATCGAGCGCGTCCACCGCGTCGCCGGTGAGCAGCGGCGCGTCTCCATTCCGGATTACATCCGCGCGGAAATCCGCCGGCATCATTTTCACAGGTCGGATGCTGAGGTAATCGTGTTCCACAATCACCCTCGCACGGGCAACGAGCCCGAGTGGTTCTACACGTTGAAGTCCCTGGTCCAGGATCTTCCTATCGCTTCGACTGACGACCGCCGTACGCTGCAACATCATGCCTTCAACTCCGTGGGCTTGCTCCGGCAGTTTCTCGGCCAGGGCCAGGTGCTCTTCTATCTAGGAGAGAGCGGACTTGTAAAGCAGTTCTTACTTCCACCACTACTTCCGTTTCTGGAGGAACTCAACCGCATGAATGCACCGCAAGCAGTGAATCAGTGACCAACGAAATCGTCGTCTCCCCAGCCCCCGAGCTGCAGTCAGCCTCGCTCTTCACTCCCACGCCGAAGGCCGCAAAGCGCGTCCCCGAGTCTTTCACCGCGCAGATCAACAACCACCACACGCGCATTCCGTGCCTAAATGCGGTGCGCTTCGGCTGCCGGCATCCAGACCAGGATCGGAAACCATACCTTCCGCGCGACCGGGATCGCCGCATATCTGAAGAACAAGGGGACGCTCGAAACGGCGCAGCGCATCGCCAATCACGAGTCGCCGCGAACGACGAAACTCTACGGCCGGAGGAACAACGAGATCTTATTCGACGAGGTGGAGAAGATCTCGATTTAGAGATCGAGATCTGATCCGTCTGAACCACTCTCTGGCGGCGCAATATTGTGGTGGAATTTCCAACTAGCCGACCCCTCCGAAACGAGAGACAATGTGAATTACATTCAGCTCGGGATTGCACCATGGCGACGCTTCAGCAAAAGATAGCCGAAAAGTTTCTTGCCAGGCTCGCGAAGTCCAAGGACGTGGACGCCGCGACTATCGTCGAACTGCGAACCCTCCTCGCTGACAACAAGAAGCCCAAGGCTGACGACTTCGTACGCATCTTCTCACTTCCTGCTGGCGGTGATATCAAGTGATCAAGCTGGAAACCGCTCACATCGAAGAAGTGCGGGGCATTCGGAAGCTCGATATTGACTTTCAAAAAAGCACCTTCGGCATTTCAGGCCCGAACGGGTCCGGCAAAAGCGGCGTCATCGACGCCATCGAATTCGGCCTCACAGGGCAGATCGGCCGGCTCACCGGGAGGGGAACCAAGGGCCTCTCTGTTTCAGAACATGGCCCCCATGTCGATAAAACCAAATTCCCCGACGCAGCGTTCGTCGAACTGAAGGTCCTTCTTCCCGGCATAGGGAAATCGGCGACGATTACCCGGAAGGTCTCTTCCCCGAAGAAGCCCAAGATTGTACCCGGAGATGAAGACGTGAAAGCCGCCCTGGCGGAGGTCGCAGACCATCCGGAAGTCACGCTTTCTCGTCGCGAAATTCTCCGCTTCATCCTCGTAGAGCCAACCAAGCGCTCGGAGGAGATTCAAACTCTTCTCAAACTCGATGAAATCGGGCAGACCCGCGGCGCCTTGAACACGGCCCAAAACAAGCTCCAGGCCGCCCAGGGAACCGCCGCGGCCCTGGTGCAGTCCAGCCGGGATGCTTTGCAGCTACACCTTCAGATTCCGACACTGCTCTCCGCGGATTTATTGGAGGCCGTCAATAAGCGGCGGAAAGTACTCGGATTGCTGGAAATCGCGGAACTGACCGCGGATACAAAACTCGACGCTGGCATTTCGGCCAACGACAAAACCTCCGATTTCAACAAGAAGTCAGCCCTCGGGGATCTCAATGCGCTCGCCGAGGCCGCAAAGAAATTTCCGGAGCTCGCGAGAAAACAAGCAGCCGAAATCCTAGCTGAACTGGCGAAGCTGGAGGCCGATCCCGCGCTCCTCACGGCTTTGCAGAAGCGGACCCTAATCGAGAAAGGCCTCGATCTCGTCGACGGCCCCGAGTGCCCCCTGTGCGATACGCCGTGGGAGGATGAGCAGCACCTTCGCAGCCACCTGAAAGCGAAGTTGGCGAAATCGGAGGCAGCCCGAAAGCTTCAGCAGTCACTGCTAAACAACGGCACGGCGATCACTCAGGAAGCCATCCGCGTGATAGGACTGCTGGTGCCAGTCCAAAAGCTTGCGGATACGCTGGGGGATGGACCATTCACCACGCTCCTGACGTTATGGAAAGCCGATCTGGAAGCCTTGAAAGCCAGTTTCGCCACAGTGGATGGACTCACGGGGCTGAAAGCCCGGCTCACAACCGGCTGGCTCGGAATACCGGAGGCATTTTCAAAGCGCCTGAAAGCTCTCACCGAAAAGATAGAAGCCAAACCCGACCAGACCGCGACCCTTGATGCACAGACGTTCCTGACGACAGCGCAGCTTCGGCTCAGCGACTACAGGGAGGCAATGAGAAAAAACAAGGCTGCGGAGATTGCGTTGAAATCCGTAAAGGCGGCCTACGACACCTATTGCAATGTGCTGGAAGACGAACTTAATACGCTCTACGAAGAGGTTCAGAAGGACTTCAGCACCTTTTATCGCGAACTCAACGGGGACGATGAAAGCAAGTTCACCGCCAAGCTCACACCGAGCGAAGGCAAGCTCGATTTTGATGTCAATTTTTATGAGCGGGGACTTTTCCCTCCCGGCGCTTACCATAGCGAAGGCCATCAGGACGGCATGGGCGTTTGCCTCTATCTCGCGCTCATGAAGCGGCTCTTCGGAGATCGATTCACGTTCGCGCTCCTGGACGACGTGGTCATGTCCGTTGACGTGGGACATCGCTGCGCTTGTCGGCGGCGATCAGCGTGTCCGCGAAGCCCACCGAGAGAGCGTCCGCGTGGCTCTCGATCAGCTTGAACAGTACACGCAAGCCCGCATCGGCGGTAATCATCCGCCCGAGACTACAGGCAGGTTTGTCGCCGCCAAGTTTGAGCACGATACTGCCCGCCCGGTCGATGGCTATGTCGCGCCGCAACTGCACACACACGCAGTGGTTTTCAACATTACGGAGCGCGACAACGGCCAGCCTCGCGCCATCCAGCCGCAAAGTCTCTTCGCCTCGCAACAGTTCGCCACGGCCATCTATCAATCCGAGTTGACCTACCGTTTGCGCCAACTCGGTTACGAAATCACCACCGGGCGGAGCGGTGCGCCGGAGATCAAGGGATACAGTCAGGAATACCTCGACGCTTCCAGTCCGCGGAGCCAACAAATTCGTGAGTACCTCGAACGCACGGGCCGCTCGGGGAAAGAAGCTGCCGAGATCGCTGCGCACTCGACGCGGGACCGCAAAGAGATCCATTCGCCGGGAGAGGTGATGGCTGCGCATCGGAAGTTGGCGGCAGACTTTGGGCACCAAGCCGACGCTGTTGTACCCGCAGCGCGCGAACGGTCTCAACATCAAGAGAAACCTGTCAACTCGTTTGACCGGGTTCGAGAATCTCTCACCTTTTCCCGCGACAAGAACTTCGAGCGCGAGGCCGTTGTGGATGAACGGGTGCTGATCCGCGACGGGCTCCGTCGCGGCATGGGGGAGATCACCCACGCCCAGGTCCGCGCTAATCTTGACGCCCGCTTGGCGTCCGGTGAGTTTCAGATCGTCGAGCGCTCTCAGAGCATTCCCGGCCGTCAGTTCACCACAGCCAAGACGATCGAGGCGGAACATGAAATTATCCGCAGAGTCCGTGAGGGACAAAACCATATCAAGCCGGTTCTTCCGCGTCCGCAGGCCATTGCCGTTGCAGACGAACATCCGCACCTCAACCAGGCACAGAAAACCGTCGTCGAGGACGTGCTCAGCTCGCCGGACCGCATTCAAGGAATCCAAGGGTTCGCCGGCTCAGGCAAGACGACCACGCTCACAGTCATCCGCAGCGCCGCGGAAAAGCAGGGTTATCAGGTTGAGGGTTTTGCCCCGACATCCCGCGCCGCGCGCAAACTGAATGAGGCCGGAATTGAAGCCGGAACCTTGCAAGGCTTCCTCGCCCGTACTGCTAATCCCGACCTACGAGCGCAAAAGCACTTCTACCTTGTCGATGAATCGAGCCTTGCCAGCACCAATCAGATGCGCGAGTTTCTTTCGCGGGTTGGTCCCAATGACCGCGTGCTTCTGATCGGCGATACGCGCCAGCATCAGGGCGTCGAAGCAGGCCGCCCCTTCGAGCAACTGCAGGAAGCCGGAATGCGTACCGCCATACTCGATGAGATCGTGCGCCAAAAGGACCCCGCTCTGAAATCTGCGGTCGAACTGCTGGCGACGGGCCAAGTCTCCG
>Ga0209415_10021097_pt1 | contig 10060 bp, 6 predicted proteins | sample PeaSoiSIISIP2007_FD_187696 | JGI IMG/M metagenome (GOLD analysis project Ga0209415, IMG submission 187696) | Peat soil microbial communities from Weissenstadt, Germany - SII-SIP-2007 (SPAdes) (version 2) | ecosystem: Environmental > Terrestrial > Soil > Wetlands > Peat | place: Germany... | reverse complement strand
GCGGCGCGGATGATCCGCTTCTGGAGCAGCGGCACCTCCTCGGGCGGCAGCTCGACGCCGAGGTCGCCCCGGGCCACCATGACCGCGTCCGCCTCGGCGACGATCTCGTCCAGGTGGGCGATCGCCTCGAACCGCTCCAGCTTGGCGACGAGCGGGACCACCCGCCCGAACCGGCGCATGACGGCGCGGGCGCCCCGCAGGTCGGCCGCGGTGCGGACGAAGCTGAGCGCGACGTAGTCCACACCGCAGCGCAGCCCGGACCGGAGGTCGGCGAGGTCCTTCGGCGTCAGCGCGCGCCCGCGCAGCCGCACGCCCGGCAGGTTGACGCCCTGCTGGGAATCGAGCACGCCGCCCTCGACCACGCGGCAGCGGATCTCGTCGCCCTCGCGGCGCAGGACGACGAGCTCGATCATCCCGTCCCGCAGCAGGATCCGCTGGCCGCGCCGGACGATCCGCGGCAACCGCGGGAACGCGACCGGGATGCGGTGCTGGTCGCCGACGATGTGCCGCGTGGTCAGCGTGACCTCTCCGCCCACCTGCAGCCGGACCGGGTGCGGCAGCCGGCCGACGCGGATCTTGGGTCCCTGCAGGTCCTGCAGAATCGCCAGCGGCACCCCGACCCGGCGCGCCTGCCGCCGGAGCCGTTCGACCGATTGGCGGTGCTCGGCGTGCGTGCCGTGCGAGAAGTTGATTCGGGCCACATCCATGCCTGCGGCGAGCAGGCGCTCGAGGACCGCGTCGCTCTGGCTCGCGGGCCCGATCGTGGCGACGATCTTCGTGCGGTGGGCGACGAAGTCCGGCCGGCGGGCCCCGCGGATGGCCGCCATGGCTAGGGCACCTCCATCGACGGGGCGAATGCGGTGCCGCGGATCCGCTCCGCGACGGCCCGGGCGCGAATCAGGTGGCTCTCCTGCCGCCGGTGCACCGGCGCATTGCACGCGGGGCACAGGTCGAGCGCGTTCAGGCAGTCGAGATACCGCAGCACGGCGTGCACGAACGCGGCGTGGCTCCAGGTGAGCGGACACACGGAGAGCGGGGTCCCGTCGTACGGGTGGATCTGCTCGGGCAGCACGCCGCTCGGCAGCGCCTGGGCCGCGGCCCAGCGGATCATCTCGAACGGGTGGGCGAGGTCGTCCGCGGATCTGGCGCAGGAGATGTACCACTCGGCGAGCCAGAGCGTACACACGATCCAGGGGTTGCCGGGCACCGGGCCGACGTCCTGGCTCACCTGCTGGTAGTGGTCGTTCTCGTACCGCGCGAAGCCGCCCACGTCGCTCTGGACGTGGAGCCGGCGTTCGGCCGCCTGCATCGTGCTCACCGCGCGGGGGTCGTCAGGGTCGAGGAGTCCGAACGCGCAGAGGCCGTACAGGCTGGCGTCGATCGTGAGGTCCAGGTGCGCGGCGATGCCGTTCGGTTTGAGCATCCGCCCGAACCGGTTTGCCTCGGGGCTCCACAAGTGCTGCAGGACGCCGGCGCGGACCGCGTCCGCCGCGGCGCGGTAGCGCGCCGCGTGCTCCGTCTCGCCGAACGCGGCGGCGAGCGCGGACGCGCCCTCCAGGCCGCCGTACACGGCGCCGCACGTGTACGCGTGGACGCCGTGCCGCTCTTCCCAGAGGTCGTAGGAGGGTTGCGGCAGGCCCGTCGACGGGTCGCGGAACGCGACCAGGAAGTCGGCCGCCGCCTTGACGAGCGGTCGGTACAGCGGTTTGATGAACTCCACGTCGCGGTTGGCGGAGAAGTGCTGCCACAGCGCCCAGATCACGAGCGCGGTCTCGTCCTCCTGGATCGGGAACTGCCGGCTGCCGTGGGCGACCCAGGGGTGCCACGACGAGCCGACCGACTGGTCCGGGTTGTACTTGTGCAGCAGGAATCCGTCGCGTGTGATCACGTTCCCGCAGAACTGGTAGAACGGCCGGGTCAGGTCGTTGTAGCCGCTCATGTCGAGCGCCCGCGCGACGAGGGCGCCGTCGCGCGGCCACATGTAGCCGTACGTGTCCCGGCCGAAACGCAGGATGTCGGAGTCGGTGCTCGCGATGATCGCGCCGTGGTTGTCGATCTGGGTGCGCGTGATCAGGAGGCTCTGCTTGTACCGGGCGACGATCTCGGGGGGGAGCGACCCGAAGTCCATCGTCTCCTTGTTCACCCACAGGTGCCAGTAGTCGCGGGTGCGCCGCAGCAGCGTCTCGGGGGTGCGGCTGACGACGAACCGGTTGAGCCCGCGGAGCTCCTCGTACGTGTCCCCCGCGAGCAGCCAGTAGTACGCGACCCGTTCGCCGCCGCCGGGCACGGCGAGCGAGACGCCGCCCGTGCTGTCGACCGACCCCTGGGCGATCGCGTTCATGCCGAGAACCCCGTCCTCGGCGTCGCGCCAGGTTCCCTCCCGCTGCTCCCACTTGCTGATGCCCACCGCATACTGCGTCCACCCCAGGCCCTCGGGCGTGAGCACGTTCGCGAGGAACCAGCGTGGCCCCTTATAATGGAAGATGCCCTTGCTGTTCGGATCGTAGTACGCCGTGTCGCCGTACGCGGTGCCGCTGATGTCCAGGTTGTGGTGGCAGAACACGCGGATCTCCCGGGGCTCGGGAGCGAGGTTGGTGACCGCGATCCGGCGCACGAACGCGTTCACGTGGAAGTCCACGCACTCCTGAAGCCCCAGACGGACTCCCAGCCCCTCGTGCTCGAGCGTGACGTCCGTGACGAGCGTCTCAGGGGCGTACCGGAAGTCGCCCCGCCAGCCGTCGTCGCCGACCCACGCGAGCCGTCCGTCCACCCACACCCCCAGCCGGCACTGGTGCCCCAGCGCGTGGTTCTCCCCGCCGACGTAGGGATAGTAGAGATCCACCAGCCGGTGTTGGAGATCGAAGTTCACCTGCATCGTGCCGTTTCCCAGCGGTAGATCACGGGGCATGCCCCCACCTCCTTGGCGGGGAGTTCTTCGCCGCCGGATCGCCGGTTCCCGACCCTCGGCCGGATATTTTTTCAGATCTTCCAGAGGAGGAAGCGTTTGAGGCGTTCAATTGGTGCACGGGGCGACCCGCCCGCTCCGGCACCGGCACCGACGCGGGCCTCGGCCGGCGGAGCCCCACGGGGTGGTGGCAATGGCGATCATGGCGATCAGCGTCACGCCGATCGGGACAGGGTCCTCGAGCGTCGGCGCCTACGTCGCGGAGGCCGTCCGCGTGCTTGACGACAGCGGTCTGCGGTACAACCTCGGGGCGATGCACACGGAGGTGGAAGGCGATCTCGAGTCGCTCCTGGCCCTCGTCCCCAGGATCCACCAGGCGTGCTTCGGCCTCGGCGCGCCGCGCGTCTCCACCGTCATCAAGATCGACGACCGCCGAGACGCCCCGTCTTCGATCGAGGGGAAGGTGCGGTCGGTGCGGCGGCACCGGGGCACGGTGTAGGGCGGCGCCGTCGAGCGGTCCGGGCATGGGGCCACGGGAGCGGTGATGGGGCGTCCTCTCGACTGGCTCGAACGGTGGTTCGAGCGAAAGTACCAGATCCGCCCGATTGGAGAGGGCGGGTACATCATCCGGCTTGGGTTGATTCGTTACCGGGGTCCGCGCCTCACGTTTCAGGATGGCACCGTGGTCACGTCCGGGGACCTCGTCGGCGAGTTCCACATGGACAATCAGCGCGCCGCGGCGCTGCACCGCGAGGGCAGAGGTGGGCTCCGGTTTCGCCGTGAGGTGTTTCGCGCGCTTCCCGCGCTGGCCCTGGATCTCCGTACACGCTCGGAGTACCGAGAGATTCCCGCCGTCTGCGGAGCGAGCCTGTTCTGGGCCGAGGCAGTGCACGCCGGGTTCGAGCATCGGCCCCTCCCGCCGTTTACGCAGTGGTGGTTGGGATGGTGGGAGCGCTACCTCCTCGCCAAGTACCACCCGGAGGGCCGGCAGCGCCTCGCGAAGGGGAAGCGCACGGAACTGCGCCAGGTGTGGATCACCCGCAAGACCATCCTTCGATTCTCTGCGCGGCCGGCGGCACGCCCGGGGGAGGCGGCACCCGGTTCCGACCAGGGGTAGCACGGGGGGCCATGCGGTCCCCCCGTGACCCTCGTGACGTCCGGGGAACCCCGGGAATCTCCCGCGGCCGAGAAGGCGGCCCGCCGGCGCAGGCCGCGCGGCGAGGGTCAGGCCGCACCGCCGGTCTTGTCGTTCCCGCGACGCGGTGCGTGCCCCCGCGGGGCGTTCGTCCGCGATGTCCCTGTCGGAGCGTGCCTTGGGCCCCCCGCGTCGGCTTCGGTGATCCCCGCCCGACGGGAGTGCCGCCGATTCAGGCCCCGGCGCCCATCGTGACGGAGGACGGTGTCGTCGCCTCGCGCCGCTGCCACCGCCCGTCTTGCAGCACCGCCTCCACCGTGCGCACCGCCGATGGGTCGCGGAGGGGATCCGACGGCAGCACAATGAGGTCCGCCCGCTTGCCGGGCTCGATCGTGCCGATCTCGGCGGTGAGGTCGAGCATCCGGGCCGCATTCGCCGTCGCCGCCCGCAGCGCGTTGTAGGGGCCGAGGCCGAGCCGGGACAGGAGCTCGATCTCGGTCGCAATGTCGGGATGCGGCGCCGCCGGCGAGCCGTTGTCGCTGCCGGCCGCCACCGGGACGCCCGCACGGCACGCGCGCCCGAAGCTCTCGACCTTCCGGTCCCAGGCGCGGTTCACGAGCTCGATCACCGAGGGCGGCAGATCGTGCTCGGCGCCCGTCTCCTTCATCTTGTAGTAGATCGAGAAGGTCGGCACGATGAACGCGCCGCGCTCGAGCAGCAGGTCGATCGCCTCGGCGTCCAGGAACGACGCGTGTTCGATGGTGTCGATCCCGGCGCGCAGGCAGTCCTTGATCGAGGTGGCGCCGTGCGCATGCGCGCAGGTCTTCCGACCCGCTTTCGCCGCCTCGTGCACCCCGATGGACAGCTCATCGGGGTCCAGCTGACTGGAGGCGGGCAGTTCCCCTTCTTCGGCGAAGCCGCCGCTCGCCATGAACTTCACCCAGTCGGTGCGCGCCTTGATGCGCTCCCGGACCGCCCGCCGCACCGCGTCGGGGCCGTCCACCTCCTGCCCATAGAACCAGCCGTGGCCGCCGGTCATCGTGATCATCCGCCCGCACGCCACGATCCGCGGGCCCTGAAGATAGCCGCCGCGGACGGCGTCGCGCAGCACGACGTCGGTATCGTCCAGGCCGCACGTATCCCGGATCGTCGTGATGCCGGCGAGCAGCGTGCGGCGCACGTTGTCCGCCGCCCGCAGCGCCCGCACCCGCGGATCCAGCGCGCACTCGGCTTCGACGAGGCCGCCGCTCGCCGTGATGTGCGTGTGGGCGTCGATGAGCCCCGGCAGCAGGTACTTGCCGCGCAGATCCACGACCTCGTCGCCCCCCGGGGCCGCGAGCCCCGGGCCCACCGCCTGGATGCGCCCGTCGGCCACGAGCACGTCGGCCTGTCCCGGCGTGTCGCCGTCCGCGCCCGCCATCGTCAGTACCGTTGCGCGCTGCAACAGCATCCGCGTCCCTCCGTGCTGCGTCAGTGGCGTGCCACCACGGTGCCGCCGAGCATCACCACCGCCGGGCGGCGGAGCGCCCGAAGATCCGCGAGCGGGTCCCCGGCCACCGCGATCAGATCGGCCGCGAGCCCGGGGCGCAGCGTCCCCGTCTCCTCGCCGATGCCGAGCACGGCGGCGGCCCCGGAGGTCGCCGCCACGATCGCCTCGGCCGCCGTGGCGCCGGACTCCGCCAGCAGCTCGATCTCCCGCGCGAGCCCGTCGAACGGTGTGAACCGCCAGCCGGCGTCGGTGCCGGCGATGTACCGCACCCCGGCCTGGCGCATCCGGCGCGCGTTGTCGAGATTGCCCTCATTCATGCGGTGCCACCGCTCCACGGCCGCACGATCTTCCTCCCGCGCCCCCGGCGTGTCGAGCGTCGGCGTCAGCGCGTCCACGATGAAGTACCCCACGCAGAAGGTCGACGTCACGGCGGCCGCGCGCGCCACGGCGTCGGCGACGTCCGGCTCGAACCGCTGGTGGCCCGCCTCGTCGGTCAGGAACAGCGCGTGCTCGATGTGGTCGGCCCCTGCGGCGACCGCATTCCGGGTCGCGGGGGCGCACGTGCAGTGGACGCCGACCCGCCGGTTCAGGCGGTGCGCCTCGTCCACCGCGGCGCGCAGTTCCTCCACCGTGTACGATGGTCGCGACGACACCGTGCCGTGCGTGCCGCCGCCGCTCGCCATGATCTTGATGAAGTCGACCCCGTCGCGCACCAGCTGGCGGACCAGCTTGCGCATCTCCTCGGGCCCATCCGCCTCGCCGCCGAAGTAGCGGCAGTGGCCGCCGGTGATCGTGATCGGACAACGGCACAGGTGCAGGCGCGGCAGCGTGGCGTATCCGAGGTGCTGGGCGCGCCGGAGATCGAGCGAGGTCCTCCGCATGCTCCCGCAGTCGCGGAGCGTCGTGACCCCGGCGCGGAGCGCCGTCTGTGCGTTGCGGAAGGCAAGCGCGAGCTGCGTGCCGTCCGGTTCCTTGACGATCGCCTCGAACGGGGTCCCGTCGCCCGGACACGTGAGGTGCACGTGGCAGTCGATCAACCCGGGCAGCAGCGTATGGCCGGCGAGGTCGAGCACGGGAGCGTCCGGCGGCCACGCGCCGCGCGGCGGCCGACCGGTGTGGACGGCGTGGATGCGGCCGTGGTGCACCACCACCGTCGGATCGGCGGCCGGCGGGCCGCCCGTCCCGTCGATCAGCCGGGTGCCGCGCACGAGTAGCCACTCAGGGTCGGTGGACGCCATGGATCCTCCTCCGCATCGCGGCGTGGGCGCCGCGGTTATTTCTGGATGGAGACGTCGCTCAGCTCCGGGTACGCCGAGTAGTTATACTTCGTGTTCAGGATGTTGTTGCGCATCACGTAGACCGCGAGCTCGTCGAACAGGGGCACGGCGACCGCCTGATCCATGACGATCCGTTCGACGCTCAGGTACGCCGCGCGCCGCTTCGCCGGATCGTACGTCTCGCGCCCCTCGGCCAGCAGTCGGTCGATCTCGGGATTCGCGTAGCAGGACCAGTTGAAGTTCCCGCCGATGTTCACGGAGTCAAACAGCGAGAACACGCCGTTCATGTCGGGGTCCCGCAGGAACAGCACGGGGCCGTTGGTCGTGCAGTGGAGGTTGTCCTCGAACCACGGCGCGCGCGCCTGGCTCTTGATCCGCGCGTCGATCCCGAGCCCGAGCAGCTGGCCCTGCAGCAGCTCGATCTCCGGGAGGTTGCCGGCGCCGTAGTTGATGGAGTTGATCACGATCGAGAGCGGCCGCCCGTCCTTCTGCCGGATGTTGTCCGGGCCCATGCGCCAGCCGTCTTCGTCGAGGAGCTGCGCGGCCTTCCGGGCATCGTAGCCGTACGTCTTGCAGAACGAAGGGTCGTCGAGCGTGTAGCGGGTGAGCGGCGCGCAGGCGACGGTGGCGAGGCCCTTGTACACGGACTCGACCAGCGCGGCGCGGTTGACCCCGTACTCGATCGCCTGGCGGACCTTCAGATCGTTGGTGGGGGCGAGCCGAGCGTTCAGCAGCCAAATGCGCGGGACGCCGGGATACGGCGTCTTCTCGACCCGCAGCCGCTTGTCCTGCGCCAGGCCCGGCAGCACGGACGCCGGCACCGACTGGAACGCGATCATCTGCGTCTCGCCCGACTGGATCGTGGTGACCCGGGTCCCCGCCTCGGGGATGATCTTCCAGACGATGCGGTCGAGGCGCGGCGCGCCCTGGTGGTCGCTCCACGGCGCGCGGCGGGTGTAGGAGGCGTTGCGGGACAGCGTGATGTGGTCCGCGGCCTGATACTCCGTCACCGAGAACGGGCCGCTCGTCACCGGCCGCAGGTTCACCGCGGTGCCCTGCCCCGGCGTCGACTTCGGTGACACGAGCCCCAGCCAGCCACTCGCGAGGTAGGTCAGAAACGGCGCGAATGGGGCGGAGAACGCGACCCGCACGGTGTGGTCGTCGACGACCGTTGTGCCCGCATACCCCGTGAGCGCGGCGAGCGCGATGCCGGCTTTGTAGTTCTTGTCCACGACGCGGTCGAGGTTCCACTTGACGGCCTCCGCGTTCACGGGGGCGCCGTCGGTGAACGCCGCGTCGGACCGGAGCGTGAAGGTGAACATCTTCCCGTCGGGCGACACCTGATAGGCGGACGCGAGCCACGGTACGACCTTCCCGTTCGGCCCCTCGTACAGCAGGCTCTCCGCCACGTCCGCATCGATCACGAACGTCGACGCGGACGGCGAGGCCTGCGGATCAAGCGTCGGCGGCTCCTGGTCGAGCCCGATCGTCAGCGTCCCGCCCTGCGTCGGCGCCGCGGCCGCCGCCCCGGCCAGGAGTCCCAGCACCGCCAACGCCGCGAGCCCTTTCATCACGTCCGCCACCCGTCCCATGACTCCGCTCCCCCTTCCTGGTCTCGCGGCCGGGCGCGCCGGCACGCCGCCTCCCGCGCGCGTCGCGTCCGAGACACGCGCGATCTTCGCCATCTCTCCGACCTCGGTCGCCATCGCATCGGCCTCGTGCGCCGGCGGGGATGTGCTGCAGCGGTGATCGTGTCGCTGATCGCGGTCCGCACCGTCGGGTCCATCGGGCCCCAGCCGGCCTGGTTCGGCCGCCGCGCGCACGTGCACCGGATCTTGTGCTTCAGGTCTGCCGTTCGAGACGCCGGTCCAGCCCCGCCGTCGCGTTCGTCACGTCGTCCACCGCTGCGCCGGATGATCGGCGGGGTACCGCCAGCGCATCGCGCTCGTCCGCGCGATGCGCACTCGATCCGTGGTGAAGTAGTGTACGACTCCGACCGTGAAGCTCCTTCGTCGACGTGGGAGATGGGGCACACCAGAGCGGGACGGCGAGACGGCGGGGCGGGAGCGCATCTTCCTGTGGGGGCGCGGCGCTTACGCCGTGGCGCCGACCTCCGCCGGTCGGGGCGCCACCGCGCCGCGATGCTCCCCGCGGCCGATCCGCAGCACCAGTCCAGCGGCAAGGAGGCAGAGCAGGCCGGAGCTCATGAACGCCACCTGGTACCCGCCGAGCCACGTGTGGATCGCGCCGGCACCGTACGCCGCCGTCGCCGCGCCGAGCTGGTGGGCGGCGAAGATCCAGCCGAACATCAGCGCCGCGTTCTGCTTCCCGAACAGGTCGGCGGTCAGCCGCACCGTGGGCGGGACGGTCGCGACCCAGTCGAGCCCGTAGAACACGGCGAAGACGGCGAGGCCGACGAATTTCGGGCCGAACGACGACGCGCCGTACGGCAGGAAGATGAGCTGCGCGCCAAACGCGACCGGCAGGAACAGCAGCGACAGTCCCCGCAGGCCGTAGTACCAGCACAGCAGGTAGCGGCTGTTCCAGCGGTCGGACAGCCATCCCGACACCGTCGTCCCCACCAGGTCGAACACACCCATCGAGGCCAGCAGGCCCGCCGCGGTCACCTCCGGAATGCCGAACTCCATGCAGGCGGGGATGAAGTGTGTTCCGATCAGGCCGTTCGTGCTCGCGCCGCAGATGTAGAAGGTGCCGGCGAGCAGCCAGAAGTCCTTGGAGCGCGCGCCCCGCGCGAGACCCGCGAGCGCCGCTCCGGCGGCGGGGGCTTTGGGCGCGGGAGGTTCGGGAACGCCTTCGAGGGCGCCGAACGGCCGGAGCCCGATCTCCCGCGGGTCGTTGCGCATCAGCAGGGCCACGAGCGGCAGGGCGAGCACGGCCACCGCCGCGATCAGCAGCGCCGCGGTCCGCCACCCGCTCCCCACCACGAGCCGGGCGAGCACGGGCAGAAACACGAGCTGCCCGGTCGCCGTGGCCGCGGTCAGCATGCCCATGACGAGTCCCCGCCGCTGGTCGAACCAGCGGTTGGAGATCCAGGCGCCCAGCACCGAGGCCGTGGACCCCGAGCCCACGCCGACGACCACGCCCCACAGCAGGTCGAGCTGCCAGGGAGCGCGCATCACGGTCGTCAGGCCGACGCCGGTGGCGAGGAGGGCGAGCGCGCCCAGCGTGACGCGCCGCGCGCCCACCCGATCCATGAGCGTCGCCGCGAACGGTCCCAGGAGCCCGTACAGCAC
>Ga0209415_10021096_pt1 | contig 10061 bp, 11 predicted proteins | sample PeaSoiSIISIP2007_FD_187696 | JGI IMG/M metagenome (GOLD analysis project Ga0209415, IMG submission 187696) | Peat soil microbial communities from Weissenstadt, Germany - SII-SIP-2007 (SPAdes) (version 2) | ecosystem: Environmental > Terrestrial > Soil > Wetlands > Peat | place: Germany... | reverse complement strand
GTCGCGATCATCATCGAGGCGCTCACCGACAACCGGAACCGCACCGCGAGCGACCTGCGCGCCGCCTTCACCAAGGCCGGCGGCAGCCTCGGCGAAAGCAACAGCGTGAGCTTCCTGTTCGATCGCCTGGGCGAGGTGGTCTATCCAGCCGCCGTCGCCTCGGCGGACGCGATGTTCGAGGCCGCCGCGGAAGCCGGCGCCGACAATGTCGAGAGCGCCGCCGAGCAGCATACGATCACCTGCGCGGCCGATGATCTCAATGCCGTGCGCGATGCGCTCGAGCGGCGCTTCGGGCCCGCGCAATCCGCGAAATTGGTCTGGCGGCCGAAGACCTCGGCGCCGGTTGCGGGCGAGGCGGCCGATGCCTTGCTGAAGCTCTTGGAGACGCTCGAGGACAGCGACGACGTGCAGACCGTTTACGCCAATTTCGAGATGGCGGACGACGTGCTGCAGCGCCTGTCCGCCTGAGTGTCCGCGATGCCCGCCTCTGGTCCGCTCCGTTTGCTCGGTCTCGATCCCGGGCTCCTGCGCACGGGCTGGGGCGTGATCGAGGTCAGAGGCAACCGTCTGACCTATCTGGCGGACGGTGTGGTGGAGGTGCGCGGCAAGCGGCCGCTCGCGGAGCGGCTCGTCGATCTGTTCAGGCAGATCGGCGATGTGATCGCCCGCTTCGAGCCGGACGAGGCGGTGGTCGAGGAGAGCTTCGTCAACAAGAACCCGGCGTCCACCCTGAAGCTCGGCGTCGCCCGCGGCGTGGTGCTGTTGGCGCCCGCGGAGCGCGGCATTCCGGTCTCCGAATACTCGACCAACCTGATCAAGAAATCGGTCGTGGGTGTCGGCCATGCCGAGAAGGCGCAGGTGCAGATGATGGTGCGCCGGCTTCTGCCGGGCTGCCTCACCACCAGTGCCGACGCCGCCGATGCGCTCGCCGCCGCCATCTGCCACGCGCACCACGCGCAGACGGCGCGCTCGGTCGCTTTGGCGATGTCAGCCCCGCCCTCTCGATTGGCCTGCGGAGGCCGGGAATGATCGCGTCGCTGTCGGGCATCGTGGAGCAGGTCACCGCCGACAGCGTGGTGGTCGATGTCGGCGGCGTCGGGTATCTCGTGTTCGCGGCATCCCGTACGCTGGCACGGCTGCCCGCGCGTGGCGAGCCGGTACGGCTCCTGATCGAGACCCATGTTCGCGAGGATCACATCCACCTCTACGGCTTCGCCGACGAGGCCGAGCGCGGCTGGTTTCGCTTGCTGACGACGGTGCAGGGCGTGGGAGCCAAGACGGCGCTCGCGGTGTTGAGCGCCCTCGCGCCCGACGCGCTCACCTCCGCGATCATAGCTCAGGACAAGGTGGCGCTCACGCAGGCCGCCGGCGTCGGGCGAAAGCTCGCGCAGCGCATCGTGATGGAACTCCGCGACAAGCTGGGCGATGTCGCCCAGCTCGCGCCCGCGGTGGCCGACGCTGCCGAGACGGCGGGCAGCGCCGTCACCGGCGACGCGGTCTCGGCGCTGGTGAATCTGGGTTATCCCCGGACCGACGCCTTCGCCGCCGTGAGCGCGGCCGCGCGGGCCCTCGGCGGCGCGGCTCGGCTCGATGCTCTGCTGAAGGCGAGCCTCAAGGAGCTCGCGCCATGAGCGGCACCCGGGTGGTGGAGGGCACCGCACGCACCGAGGACGAAGGCGAAGCCTCGTTTCGGCCTCTGACCCTCGACGAGTTCGTTGGCCAACGTCAGACGCGCGAGAACCTGCGGGTATTCATTCAAGCCGCGCGGGCGCGTGGCGAGCCCCTCGATCACGTGCTGCTGTTCGGCCCGCCGGGTCTCGGCAAGACCACTCTGGCGCAGATCATCGCGCGCGAGATGGGCGTGGGATTCCGCGCGACCTCGGGCCCGGTCATCCAGCGCGCCGGCGACCTCGCCGCGCTCCTCACCAACCTGCAGCCGCGCGACGTGCTGTTCATCGACGAGATCCATCGGCTCATGCCCGCGGTCGAGGAGATCCTCTATCCCGCGATGGAGGATTTTCAGCTCGATCTCATCATCGGCGAGGGGCCGGCGGCGCGCTCGGTGCGCATCGACCTGCCGCCCTTCACACTGGTGAGCGCGACCACGCGCTCGGGCCTGATCACACGGCCGCTGCGGGAGCGGTTCGGAATTCCGCTTCGGCTCAATTTTTATGAGCCTGCCGAGCTCGAGGAAATCGTGGCGCGCGGCGCGCGCGTGCTGGGCATGGCGCTCGATCTCGCCGGCGCGCAGGAAATCGCGCGGCGCTCGCGGGGCACGCCGCGCGTGGCGGCTCGGCTGCTGCGGCGCGTGCGCGACTTCACGACGGTCGCGGGCCTGTCGCGCATCGATGCCAAGGCCGCCGACCACGCGCTCGGCCGTCTCGAGGTGGACGCCCGCGGCCTCGACGCCATGGATCGGCGCTACCTCACGATGATCGCCGAGAATTACGGCGGCGGCCCCGTGGGCGCGGAGACCATCGCCGCGGCGCTCGCGGACCAGCGCGACGTCGTCGAGGAAGTGATCGAGCCGTACCTGATCCAGCAGGGCCTGGTGCAGCGCACGCCCCGCGGGCGGATGTTGAGCGATCTCGGCTACCGCTACCTCGGCCTGACGCCGCTTCGGCCGCCGAGCGCGCAACTGGATCTCCTGGCCTCCGACGAGAGCGAGGAGGCGGCGTCATGAGTGCCGATCTGCCGCGCTCCGGCGCGATCCGCCAGGGCGCACATTTCTTCCCCATCCGAGTCTATTATGAGGACACGGACGCCGCCGGGCTTGTTTACTACGCCAATCATCTCAAATACGCCGAGCGGGCGCGCACCGAGCTGCTGCGCGCCGCCGGATTCGAGCAGGAGCGGTTGCGCCAGGAGACTGGACTCGTGTTCGTCGTGCGCCATTGCACCGCCGACTACCGCGCGGCTGCCCGCCTCGACGACGATCTCGTGGTCGAGACGCGGGTTTCCGGCGTGGGCGCCGCGACGCTCGATCTCGCGCAGGAGATCCGCCGTGGCGATGTCGTCCTGGTCGCGCTCGATTTCCGAATTGCCTGCCTCGGCCGCGCCGGCCGACCGCAGCGGCTGCCGGCGGCGTTGCGCACGGCCCTGGACCAATTTCCCGCGGCACGCAGGCCGCTTCGGAACAACGGATCAAAATCAAAATCCTCGGGGGTGATTGCTCAGCATGCCCGCTAATCCTATCGATCAGGTCTCGCTCGGCGGGACCATCGCGCACGATCTCTCGATCATCAGCCTGTTCATGCAGGCGGATATGATCGTGAAGATCGTGCTGTTCCTCCTGCTCGCGGCGTCCTTCTGGTCGTGGGCGGTGATCTTCGACAAGTTCCTGCGGCTCCGGCGCCTGAGCCACGACGCCGAGAGCTTCGAGGAGAGCTTCTGGTCCGGGGGCTCGCTTGACGATCTCTACGACCGCATCGGAACGCGGCCGCTCGACCCCATGTCGGCGGTGTTCGCCGCCGCCATGCGGGAATGGCGGCGCAGCGCGGCCAAGGGTTTGACGGCGAGCTCGACCATGCGCATCAGCTTGCAGGAGCGCATCGAGCGCGTGATGCAGGTGACGGTGGGCCGCGAGATGGAGCGGCTCGAGCGGTTCATGCCGTTCCTCGCCACCGTGGGCTCGACCTCGCCGTTCGTCGGTCTCTTCGGCACGGTCTGGGGCATCATGAACTCTTTCCAGTCGATCGCCGCCGCCAAGAACACCAGCCTTGCCGTGGTGGCGCCGGGCATCGCGGAATCGCTGTTCGCGACCGCGCTCGGCCTGGTCGCCGCGATTCCGGCGGTGGTCGCCTACAACAAGTTCTCGACGGATTTCGGTCGCTACGCCGGCCGCCTCGACGCGTTCTCCAGCGAATTCTCGGCGATCCTGTCGCGCCAACTCGACGAGAAGGGCTGAGCTATGGCCGGCGGTCAGCTCGTCAACGGGAACGGCAGGCGCGGCAGGTACAAGCCGATGTCGGAGATCAACGTGACGCCGCTGGTCGACGTCATGCTGGTCCTGCTGGTGGTGTTCATGGTGACGGCGCCGCTGCTCACGGTGGGCGTGCCCGTCGACCTGCCGCAGACCCAGGCCGCGCCGATCAACGAGCCCAAGGAGCCGCTGGTCATCAGCATCAACTCCGAGGGCAAGATCTACCTGCAGGAGACCGCGGTCGAGGTGGATCAGCTGGTGCCGCGCCTGCAGGCGATCACCAACAACAATCCGACGACCAGCATCTACGTGCGCGGCGATCGTGCGGTGAACTACGGCCGGGTGCTCGAGGTCATGGGGCTCGTGAGCGGCGCCGGCTTCAGCAAGGTGGCGCTGGTGAGCGAGCAGGCACCCGCTCAGAAGCAGCCGGCTGCGCACCGTTGAGGCTCTATGCGCCGCGGTGTTCTCTTCTCGAGCTTCCTGCATCTGGCCGTCCTTGGGTTGGCGTATTTCCATCTCTGGGATCTGATCTTTCCGCCGCAGCCGCTCGAAGACACGCCGATCGCGGTCGAGCTCATCAATATCGCGCCGGAGACCCGTGCGACCCGGCTCAATCAGACGCCACCGAAGCCGCAGGCGAAGCCAGAGGACGAAACCGTCGAGGGGCCGAAGGACCTGCCGAAGCAGCCGCCGAAGCCGGTGCCTCCGCCGCCCGCGCCGGCGCCTTCGGCGGCGCCCCCGCCAACGCCGCCGCCGCCGCAGGTGGCCCAGGCTCAGCCCGAGCCGCCCAAGGCGGAGCCGAAGCCCGAGCAGCCTCCGCCTCCGCCGCCGCCACCCGCGCCCGCCCCGACGCCCAAGGCGCCGCCTCCGGAGCCGCCGAAGCCGACGCCGCCGCCTCCACCGCCGCCGAAGCCGATGCCGCCGCCGGACCCCAACAAGAAGAAGCAGGACGAGCAGGCGTTCGACGCGCTGCTGAAGAACCTGTCCAAGCGCGCGGAGACGCAGAAGGCCGACGTGCCCCCGAAGCCCGCTCCGCCGCAACAGCAAGCGAAGGCCTCATCGCAGCCGGTGGCACCGCTGAGTCCGCAGCTCACCACCAGCGAGCTTGACCTCGTGACGCGCCAGATCGAGCAGTGCTGGAACCCATCCGCGGCCGCCAAGGAGGCGCACGACCTCATCGTGGACATCACGGCCGAGGTGAGCCCGGACGGTCGCGTGTTGACCGCGCAGATCACCAGCACGGCGCGCATGGGTGATCCTTTCTATCGCGCGGCGGCGGAGAGCGCGTTGCGCGCCGTCCTCAATCCGCAATGCTCGCCGCTCAAGCTGCCGCCCGAGAAATATGAGCAGTGGAAGACCATCAACATGACGTTCAACCCAAAGGACCTGCTATGACCCGCAACACAGCCGTTCCTCGCCGCGCATTGCTTGCGAGCGTGCCAATGCTGCTCGCGGCCTCGGTCGCCGCGCGGGCCGCCATTCATCTGGAGCTCAGCCAGCCGAACATCGTGCCGATGCCGATCGCGATCCCGCCTTTCGTGGGCGGCCAGCCCAACGACCAGCAGGTCGGCCGCGACGTCGCTCAGGTCGTGAGCGCCGATCTCGAGCGCTCCGGGCTTTTCCAGCCGCTCGACGCCCGCGCCTTCATCCAGCAGATCACGGACGTGCAGACGCAGCCGCGGTTCGGGGACTGGCGGCTCATCAACGCGCAAGCGCTGGTAACCGGCGCCGCCGAGACGCAGCCCGACGGCCGCCTCAAGGTGGAATTCCGTCTGTGGGACGTGATCGCGGGCGAGCAGCTCACGGGGTATGCCTACACCTCGACTGCGCAGGCTTGGCGGCGCCTGGCGCACATCGTGGCCGACGCGATCTACAAACGCATCACCGGCGAGGAGGGCTATTTCGACACCCGGATCGTCTACATCTCCGAGAGCGGACCCGCGGTGCGACGCATCAAGCGCCTCGCGATCATGGATCAGGACGGCGCGAATCATAAGTACCTGACGGACGGCCGCGCGCTCGTGCTCACGCCGCGCTTCTCGCCGACGCGGCAGGAGATCACCTATCTCTCCTATGCCAGCGGCACGCCGCGGGTCTATCTCTTCAACATCGACACCGGCCAGCAAGAGGTGCTCGGCGATTTCCCGGGCATGACCTTCGCGCCGCGCTTCACGCCGGACGGCAACAAGGTGATCATGAGCTTCGCCACCGGCGGCAACAGCGCGATCTACACGCTCGAGCTGCGCACGCGGCAGGCCACCCGCCTCACCGACAACACGGCGATCGACACCTCGCCTTGCTATTCGCCCGACGCCCAGCAGATCGTATTCAACTCCGACCGCGGCGGCTCGCAGCAGCTCTACATCATGAATGCCGACGGCAGCAACATCCACCGGATCAGCTACGGCACCGGACGCTACGCGACGCCGGTGTGGTCGCCGCGCGGCGACCTCATCGCCTTCACTAAGCTTGATGAGAGCAATTTCTACATCGGGGTGATGAAGCCCGACGGCAGCGGCGAGCGGCTCCTCACCAATGGGTTTCTTGTCGAGGGTCCCAACTGGGCGCCAAACGGCCGTGTTATCTGCTACTTCCGGCAGACCCCGACCGGGCCCAGAGGCGACGTCACGCGGCTCTATACGATCGACGTATCGGGCCGCAACGAGCGCGAGGTGATCACCCCGCAGGATGCGTCCTACCCGGCCTGGTCGCCCCTGGGAAGCCCTTGAACCAGCGATTAAAGGCCAGTATAGTCCGGCCGGTTTCGGCGACCGTGGTGGATCCGTCTACGGCCGACGCCGGTCATCACGTGTGGTGCCCTTGGGCAACGCCGTCCTCACAATCTAGCTCAATCAATCCCAGGATCACGAAGGGAGCATAATATGAATTTGAAGATCTTGAGCCTGTTCGCGGCCGTGTTGCTCGTCGCCGCTTGCCAGCAGTCGCAGCCGACCGCGGGCACGGGCACCGGCACCGGTGCAACGAGCGGCACCACGCAGACTGGATCGCAGACCCCCGCCGGGGCGATGCAGGCGGCGGGTGATCGCATCTACTTCGCGCTTAATCGCAGCGATATCACAAATGAGTCCCGCCAAGTGCTGCTGCGTCAGGCCGCGCTCCTGAATCAGAACCCGTCCTGGACCGTGACCATCGAGGGCCACTGCGACGAGCGTGGCACCGTCGAGTACAATCTCGGCCTCGGCGAGCGGCGCGCCAATGCGACGAAGCAGGCTCTGATTGCGCTCGGCGTCGCGGCCGGCCGCCTCAATGTTATCAGCTACGGCAAAGAGCGGCCCGCCGTGCCCGGCCACAACGAGCAGGCGTGGGCGCAGAACCGCCGCGCGGTGACCGTCGTCAACTGACCGTCCGCGGCGTTTCGCCCGACGGCTGTGATTGAGGGGCGCCTGCCTCTTCCCTTGCCCGCTGCGGGTGGGGGGACAGGCAGGCGCCCTTATTTTGCCCAAATGGCAGGCTAGGTTCCAACGGTCGAAGGCCCCATGCGGGGGTCTTCGGGGGCGGGGGCGCTCGGTTACAGCACGGCGGTACGATGGCACCATGATGCGGCGGCTGGCTATTTGCGCGGGTCTTACTGTGTTGGCGCTGGCGGCGTCGGTGCCGCTGGTGCGTGCGCAGCAACAGCAGGACATTCGTCCGCTGCTCGACCGGCTCGACCGGATCGAGCGCGATGTCAATTTGTTGCAGCGCCAGGTTTACCGCGGTGGCACCGGGAGCGCTCCGGTCCCCATGGCGCCGCCGGGCGACGCCAATTCCGCGCTCAACTTCGAGATGCGCATGGGCCGGATCGAGGACCAGATGCGCACCATGACGGGCCAGATCGAAGAAACCTCTTATAAGATCGAGCAACTCCGACAGAATCTGGAGAAGCTCCAAAGCGACGTCGAGTTCCGCTTCAGCCAGATCACCGGCGGCGGCAGCACGGCTCCGGCGCCCGGCGCCCTGCCACCCGCGACCATGACCGCGCCGCCGCTGACGCCGCCGCCGGCACCTCAGCAAACCTCCCTGAACGCGCCCGTGCAATTGCGCCCGCCGAGCGGCACCGGCAGCGGTGCCGATTCTCAGCAGGCCGGCAGCCAGCCGCACACGCTCGGCATGATCCGAGTGCCGGACGGCCAGGATGTCGGTGGCGCCGCGACCTCGAACCCGATCCTGGGACCGAGTTCCGCCCAGGCGGCGGCCGCCACACCTCCGGCGCCCGCGAATAACGCCTCGGCCGGCTCGAGCACGCCGCAGGATCAATACAACGCCGCCTTCAGCTTGTTGCGTCAGGCTCGCTACGAGGACGCCGAGCAGGCGCTCCGCGGCTTCGTCCAGCAGCATCCCAAGGATAGCCTGGCACCGGCGGCGCAGTATTGGCTGGGCGAGACGTTCTATGTTCGCAAGGACTACACCAATGCCGCAGCGGCCTTCGCCGACGGATACGAGAGGTATCCGAAGAGCCCGAAGGGACCCGACTTCCTGCTGAAGCTCGGAATGTCGCTGGCCAACGCCGGCCAGAAGGACAACGCCTGCCGGGCCTATCAGCGCCTCGACCGCGACTATCCCCAGGCGTCCGGCGAGATCCGCGATCGCTCCGGCGCCGAGAAGAAGCGGCTGGGCTGCGCGGCCTAGGGCCGCGCCATGCCGTACGCCGATGGGAGTACCAACGCCACAGCCCTGAGCGACGAGGAGTTCGCGGCGCGGCTCGACCGGCTGGGTCCGTTCGAGCGTGCGCCGCGGTTGGCCGTGGCGGTGTCTGGCGGCGCCGACAGCCTCGCGCTGGCGTTGGTCGCGGACTCCTGGGCGCGGCGACGGGGCGGTACGATCGCCGCGTTGACGGTCGATCATGGACTCAGACCGGAGTCCGCCGCCGAGGCGCGGCAGGTCGGCGACTGGCTCAGCGCCCGCGGCATCCCGCATCAGACGCTCGTCTGGGAGGGCCCGCATCCCCGAAGCGACATCCAAGCCGCGGCGCGTGCCGCGCGCTATCGGCTGCTGGAGGCTTGGTGCGCCGAGCATGGCTATCTTCATCTCCTCACCGCGCATCACCGGGAGGATCGAGCGGAGACATTTTGGCTGCGGCTCGCGCGCGGCAGCGGGCTCGACGGCCTCGCCGGGATCTCCGCCGTGAGCGAGCGTTCGCAGTGCCGCGTGCTGCGCCCGCTTCTCGATGTGGCCCCGGAGCGCCTGCGCGCAAGACTGCAGCGCGAGGGCCAAGCCTGGATCGAGGACCCCAGCAACCGCAATCCCGAGTTCGGCCGCGTGCGGGTGCGCGATGGGCGCGCTTTGCTCGCCGCCGAGGGCTTGAGCGCGGACCGCCTCGAGGAGACGCTGCGCCACCTCGGCCGTGCCCGGCAGGCCCTTGAGAGTGCGGCCGTCGGGCTCCTGGCGCGCGCCGTCGCCGTGCACCCCGCGGGCTTCGCGTGGGTCGACGCCGAGGCGATCCGGAGTGCCGAGCCGGAGCTGGCGCTGCGCGCGCTCGCGGCCGTGCTGGCGACCGTCGGCGGTACGGATTTTCCGCCGCGGCTGGAGCGGCTGGAGCGGCTCTACGAAGCCCTTTGCGGCAACGGCCTCGGGCGGGGCCGTACCCTCGGCCGTTGCCATCTGGTCCAGACCGGAGTCAACATTCTGGTCTGCCGCGAGCCCGAGGCGATCGAGCCGCCAGCGGTACTTCAGCGCGGCAGGACGCAGATCTGGGACGGCCGGTTCCGCATCGACGTCGCGGACACGTGTCCGGCGGGTGTCACCGCGGGGGCGCTGGGGCAGGATCGCCGCGAGCTTCCGCCGGAGGCACAATCCCGGCTTCGGATGCTGCCCGGTCCGGTCCGGCCGAGCCTTGTTGCGCTGCGCGACGGAGCGGGCCTGGCGGAGGTTCCCGCGCTCGCGTGGGCCCGGGCGCCTGCGCATTCCTTGGGCATTGCGCAAATCACATTCCGGCCATCGCGGGGCCTGGCACCCGTAGGCTTTACAGTTGTTTAATCCAGGGCGCATCTTATCTTCAGATGAAGGCTGCAACCGCGCCCCGTTGGGGGTGTGGTAGGATGCGGCGGGAACGGGCCGCATGTCCTTGAAAGGCTTCGATCTGTGAACAGTTTCGGTAAGAATCTCGCGCTCTGGATCATCATCGTCCTGCTGGTGATGC